>Ga0255188_1000301_pt1 | contig 17344 bp, 15 predicted proteins | sample Miss_Cont_RepB_8_FD_188427 | JGI IMG/M metagenome (GOLD analysis project Ga0255188, IMG submission 188427) | Freshwater microbial communities from Mississippi River, Louisiana, United States - Miss_Cont_RepB_8h | ecosystem: Environmental > Aquatic > Freshwater > River | place: USA: Louisiana... | reverse complement strand
CCTGCTCACTTCCGCGCCGCTCGGCGCCGCCGATGTGAAGCCGCCGCCCGGTTTCCGCGCGCTCTTCAACGGCAAGGACCTCACCGGCTGGTTCGGCCTGAATCCCCACAGCCTCGCCAAGCTGCAGGGCGAGAAGAAGACCGCGAAGATCGCGCAGGAGCGCGCCGACTTCGCGAAACACTGGAGCGTCGAGAACGGCGAGCTCGTGAACCCCGGCACCGGCCCCTACGCCAACACGACCGAGGATTTCGGCGACATCGAGCTGCTCATCGATTACAAGACCGTGGCCAAGGCCGACAGCGGCATTTATCTCCGCGGCACACCGCAGGTGCAGATCTGGGACAAGAATCAGGTTTTCGACCCGAAGAAGGCCGACCGGAAGCCGCACCTGGGTTCCGGCGGGCTGTTCAACAACACGGCGGGCGCGCCGGGGCGCGATCCGCTGGTCGTCGCCGACAAACCCTTCGGCGAGTGGAACCGTTTCCGCATCCGCCAGATCGGTGCCCGCACGTGGGTTTGGCTCAACGACAAGCTCGTCGTCGACGGCGCCGTCATGGAGAACTACTGGGACCGGAAGCTCCCGCTGCCGGCCAAGGGTCCGATCATGCTGCAGACGCACGGGGGCGAAATCCGCTGGCGTAACATCTTTGTCCGCGAGATCGGCACCGAGGAGGCCCGCCGCATCCTCGCCGCCTCACCGGCGAAGTGACCGCGCCCGAGGGGCGCTGGGACTATCGCGAAGGGCAAGAAGGCCGGCAGCCGCGCGGGCGTCTGCGCCTTCTGCGCATGCTTGCGGCAAAATCCAGTGATGGCCGCGGAGAGGCGCAGGAGTCGCGAAAGACTTCCAGATTCGATTCGATTCCTGACCTCACCAAGAAGGTTTCCACCCGGAAAGCGGCCGGCCAGTTCCCCCGTTGGCTGGGGCCCGATGGCCCCGGCGCAGTCGGATCTTCTTGCGGAGGACGTCTGGAAAATCACGCCGACTGAATCCGGCCCCGCCGGGGGCCGGCTACAGGACCCGGCACCCGGTCCGTTGGTCCGTTGGTCCCTTGGTCCCTTGGTCCTCTGCGGCCCTCAGGGCGCGAGATGACGCTCGAGCCAGGCGTACGCTCGTTCGCGCATCGCGGGAGGAAAGTCGTGCTCGCAATCGGGATGCTCGATCGCGATCGCGTCAGGCGCGCCCAGGAGGGCGTAGACCGGCCGCGCGGCGGCCACCACCCGGCCGGCGCTCTGCCACTTGAAATTGGAGTCACCCTTCGGCGAGATCGCGAGGAACGCGCGCGGCGCGAGCGCGCCGGCCAACTCGTGGAAATCAAACGGGATCTCCTCCAGCCGTCCGGCGTAGGCGCTGATGCGCGGCATATAGCGCCCCTGCCCCCAGGCCTGACCCGGCTTCCACACCGCCGCCTGCTTCTCCTGGTAGTAGTCGAGGAACGAGTCGAAGCCGCAACTCGACACGACCGCCTTCACGCGTTCGTCGAACAGCGCGGTGAAGATCGAGTTGTGGCCGCCGAGCGAGTGACCGATCGCGCCGAAGCCGCGCGTTGAGACGCCGGGCGTCGCGGCCAGCACGTCGAGCCCGCGGATATTGTCCCACACCGCCTTCATTGTGCCGCTCGCGTAACCGAGGCCCGCGAGGTCGGGTTTGTACTCCGCGAGATGCGGGTAAGGCGGAGCCAGCACCACAAAGCCTCGGCGCGCCAGCTCCTCGCCGTAGTTGCGGTTGGGTTTGGTGTTGTCCGTCGCGAGCCCCACGACCGGCCGGTTACCTTCGACGTTATTGGTCGGCATCAGCGCCAGCACGCCGGGACGCACCGCCCGGCCCGCGAGCACGTCTTTCGGAATGAGCAGGTAAGCCGGCACGCGCGCGCCGGGCTCGGCGAGATAGGTGATTTCGCGCCGCACGAAGGAACCGCCATCGGTCTCGCGCTCCACCTTCACATCGAGGGGCGCCCGCTTCGCCGCACCGGGCAGCGGGCCCATCACGCTCTCGGCGCCGGCGCGGATCTCCGCCCGGCGCTTGGCCCAATCGGCGGGAGAGCGCACGGGCTGCACCGAGCCGTCGGCGGCGCGGTACTGGAGCAGGTTCTCGCGATCGAGGCGCGGCGCCGCGGCGGAAGCGGTCGAGGCAAACAGGGAAACGAGCGCGATCGGTACAAGGTGGAGCGGGGGGCGGGGCAGCATGGACCCGCTGATAAACGCGCCGCCGATGAGGTCGATCCGGTTTTACCTTGAGCGGTCCGCGGCCGGAAAGTAACCGCTTCGCCGCCATGTCTGCCCAGCCCGCCCGTTACCTCACCGCCGGCCGCCTCGCGGTCGAGATCCATGCCGACCGCCCCGCCATGGGCGAAGCCGCCGGCCGCGCCGCCGCGGCCCACCTGCACGACGTCATCGCCGCGCAGGGCCATGCCCGCGTCATCTTCGCCTGCGCGCCTTCGCAGGACGAGTTCCTCACTTCGCTCATCGCCGCCTCCCGCTCCGGCCACACCGCGGTCGACTGGTCGCGGGTGACGGCGTTCCACATGGACGACTACGTGGGGCTCGCCGGCACGCACCCGCAGAGTTTCCGCACCTACCTCCGCGAACACCTGCTGCGGCACGTCAAGGTCGGCGCCTTCCATCCGATCCCCGCCGAGGAGCCGGATGCCGCGGGCGTGTGCGCCCGCTACACCGCGCTGCTCGCGGAGAAGCCGATCGACCTGATCTGCCTCGGCATCGGTGAGAACGGGCACATCGCGTTCAACGACCCGCCGGTCGCCGACTTCGAGGACCCGCACCTCATCAAGATCGTCGAGCTCGACCATGCGTGCCGGCAGCAGCAGGTAAACGACGGCTGCTTCCCGAACCTGGACGCGGTGCCAAGGCACGCCTTCAGCCTGACCGTGTCGATCTTTCGCCGGGCGCGCCGCCTCAGCATCCACGTGCCGGGACCCCGCAAGGCGGCCGCCGTGCAGGCGACCATCGAGGGGCCGATCACGACCGCGTGCCCGGCATCGATCCTCCGGCTACTTCCGGAGGCGACGCTCTACGTCGACCGCGCCTCCGCCCAGCTCCTGCGAGCCTGAGCGTGGCGCCCTGAGTCAGGAGCGACTCCCGACCGCTTTGGGCTGAGCCCGGCGGCTCAGGATTTCTCGCGGAGCACCGCGAGGATCTTCTTCTCGTAGGACTCGGCTTCCTCCGCGCCGACCTTGCGGTCGCGGATCATGCCCGCGCGATCGATGAGGAAGGTCGTGGGGATGCCTTCGACCCCGCCGAACGCGGCGACGACAGCCTCGTCGCCCATCACGAGCGGATAATTGATGCCGGTCTTCGCGGCGAAGGGCTTCACCACGCCGGGCCCGCCCTGGTCGAGGGAAATGCCAACGATCACAAGGCCGTCCTTGCCGTGTTTACGGACCATCTCGATGTACCCCGGAATCTCGGCGCGACAGGGGGGGCACCACGTTGCCCAAAAATCGACCACGACCACCTTGCCTTTGAATTGGGAGAACGAGACCGGGTTGCCGTCGAGGTCCTTCAGCGTCCACGCGGGGGCCGGAGCGATCCGCGGCAATCCCGCGGAAGCGGCGGCCGGCGGCGAGGCGGGTTTTTCCGCGGCGACCGCCTCGGTCCCGGGCCGGGAGCAGGCAAACGCGAGGCAAGCAGCCGCGGCGACGGCGGCGCAACGGGAGAGGGCGGCGGTGGTCATGGCGGATAAGGATTCGTTTCGATTGGGCTCAAACCTGGATCTGATCCGGCACCTCGACGCCGAGGGTCTCGATGAACTTCTTCATCGCTGGAGTGAGCACACGACCCTTGCGATGAAGGATGGCGAGCGGGCGGGTGAAATCCTTACCGCGGAACCGGATCACGCTGAGCGTGCCCTGCTTCTGTTCCTGGGCCACCGTGGCCTGAGGGACGATGGCGACGCCGTGGTCGATCTCCACCGCGCGCTTCACCGTCTCGATGTTGTCGAACTCCATCACCGGTTCGATCTCGAGGTTATGATCGCGGAAGATCGCGTCGACCGCCTTGCGAGTCGGGATGTCGGGGTCGAACCCGATCACCTTCTGGCCCGAAAGATCGCGGATATCGATCTCCGCGCGCTTCGCGAGCGGGTGCTGGGGATGGGTGATGAGCACGAGATGGTCGTTGCGGAACGGCAGCACCTCGATCTGGCGTTGCTTGACCGGAAACGCGACCAGCCCGAAGTCGACCGAGTTGTGGAGGATGTCCTCGTAGACCAGGTTGGAACGGCGGTACTCGATGCGGACGTTCACCGACGGGAAGTCATGCAGGAACTTCTTGATGAAGGGCGGCAGCTCGTGGAGGCCGATGGAGTAGACGGTGGAAATACGGATCGTGCCGCTGATCACCTTTTTCATCTCCTGCAGTTCGGAGAGGAGCTTCTCGTAGGTGTGCAGGATCTCGTTGGCCGACTCGTAAACCCGCTGGCCCTCGCGCGTGAGCTGGAACTGCTTCTGGCTCCGGTCGATCAGCAGGGTCTTGAAGTGGCGCTCCATCGCCCGCGCCTGCTGGCTCACCGCGGACTGCGTGATGCCGTTGAGCTTGGCGGATTTTGAAAAACTCTTCGTCTCGACCAAGTCCGCGAAGATTTTGAAGTTCTCGATCTGCATGATAAGCTCGCTTTAACGCCTAAGGGACAGAAATCCGTCTGATTCCGCAAACGCCAATTAGCAGGGCTTAACTCACCCTCCCCGTACGACCGTCCGCCCATGCTACCCTCCACCGAGGAATTCTCCGCCCGCGTCGACGCCATCCGCGCCCGCATCGCCGCCGCCTGCCAGCAGGCGGGACGCGACCCCGCCACGGTGGAACTCATGGCCGTGACCAAGACGCACCCGCCGGAGGCCGCCCTGCTCGCCGCCGGCCAGGGCCTGCGCTCCGTCGGCGAAAACCGCGTGCAGGAAGGCGCCTCCAAGCGCGCCGCGTGCGCCGCCGCCGCGCCCGGACTTCGCTGGGAACTCATCGGCCACCTGCAGTCCAACAAGTCGCGTTTGGCCGCGGAGAACTTCGACCGCATCCAGAGCGTCGACAGCGTGAAGCTCGTCCGCCATCTCGCCCGCGCCGCCGCGGAGAGCAACCGCGTCCTCGCCGTGCTGCTGCAGATCAACGCGGGGCAAGACCCGGCGAAGTTCGGCGCGGAGACGGCCGAAGCCCCCGCCCTGCTGGAAGCCGCGCTCGCCGAACCCGCGCTGCGCGTCGACGGCCTGATGACCATCGCCCCGCTCGGCGCCACGGCGGATGAGACCGCGGAGCTGGCGCGCCGGACGTTCGACGCGCTGCGGACGATCCGCGACGAGCTGGCCGCGCGTTTCGGCCGACCGCTCCCGGAGCTCTCGATGGGCATGACCGGCGACCTCGAGCCGGCGGTCGCCGCCGGCAGCACCATCGTGCGCGTGGGCACGGCGCTGTTCGGCGCGCGCTGACCCCAGGCCACGGCGCGGTTTCCCCGTTGCGCCGCGGAATGAAGCCGCTTCGGTTGGCGTCGTGGAAAAAACCGCCCTTGCCGCGGCCGAACGCGCCGCGCTCACCGCCCTGCTCGACGACCCCAGCCCGGCGGTGCGTCGCGCCCTGCGGGAACGGTTCGCGAAGCTGGGCGAATCGGCGGGGGCCATGCTCCGCGAGGTGGCGGCGGGGGGCGATCGCGCGCTCGCGCGCCATGCGCTCGAGTTCATCGAGGAACTTGGCCTGTGCGACCCCGTCGCGGAGTTCCGCGCCTACATCCGGGGCCGGCGCTATGATCTGGAGACGGGCAGCCTGTTGCTCGCCCGCATCGCCAACCCGCGGCTCGACGACGCCGCCTGCCGCTCGCAACTCGACGCGATGGCGGCCCGCTGCCGCGAGCTGATCGCGGAACCCTCCTCGACCCGGGAGAAATGCCGCGCGCTGAACCGCGTGCTGTTCCACGAGTGGGGTTTCCACGGGAACACCGAGAACTACACGGATCCGCGCAACAGTTTCCTCGACCAGGTCCTTGAGCGGCGCACCGGCCTGCCGATTTCGCTCAGCGTCATCTACCTGCTCGTCGCCGGACGCGCCGGGCTGGAGCTGGAGCCGGTCGGCCTGCCCGGGCACTTTCTCGTCGGCTGCTTCGCCGACGGTTTGCCGTTCTTCGTCGACGCCTTCGAGGGCGGCGTGTTCCGCGGAGCCGCCGACGTGCTCGACGCCCTGACCCAGCGCCCCGGCGGGCTCCGGCCTTCCGACCTTGCGCCGACCAGCGTCGCCGAGGTGCTCTGCCGCAGCTGCCGCAACCTTGCGCGCCACTACGAGGCATCGCTCGATCCCGACCGGGCGCGGATCTTCGCGGGCCTCGTCGGGGAATTCGAGGCGACGCATTCCAGCCAGCAGGCCTGACGCCCGCGGCCGCGCGCGGGGGGCCCGTTGACAACCCGCGGACGGCATCCGTCACTCGGCGCCCGATGACCGCCGACCCCGTGCTGACCCTCGACGATCTGGCGACTTGGTCGCGCAGGGGCGTCTCCCTCGCGGTGCTGGGTCACCCGATCCGCCACTCCGTGAGCCCGGCGATGCACAACGCCGCACTCGCGGAACTGGCGCGCGACGACGCCCGCTTCGCGGACTGGCGCTACTTCCGTTTCGAAGTGCCGCCGGAGGATCTGCCTCGCGCGCTGGACCTGCTGCACCGTGGCGGCTTCCACGGCGTGAATCTCACGGTGCCGCACAAGGTCCTGGCGTTCGGCCGCATGGCCGCGATCGACCCGGCGGCGCGTCCCGCCGGCGCCGTGAACACCCTGCTCCGCCACGCCGACGGCTGGCATGGTTTCAACACCGACGGCTACGGGCTCGCGGCCGCGCTGCGCGAAAACCTCGGCTGCGATCTCGGCGGAGCACACGTGGTGCTGCTCGGCGCCGGGGGCGCCGCGCGCGGCGCCGCGGTCGAATGCCTTCAGCGCCGCTGCGCCTCGCTCAGGCTCATCAACCGCACGCGCGCGAATCTCGACTCGCTGCTCGAGCTGCTGGCGCCGCTGGCCGGTGGCATTCCGGTGATGGGGCCTGATCCCGCTTCGGCCGACTTCGCACGCCTCTTACCCTCGGGCGCATTGGTGATCAACGCCACGAGCGCCGGCCTGAAGGCGACGGATCCTCTGCCCGTCGACTTGGCCGCGCTGCCGGCGCCCGCGGCGGTGTTCGACATGATCTACAATCCGCCTGAGACCGCACTGCTGCAGGCCGCGGCAGCGCGGGGAATCCCGAGCGCCAACGGCCTCGCGATGCTCGTGCACCAGGGCGCCAAGGCCCTCGAAATCTGGACCGGCGTTTCCGCCACGCGCACCGCACCCGCGATGGCGAAGGCCGCACGCGCCGCCCTCGCCCGCTGAAACCCAAAGGGGTCAGGGCGTTGAACGTTTTAAGGGGGCGCCGGTTCGGAAGCCTCCCAACATCCAACGCCCTGACCCCTTAGGCATATTTGGGCGTGAGGTTTACGCCCGCCCGCGCCACACCTCCTGCGCCGCATGGCCGCCGACTTCGCCCAGTTCAACTCCGCTTTCCCGTGGTTTTTTCCGGTCGCGGCAGCGGTTTTCGGCGCGTGCATCGGCAGCTTCCTCAATGTCGTCATCCTGCGCCTGCCCCGCGAGGAATCCATCGTCACCCCGGGTTCACGCTGCGCCTGCGGAACGCCGATCCGCTGGCAGGACAACCTTCCCGTCCTCTCGTGGCTGCTGCTCCGGGGCCGCGCCCGCTGTTGCGGCCGGCCGTTTTCGTTCCGCTACCCGTTCGTCGAGCTACTCACCGCGGCGTTATTCGCTGTTTGCTGGCTGCGTTTTCCGCCCGCCGTCGCGTTCGCCGGTTGGGTGCTCCTCAGCTGCCTGATTGCGGCGACGTTCATCGACCTCGACCACTTCATCATTCCCGACTCCTTCACGATCGGTCTCGGCATCGTCGGCTTGCTGCTATCCGCGCTGATCCCGGCGCTCCACGGCCACGGCACGGCGCCGGCGCCGCTCGGGCACCTGCGCTCGATCGCCGACTCCCTGCAGGGTCTGCTGATCGGCTCGGGACTCGTACTCTGGATCGGACTCATCGCCGAGACGTTGCTACGCCGCGAGGCGATGGGCTTCGGCGATGTTAAATTCGTCGGCGCGATCGGCGCATTCTGCGGCTGGCAAGGCGCCGTGTTTTCGGTTTTTGGCGGTGCGGCCGTGGGCACCGTCTGGCTCGCCGCGGCTTGGCTCTGGCAGCGTGCGACCGGCCGACGCGCCCCGGTAGCACCGCCCTCAGAAACCCCCGAGGGCGAAGCCACGCCGCTCGCGTTTGGCGCCCACGTGCCGTTCGGTCCGATGCTCGCCGTCGCCGGCGCGCTCCACTTCCTTTTTTTCCGCGGCCCCGTCGCCGCCTGGTTCGACGACGTGGCGATCTTGTTCCGATCCTAATTAGAGGATGGACGAGGTTGGGTCACAGAGCCCACGGAGTGCCGATCTGTGGGCACGGAGACCGCGCTGCTGCCGACTCGTCGATCCGGTTTACCCTAACTAGGAAGGAGCAAGGAACAGGAGATAACCGGGCAAACGGAGCTCAGGGTTTGAACAGGAAGGCCGGTGAGAGCGGGAAGATGCAGGAAAACCGGGCCGATGCGTGAGCCTTGGTATCCCTTCGCGGTTGTGCCCGGCGTGGGGTTTCAAGGGCGGACAGCGCTCGGCCGCTTCCTCCCTTGATCTGTGCCATCAGCGAAATCTGCGGTTAAAATCAGGAGCCTTCGGCCGTCTGATCGCCGGCATCGGCCAGGGTCGCCGGACCTCGGCCAAAAAGCTCGGGATCGGTAAAATTCCTATGCCTTCGTCTCCATCCGTAGTTGCCCCACGAGGGAGCGTTTCAAATCCGAAACCCGCGGTGCTTGCCCGAACGCTATCCCTCTCCGTGTCCTCGGGTTGATCCTCCGTGCCCTCCGTGTCCGGAGCCTTGACTCACTCCGGCACCCTCCCCCGGTTTCCCTACTCAAAACATCTCACGCATCAGCCGCCGGAGCACCGGGCGCACGGTTCGAGCGAGCGCAAGGTTCGCGTAGCCCATCCACGCCACCGGGGAAAGCGTATCAAGAGGCGCCCGCAACCGCCCGCCACCCGGCGCCTCGACGACGCAGCCCGCCTCCCGCGCGATGAGCTCCACGCAGATGTCGTACGGGTGGCAGCAAAGCGCCGCGCCGCCCAGACCGAGCTTTGCGTAAGCCGCCGGACGAAGGTCACCGAGCATGCGGTCGTGACCCGCGATCAGCTCATAGAGTTGGCCGCCCGTGGACAGGTACTGGTCGTCAAACACGAGCTGACCGCCGCGCTGGCCGAGTAAACCGAGCTCGCGCCACAGCGCCTCCTCGAACGCGCCGAGCAGCGCCTTTCCCTCGGGAAAAAACCGCGCGATCGACGCGAAGCCGTGCTCGAAATGATCCGCGCGCGAGGGGCGTGGCCGCCACCGGCGCCGCGCTCCCGTCTCGAGATCGATCCTCGTCGCCACGACCGCTTTGCCGCGCACCACGCTGAGCTGGTCGGCGCGGCCTTGCTTCGAAGTCGGCAGCTCGGTCATCGCCGCGACCACGATATCACCAAGGCTCGTTCGCGCCCCGCGCTGCGGCGCGAGCCCGGCGAGGCTCCACGCCGCACGCTTGTCGTGCATGAGCCCGCGGGTGCCGTCGATCGGATCAAGGATGCACTTCCACGCGGTGCGTTTCACCGGCGTGCTCGTGGGAAAGGTCACCGCTCCGTCTTCGAGCCCCTCCATGACGATTTCCACGGACCACGCGCGCGGCCAATGCCGCCCGAACCAATCGAGGATCGCCGCCTCCCCGAGCCGGTCGACGTGGTAAATCGTGTCGGACGACGTCACTGCCGCGACGCGCGCGAAGCGTCCCGCCTGCCGCGCGCGCGCGGCGACCAGTGTCTCGCGGATATGGTCCTGCAACGCACACAAGAGCCGACGCGCACGTTCCAGGGAGGATGGACTCATGGATTTTCGAGCGAGGCTCCGTCGGCGGTGCCCACCGCGAGCACGTCCGGCCGCGCCCCAAAGCGTTCGTCATAGGCCGCCGCGACGCGTTCCGCCGATTCCGGGGCGAACGGTTCCGCCACCAACGCCATGACCGCACCACCGAACCCGCCACCCGTCAGCCGCGCGCCGAACACGCCGGGCGTCCGCATGAGTTCCTCCACCAGAAAATCGAGCTCGGGCGTGCTGTTCTGAAACGCGATGCGCGAGCTCTCGTGTGAAGCCGCGAGCAGGCGCCCGACCTCTTCAATTCGCCCCTCCCGCAGCGCCGCGACACACGCCGCCACGCGCGAAACCTCGCCGACCACATGGCGCGCCCGCCGCAACGGCACTTCGGGTACTCCGCAGGCACGTGCCTCCAGGCCGGCCGGATCAAGATCGGCGAGCAACGCCACCCCCAGCACGCGGGCCGCCTCGCCGCACTCGCGGTGGCGTTCAGCGTAGAGCCCGTCCACCAAAGCATGCCGGGTATGCGTGTTGAAAATCCGGAATCCCGTCCCCGCCGGCAGCGGCACGGTGGAGAAATCGGGCCCGCGGCAGTCGATATGAACGAGATGACCCCGGCGTCCGAATCCCGACACCGCCTGATCAAGGATTCCGCAAGGGACGCCGACGAAATGGTTTTCCGCGTGACGTGCCGCCCGCACGAGCGCCCCGCGCGGCGGCTCCGCTCCGGCCAAGCGCGCGAAGGCCAGCCCCGAGGCGAGTTCCAACGCCGCGCTGCTGCTCAACCCCGCACCGGGAGGCAGGTCCGACACCGCGAGAAAGTCGAAACCGGCGGGCACCGCGACGCCGGCCGCCGCGAGCGACACGAGCATGCCGAGCGGGTAGTTCGCCCAAGCGTCTTTCCCGGCCAGAGGCTGCGGAGCGTTTGCGCCGGTCTCCACGACGGCGGTCATGGCCGCGCTGGCGAAGCGACGTCGACCGTCGGCGCGCGGCGAGACGCCGACCCAAACCCCGCGGTCGATCGCGGCGCCGAGCACCGTGCCACCGTTGTAGTCGGTGTGGTTGCCGATGAATTCGATGCGCCCGGGAGCGCGCGCGATGACGGCGGGCTCGCGGCCATGAACGGAACGGAAGCGCTTCAACAGTTCGGATTTCATCGGCCGCCTCCACGAGAAGGTCCAACACCTCACGGGTGAAGCTGAATCAATCCGGAGAAACAGCTTGCCGGGCGAAGCCGCGAAGAAGGACGCCACGCTTAACACCGCCCGAATAGTCAGCGGGAGCACCCGCGGCTAGATCAGCGGCACATCGGCACGCAGCACAGTTCGGCTCTTCCGATTGAAAAGCCTACCATGACGCCGCGGCCGTCCGCCGCGGAAAATGACCGTGACCGGATCGAACTAGCCGCGCTACCCACGCTGCCACACCCGGAAATCGTGTTTTTTCGCCACGATTCCCCTCGCTCACGTCATCGTCGCATTCATCTGCGCGATCTGGGAAATCTGCGGTTCACGTTCGCTACCGTCGGAACAGCCCTCCTCCTGCGCCGGGCCTACGGAGGACAAGACGGCCGTCGGGCTTACCTTATAATCCGAGGCAAACAGCCTCGGCTCGACGCCGCTTTCCCCGTTTAGGAACGGGTGCGCAGCTCCGCCGCCGGGCGGAAGCGCACGGTCTTCACCGCGGCGATCCGCATGGGCCGGCGCGTATGGGGATTGAAACCGAGCCGCGCGGGCAGCTTGGCGACGTTGAACGTGCCGAAGCCGGCGACGGCCACCTCGCCGTCACGCCGGAGCCCGCGCTTCATGGCGGCAAGCACGGCCTCGGTCGCGCGCTCGGCGGCGACGCGCGTGGTTTCGCCGGCCAGCAGTTTCCGGACTTCTGTGATCAACGCGGCCTTGTTCATGGGGCGGGGTGACGCGGAGCGAAAAAACCGCCGCGGGGCCGGTCAAACGGATTCACCCTCGCGCTTGGGCGGCGCGGAGGCCGTTCCGCCAAAGCGTGCCGGTACCTCACCCGCCCTGCCCTTCACCAGAACCTCCAGCAACCCGCGCAAAGCCTCCTCGCGCGGCACGCCGCGTTCCGTCGCGATTTGTCCCGCGCGCTTTGCCAATTGGGCGGCCATTGTCGCCGCTTGCGCGGGCGACGCACCGAGGCGCTCGCAAAGCGACGTAAGTTGCTCGAGCTCGCTCATGGCGCATCGAGCAACCGCAGCGCCGGAGGTCCGCCGGCGGAGAGCGCCAGCTTCGCGTTCGCCGCCGTGTGCAAGTTGGAAACCATCGCGAGCCCAAGCCAGCCGTCGGCTCCGTCCACGACCGCCGAGCGCACCTCTCCGACCTGGCGTTCGCCCGCAAAAACTGCGGCCGGCAAGGCGATTGGCCTGGAACCCGTCCCCGCGACGCGCACCAACCGCCGCCGCACCTGCCCCATCGCCTTCAGCCGCGCCATCACCTCCTGCCCGAGATAACACCCTTTGGAATACGAAACGGCGTCGGCATCCAGACCGGCCTCGTTGGGGAGATCGCCCGGACCGGCATCAGCAGGCACGGCCGGAATGCGCGCCGCGATCCGCGCCCGATCAATCGTTTCCGCGTCGAGGCGTGAACCCGACGCATCAATCCGCGCCCCGCGGCGATACACCCAGTCGCGCGAAACGGGAAAACCGCGCCGACCGGTGAAAGCGAAAACTCCCGGCGGAGCCGCCGGCACCTCACCCACCCACGTGATGCCCGTCCACCCATCCGTCTGATCCTCGATCGTAACATCGTCCGCGATGATAAAGCCCTCCAACCGCGCGCGAATCACCGACGCGGGCGAAAAATAACTTCCGATCCAAAATTCGTCCGCACCTTCGCCGCGAAACACGAAACCATCCGCCTCCACCTTTCCCTTCAGCGTCAGCCAGAGTCCGTACGCCGGCTCCGAGCCGGGTGCCGCCGCGGCAACCCGACGAAGGTCCTGCGAGAACTGTCCCTGCAGGAAAGAAAGTGCATCCGGTCCCGCAACCCGCAGCCAGGCCGCGGGCGACCCTTCGAAAAAACCGCTGGGAGTAGAAAACGTGATAGGCATCTAGAAATTGATGACGAGCTACTTACAAAAAAAGTGGTAGAATTTGAAAACTTTTGTTTGACGGGGAAACTATCGGCCGTATCACTTCAGACATCAAGTTTAACACTTCTCCCGCCTAGCGGGAGTTTTGGGGTAACATAGAAAGCAAAGGCCGGCCGCTTAGGGGTAAGCGGCCGGCCACTTTTTTTGGGAATGAAATCGTCCGGGCTCTGTCCCGACACCGGGCTTGCGCGCGACGAGCGCCCCGCGCCAAGCTGACCGTTCATGCAGAAAACGTCCGACATCAATGTCGTCGAGACCCGCACCCTGCCCTCGCCGGCCGCGCTGCTGGCCGAGCTGCCGAAGACGGAGAACCAGGCGGATTTCGTGGTGCGTGCGCGACGCGACATCCACCGGCTGATTTTCACGGACGACAAACGCTTCCTGCTGATCGTGGGCCCCTGCTCGATCCACGACCTCGACGCGGGGCGCGAGTACGCGCGGCGGCTCAGCGCGCTGTCCCGGGAGGTTTCGGACCGGGTGATGGTGGTGATGCGCGTTTATTTCGAGAAACCGCGGACGACCGTGGGATGGAAGGGACTGATCATGGACCCGCATCTCGACGGCTCGCACGACATCGCGGCGGGGCTGCGGCTGGCGCGCTCGTTCCTGCGGGACGTGATCGACCTCGGGCTGCCGACCGCGACGGAGTTTCTCGATCCGATCACCCCGCAATACATGGCCGATCTCGTGTGCTGGGGCGCAATCGGCGCCCGCACCACGGAATCGCAGACCCACCGCCAGATGGCCTCCGGCCTGTCGATGCCGCTCGGCTTCAAGAACGGCACTGACGGCACTCTCCAGGCGGCGGTGAACGCGATCCGCGCGGCTTCGCAGCCGCAGACTTTCCTCGGCATCAACCTCGACGGCAGCGCCTCGGCGGTCGTGACCCGGGGCAACCCCGCTTGCCATGTGGTGCTGCGCGGCGGCGCCGCGGGCCCGAACTACTCTCCCGCCCACATCGCGCAGGTGGAGGCGGCGCTGGCCAAGGCCGGCCTCGCCCGCTCCGTCGTCGTCGACTGCTCCCACGACAACTCGGCGAAGAAACCGGAGCTGCAGCCCGACGTTCTTCGCGCCGTGATGGATCAAGTCGCGGCCGGCAACGCCTCCATCATGGGCGCGATGATCGAGAGTAACCTCGCCGCCGGCAACCAGCCCTTCCCCCAGCCCAAGGAGAAGCTCCTCCGCGGCGTGAGCATCACGGACGGCTGCATCGACTGGGCCACGACCGAGGCGCTCATCCGCGAACTGCACACCCGCCTCGCCCCGCGTTTCGCGTGAGGACGGCGATTAGCTCCGACGAACGCGGCCGACATTTCGTCTTAACAATCAAACCGCCCCTGATTTCCGCCGTGAGTTCCGCGCGTCCCGCGCGCTAGACCTTTCCCACCATGAAGACCCCCATCCGTGTCGCAGTCACCGGCGCCGCCGGCCAGATCGGTTACTCGCTCCTGTTCCGCATCGCCTCGGGCGCGATGTTCGGCCCCGACCAGCCGGTCATCCTCCAGCTCATCGAGGCCCCGGTCGAGAAGGCCCTCAAGGCCCTGGAAGGCGTCGCCATGGAGCTCGACGACTGCGCTTTCCCGCTGCTCAAGGGTATCGTCCAGACCTCGGACGCCTCCGTTGGTTTCAAGGACGCCAACTGGTGCCTGCTCGTCGGCGCCAAGCCGCGCGGTCCCGGCATGGAGCGCGCCGATCTCCTCAAGGACAACGGCAAGATCTTCATCGAGCAGGGCCGCATCATTGACGCCGTGGCCGCGGCCGACGCCCGCGTCGCCGTCGTCGGGAACCCCGCCAACACCAATTGCATGATCGCCGCCTCGCAGGCGAAGCGCCTGCCCGCCGAGCGCTTCACCGCCATGGTGCGCCTCGACCAGAACCGCGCCCAGACCCAGCTGGCGAAGAAGGCCGGCGTCGATCTCACGACGGTGAAGGACATCTTCATCTACGGTAACCACAGCCCCACGATGTTCCCGGCGTTCGCGCAGGCCACGATCGGCGGCCGCCCCGCGACCTCGGTCATCACCGACACCACGTGGCTGCAGGGGCCGTTCTGCGAGACGGTGGGCAAGCGCGGCGCCGCCATCATCGCCGCCCGCGGTCTCTCCTCCGCCGCCTCCGCCGCCAACGCCCTGGTCGACCACGTGCGCGACCTCATGACCCCCGGAGCGATCCATTCGGTCGCCGTCAAATCGAACGGACTCTACGGCTTCGACGCCAACGTCTGGGCCGGTATGCCCGTGCGCACCACGGCACCCGGCTCCTACGAGGTCATCACCGGCCACGCCATGGACGACTTCGCCAAGTCGAAGATCGCCGCGACGAACAAGGAGCTCGTCGAGGAACGCGCCTTTGTCGCCGACATGATCAAGTGAGGCGCGGCCCCCGACCCTCTCAGCCCTGAGAAAGGCGCCCGGCCACGGGCGCCTTTTTCGTCATTCTAAACTCGGAAGCGTGGTTTCGGGGTACGATTCCACCCGTCTAGCCAATTGGCGCATTTATCCGTGCGATCGATGAAATCCGCGGCTCAAGTCCATGCGCTAGGGACAGCCTTCCGCCGTCGGTATCACGTTATGGTCCGAGGCAAACAGCCTCGGCTACACGGTATACCTCTTGTCCGGCAACCCCGCACCGATTTTCGGCACGAAACGCGTGCGATGTAGCCGCGGGTGCCACCCTCGGGTCGTCGGGCACTCCTTCCGCCGATTCCCGTCGCTCCCCCAAACCTCGTGCCCTGCGAAGTCTCGGCGAGGCATGGTCCCTCATGCCTCCGGGCGTGGCGTAGGCTGAAAGCGGCCTCGGTTGCCCAAGAGGCGCGCTGGGAGATCTGCGGTTCAAGTTCGCGGCGCTCGGAACAGCCTGCGGACGTTGGTCGCCCGTCACGGTCCGCGACGGGCGACCGCGGTTACATCAAACCCCGCTGATCCGTGTCCATCCGTGGTTGCCCCCTCGCGGAGCTATTCGGAAGCCATGGTGAATGAATCTTCGTTTGCGACGGAGCCGCGCAGCGGGCGAACGCGGTAAACTGAAGAAGTGAACGACTTCACCTCGACACGCATTGCCGGCCCCGCGGGAGCCCGCCACGCTCTTGCCCCTATACAGCCGCGAAATCCTTCGCCCTTCCCACCCTTACCGGACTCGCTGTTTCCCAAGCCCCCGATCTCCCGTATTTGCTGTTACCCATGAGCCAACCCCGGCAGGCGTTCGCCCGCATCGTTAGTCTCTTCCTCCTGCTCGTCGCATCCGCCGCGGCCGCGACACGCACTGCGGCCTCCTTGTCTGAGCCGCGCGCCGGTGACACGTTCGTGTTCTACGGCGGCGGGATGGTTGAACGCCTCTTGGAATCAGGCCACCTCGAGGCGCAACTCCAGCTCGCTCATCCGGGTAAGAAGCTCCGCGTACGCAGCCTCGCGTGGACCGGCGACGAGGTCGGCCACCGCCTGCGACCGGAAGGCTACGTGGAGCACCTGAAGGGCCTGCTCGCCGCTTGGCCCGCAAACGTCGTGGTGCTCGGGTTCGGCGCCAACGAGTCATTCGCCGGACCCGCCGGGCTCCCCGATTTCCGCCGTCACTACGAGACGTTCATACGGGAGGTCGACCGGCTGCATCCGGGCGCACGCGTGGTGCTGCTCGCCCCGGCGGCGCCCGACGAGCGCAGCGATCCGCGCGCCGCCGCGCGTCGTGCCGACGTGGCCGCCTACGCCGCGGCCGTGCGGGAGATCGCCGCCGCGCGCGGGGCGGACTTCGTGGACCTTTTCACCGCCAGCGCGGAGGCCTTCACCAAGGCGCCGCGCCCGCTCACCGAACTGGGAATCCATCTCAACGCCGAGGGTTCGCGCGCGCTCGGCACCGTGATCGCCCGTGCGCTTGCCGGCTCTGGCGGGCTCGCGTCCGCCGAGCCGCCGCGCGTCGAGGAGGTGGCCGCGGCCGCCGCCCGGAAGCACGCGTACAACGCCGAGCTCACCCGCCCCAAGAACGCCGCACTCTACTACGGTGTGCGCAAGCGCCCGGAGGAAGCGGCCGTCGAACTGCCCCGCTACCACCAACTCCTCGCCCAAGCCGAGGACACGGTCCACGGCATCGCCTCCCGGCCCGGGGCGCGCCTCGCCGATTTTCCCGAGCCGTCCCTGCCGCCCCTCGGGCCCGGCAAGGAGACACCCTACCGCTTCCCCGGCGGCACCGTCCGCGCACCCGCCGACCTCCAGAGGGAACTTGTCGTGGCCGACGGCTACGCGGTGAACCTCTTCGCGTCCGAGACGCAATTCCCCGAGCTGCGTAACCCCGTGCAGAT
>Ga0255188_1000299_pt1 | contig 17389 bp, 13 predicted proteins | sample Miss_Cont_RepB_8_FD_188427 | JGI IMG/M metagenome (GOLD analysis project Ga0255188, IMG submission 188427) | Freshwater microbial communities from Mississippi River, Louisiana, United States - Miss_Cont_RepB_8h | ecosystem: Environmental > Aquatic > Freshwater > River | place: USA: Louisiana... | reverse complement strand
GGTGCCGCCCGGGGCAGCCAGTAGCGCGGCGCTTAGGTTTCATAAGCGCCCGGCCCTTCACAGCTCGTCCAGCCCCACCATCAGCTCCCGGGCCCGCTCGCTCCGCTTCGCCGAGCGCTCCACCCCGATCGCCGGCAAACCGAGCCGGTTCGCCACCGCGAGCACGGTGCCGACGCCGCAAAAGGGATCCAGAATCACCCGGGCCGCCGCCTGATCACGGGCGAACCGCACCGCGTGCGCCGCCGCCTTGACGCCCATCGCCCGCACCCACGGTTGGCGGCCGGGATCGACGATGATGTCGGGGATCGCCAGCGGCCCGGCACAGCGCAACTCCCGCGACACCGCGATCAGGTGCGTGAAGCCCGGGCGACCGGTCGTCACCAATCCGGGCGGCCGGCGGCTTACGATCTTGTGAAACAGCACGCCGGCGCCCGCGTCCTCGGCCGCCCGTACCACCAAGGCGCCTTTGTCGACCCAGCGCCCTCCGTGCCGGATATCCGACTGAAAGAAGATAGCCGCGCGGTCGGGCGGCACCGCGTCGATCACCGCCCGGACAGCGCCGAGGAACCAGGCCCGCCAGGCCTCGAGGGCCAGGTTCAACTCGGAGACATCAGGCAGCGAGGTGACCGCACACGCGCCCTCGATGCACCCTCGCTCGCGCAGCCAAGCGAGCGCCTCAGCGCAGTGCACCTCGCGGGACGCGGTCGGGCTTGGAGAAGCCGAGCCGCTCATTTCGCGGGACGCACGTCGTGGCAGTAAAGGGTATCGTGGTAACGAAGGAACAGCCGGCCGTCCAAAATCACCGGATGCGCCCACGCGTCACGCCCGCGCGTATTGGGAACGCGGAAGCGCCCGCGAATTTCGAACTTCGAATCCGTCGGTTCCAACAGGAGCATCGTGCCATCCTCGCTCAGCGCGTAGAGACGTCCGTCCGCGTGCAGCGGCGCCCCTTTGATCAAGTCGGTTGCCTCGTAAAGGGTTTGGCCCGTCGCCGCGTCCAGCGCCGCCCAACCACGACGCGCCGGATAGTAGGCGCCGTAGAGGCGGCCCGCCACATGCACGACCCCTCCCTGGCAGGGATCGAGCGGATTGGTCCAGAGGTCCTCCACGCCCACCGCTTCGCCAGACGCACGCGGCGCGACCAAACGATGAAGCCGGCCGGGCGGCCCATGCGGGGCCGACATGAACACCGCGTCACCCACGAGTACGGGCATCATCGCGAGCACCGAGTAGGAGGTCGGTCGCGGGCGCGTCCATTGCAGTTTCCCGGTGTCGGCGTCGGCGCAATAAAGGTTCCGCAGGGACGCTCCGATGAGCAGTCGACGACCGGCGAAACGAACCAGAATCGGGGACGCGTAGGCCGCATGGTCCACCCCGGCCTCGGCCCCGGCTACCGGCAAGGGCTCGCTCCGCCAAAGCTCAGCTCCGGTCACACGGTCGAACGCCACGAGCAGGGCGTCGCGCCCACCCGCCGTCGCATAGACGGCGCGATCATCGACCAGCAGGCACTCGCTCAATCCCCATGTGATGTTCTCGCCGCCATAACGCTTGAGAAGATCCACGGCCCACCGCTCGGCACCGGTCGCCGCATCCAGGCAGACCACGCGACCGTGGGCATTCTGGTGATAAACCCGGCCATCGCGCACCGCGACCGAAGAGCGGGCGCCCTGATACTGGTTGAGCCAGGCGTCGCCGTTGCGGACTGACCACAGTGGCTTACCCTCCAGGTCGAAAGCCAGCACCCGCACCTCTTCGCCGAAATCACCGGTGACGAAGAGCCGTCCGCCGGCGATGATCGGAGAAGAGAACCCTTTGCCCAGTCCCCCGGTCTTCCAAAGCAGGCGCGGTCCTTCCTCCGGCCAAGATCCGAGCAGGCCGCGCTCATCACTGATGCCGTCGCGGCGCGGGCCGCGGAATTGCGGCCAACCGGGTTCGGGCGAGGCGATCAGCTCCGCGCTCGCCGCACGCAATCCAGATTGTTTCGGGATGGCCGGGAAAGCGCCGACCAGCAATGCCGCGACCGCCAGCGCGAGAATCGGAGACTTTGGGGGGTACATAGGGTGGACGTTGTTCGCCTCCTGCCGGTCGTCCAGCGCGAGCCGCGGGTAATCCTCCGGGGATAATAAAGGCTCCGGCCGCCCTGCCGCTTGCCATCCGCCCCGTCACAGCTTCCTGTCCGTTTCACCCCTGCACCCATGAACCGCCGCGCCTTCCTGCAGACGTCGTCCGCCCTCACCGCCGCCGTGCTCGCGCCCACCGCAGGCCAGGCCGCGCCGTCGAACGCGCGCCGCATGCGCGTCGCGCTCGTTCCGGGCAGCATCGGAGTCACCGCCGGCAGTCAGCGCGAGTTGATCGATCTCGCCCGCCGGCATGGTTTCGAGGCCGTCGAGCCGCGCGCGACCGAGCTCGCCGCCGCTTCGCCGGGCGAGATCGCGGGCTTCCGCGCCGGACTAGCGGACGCGAAACTCGCCTGGGCGGCCACGTCGCTCAGCGTCGATTTCCGCAAGGACGACGCGACCGTCCGCTCCGGGCTCCGCGATCTGCCGCGGCTCGCCGCGGGGCTCCGCCGCGCCGGCGCCGATCGTATCGGGACCTGGATCCCGCCCAGCCACGACACCCTGACCTACCGGGCCAATTTCGCGCTGCACGCCTCGCGGCTGCGCGAGGTCGCGGTTATTCTCGGCGACCACGGCATCCGCCTCGGCCTCGAATACGTGGGCACGCAGCTCAACCTCGTCGCGAAGCGCTATCCATTCGTCCACACGATGGCCGAGGCGCGCGAGCTCATCGCCGAGATCGGCCGGCCCAACGTGGGCTTGGTGCTCGACACCTGGCATTGGTGGACGGCCGGCGACACCGAGGATGAAATCCGCGCGCTGCAGGCGTCCGACATCGTGAGCGTCGACCTCAACGACGCGCCGCGCGACATCCCGAAACCCCAGCAGAAGGACGGCGAACGCGAACTGCCCCTGGCGACCGGCGTGATCGACACCCGAGTGTTCATGCGTGCGCTGCACGCGACCGGCTTCGACGGCCCCGTGCGCTGCGAGCCGTTCAACAAACCCCTTAACGCCCTCGACAACGACCCCGCCTGCGCCGCCGTGAGCAAGGCCATGCACGCCGCGATGGCGCTGGTCGGCTGAGACGTCGAAGGGAGACGGTCCGCCGCCCCGCTTTCCGAACGAAGATCCGTAATCTCCGGGGCTTCAGCCCCGGCTACACCCTACGGTCTTCAGTCTGCGGTGACGATATCGCGTGACAGGCATTCACCGGTTCCCCGCGTTCCGACCTTCCTGATTCATTCCAGCCCGATCGCGATTCCCCCAAGGCACATTTTCGCGCTTTTCGTGCCTTTCGTGGTGCCACTCCGGCCCGGTTCCGGGTGTTCAGGTTTCACCAGAGCTGAATCACCGTTTGCCAGCGCGGGAGGGGCTCGCTTTGTTGCTAGAAAACTCCCGCCGATGTCCCTCGCCCGCACCCTGGTCAAAGACGCCCTCAACGCCGCCGCGCCGGCCGACGCCATCCTGCTGCAAGGCTGGGTGCGCACGCGTCGCGACGCGAAGGCGTTCTCCTTCATCGAGCTCAACGACGGCTCCTGCCTGAAGGGCATCCAGGTCATCGCCAACGCCAGCCTGCCGAACTACGCCGCCGACATCGGCCGCGCGCAGACCGGCGCCTCGATCGAGGTCCGCGGCAAACTGGTGCCTTCGCAGGGCCAGGGCCAGAAGTGGGAGGTCGTGGCGGAGTCGCTCACAATCGTCGGCGAGGTCGACGCGACCTATCCGCTGCAGAAGAAAGGCCACACGCTCGAGTTCCTGCGCGAGATCGCGCACCTGCGGCCGCGCTCAAACTTGTTCGGCGCCGTCTTCCGCGTGCGCAGCCGGCTCGCCTACGCCGTGCACCAATTTTTCCAGAACCGGGGCTTCGCCTACGTCCACGCGCCGATCGTCACGGCGAGCGACTGCGAGGGCGCCGGCGAATTGTTCCGCGTCACGACCCTCGACCCCTCGCACCCGCCGATGACGGAGGCGGGCGACGTGGACTTCCGGCAGGATTTCTTTGGCAAGAAGGCCTATCTCACCGTGAGCGGCCAGCTGGAGGCGGAGGTCTTCGCGTGCGCGCTGTCCAACGTCTACACGTTCGGCCCGACCTTCCGCGCGGAAAACTCCAACACGTCGCGCCACGCGGCCGAGTTCTGGATGATCGAGCCCGAGATGGCCTTCTGCGACCTGCAGGGGAACATGGACCTCGCGGAGGAGTTCGTGAAGCACCTCATCCGCGACGCCCGCGAACATTGCGCGGCCGACCTCGAGTTCTTCTCCAAGTTCGTCGACAAGGATCTGCTCTCCCGCCTCGACTTCGTGCTCCAGCGGCCGTTCCAGCGCTGCAGCTACACCGAGGCGATCGAGATCATCACGAAGTCCGGCCGGAACTGGGAGCACCCCGTCATCTGGGGCGACAACCTGCAGAGCGAACACGAGCGCTTCCTCGCCGAGGAGCACTTCAAGTGCCCGGTCACGGTCTACAATTATCCCCGCACCCTGAAACCCTTCTACATGCGCGTGAACGAGGACGGCAAAACCGTGCGCGCCATGGACCTGCTGGTGCCAGGAATCGGCGAGATCATCGGCGGCAGCCAACGCGAGGAGCGCCTCGAGGTGCTCCGCGAGAACATGGCCCACCACAAACTGAGCGAAAAGGAGTACTGGTGGTACCTCGATCTGCGCCGCTACGGCACCGTGCCGCACGCGGGCTTCGGGTTGGGCTTCGAGCGCATGCTGATGTTCGTCACCGGCGTGGGGAACATCCGCGACGTCATCCCGTTCGCACGCACCCCCGGCACCGCGGAGTTCTGAGTTCCCGCCCCTCGAGGTGGTGTTTTGCCGGAACGATTTCCTTCGGGACCGCCTTCGGCCGTAAGGTCGCCGGCATAGTCCGGGGTCGCCGGACCCTCGCTACAAACGACCCGCATTTATCCGTGTCGATTCGTGTCCATCCGTGGTCGCCCCCTCGCGGAGCTATTCGGAAGCCATGCTGAAATACGCTTGGGTTGCGGCGAAGCCACGCTGAGCCGCCCGCGCGCGTCTGCGCGCTTTCCTCCGCGGGGCACGGCCACCAACCTGCCGCCATGAAACCCCTCCGCGCCCTCGCCGCCGCGGCCCTGCTCGCGACGGCCATCCCGCTGCTGCCTGCCGCCGGCCCGCTCGTGCCCGTCGGACTCGCCCGCGTCGACATCACCCCCGACACCCCGATTCTTCTTTCCGGCTATCAGTCGCGGACCACCGCCGCGGAGAAGGTGGAGATGCGCCTGCACGCCCGCGCGCTCGCGCTCGGCGAGGATGGCCCCGGGCTCACCGTCCTGCTCGCCGCTGAGGTGATCGCCATCGGCGAGGACACCGCCGCGCACGTCGCGATGGAGCTCGAACGCCGGTTCGGTATCCCCCGCGCCCGCGTCGCCGTCACCGCCACGCATACGCACGCCGGTCCGGCGCTGGCCGACACGATCCCGTTCATGTTCTCGCGTGACCTGCCCGAGGAAGAGCGCGACCGCATCGCGCGCCATACGCGCGTGTTTCGCGAGAAACTCGTCGCCGTGGCGACCGCGGCCATCGCCGCGCGCCGACCCGCTCGGCTCGACTGGGCCGAGGGCCGCGTCGACTTCGCCGCGCACCGCCGCACCGTCGTCGACGGCAAGTGGAAGGGCTTCGGCATCGTTCCGGGCGGCCCGGTCGACCACGCGCTGCCCGTGCTGCGCGTGACGGACTCCGCCGGGGCCGTCCGGGGCGTGCTGCTCGGCTACGCCTGCCATTGCACGACGCTGGCGGGGTCCGACAACTTCGTGCACCCCGACTGGGCCGGCGATGCCGCCGCTCGCATCGAGGCCGCCCACGGCGGCGCGCCCGCGCTGGTCACGATCGGCTGCGGCGCCGACGCCAACCCGGGGATGCCACGCGGCCTCGCGGGCGTGCCCGTGCACGGCGCGAAAGTGGCCGACGAAGTCGCCCGCCTGCTGGCGGAGCCGATGCGCCCGTTGGGGCCGGTGACCGCGGCAACCCTTAGGCGGATGGAACTCCCGTTCGACCGCGCGGTGACGCGAGCCGAGTTGGAGACCCGCGCGGCAACAGGCTCCCGCGTACAAACCGCCTACGCCGCGCGGCGTTTTCTCGCGGAGCTCGACGCGGGACGCGCCTTGCCGGCGGCGCTGCCGTACGTCGTGCAAGCTTGGAGCTTCGGCCGTGATCTCCGGATGGTATTCCTGGCGGGAGAAGTGGTCTCGGAGTATTCGCTGCGCCTGCGGCGTGAACTGCCGGATGAGCGTCTGTGGATAACCGCGTACGCCAACGCCACTCCCAGCTACATCCCGTCGCGCCGGATGTTTCCCGAGGGTGGCTACGAGATCGATGGCTCGATGGATTACTACGGCTGGCCCGTGCGACTGGCGGAAAAGACCGAGGACGTTATCATCGACGCAGCGAAAGCCATGCTGGGCTCCGCTCCCCATCATCCATGAAAAACCGCCCCCTCACGACCACGCTGCTTTTGACCGCCGCGCTGCTCGGTAGCGGCTACAAGGAAGTCCCCCCGCCGCCGAAGGTCGTACTGCCTCCACCCCTTTCGCCCGCGGAATCGCTCGCCGCGATCCAAGTGCCCGCCGATCTCGAAGTGGAATTGGTCGCAGCGGAGCCGGCGGTGCTTGATCCGGTGGATCTGGCCTGGGGGCCCGACGGTCGCCTCTGGGTCGTGGAAATGGCCGATTACCCGCTGGGTATGGACGGCAAAGGTAAGCCGGGCGGACGCGTGCGGGTATTGGAGTCGACGCGGGGCGACGGCCGCTACGACAAATCGACTCTTTTCGCCGAAGGACTGCGCGCACCCACCACAGCCGTGCCGTGGCGCGACGGCGTGCTGGTCGTGGCGGTGCCGCACATCGTCTATCTCGCCGACACTGACGGCGACGGCCGCGCGGACCGGCGGGAGATCCTTTTTTCCGGACTCGCCGAAGGAAACGAGCAGCATCTGGCGAACGGCCTCCAGTGGAGCCTCGACGGCTGGTTGCACCTCGGCAACGGCAACAGCGGCGGCAAGGTGACGTCACCGACCCTGGGCCGCGTGGTGGAGCTCGGGCAACGCGACTTCCGCGTGCGGCCCGAGACCGGCGAGGTCGAGCTGGTGACCGGGCAGACGCAGACGGGACGCAACCGCGACGACTGGGGAAACTGGTTCGGCGGCAACAACTCCAACCCGATCTGGCACTTCGCGCTTGAGGAACACTACCTGCGGCGCAACCCGCACTTCGTTCCACCCAACCCGGTTTCGATCATCGCCGCGACGCCGGGCGCCGCGCGCGTTTATCCCCGCAGCCAGACCCTCGCGCGTTTCAACGACGGCTTCGCCGCGAACCACTTCACGTCGGCCTGCGGCACGATGATCTACCGCGACGACCTGCTCGGACCGGCCTATGCCGGCAACGCCTTCATCTGTGAACCGGTCCATAACCTCGTGCACCGCTCAACCCTGCGGCCGTCGGGACCGACCTTCCGCAGTGAACGCGCCCCGGAGGACGCCGCGGGCGAATTTCTCGCCTCGACCGACTCCTGGTCCCGGTTTGTGGCCGCCCGCGCGGGGCCGGACGGCGCGCTCTACGTCGCGGACATGTACCGCCTGGTGATCGAGCATCCGCAATGGATTCCCGCCGCCTGGCAACGCGAGTTGGGTGACCTACGGAAGGGGGAAAACCAGGGTCGCATCTACCGGGTGAAACCCCGCGGCCGCGCGTTGCGACCGGTGCCCCGGCTCGACCGCGCCGACCTCGCCGGACTCGCCGCTGCCTTGGAGAGCCCCGCCGGTGTGACGCGCGATCTGGCGCAGCAGCTCATCACGGGGCGCGCCGACCGCGCCATTGCGCCCAAGCTCATTCGCATCGCCGAGTCGTCCGCCTTGCCGGCCGCGCGCGGCCAGGCGCTGTGGACGCTGCGGGCGCTCGACGCGCTCACACCGGATCTCCTGCGCCGGGCGTTGGCCGATCCCCACCCCGGCGTGCGCCGCCAGGCGTTGCGGCTGAGCGAGGGTTTCGCCGGCCGGGACGCCGCCCTTGGGGCGGCCGTGGCGGCACGGGCGGCCGACACCGATGGCAGCGTGCGTCAACAGGCCGCCTACACCCTCGGCGAATGGCCGGGGCCGGAGGCCGGCGCCGCCCTGGCCGCTCTCCTGCGGAACGACAGCGACCGCTACATCCGTGCCGCGGCGATGAGCTCGGCGTTGCCGCACGCCGAAACCCTTCTCTCGGAATTGTCCGGCGGCGGGCCGGCGCTGGAAACGCTGGTGGCCGAGATCGCGACGGCGACGGACAATGCGCGCGCGATCGCCGGTCTGCTCGCCCGTATCACGGCCGCAGTCTCGGCGGCGGATCCGCGGCCGGTATTCGATTCGCTCGGCGCGCTGCTCGAACGGCTCCAACGCAACAACCAGACTCTGGCGCAGCTTTCGACCAAAGGCGGCGAACCGATGCGCCTGGCGCTGGAAGGGACCGACGCGGTGCTGGCGCGCGCCCGGACGATCGCAACCGACGCCAAGGCCTCCACGCCTGAACGCGCGGCGGCGATTGGTCTACTGGGCCGCGGCCGCAAGGGGCAGGACGAGGATTTCAACCGGCTAGCCGGCCTGCTGGCGGCCGATCAGCCGGCGGAAGTTCAGCTCGCGGCGGTGCGCGCCCTCGGTCGCATGAACCGCACCGCCACCCCCGAGCGCCTGCTCGCCGGCTGGTCCGGCTACGGGCCCGCGGTTCGCACCACGGTGCTCGATCTTGTCTCCGCGCGTCCCGCCTGGGCTCACGTGCTCCTGGATCGCGCGGAGGCCGACGAGAACTTCCGGGCGCAGATCGACCCGGGACGGCGCACGGTCCTGTCCCAACATCCCCAGGCCAAACTGGCGAATCGCGCCGCGGCGATCTTCGGCACGGGAATCGACGCCGGCCGGCAGAAGGTGGTCGACCGTTACCTGGGCGCCTTGCCGGGCCTGAAGGCCGACGCGCAGCGCGGCGCAGGGGTGTTCGTGAACGCGTGCAGCGCCTGTCATAGTTTTGGAACGACGCCGGGAAGACCGGTGGGCCCCGACCTCGCGGTCGTGAAGGACCGCAGCGCGGGCTATCTGGTCACGCACATCCTCGACCCGAATCGCGCGGTGGAGGACCGCTATCAATTTTATACGGCGACGCTGCAGGACGGCCGCACCCCGGCCGGCCTCGTGGCCGGGGAAACCGGGAGCAGCCTGACGCTCCTCGGCCTCGACGGCACCGAACAAACCATCCTCCGCGGCGAGCTCCGCTCGCTGATGAGTTCGGGCCGTTCGCTCATGCCCGAAGGCCTTGAGGCCGCGGTGGACGAGCAGGCGATGGCCGACCTCGTGGCCTTCCTCGCCGCCAGCCGCTGACCGGTGCGGAGGCTCGCGCGCGGGCCTTCTGTCTCTGCGCGTTTTGCGCGTTGTCGCGGCCATCGGACAGATTGGCCGCGAAAAGGCTCAAAACGCGCCGCGGGAGAGCTTGAACCGCAAGGCCGGAAAGTTCGGGAAGGCATCGGCCGCATTTCATCATCCGCGGTGCCGACCAAAGGTCTGAGCCTCCGTTTCCCGCTTTCCGGCTTTCCGCATTCACTCCGAACCGGAAACGCCTGCAGTTTGAGCGGAACCGCGCCGGTCTTGGTCCTTCTCGTCATTGGGGCTGGTCGGCGACGGCGGCCTGACTACGGTCCGGGAGCCGATGCCCGTCCTGCTGCAATCGCCGCCCGTCCAATTGAGCCTGCTCGCGGCCTTCCTCTACGCGGCGGGGGCGCTCATCATCAAACGCTCCGCGGAACTGGGCGTGGGTGTCTGGCGCACCGCGTTTGTCGCGAACCTCCTCTGCGCGCTGCTTTTCCTGCCGCTGCTCGCGCTCGGCGGTGAGGTCCACGCGGGGCTCTGGTGGCAGCCCATGCTCACCGGGGCGTGCTTCGTGGCGGGCCAGTGGCTGACTTTCATCGCCTTTGAACGCGGCGATGTCTCGGTCGCCACCCCCGTGCTTGGCATCAAGATCCTCCTCGTCGCCGTGCTCGTCACCGCGATCGGCGGCGAACGGCTTCCCCCGCGGATCTGGGCGGCCGCGGGTCTCGCCACACTCGGTATCGCCCTGCTTAACCGCCGTCCCGCGGCGGGTGTACCCCACGACATCGGCCGGACCGTCCTCACGGCCGGCGCGGCGGCGACCGTCTTCGCGGTCTTTGACGTCCTGGTGCAGCTTTGGGCCCCGCGTTGGGGCATCGGGCGCTTCCTGCCGCTCTCTCTCGGCTGCGCCGGGCTGATGTCCTTCGCGTTGGTGCCGCGCTTCCGCGCCCCGCTCTCGGCCATTGATCGTCGCGCCTGGCCGTGGCTGATCGGCGGGGCCCTGCTGATCGGTGTACAGTCGGTGATCTTCGTCTCGACGATCGCCCGCTGGGGTCAGGCCGCCACGAGCAACGTGGTCTACAGTTCGCGCGGATTATGGACCATCGTGCTGGTCTGGCTCGCGGGCGGCTTGCTCGCCAGCCGCGAGCAGGCCGCCGGGCGCCTCCTCGTGTGGCGCCTGGCGGGAGCCGCGCTCATGATGTCCGCCGTCGCCCTGGTCGCGGCCTGATCGATGCCTCTTTCACTCCTCGCACCTCTCACGCTCCGTTCCGCCTGCCTCGCCGGGCTGCTCCTGCTCGCGGGCGGCTGCGCGCGCCGGGAGCCGCCGGCCGCGTCCGGTGCACGCACCGACATCCTCCACGTGGGCAACGGCGCGGAGATCCAATCCCTCGACCCCCACCTCGCGGGCGGCAGCGTCGACCACAACGTGCTGAGCACGCTGTTCGAGGGGCTGCTCACCCTGGACGAGGAAACGCTGGCGCCGCGACCGGGCGCGGCCGAGCGGTGGGAGGTTTCGCCCGACGGCCTCACCTACACGTTTCACCTCCGGCGGGACGGCCGGTGGTCGAACGGCGACCCGCTCACGGCCAGGGACTTCCTGCTCAGTTTCCGGCGCGCGCTTTCGCCCGCGTTTGCGTCGGAGTACCGGGACGCGCTCTACCCGGTGCGCGGCGCGGAGGCGTTCGCGAAGGGGCGCATCAACGATTTCAGCGCCACCGGCTTCGCGGCGCCCGATGACCACACGGTAGTCATAACCCTGGAGCGCCCCGCGGCGTATTTCCCGACGGTGCTGCGCGCCAACGTCTGCTTCCCGGTGCACTCCGCCTCGGTGTTGCGCGGCGGCACGGCGATGGAGGATCGCACCGGCCGCTGGACGGACGTGCGTCCGTTCGTCGGTAACGGGCCGTTCCGCCTCGTGGAGTGGCGGGAGCAGCGCCACCTCGAGGTGGAACGCAATCCGCATTACTGGGACGCCGCCCGGGTGCGGCTGAAGGGAATCCGCTTTTATCCGGCCGAGTCCACGCAGGCGCAGGAGCTGGCATTCCGCGCCGGCCAGCTGCACACCACGTGGGACGTGCCCCTGGCGAAAGTCGCGGCCTACCGCCGGGACTCGCCGGAATTGCTCCGGGTGGAGCCTTACTTCGAAAGCTACTTCATCCGCTTCAACACCCGGCACCCCGTGCTGGGAGACGCGCGGGTGCGGCGGGCGCTGGCGCTGGCGGTCGATCGCGGTGCCATCACCCGCGATGTACTCCGCGGCGGACAGGCTCCGGCCGCATCGCTCACGCCGCCGGGGTTGGGCGGCTACACGCCACCGGACGCGGTGCCGCACGACCCCGCCGCGGCGCGAAGCCTGCTGGCCGCGGCTGGTTTTCCGGGAGGCAAGGGAATCGGCCCGCTCGAGCTCTCGACCATCTCCTCCGAAATCAACCAAAGTATCGCCGAGGCGCTCCAGGCGATGTGGCGGCGCGAGCTCGGCCTCGAGGTCCGGATCACCCGGAAGGAATTCAAGGTGCTGCTCAATTCCTTGGACACGCTCGACTACGCGCTGGCGCGGGGGCGCTGGATCGCCGAATACCCCGATCCGCTCACCTACCTTTCCATTTTCACGACCGGTAACGGCGTAAACGGCACCGGTTTCTCCGATCCCGTCTACGACGAGCTCGTAGCCTCCGCGGCGCGGGCCCCCTCGGCCGCCGCCCGGCTCGGGATTCTGCACCGCGCCGAGTCTCACCTGATGGAACAGATGCCGGTCGCCCCGATTTACTGGGGATCACGCGCCACGCTCGTGGCCACCCGGGTGCAGGGCTGGAAGCCGTCGCCTCTGGGGTTCCGCAACTACAAGGACGTCTGGCTCGAGCCCTGAGCTCGCCGCGCCCAATCACGCCTTGTCTCGCCGTCCGCCTCCGAGCAGCCTGCGCCCATCGACCTGAGGACCGCAGAGTGAGCGTGACCAACGATCAGCCGACCGGCCGGAACGCCGCCGCCTTCCCGCGGAGGCGGCGGCGCGGAGGCTTCACGATCCTCGAGGTCACCATGGCGACGTTCGTCCTCGCCCTCGGCATCGCGACCTCGATCGTCGCGATCCAATCGGGTCTGAAGTTCATCGACGTCGCCCGCGACACCACCCTCGCCTCCCAGATCCTGCAGAGCGAGATCGAGCGCATCCGCATGATGAGCTGGACCTCGGTCACGGCGTTGCCCGCGCGGGCGGAAGTCAGCCTCTCCGACATGTTCTCCTCGTCGGAGGCGCTCGCCCGCCGCTTCACCGTCACCCGCACGGTCGAGTCGGACGCCGCGCGTCCCTCCGACGTGCGGCTCATCACCCTCTCGGTCACCTGGCGCGCGGTCGACGGGCGCACGCAGACGCGCAGCTTCCAGGCGAAATACATCCGCAACGGGCTGTACGACTATTTCTACACGGTCGCGCGCTCGTCGTAGAGCCGTCAGGCGCGAACGAAAACCACGGATGGACACGGATAAACACGGATTAATCGGGAACTTTACGGCGGCTCCGGAACGCCCACCCGCGACGGGCGCCGGCCAGGTCCGCGACCAATCAGGGGGTTCAGCGAGCGCGAATCCGTGTCCATCCGTGTCCATCCGTGGTTCAACGTTCCTTGCCTGTTCTTTCCGCAAAAACTCCCGCCGCTCGGGTTTCACGCTGGTGGAGATGATGGTCGGCGCGACCCTCTCGGGCTTCATCCTCGCCGGCGTGCTCTCGACCTTCCTCTTCATGGGCCGCACGGGGGCGAACATCCGCAACTACAGCGACATGGAGTCGCAGGCCCGTCGCGCGCTCGAGCAATTCGCCCAGGACGTCCGGCAGGCCAGCGCGGTGAGCTGGACCAACGACACGACGATCGTACTGACGGTCGACAGCGCGAGCGTGACCTACGCCTACGCCTCCGGAGCCTTCACCCGCGCCACCGCCGCGGGCACTTCCACGCTGCTCAGTGGCATCACCACCTTCGCCTTCAAGGCATACAGCATCACCGGGACCGAGATCACCGGCATCGGCACCACCACCTCGGTGGCCTCCGCGAACCTCAACACCAAGCAACTCCAGATCTCCCTCGAGGCGGCGCGCACCAGCACGACCGTGGCCACCGCCACCAACACCGTCCTCTCCGCCCGTTTCATCCTGCGCAACAAGCGCGTCACCGCATGAGCGGCCCGGCCCGCCAATCCCGCCCGCTTTTTTCCCCGCGCGACCGTCGCGGGAACCGCGGAGCGCTCCTGATCGTCGCCCTGCTGATTTGCGCGGTCATCGGAATCTCGATCACGAGCTACATCCAGCTCGGCCGCACGAGCCTCGGCGTCTCCAACCGCGCCCTGTATAACAACGGCGCCATGAATCTCGCCGAGAACGGCCTGGAGGAGGCGATGTATTCCATCAACCAGGAAGCCACGACGTCATCCTACTCGTGGAGCTCCGATGGCTGGACCACGAGCGGCACGACCGCGCGGCGGAAATGGACCGGCACCCAATTCGACCAGAACGCCACCGGCGAGGTGCGCGTGCGCGTCGACAACTACACCGGGGCGAGCACGCCGGTCATCTACGCGCGCTCGCTGGTCACCCTCGGCGGGGGCGCCGCCGCCGGCACTTCAATCGAGAAGTGGATCAAGGTTTCCCTGGTGCGGACGTCCAAATTCGCCAACGGGCTCGTGGCCAAGGACACCATCACCTTTTCCGGCACCCGCGCGACCGTGGACAGCTGGGAATCGGGTTACCCGACTTCCGACGCGAAATATTCCTCCAGCGTCAAACGCGACCGCGGCAGCGTCGGCAGCGTCTCCGTGTCCGTCAGCGCGGTCACGGTGCAGAACGCGGATATCTTCGGTTACGCCGCGACCGGCGGCGCCCTGCCCAAAGTCGGGCCCAACGGGCTGGTCGGAACGTTCACCACCCCGGTGGGGACCATGGACATGTCGCGGGTCTCGACGGATTTCTCGGCCAACTTCGATCCCGTCGCTCAGCCGACCGGAGGCACCTGGGTCGGCGCCATCGGCGCCACCACGCTCGGCACGGCGGGTACGGCCACGACCCTGAGCGGTTCGGCGATCTCCCTAAGCGGCAGCGCTTCCAACAAGCTCGTCATCAACGGAGACGTCACGCTTCACCTGACCGCGACGGCCGGCTCGTCCGCGATCAGCGTCGCCGGCAGCGCGAGCATCGAAATCACGGCGGGCAGTTCACTGGTGGTGTACACCGCCGGAGACATCAGCGTCGCCGGCAACGGTGTGCTTTCGGGGGGGGCCACCGCCTCCGCGGCGAACAACCCCACGAAGTTCCAACTGTGGGGAACCAGCACCAGCGCCACCAAGCAGAGCATCCAGATCGCCGGCAACGGCGTGCTCTCCGGCATCATTTACGCTCCAAACGCCTCGGTGAAGATCAACGGTAACGGTGATGTCATGGGGTCCGTGGTCGCGAACGACATCACCGTCACCGGAAACGCCAACTTCCACTACGACGAGTCCCTCGCGAACTTCTCCAGCGGAAATCCTTTCCGCGTGAGCGAGTGGAACGAGATCACCTCCGCGACCGATCGAGCCGCCCTCAGCGCATCGATGACCTGGTGATCACGGCGGGCTCCGGCCGCCAACGCGCGCGCAGCGTAAGCCAAGCGCCGCGGAGCCCGCGCCCTACAGCCGTGGCAAAGTCGCCGGGTGCAGGCCGACCTGATCGCCACCTTGGCCGACCGCCGCTTCATGATCCGGACCCGGTGGGAGGCACTCCTGCGCGCCGACCATGCCTGCAGCCCCCTCGCCGACCCTGATGCCCTCGTTCACCTCATCGACTGGACCCTCTCCGAGTTCGAACGCACCCTGCGCGGCCTGCCGACGCGCCGACGCCCCCTGCGCCGGCTCTCCCGCGCCGATCTCGACTGTCCCTGCGGAAAGAATCCGCTCTTGGTCTACTTCGCCGCCGGCGAGCAAGCCCTGCAGGAGTCACTCATCCTCGCTCAGGCCAATCGCTCCGAGCTGACCGCGATGCAGCGCGACGCCGAGCTGCACGAGCTCAACCTTGCGCTGCGCCACATCGCAGGCCGGGAAATCGGCTCGTTCTGCGCGCTCTGCCAGTTCCGCGGCCGCGGGTGCCCGGAGGAACCGGTCCTGGCCGCGGTCTCGGAGTGAGAGTGGCCGGGACGGCTCCCCGGTTCATGCGGTCCGAGAACTTCCGCCGCGGGATCCGCGGCGGATGATCATTCCTGGCTCGGGCGCTGGCGGGATCGGGCCAGGTCGCCGGGGGCTCAGAACAGCCCGTTGGCGACGACCCCGACCGCCGTGAGCGGGCCGCTGTCACCCATGCCGTCGAGGGCGCGGTCGGCCTTGCGCAGCAGCGAACGCATGTCGCGCAGGAGCGTGTCGTCACCCAGCAGCTTCCCGAGCGTCCCTTCCCCGCGGGAAATCTTGTCCGAGACCGACCGCAGGCTAGCGAGCGAAGCCTTGAGGTCGTCGCCGGCCTTCTGATCGAAGACGAGCGTGCCCAGCGTGCCGCGACCGGACTTGACCTCATCCACCAGACTCTGCGCGCTCGCCAGGAAACTCTTCGCCTGGGCGGCGCCGCTCCGCAGATCGGCCACGCCCGCGACCAGTTCGTCGTGGAGCTTGGGGTCGTTGATCAGTCGGCCGAGCGTGCCCTCGCCGCGGTTCACCTTGTCGGTGATGAGCTGGAGATTGGCGGTCGTGCGGCTGAGATTCTCGCGGTTGTCGGCGACCAGCTGGTCGATGCGCTGCACAAGGCCGGGCGACTTGGCGTCGCCCGCGAAGGCGCCGCTGATGCCCTGCAGCGCGTCCTCGAGCTTCTTCCCGAGGTCGCCGATCTGCGCCATGACCTCGTTGATGTCGGGGGTGTTCCGGGTGCGGATCTCGGCGCCGGGCTTGAGCGGCCCGGCGCGGTCCGAACCGAGGTCGATACTCACGTAGGCCGTGCCGATGAGCCCGTTGGTGATGATCACGGCCGCGGCGTCCTCCTTGATGACCTGGTGGCTGTCGATGCGAAGCACGGCCTCGGCGCGGCGCCCGGCCAGCCGGGTGGCGGCGACCTCGCCGATCTTCACGCCGGCCATGCGGACGTCGTCGCCCTCCTTGAGCTCCTTGAGCGTGTCGAATCCGGCCACGATCTGGTAGCCTTTGTCGCGGAGTATCTTTCCCCCGCTGAGGGTCTCGAAGGTCACCCAGATGAGCGCCATCCCGAGGAGGAAGAAAAGCCCGACACGGGCGGTCTGCTGTGCGTTTTGCATGGGAGTTCTCCTTGGTTTGAAAAGTTTCCGGCACGGATCAGCCGGCGAGCCGGCGGAAGCGCGGGTTTCTAAGGTCGATGCTGGGATTGAGGAAATCGGCGACACGCGGGTCGGACGGGGTGCGCAGGTCGGCGGGCGGGCCGAGTGATACCAGCCGGCCGCCCATGAGGATGCCGACGCGGTCGGCGATCCCGAGGGCGAGGTCGCGGTCGTGGGAAACGACGATCGACGTCACATGGTACTGCTCGCGCAACGTGGCGATGACCTCGGAAATGGTGGCCGACATGACCGGGTCGAGCTCGCTGGTGGGCTCGTCGTAAAGCATGAGCTGCGGCTCCATCACCAGCGCCCGGGCGATGGCGACGCGCTTGCGCATGCCGCCGGATAGCTCGGCGGGAAGTTTTCCCGCGGCGTTTTCAAGGGAGAGGATCTGCAGGGATCGCATCACCTTTTCGCGGATCGCGGCCTCGGAGCCGAGCCGGTGCTCGCGCGGGTAAAGCGCGAGGTTGTCGTACACGGTCATCGAGTTGAACAACGCCCCGGCCTGGAAAACGAGCGCCATGCGCACGCGCCCACGGGTGGCGGGGTCAGCGGCATCGTGACCATCGACGAGGACGCGGCCGGCGCTCGGCCGCTCCAGACCGACGACGTGCTTGAGCAGCACGCTCTTGCCCGAGCCGCTGGGCCCCATGAGTACAAAGATCTCGCCGGGTTTGACCGTC
>Ga0255188_1000298_pt1 | contig 17426 bp, 15 predicted proteins | sample Miss_Cont_RepB_8_FD_188427 | JGI IMG/M metagenome (GOLD analysis project Ga0255188, IMG submission 188427) | Freshwater microbial communities from Mississippi River, Louisiana, United States - Miss_Cont_RepB_8h | ecosystem: Environmental > Aquatic > Freshwater > River | place: USA: Louisiana... | reverse complement strand
ACGATTTCAAGCCACGATCCATTTCCCCTAGTTTCAGGAGGAAAAGCACGGTTGCGGCGACGGTTGATGCTGCTGCAGGAACAGGAAGACCCACGAAATCTTTGTTCGATTCTTTTGATCCAGGATGGATGTACGGATTGGTTATCACGTTAAACCTTGCCAACCGCATCGCCGCACACAGCAGGTAAATGAATGCGATGAACCAACCTATGTTTCTAAACCATTCATAATCAGAAGCTTGAGTTGGAGATATTATCAGGTAAATCATAAGTAGCGCCGGGGCCATGCCGAACGACACCACATCGGCCAAGGAATCGAATTCAGCTCCAAAAAGAGATTCGCGCCCACCTAAGCGTGCCAATCGTCCATCCAAAGCATCAAATGCCGCCGCCGCGAAGATGAACCACACTGCGTACCGGTAGTGGTCAGCATTGGTGGCTCCTGCATACTCACCGGAGAGAGAGGTTTCCGCCAAGCGAGCCTGCACGCATTGCAGGATGGCCATGAACCCGCAGAACAAGTTCCCTGCGGTCATGAGGTTAGGAAGGAAGTAAATCCTGCTCGCCTGCGTTACCGCATAGGGATCTTCCGGATCCGGAGAGCTGTGGTGCGTGGATTTGCTCATCGCGTAAGGCCCTCCAAGTACTTCCAAAATTTAGAGTGCTGCTCCACTAACTGCTGTTCTGAAACCGGTAACTTGTTACGTAAAAGAAAGTCCTCCAACGAGTTTTGATGAAGGATGTAGTCAACATGGAGGTTTTCCCCCCGCATTTCGAAGTAGAAGCGAAACTCCCCGACGCGGAGTCGGTAGAGCGTTTTAGGTCCCCGCCGAAAGTGCCCGAGTGGCTCCCTGGGATGCGCAAGCTCGGATGCCTTGAGGCTGCTGATCGGATGAATCGCCTGCAGCTGGGCATAGAGGTCGAGCTTGTTCAGCTCGTGCATCGCCTGGTCGGAAAAAGTTACCTGCTGCATCCTGGAAATTGAGGTTCAGTCGAGTCCGTCATGCTTCACTGGAGCGAAACCTAACCGCGGACAAGTTGGCGCGAAAAGACGCGCTGACGGCCATCACGGAACCCTTCTGGTTCCGAGCCCTGTCTGCCGCAACGCAATTCCCGGCTCCGTCCACCCGTGTCCATCAAGCCGAACCGATTGTGCCTGGCCGGACACGGTCGATGATCGCCAGTAATGCGGCGAAGTCCTCTTCGCGGGATCGGCTTTCGATCCGAAAGTCGAATTTAGGGGCCTCGCGCAACTCGAGTTGCGCGGTCTGCAGACGCCGGGCGATTTCCGGTTCTCCATCCTGACCGCGACGTCGCATGCGTTCCGCCATGCTCACCGGGTCCACCACGATGAAGACGGTGGTGAGCGCCGCCCGCAGGGTCGCGTTCTCCGTCGCGATGCGACGGAAATTCTCCACTCCCTGCACGTCGATATTCAGAACCAGGCTCCTTCCTGCCTCGAGTGGATCGATCACACTCGAACGCAACGTGCCGTAGAGCCTGTCCTCATGGTTGCCATGGACGCGCGCCCACTCGAGAAAGTCCCCCGCCGCCAGGCGCCGACGGAATTCATCGGCGGAGAAGAAATGGTAATGGATGCCGTTGATCTCCCCGGGTCGCGGTGGACGGGTGGTTGTGGTAACGACCCGCGAGAATTTCCGCCTTTCCTGCAGCAGTCGGTCGCAAAGGGTGCTTTTACCGGAGCCAGCCGGACCGGCGATCACGAGCAGCAGGGGCGCGGATGACACGGCCATCGGGCGGAGGGTTTCAGTATGAAAACGCCACCGCCGCGAGCATGAGCCCGTACGCGGAAAGCACCCCGCCGATCATGCGCGGTCTCGCGGGCCGCGCGAAGAGCCACGAGAGAAAATCACGCAGGCGCCACGGCTGTGCCCCGAGCCACACCGCGGAAGTGATCGCCAGGTAAACCGCAAATTTGTAGAGCAGGGTACGGGTGTGCTCGAAGTTCATGAATCCCGCGTCGAGCAGCGGCATCGCCCCCATCAGCACGACGGTGGCGAGGCCGCGCACCGCGAGGAAATCAGGCACGCATTTGAACGACAGCAGCGCGACCGCGAGAAAACCAAAGAAAAGATAAACGCGATACTCCCCGAAATCCGCCGGGGAAAGGTGCCAGATCTCGTAAAGGAACCAAGCGGCGCCCGCGGGAAAAACCAAATAGGCCGCGGTTTTGGACCGCGGGAAACTCTGGAAGACCGCGGCGCAGCCCCCGCGGTTGAGCAGCAACGGCAACCCCAGCGCGAGCAGCAGGAGTCCGGTGATGAAGTTGGCGGCGGTAAGGCTCATTATGTGGAATATTCCGTGATGAATGCCGGCCTCAGGCCTCGACGCCGGCCAGGACCAGCCGGCCGTAGAGCGTGCTCACCGACGCGCGTTCAATGTGAAGCGGGACGAGTTCTCCCACCAGGCGGGGATCGGCGTCGAAGACACAGACGCGATTACCGCGCGTCCTTCCGGTGAAGCGGCTTCCGCCGCGATCGCGGCCCTCCACGAGGACTTCCTCCGCGGTTCCGATCAGGGTTGCCGTGCGGCGCAGCGAGTTGGTCTCGAGGATCGCGAGCAGCTCACGGTTCCTGGCCTCCTTCACTTCCTCCGGTACCTGGCCTTCCATGGCCGCCGCCGGAGTGCCGGTGCGGATGCTGTACTTGAAGATATAGGCCATGTCGAAATCACACGCCGAGAACAGCTCACGCGTTTGCGCGAAATCCTCCTCGGTCTCCCCGGGAAAACCGACGATCACATCGGTCGAGAAGTGCATCGCGGGGTTCACCGCGCGCAGCGATTCCACGATCGCCCGATAACGGTCGCGCGTGTAGGGCCGGTTCATCGCGCGGAGTATCCGGTCACTGCCGCTCTGCATCGGCAGGTGCACATAGGGACAAAGCTTCGGCAGCCGGGCGTAGGCCGCCACAAGGTCCGGCTTGAATCCGCGCGGGTGGGGGGAGGTGAACCGGATGCGGGCTACCCCTTCGATTTCGTGCACCCGTTCAATCAGCTGTACGAATGGGCTTATGCCTCCCGGCCGGGGAACATCGCGCCGGCCGTAGCTCGTGACAATCTGGCCCAGCAAGGTGATCTCCCGCACGCCGCGTTCCGCCAGCCCGCGGCATTCCGCGACGATATCGTCCATCGGCCGGGAGCGTTCGTCGCCCCGCGTCTTAGGCACGATGCAGAACGAGCAATCCATGTCGCAGCCCTGCTGAATGGAGACGAACGCCGTCACCTTGCGCTCCTCCCCGGCACCCACCTCCGTGTGGTCGCGAATCGTGTTCTGCGAACCCGCCTCCTCCGCGATGTCCACGATAGTCTCACCGACCGGCACCCCCGCCTCCCGAGCCGCACGGAGGTTGTCGAGATGGCCCGGCACCTGGTGGAACTTCTGGGTTCCGATGATCAGATCCAGATCCGGCAGCTGTTCCAGCAGCGCCGCCCCGCGGTTCTGCGCCATGCAGCCGAGGATCCCGAGCACGAAGTCCGGCTGGCGTTTTTTCCGCTGCTGCAGGTAGCCGGCCTTTCCGATCGCTTTCTGCTCGGCCGCGTCCCGCACGCTGCAGGTGTTCAGGAGCAGGATGTCACAATCGTTCTCGTCGGCCACGATGCGGTAACCGCGGGCACGCAGCATCGCCGCGACAGCCTCGCTGTCGCGCTCGTTCATCTGGCAGCCGTAGGTCTTGATATGGACGCGATTCACCGGCGACGAAGGGCTTTAGCTAGACGGGGCGGGGGAGGGGTCAACGCGGTAAACCTTCCGCCGCCGGCTTTCGGCTGGGAAGCCGGCGGCGGGAGACCTACCAAGTACCGCATGTCGCTTCTCGCGCTCCTTTTCGCGCTAAACGCCGCCTTGCGGGCGGATAAAAAATGAAGGCGTTAACCACCACGCTTCTCGCGCTGGTTCTGACGACGTGCGCGTTGGCGCAAAGTCCGGTGGCCAGCTCCGATCGCGACGAGTTCTACCGGTTCGCCCGCGATCTCTTCGAGCGGGCAGCACCTCCGGAAGTCCGGCTGCTTTATCAGTTTCCCGCCCGCGACGAGTGGGATTTCCATGTCAGTCGGCTGGAACGCGCTTTGACGGGCGGATCATTGCCGGAGCTCGCGGCCCTGGCGATCGAAGCGCGACCAGCGCTTGCAACCCTGCGACTAGTTCCCGGCGCGGATGAAGTCGCGGACTGGTTGGAGCAGCGCGTCGATGCGATGGAGGCAGCCGCGCAGGCGGTGACGCCGCCGACACCGCTCACGCCGAAAGGACCCACAATCCCCGCCGTCCAACCGGTGCCGCATTATAATCTCTGGCTTGGTCGGGTCCGCGGGCGTCCGCTTCCCGATCGGGCCTCGCAGCTGATGCCGCGGTTGCAGGCGGTTTTTCGCGCTGAAGGAATCCCGGCGGAGCTGGCGTGGATCGCGGAGGCCGAAAGCTCCTTCAATCCGTCGGCGCGCAGCCCGGTCGGAGCGCGTGGCCTCTTCCAACTTATGCCCGCCACGGCACGCTCGCTCGGGCTGAGCACGTTTCTCCCTGATCAGCGCACGGACCCGGAGCGCTCCGCCCGGGCAGCGGCGGTCTATCTGCGTAACTTGCACGGGCGTTTCCGCAATTGGGCGCTGGTGCTCGCGGCTTATAACGCCGGTGAGGGGCGAGTCGGACGAACGCTACAGGACCGGCGGGCGGACACCTTCACCGCCATTGCGGACTTCCTGCCGGCGGAGACGCGCATGTATGTTCCGAAAGTCTGCGCGCTTATCGCCACCCGCGCGGGGGTGACGCTTGACCGGATTCCGCCGCCGCGCTGAAGCCGCGCGCCGGCCGGGTTTGTGGTCGCCAGACGGGCTTGCCGACGTTTGCTCGCGCCATGGGATTTTTCGACCGATTCAGCACGCGGAAAGACGAACCTTCACCCGCACGGCCGACTGTGTCTTCCGAACCCACCGCCGGTGCTCCCGTCGTGACTGGAGTGAAAGCAAGGTTGCTTGCGGCGCGCGAGAAACTCGAGGCGAAGGACTTGCCGGGTGCGATGGCGGTGTACGAGGAAGTGCTGGCGGGCGCCGGTGATCGCGCCGACGTGCTGGTGGCGATCTCCGGCGACCTCGGGACCCACGGGCATGTGGAGCAGATCATCGAGCTCGTCGCCCCGCGTTATGTCGCCGACCGCCACGGCCCGGCGACCGGGCTCAATTTATTGCAGGCCTATCTCGCGGTCCGGAACTCGGACGCCGCCCAGCACGTGCTCGACATCCTGTTCGCCTTGAATCGGCCCGAGTTGGAGGAACGCCTGCACGGCTTTTCCAATGCCATCGCCGAGATATTGGCGGCGGATGGCGAGTTCGCCGGCGGGCCTGCATCGGGTGGCGGAGCCGTGGAACCCGCGCGCATCGGACTCGTGACGATCAGCAAGCCGGTCTGGTTCTACGGTCTTGAAGCTTGCGGGGATCGTCTGCTGCCGCCGAAGGAAGGCCGCTTGCGGCGCATCGCGTTCGCCCAGCTCGCGCAGATCGGAGCGCCCATGGATGAGAAAGCCATGCGGGCGCCCGAGGACGAGCTTGGCCGATTGTCGCGCGCGATCCCGCTCTGGTTGGCCGAGACGTTTTATTTTTCCGCGGCCTACGCGCCGGCGGCGGCGATCGGTTACCGCTCCGGCCAGAGTGGACCAGCGGATAATCACCCCGCGGTTTTCAACGCCGAGTGGACGATCGGTAACCTGAGACAACTCGTGGAAACTGCCGGCGAGGGCTTTGACTACATTGTGACCGGGGCACTGCGGTCCACCGCGGGCGACTACGAGTTGGTGCTGCGCGTCTGGGAGGTTTCCTCGTTTCGTGAGCGGAAAGCCTTCACGGCGCGATGGACCCCCGGCACAGCCGATACGGCGCTGTCGCGTCTCCATGGCGAGGTGCGTGCCTACATGGAGTGGTCGCCCTCCAGCGCGGCGTTCGCGTACGTGGTTCCCGCGCAGCCGCGGGCGTGGCTCGAGACGATCGGTGCTTCCGCCGGACTTTTTCTCGCGGAAAAGAACATCCTGCTGCCGTCATGCCTACGACCCGTGGCCGAGGATCTGGCCGCGGCCGCGGCGCGAGCGCCGCAGAGTGAGGCCGCGTCATTGGCATTCCTCACCTTGCAGGCGCGCGCCGCAAAGCTCGGAATCATGGAGCCTTCGGACGTACCGCTGGCGCGTTCGCCGCTCGTGCAGGAGGCGCGGCGCGCGCTGGGTTGAGCCTGCCTGCCTAGGCGGCGTTGACGGCCAGCTGGCCGCAGCCCGCGGCAATGTCGATTCCCCGGCGCTGCCGCACGGTGCAAGGTAGACCGAACTCCTCGCGCAGCACGCTCTGGAAAAGTCGCACGGGCTCCGCGCGGGTCGGTTCCCCTTCGTATCCTCCGGTCGGATTCAGCGGGATGAGATTCACCTGAGCGGGCAGCCCGCGGAGCAGACGCCCCAGCTGTCGGGCCTCCTCGGGTGAGTCGTTGCGACCCGCGATGAGCGTCCACTCGTAGAAGATGCGGCGGCCGGTGGATTCGCTGTAGGTGCGGCAGGCGGCCATCAGTTCATCGAGGGGCCAGCGGCGGGCGCCGGGAATCAACGCGGCGCGTCCTTCCTGGGTCGCGGCGTGGAGGGAAACGGCGAGGTGGAGCGGCCGCCCCTCGCGCGCGAGACGCAGGATGCCCGGCACGACGCCGACGGTGCTCAACGTGATCCGCTCGGCGGCGAGCGCGAGGCCCGCCGGATCGCGCAGGATGTCCACCGCACGCATGACCGCGTCGTAATTATGGAGCGGTTCACCCATGCCCATCAGCACGATGTTGCGCAGACGCCGTTCCGGCGCGGCCCCCGCCTCCTTCGGCTGATCCGCACGATCGCCCTGCCGCTCCCCAAGTTTGTCACTCAATACGTGACGCAGCTCCGGGGATCCTGCGGATGAGCCGACTGACTCGGAGGGCGCGGCGCGGAGGGCGCGGGCGACGTGGACGGCCTGCGCCACGATCTCGCCGGCGGCGAGATGGCGCGTGAAGCCCATCTGGCCGGTGGCGCAGAAGACGCAGCCCATCGCGCAGCCGGCCTGCGAACTCACGCAGGCGGTGACGCGGCCCGAGTAGCGCATGAGGACCGTCTCGATTTTCCGGCCATCCTCCAGGGCGAGGAGATATTTGCGCGTGAAGCCGTCAGTGGAGTCGGTCGCGAGCGCGACCCCGGGCGAAGTCAGGCGCGCTCTCGCCGCCAGACGGTTGAGGATGCGCGGAGGCAGTCCGGGCATCTCCTTTTCGGTGATAGCGGTGGCGAGCCCGAGGTAGAGGCGGTTCCACACGGTGTCGGCGTGGACTGTCGCCAGACCCCAGCGGGCGAAAAGCAGCCGCAGCTCGTTCCGCGTGAGGTCGTGGAGGTTGACGGGGGTCTCTTCCACGGGGCGGGGCTCAGGACGCCGCGGTGACAACTGGCTCGGGAGCGGGCCGCAGGGAGGCGAGAGCGGTTTCAATCGTCACCTCCTGACGACGCCGACCGAGGAAAAAACTCACCGTGCGGAAACCGAGATCCGCTAGCATCTGGAGCGCTTCCTCGTAGCGGTCTGCCACGCGGGAGGGCCGATGGGCGTCCGCGCCGAGCACGACCGGGATTCCGCGTTCGCGGATCAGTTCGAGCATCCGCGGCCCCGGGTTCATCTCGGGCACGGACTTCAGCAGACCGCTGGTATTGAGCTCCATCGCGACACCGGTGCGGGCGATGCGGTCGAGTGCGCGAGCGATGTCGGGCTCTATCCGGGAAAATTCCCAGTCCGGCGGTGAATCATTCTTCACCAGGTCGGGATGGGCGAGGGTATCGAAGAGGCGGGTCTCCGCGGATTCGGCGAGATGCTGGAAGTACAGCTGCTGGTAGGCGAACGGATCGCCTTTGAAATACTTCGCGCGGTAATGACCGACCTGCATGTGCACCGAGCCGAGCACGTGGTGAAGCGGGGCCCGGGCGTGGAGTTTCTCCGCCCAAGCCTCGATGCCCGGGAAATAGTCGCTCTCCAATCCGAGTCGCACATCCACGCGGCCGGCGAATTCCTCGCGGGTCGCGGCCACGAGTTCGATGTAGCGGTCGAACTCCTCCGGCGCCATGCGGTGGTCGATCCCGAGCCCGTCGGGCAACGGCCCGTGGCAGGTGATGATGATCCCTTTAAGCCCGCGGCTTTCGGCCACGGCCGCGTACTCCGCGGGCATGCCGACCGCGTGCTTGCAGAGCGGCGTGTGCGAGTGGGACTCGTAGAGGACGGGAGCGGACACGGGCCCGGGCTTAGAAGAACGTGTAGTACCGGCCCTCCGCCAAGCGGCGGATCAGGAGGGCGAGTTCCATCGCGTGGTAATCACCCCACATGCAAGCCTCACCGCACGGAACCTTGCGGCCGCGCGGAACGTGGTCCCAGCCGTTGGGGCGGTGGTACACGCTGTGCAGCAACAGGCCCTGGTGGCGGGAATCGGCGGAAAGGTACGGCTCGTCGAAAATCGTGTCGGCGATGGTGAGTCCGGCCTGCAGGTAACGGCGGCCCGCGGCCGGGCTGCCTTTGGCGGCGAGGTACTGGCCAAGACGGATGAAGCCTTGGGCGGCGATCGCCGCGGCCGAGCTGTCGACAGGCTCGTGGTCGTTGAAAGGATCAGCGTCGCGTTTCGTGATGTCTCCGAGGTGGTGGAGGCCGGGCGCGCCGCTATCCCAGTACGGGACGCCGTCGCGGGCGGAGTAGCCGTCGATGTAGAAATCGGAGGCGGCGCGGGCGGTCTCGAGGAAGAGATCCGTGACGGCGCGGCGGCCACCGACGGCGTCGAGGTCGGAACCCCGCACGGTCTCGAGAAACTCGAGCTGCTCCGCGTAGCCGCAGATGATCCACGCCGCACCTCGGGTCCAGGTGGTGAAGGGCGAGTAGCCCTGCTGCGAACTCGGGCAGCGGAACTGGCCGTCGTTGCGGTTGAAAACGCTTTCGTGCGCCACGCGGCCGCGCAGGTCGTAGCTGTCGCGCCCGTGGCCGAAGAACACGTTGAAGCGCGCGGTGGCGGCGGCGTGCTCGATCGCGCGATGGAGGAGGTTCACCGGCTTGTCTCCCTCGGCCATGAGCACGTGGCCCAGCTGGTGGGCGACGACCAGCGAGCGCATCGAGCGGATGGTGTCGGCGAAGAGCGACTGCGGGCCGTTGAACGAGTAGACGTAGCCCGAGGGCGCGACGCCGGCCGAGCCGGGCACCGGCGACCACGGGGCGCGGTACGCGGTCGTGACATGCCGTGCGGCCTGCACTGCGCCCGAGACCTTCAAGGCGACCTCGGTGTAATCCAGCTCACCCTGATCACGGGCGATCCGGCCCTCGAGGATGAGGCGACGGAGGTTGCCGTACGTGGAGATGTTGTTGAAGCCGTGGTCGTGCACGCCGACGTGCGAGACGTGCGACGCCATGTGACGGAGGGTCTTCGCGCGGCCGAGCTTCAGCATCGCCTCGTCGCCAGTGGCGTCGAAGTGGAGAAACGACATTCCGAACTGGAAGCCCTGCGTCCACTCCGTCCAGCCGCGCGAAGTGTAACGTCCCTTCCAGGTGAAGACGGGCGTGCCCCGCGTGGAATCCCACGAGGCGTCGATCGCGCGGATTTTCGACCCCGCGAGCTCGAACACGCGGGCAGTCTTCTTTTGCAGCTTCTGCGGCGTCAGGCCGGTTTTGATCTTCATGGCTTGAAAGTGGCGGAGCGTGAACGTGCCGGCGCGCTTGGGGTGAAACAAGGGCGAAAGGGTTTTCCGACCGACCGCGCGGTTTCTGACTTTGCAGTCGTGGCGGCGGGGCACATCGTTATCCGCATGGTCAAGGGCCAGCGAGTCGTCTGCATCAATGATGTGTTTTCCCCCACGGTCCGGGCGCTGTACCGGCAGCTCCCGGTAAAGGATAACATCTACACCATCCGGGAGGTTTTCCTCGGACGGGAAAAAATTGTGAAGGGAGGCGACACCGCGACGGTGGGCCTTTTGCTCGAGGAGTTGGTCAATCCGAAGGACCCCTTTCACCAGGGTGAGCAGGAGCTCGGCTTCACCTCCGAGCGCTTCGCGCCTCTCAACGAATTGCCTGACGAGAAACGCGAGGTTGAGGAAACTGTCGGGATCGGCGCGTGGGCGCCGGCCTGAGGAGGCGGTTCAACCCGGGAGTAGTTCCGGAACCGCGGGCCGCCCGATGTCGCGCCGGATGGACTCGAGGTTCTGGCGGATAAGCGCGCCCATCGACTCGCACCGCAGGTAGTCAGCGCGCCGGTAGTGCTCCGCCAATGCCTCGCGGAGAGAGACGACTTTTTCGCGCGGCGCGATGGGGTCGCCTTCCATACCATGCAGGAGGAGTCCGAGCCGTTCGGAGGCGAGCGCGGCGCGCTGGAGCAACAGGGTCTGCTCCTCGCGCTGGTACTGGTTGGCCGTCTCTATCCGCAGGTGGCGGGTGCAGAACTGCACGAGCGGGGCGTTGTCCTTGAAGAATTGCGGCAGGTAGAAATTCCGGCGGCCGTCGTAGCTTTGCTGGTCGAAATCCATCGCGCGGATCCGGATCTGCGCCTCCTCGAAGTCGGGCGTGACCACGAAGACGAAATTGTACGAGCGCATGTCGCCGAGCAGGCGCACGAAGCAGCGTTCGTTGAACTTCACCAGCTCCTTGGCCACGCGGATGGGTTTCAGCCCCGTGCTCCGGCCGAGCCAGTCGCTGATGTAGACGTCGCCCGGGATGCCTGCCACGTGCTCCTCGATCAGCGTGCTCTCGTGGGTGAGGAAGTTGAGGCGGTTCGGCGAGAGCAGGTGCTCCAGCTCGAGGCCGTAGACGCGCGAGGCGTCGGCGCGCTTCACATAGAAGTAGTCCTGGTTGTCGTTGTACGCGTTGACGATTCGCACCCGGAACGGCGTCGAGTTGCCGAACGTGCAGAAGTCGACGCGGTCGACGTAGAGGTGGCTCACGACCGAGAGGTCGCCGTCGACCTTCAGCAGCGCGTAGACGCGCTTCAGGTCCTCGTTGAGCGCCGCCATGTCGTTGGCGTTGTAGATGACGGTGTCCCACAGCGTGGGCCGGCCGGCGTCGTCGGTCAGCGGGATGACCTCGGTGAAATCGCGGAGGCGCTCGTAGCTGATCGGCAGTTCGCGCTCTCGCCGGTAGCGCGCGAGATAGCGGCGCAGGTCGGCGCCCACCGGGAAGCTTGGCTTTCGCTTCGTCGGCTGCGGTGCGTGGGCCGCCGGATCAGGCATTCCCGGAGGATGTGCCCTCGCTTCGCCCGAGGCAACGGGGTTTGCCAAGCGGGTGGCGTGGCTCCTTCATCGTGCGGCACGCATGAACGCCCCCTGGATCGCCGCCCTCCTGCGCCGGCGCATCGTGCTCGCGGGTTGGGCGCTGGCGCTGGTTTTCGCCGTCCTCGCGGGGCGCTTCTGGCATCCGCATTACGGATTCACCCGGTTCATCCAGCTCGATGAGGCCGACCGGCGTTCCGGCGTCCGCGAGGTCCGCCAGAACCCCGTGTTCTGGTACGCGGGTGAGAACGGTTACGACGGGGCCGCCTACGCGCAGATCGCTTTTCATCCGGCACTGGACTCGGAGGAACTCAAGGCCGCGGTGGGACACTTGTCGTACCGTGCCCGGCGCATTCTGCTTAGCGCACTCGCGTGGGTGGCGGCGGCCGGAGACCCGGCGCGCATCGCCGGCACCTACGCTGCGCTCAACCTCGCGGTCTGGGCCGCGCTCGCGCTACTGCTCTGGCGGATCCTCCGCGTCAGTGACGCACACGGCCTCGTGGCCTGGGCCGGGGTGATGTTTTCCGCCGGAGCGCTCCACTCCGTGCGTCTGGCGCTCACGGATCTGTTGGCGGCGACTCTGGCGGCGTGGGCTGTATGGGCCGGCGAGCGTGGCCGTGGCGGACCTGCCGCGGTCCTGATCGGCGCGGCCGGTCTGGCGCGCGAAACCGCGCTCACCGCGGTGGCAGCGTTGTGGCGGCCGAAGGAGGGCACCACGATCGGACGCGGTTTCCGGCTCGCCGGTCTGGCGGTGCTGCCGCTCGCACTCTGGCTGGGTTACGTGCGCTGGCGTCTCGGTCCGGCCGACCAGGGCTTCGGCAACTTCACGTGGCCGGTCACGGCTTGGATCGACAAGTGGGTCGAGGTCATCGCGGCATTTCCGCGCCATCCTGATTTCCGCTGGCTGGTGACGACCACTTTCCTCGCGACCGCGGGACTCACCGCTCAGGCGGCCTATGTGCTCCGTCGCGCGCGCCCCGCTGATCCGTGGTGGCGCCTCGGCGTCGTGCAGGTGCTGCTGATGGCGCTGCTGGGAACCGCGGTGTGGGAGGGACATCCAGGTGCGGCGACGCGCGTGCTTCTCCCGCTCGGGATCGTCTTCGCCGTGCTCGCGGTGCGCGATCGCGCCCCTTGGCGGTGGCTGATCGCCGGTGGGCTCGTGGTCTTCGCGGGGTTGGAATCCCTGCGAGACCTACCAGCGGCGCCGCGTGAAATCTCCGCGGGCCGCCTCCCCGGCGGCAGTTACAGTGCGCGTCTCGCCGACGGCTGGCACGGACGCGAGGAGCATAGGAATTCAATCTGGGCGTGGTCTGGTGGCGCTGCGGCCTTGGAAATCGAGACGGCTGGCCTGCCCCCAGACGCCACGGTGAGGGTACAGCTCGAGGTGCGTGGTATTTCGGCGCGACCGCTTGAGATTTGGCAGGAGAAAACCCGCGTCTGGATGGGCGAAATATCAACGACCCGCGCGTGGATCGGGCTGACGCCCTTGCGAACGACGACGGCGCGTGACCTGCGGCTCGAGCTCCGCAGTCCCGCGGCGCCCGTGGCCGAGGGTGGGACTAGCGGAGGCGGCCGGCCGCTCAGTTTCGCCCTCTCGGGCGTGAAGCTGGACTCCTCCGCCGGCCGCTGACCCCCGTGCCGTGCAGTCAACCGGTGCGCTGGAGAAACACGTGGAGCTCGGCGGCGAGTTTGCCGCCGAAGCCCTCGACCGCGGCGATCTCCTCCGGCGAAGCCGCGCGCAATCGGCTAATGTCGCCGAAATACGCGAGCAGGGCCGCGCGGCGCACGGGACCGAGGCCGGGAAAATCATCGAGGATGCTCTCGCGGATCCGTCGGGAGCGCAGCTCGGCGTTATAGGTGTTGGCGAACCGGTGCGCTTCGTCGCGCAAGCGCTGCAGCAGGTTGAGGCCCGGGTGGTCGAGCGGCAGGTTCAGTGGCGCGCGTTCGTCGGGGAAAATGATCGTCTCGTGTTTTTTCGCGAGGCCGATGATCGCCGGCGGCATGGCGTCGATCGCGACAAAAGCCTTCAGCGCGGCGCCGATCTGGCCGCGGCCGCCGTCGATCACGATCAGGTCGGGCAATGGGCTGCCTTCCTCCGCCAGGCGCCGGTAACGGCGGCCGACGACCTCCTCCATCGCGCGGAAATCGTCGTTGCCCACGAAGCTGCGGATCTGGAAGCGGCGGTACTCGTCCTTGTCGGGCCGTCCGTCCGAAAAATGCACCATCGCGGCGACCACGAAGGTTCCGGAGATGTGCGAGATATCGAAACACTCCATCGTGCGTGGCGGGCCGGACAGACCGAGCGCCTCCTGCAGGGCGGCGAGCGCGGTGGCGTCACCCGACGGTCGCGTGGGATCGGAGCGGTCGAAGTTCCGCGCGCGCCGGAGTGTGCGGTCGAGGGCGAAGACGATGTCTCGCAACTCGGCCGCCTTCTCGAACTCCCGTTTCTCCGCGGCGGCCGTCATCTCCTCCCGAAGGGTGACGAGCCACTCACGCGACTTGCCGTCGAGGAAGTCGCAGGCGCGCGTCACGCGCTCGCGGTACTCCTCCGTCGTCACCGGCTCCCGCGTGCCGTAGATCTCCTCGCGGGCGTCGTCATAAAGCCGCCAGCGGCCGTCCTCCAGCCGCTGCGGCGCGCCATCCGCGAGCAGAATGCCGAATTGCCGGCGCATCTGCGCGAGCGTGCGGCGGAGAAGCCCGCTGTGCGCGAAGGGTCCGAAGTAGCGCGAGCGGTCCTCCTTGCGCAGGCGGGTGAGGCGGAAACGCGGCAGCGCCTCCGCGAGGTCGACGCGCACGAGGAGGAAGCGCTTGTCGTCGGTGAAGTCCGTGTTGTACCTCGGACGCCACTGCTTGATCAGCTTGCCCTCGAGGAGCAGCGCCTCGGGCTCCGAGCGCACCTCGATCACGTCAAAGTCGGTGATCAGGCGGATCAGGGCGCGGATCTTGGGCTGCTCTACGGTTCGAGCGCGACCGCGCTGGAAATACGACGACACTCGCTTCTTCAGGCTCCGCGCCTTGCCCACGTAGATGATGCGCCCGAGGCGGTCCTTCATCAGGTAGACGCCGGGGCGATCCGGCAGTTGCCGGACCTTTTCCTTCAGGGAACTGGGCGAGGATTCTTCCAAGGCGGTGGATTTCCGCCGGCGGACGGCGAACCGTCCGGCGACGGCGCCGCGCGGTCGCTGGCGTTTTGGGAGAATCCGTCTAGGATCCGCGTCCGCAAGTATGGTTTCGGAACCAAACACACCGGGCGGAACCTCCGCCCGTCCGGTCGCCTCGGTACGTTACGAGCTGCTCACGCTCGGCGACGAGCTGCTGCTTGGGCTCACCGCCAACGGGCACCTCACGTTCATCGGCGCGCAGCTCGGTCGCCGCGGCGCGCTGCTGCGGCGCAACGTCACCATCACGGACGAGGCCGATGCGATCGCGGCCCAGTTCCGCGAGAGCTGGTCGCGTGCGGACGTCGTGATCACCACCGGCGGCCTCGGGCCGACGTGCGATGACCGTACCCGTGAAGTGATCGCTGATTTGCTCGGACAGCGGCTGGTCTTCGATCCCGTGGTGGAGCGCGCGATGCAGGAACGGTTCGCGCGGTTCGGCCGGAAGATGACCGAGAACAACCTGAAGCAGGCTTACGTGTTTGAACGGGGCGAAGTGCTCACCAACGCGAACGGCACCGCTCCGGGACTTTGGGCTGAACAGGATGGAAAAGTACTGGTGATGTTGCCGGGTCCGCCCAACGAGCTGCAGCCGATATTTCTGGAGCAGGTCGTGCCGCGGCTCGCGGCGCGTGGACTGCTTGAAGCAAAGGAAGCCTACGTGCAGCTGCGTACCGCCGGTATCGGCGAGTCGGCGCTCGAAACACGGCTGCAACCCTTCTTCACGCCCCACGGCGCGTCGCTCAGCGTCGCCTTCTGTGCTCACCAAGGTGCGGTTGACTGCCGGATCAGTTCGCCGGGAGGGCAGCTCTCTTACAACCGCCTCGAGGAAATCGCGGCCGAGTGCGCGCTGAACTTGGGCGAGGATTTTGTGTGCTACGGCCACGACTCGCTCGCGCGGGTCTGTGCCGATCTGCTGCGCCAGCAGGAGAAGCGGCTGGCCGTCGCTGAGGCCGCGACCGGCGGCATGCTGGCCAACGCGTTCAGCGAGGTCAGCGGGGCGTGCAAGTTCTTCGCCGGGGGCGTGGTCTGCAGCTCCAACGACGCTATGACCCTACTGCTCGATGTCCCCGAAAGTCTGCTCCAGCAGCACGGCGCCGTGAGCGAGGAGGCAGCCGTGGCGCTGGCCACCGGAGCCGCGGAGACGCTCGGGGCCGACTACACGCTGGCGGTGTCCGGTTTCGCCGGCGCCTCCGAGACCGGCGCCGGCTCCAGCCCCGTCGGCACCATCTTCATCGGCCTGCACTCACCTGCCGGCGTCTGGGCAAAAAAGCTCAGTTATCCCGGGCCACGTGGCACGGTGAAAGTTCGGGCGGTGAACGCCGCGCTCGACTGGCTGCGGCGCGAGCTGGTGCGCGCCGCCCGCGGCGGCGTCACGACCCAGCGGCGCTCCAACGTGATGCGATGAGCCGCCGCGGCGCGCTGCTTCGCTGTCTTTTCCTCGCCGCGATCGCGGCCGCGACCTCAGCGGCGGCGGAAAATAACCGGGTCACGCGCGCGGGGCCTCCCCGCGGCACACTCCTCATCGTGGGTGGCGGTTCGATGGGCGGTTTGTGGGACGTCTTTCTGCGCCTCGCCGGCGGGAATGGCTCGGAAATCGTCGTCATTCCCACCGCGGCCACGACGGTCGATGGCGAGGACGCGGCGCTCGGGGTTTTGCGTGCGCGCGGGGCGGTGCGCGTCACGCAACTCCACACCCGTGATCGCACCGCGGCCGACTCCGAGGCGTTTTGCGCGCCGCTGCGAACGGCGAAGGCGGTCTGGATCACGGGTGGACGCCAGTGGCGTTTGACCGACGCCTACCTCGGCACTCGCGTGCAGCGCGAACTCGAGGTGGTGCTAGCGCGCGGCGGCGTGATCGGCGGCAGCTCCGCGGGGGCCACCATCCAGGGAAGCTACCTCGTGCGCGGATCGCCGCGCGACAACCGCATCATGATGTCACCCGGGCACGAGGAGGGGTTCGGCTTCCTGCGCGCCAGCGCGATCGATCAGCACGTCGACACCCGCGGCCGCGAGGAGGATTTGCGGCCGGTGCTACGCGCGCATCCCGCGTTGCTCGGGGTCGGCCTCGACGAGGCCACCGCGATCATCGTTCGTGGCGACGAGGCCGAGGTGGTTGGCCAAGGAAAAGTACGGTTTTTTGCGGCGCCGGACAGCGCCGCCCTGATCCTGCGTGCGGGCGAGCGTTTCGATCTCGGTGAACGCCGGCCGTCGCCGGTGGTGCGTTAAACCGGTTCAGGACTCCAGCAGGTCGCGCAACGCCGCGAGGTACTTGTCGCGCGTGCGCGCGATGACGTCGTCGGGGATGCGCGGGCCAGGCGGGCGCTGGTCCCATTTCAGCGCGAGCAGGTGATCGCGCACGAATTGTTTGTCGTAGCTGGGCGGTGAGCCGCCGGGCGCGTAGCTTGCGGCCGGCCAATACCGCGAGGAGTCCGGGGTAAGCACCTCGTCGATCAGGGACAGATTGCCCGCGGCGTCGGTGCCGAACTCGAACTTGGTGTCGGCGAGGATGATGCCGGCGCGGCGCGCGCGGTCGTGGCCGAAGCGGTAGAGGGCGAGGCTCGTGGCCTTGACGCGGGCATACAGCTCGGGCCCGACGATCGCGGCGCCCTGGGCGTCGTCGATGGGCTCGTCGTGCTGGCCCTTGGGGGCCTTGGTGGTCGGGGTGAAGATCGGCTCCGGCAGGCGGTCGGCCTGGCGCAGGCCGGCGGGCAGGGAGATGCCACATACGGATCCGGTTTTCTGATACGCGCTCCATCCGCTGCCGATGAGGTAGCCGCGCGCCACGCACTCGATGGCGAGCGGCTTGAGCTTGCGCACGATCATGCTCCGCAGGCGGAGGCCGGGGTCGTTGATGCCGCGGCGCGCGAACTCCGCGGTTTGGTCGGGCAGCAGGTGGCCGGGGATGATGCCACCGGTCTGGGCGAACCACCAATTGCTCATCTGGGTGAGAATGGCGCCCTTTCCCGGGATGCCGTCGGGCAGGATCACATCGAAGG
>Ga0255188_1000297_pt1 | contig 17440 bp, 16 predicted proteins | sample Miss_Cont_RepB_8_FD_188427 | JGI IMG/M metagenome (GOLD analysis project Ga0255188, IMG submission 188427) | Freshwater microbial communities from Mississippi River, Louisiana, United States - Miss_Cont_RepB_8h | ecosystem: Environmental > Aquatic > Freshwater > River | place: USA: Louisiana... | reverse complement strand
AAGTTTCGCTCGGCACAATCGGCAACACCGAGTCAAGCGTGGCGATTACAAAAATCACCAGATAAAACCACGGCGACGACGACGACTCTTTCAACCATTCAAAAAACGAATCAATTATCGCCAGCATGGCACGAGGTTAGATGATGTCGGGTTCTTCGTGAGTTTTCAGGCGGCGAAGATTTGGTAAATGTTTGACGATGATGAACCCGACCAGTGCAAGAGTCGCGGCAATCTCCCAGGCTTCGGCACCTTCGTAATAAATGCCAAATGGCAAAGCAATTGAAATCGTCAACGATGCGATCGATGCTTTACGCGTTGTCTTGGTCAGCACGAACCATGAAGTAAATAAAACCAAACTTGTCAACGGAAACAAGACGAACATTCCGCCACCACCGCTGGCGACACCTTTGCCACCTTTGAACTTGCGTGTCACCGGATACGAATGGCCAAGAATCGCGGCAAACAAACACAAGTACGAAAGAGGATCATGTCGGTCGTCGGTGACGATCCACGCGAGCCCGACTGCAATTGCCGCCTTTGCCATGTCGAGCAAAAAGACCGCAAGTCCCGTCTTCCAACCCAAATTACGAATCACATTTGATGCGCCTGGGTTGCCCGAACCGACTTTGGTGATGTCCAGATTCTTTTTGCCAGCGATTATCGCCGCGCTCGGAAATGTGCCGAGGGCATATGCCGCAACCACCAATACGACGGCTATAAAAATTTGCATGATTTCCCCTCGCTCATGTTAGTCGTGCTTTAGCTGGGGGTCAGCGAGGCGTTCGTTGCCAAGTCAGCCGAGAGCGACTCAGCGACTGGTTATCGACAGGCAGGATCGTTCGGCGGCACAATGCCATCTGCAGATCGCGCAATCGCAGGCACTGTGGCCGACGAAATGCGATACGACGCCGTGACAAATTTTGGTCCGTCATTAACGCGCAGTGAAGCACCTTGCGCAACAACTGGTGATCGTCCTTGGAAAATCGCTAGAACATTTTGCATCTCTTCAGTATCAAGTGAAGGTATGAGAACCGACATGTCACCAATTCGTTTTGGATACGAGTCGATTGTGTATGTCGCAATTGATTGAGTATTCAAATCGCGCATCGCTTGGGCGAGTGTCAACATGCCGCGCGGAGTCAACTCATCGTCAGTGATCACGTTTTTTAGCGCTGCATTCAATAAATCGTTAGCCACCGACAAACTCTTTGAACCTTTGTCGAGTGCTCGTTGCATTGAACGACGCAAGAAATCTTGTTGACGCTTGATGCGACCGAGATCACCTGTTGGATCTTCAAGCCACGCCTGTTTTGTCGGATCAAAGTAGCGATACCCAGATCGCGAACGAACATATGCAAGTGCGGTGTCACCATCGAAATTTATGCACCCAGGTGTTGCGACATTGAAACCAGTTTTTTTGTCGCGCGTGGGATACAAAAATGGAACTTTCACACCATCAACGGCGGTGACAATTTCTTTGAACGCACAAAAATTGATGTTGACATAGTGATCAATCGGAATTTCAAAGTTCGCTTTAATAGTTGCGACGAGACGATTTGGATCTGTGCTTTGAAAAGCCGAGTTGATTCGGTTTTGTCGAGTCGTGCCAGCGATGTCGACCCACAAGTCGCGCGGAAATGAAAGAATTGCTGCACGCTTCGAGCTTGGATCAATTCGAATAATCATGATTGTGTCACTGCGTTCACCAAAACTTGTGCGGTCTCCGATGCCGCCCGAAGTTGCACTTCCAGGACTTGTGCAAGCACCGTTGTCAGAGCCAGTCAGCAAAAAGTTTTCAGCGTCAAGATTCTCGGTGTTTAAATCCCAATCGTTGCCGAGTGGCGAGGCGTCATCGCTCGAGTTCGGTTTAGTCGGCTTGTCGAGTGTGACGACAAGCCGCTGATTTAGCCGACCACTGACCCAAAACAAACCAGCTGCACTTACAACAAGTGCGGTGACCACAAAAATATTGAAAATCAGCACGATGTAGTGCAATTTTGGTCGCACGGCAACGCCAGATTTAGCTCGTTTTGTTCGCGCCATGTTGAATTTAGTTTAGTGGTGCAGCAAGTGTGACCTGAGCGGAGACCTTTGCAGGTTCAGAATTCGAATCTGACACGACAAACTCAATTTCCTGCAATGACCCAGCGTTGCGCAGATCTGAAAGGTTTGCCTGCAACATCTTCACAGTTTTCTCGTCGGCTGTGACAACTAACTTTGCAACTTCTGCACGTTGAGAAACTTTCGCTTCAGTTTTCGTGCGCCGCACGGCACCAAGCACCTCGCAAATCGCATCAAGTGCCTCGACTGAATCTGGCGCAATATTAAAACCTGCAACTGTCTCGGCAGTTGTTGGCCAAGTGGCGCGGTGAATTGAACCAGATTGCCACCACGACCAAACTTCTTCAGTTGCAAACGGAAGCATTGGCGCGAATAAACGTTGCACGATGCTGAGAGCGCGATGCAATGAAACTCGCGCCGAAGATGAATCTTGGGTTTCGCCGTAGGCTCGCGTTTTGACAAGTTCGACATAGTCATCACAGAACCACCAGAAAAATGCTTCGGTGCGCTCAAGCGCGCGTGCATAGTCAAATTGTTCGAGAGCAATAGTTGCGGCATCGACAACTTCGGAAAGTCGCACAAGCATTGCTTGGTCGACAAGGTCTACTGGTTGTGTTGCGGCCGATGCATCACTTGCACCGGCACCCAACACGAACTTCGTCAAGTTCAAAAGTTTTGTCGCCAGTTTGCGGCCAACTTTCATTTGATCTTCGCTAAATGCCGTGTCTACACCTGGTCGCGCACACGCTGCCCAATATCGCACCGCATCGCTGCCGTATTGATCAAATAAATCTGATGGCGTTACAACGTTGCCTTTCGACTTTGACATTTTTTTGCGATCAGGGTCAAGAATCCAACCCGAGAGACATGCGTTCTTCCACGGTGCAACGTCGTGTTCAAAGTTTGAACGCACCATCGTCGAAAACAGCCAGGTGCGAATGATGTCGTGACCTTGCGGTCGAACATCCATCGGAAAAATTCGCTCGAACATTTCGCGATCGTCAACCCAGTGGCCAGCAAGTTGCGGCGTGAGTGACGAAGTCGCCCAAGTGTCCATAATGTCGGGGTCGCCAATAAAGCCATTTGGTGTGCCACGCTGATCGGCCGTGAAACCGTGAGGCACGTCAGTGCTCGGGTCAACAGGCAGTTGATCAACACTCGGCACAATCGGTTCGTCGTAAATGGTTTCACCGTTTGCGTCCAAGCGATACCAAAGCGGTATCGGCACACCGAAATATCGCTGCCGACTGACGAGCCAGTCGCCGTTTAGCCCGCCAACCCAGTTTGCATATCGATGTTGCATGAAGTCTGGGTGCCACGTCAGTTCGTTGCCACGCGAAAGTAATTTTGAGCGCAACTTTTCGTCGCGTCCACCATTGCGGATATACCACTGCCGACTAGTCACAATCTCGAGCGGTCGGTCACCTTTTTCATAAAACTTGACTGGGTGCGTTATCGCGCGCGGTTCTTCTGTGAGTTCGCCGGTTTCACGCAACATTTCGACTGTCAAAGTTTGCGCTTGCTTCACAGATTTGCCCGCGAGCCTTGCATATTGTGTTTGTGCTTGCGCCGACATCGCCTCTGGTGCTTGCGCAACGAATCTGCCGTCGCGGCCAATTGTTGGTCGAGTTGCGAGATTAAGTTCGCGCCACCAAATCACGTCAGTGAGATCGCCGAACGTGCAAACCATCGCAATGCCCGAACCTTTGTCAGGTTGTGCCAGTGGGTGAGGGTGCACTGGCACTTCAACACCAAAAATTGGTGTGATTGCATTTTTACCGAACAAATGTTTATATCGAGCATCGTCAGGGTGAGCAACAAGACCGACGCACGCGGCGATTAATTCTGGGCGAGTGCTTTCGACGATTATCGCTTTGCTCTCGTCGGCGGCTTCGCGAAATTTCAGTTTGTGAAATGCACCAGGTCGTTCGCGATCTTCAAGTTCGGCTTGTGCGACTGCAGTGCCAAAGTCGACATCCCAAAGTGTTGGCGCTTCTTGCGTGTATGCCTCGCCGCGTTCAAGGTTGCGCAAGAACGCACTTTGTGCGGTTCGTCGCGCGTGTTCGCTGATCGTCGTGTAGAGCAAACTCCAATCGACTGAAAGACCAAGTCGACGAAACAAATCTTCAAAAACTTTCTCGTCTTGCGCGGTTAGCTCATCGCATAACTCAATGAAGTTCGGTCGCGACACTGGCACTGGCTTTGCATCTTTCGGAGGATCACCCCGAAACGGCGGCTCAAAACCCGCGACATATTTCAACGACGGGTCGCACGAGACACCGTAAAAATTTTGCACTCTGCGCTCGGTCGGCAAACCGTTGTCATCCCATCCCATCGGGTAAAAAACAGATTTGCCACGCATTCGCCAAAATCGCGCCAAAGTGTCAGTGTGCGTATACGAAAACACATGACCCATATGCAATGAACCGCTAACCGTCGGCGGAGGTGTATCAATCGAAAAAATATCTTCACGTTTTGCTGTGCGATCGAAGCGATAGACGCCGTCTTGCTCCCATTGTTTTACGAATCGAGCCTCAACTCCATCGATCGTTGGCTTCTCGGGTACGCGTGACATGACGAAATAACGGTACTCGCCTAGCCTTAGACATTGTGCTGAATTTGTATGACACCGCGACTTCGCAGATTCGCCCGCTCAAACAGCGTGTGCCTGGCCAACTAAGCATTTACCTTTGCGGACCAACGGTTTATGGGCCACCGCATATCGGCCATGGACGAGCGACTCTTGTTTACGACATTTTGCGTCGCTATCTCGAATGGACGGGTGTCGCAGTTCGACTTGTTTCGAACGTCACCGACATCGACGACAAAATTATTGACCGCGCGACTCGCGAAAATCGTCCATGGCTCGACATTGCACAAAAGTGTGAGCACGTCTGGTTTGAATCGATGGCTCGCTTGGGTGTGAAGCGCCCGACAGATGTGCCACGCGCAACCGAATATGTCGAGCAGATCGTTGGTTTAATTGACGATCTCGTTGCCAAAGACGCTGCCTATCGCACAGATGACGGCATATATATGAGTACGAGCGTCGTGGCAGATTATGGCTTGCTCGCACACCAAAAGATTGACGACATGTTGGCGGGCGGTGGCGATCGCAATGTTTTCGGCGCCGATCAAAAGAAACACCCTGCTGACTTTGTTCTGTGGAAGTTTTCAAAACCAGGCGAGCCAGCGTGGCCGTCACCGTGGGGTGAAGGTCGACCAGGTTGGCACAGCGAGTGTGTCGTTATGAGTCTTGAACTACTTGGCGAAGGTTTCGATCTGCATTGCGGTGGTGCTGACTTGCGATTTCCGCATCATGAAAACGAACGCGCGCAAGCAGTTGCGCTTGGTAAAGACTTCGCACATCATTGGATGCATAACGGCTTCGTTGTCGATACCGAAGGCGAAAAAATGTCCAAGAGTTTGGGCAACGTCACTAACTTGCCCGACTTGCTAGACCGTTACGACGCCCGCGCCTATCGAATGTTGTTGTTGCAAACTCATTATCGTTCGCCGGTCAAAGTTGGCCTCGACAATATTGATGCTTCCGTCAACGCGCTTGCTGGCATCGACTCGTTTGCCTCTCGCACTAGTTCGTTGACCGCAACACCAGATGTCGCAACGCTCGATGCATTTCGCGCAGCGATGAACGACGACTTGAATACGCCAGTGGCGATGGGCGTGTTGTTTGATGCTGTGCGTCGCGCCAACGTCGCAGTTGATGCAGGCGACAACCAAAGCGCTGCGAGTGTGGCGTCAGCCGTGCGCGAAATGTGCATCGCAGTTGGTTTACAACTTGATGTTGCTCAAGAAGTTGACGCTGACGCGCAGGCAAAAGCCACCGCGCTAGACGCTGCCCGTGCGGCAAAAGATTTCGCCACTGCCGACAAATTGCGTGCCGAATTGCAGGCACTTGGCTATCTCGTCGAAACCACCAAGGCTGGCACCACGCTTCGTCGCGGATAACTTGTAGCCATGGCTGATTTCTCACTCTCTCTCAACGACGATCAACTTCAACTCAAAGATTGGGTGCATCAGTTCGCTGTAGACACAATTCGCCCCGCCGCGCACGAGTGGGACGAACGCGAAGAATTTCCGTGGCCAGTTGTTCAAGAAGCAGCCAAGATCGGTCTCTACGGTCTCGACTTCATCATGAATGCGATGTCTGACCCAACTGGTCTGACGATGGTTGTTGCAATCGAAGAACTTTTCTGGGGCGACGCTGGCATCGGCATGGCGATCATGGGCTCAGGTCTTGCAGCAGCAGGTATCGCCGGCAATGGCACGCCAGAACAAATGATGGAGTGGGTGCCGCAGTGTTATGGCACCGCCGACGATGTGAAACTCGGCGCGTTCTGCGTCAGCGAGCCCGACGCCGGTAGCGATGTTTCAAACTTGCGTACTCGTGCTGTTTATGACGAAGCCAATGATGAGTGGGTCTTAAACGGCACAAAAGCATGGATCACCAACGGTGGCATTGCTGATGTTCACGTTGTAGTTGCCGCCGTAGACCCAGAACTCAAAGGTCGTGGTCAAGCAAGTTTCATCGTGCCACCAAAAACAAAGGGTCTAAGTCAAGGACAGAAATATCAAAAGCATGGCATTCGCGCCAGTCACACTGCCGAAGTCGTTCTCGAAGATGTTCGAGTTCCGGGTCGGTGCTTGTTAGGTGGCAAAGAAAAACTCGATGCAAAACTTGCGCGCTATCGCGAAGGCACTTCGAGTGGCAAACAACCAGCGATGGCGACATTCGAAGCAACTCGTCCTGCAGTTGGCGCACAAGCCCTTGGCATTGCCCGTGCGGCTTACGAATTTGCACTTGATTATGCCAAAGAGCGCAAGGCATTTGGCAAGCCGATCATCATGCATCAAGCAATTGCTTTCAAACTTGCCAACATGATTACCGAGATTGATGCAGCACGTTTGCTCATTTGGCGCGCGTCATGGCTTGCAAAGAACGGCGGCTACAAAAATGCCGAAGGTTCGCAAAGCAAGTACTACGCATCAGAGATGTCAGTGCGCGTTACCGAAGATGCGATTCAGATTTTGGGTGGCTACGGCTACACGCGCGAATATCCAGTTGAACGTTGGCACCGTGACGCCAAGATTCACACCATTTTTGAAGGAACTTCAGAAATTCAGCAACTCGTTATCGCTCGCGCAATCTCTGGCCTGCGCGTCGAATAAAAGTCTTCAAGTTTTAGCAAAATTTGCTTTCGCCTAGTCTCATCTCGTGGCAACCGCATATGAACTTGCGCTTGAAAAGGTAAAAAACGGAACAAAGCCTGAGGTAGTTGCCGCTGAACTAGTTGATTCGATGACGCTTGAAGAAAAAGTTCATTGTCTCGACGGGGCAGTGCCGTTTTGGATAGGCATCAAAGACATAACAACTGGCGGCTACCACAGTCGTCCGTTCAGGGCGGCAAAAGTCGAACGACTTGGCATTCCTGGTTTTCATTTTTCAGATGGCCCTCGAGGCGTTGTTGTGGGCGAGGCGACTGCATTTCCGGTGTCGATGGCTCGCGGCGCAACTTTTGACCCCGAACTAGAAACGCGGGTCGGCGATGCCATCGGCAAAGAACTTCGAACGATTGGCGCAGACCTTTACGGCGGTATTTGCGTCAACTTGTTGCGTCATCCCGCATGGGGACGAGCACAAGAAACTTATGGCGAAGACCCGCATCATGTTGGTGAAATGGGCGCCGGCTTAACTCGTGGTGCGCAACGCCATGTGATGGCAACTCTTAAACACTTTGCACTCAACTCTATGGAGAATGCGCGTTTTGGTGTCGATGTGACAGTCGACGAACGTACATTGCACGAGGTTTATCTACCTCACTTCAAACGAATCGTTGATGAAGGTGTTGCTTGTGTAATGACTGCATACAACTCAGTCAATGGTCATTGGTGCAGCCAAAGCGAAGAACTGCTTGCCGAAATTTTGCGTGGCGAATGGGGGTTCACAGGTTTTGTAATTTCAGACTGGATCTTTGGCGTTCGAGATGGCGTGAAGTCTTTGCAAGCAGGTCTTGATGTTGAGATGCCGTATCGCATGATTCGAAATGCGCCGATAGTCGCCGCACTCGCAGAAGGTTTGATCACTGAAAAACTTGTCGCTAGTGCGGTAACTCGCACAATTGCCACGATGTTGAAGTTCAATATCGGCAAATTATCGGTGCGCGATCGCTCAGTTGTGTTGTGTAAAGAACACTTGATACTCAGTCAAGAAGTCGCCGAGAAGTCAATGGTTCTTTTAAAAAATGAAAGTGTCGGCGGCGCAACACTTTTGCCTTTAGAACTGAAGCCTGGCTCGAAAATTGCGATGTTTGGTCGTCTTGCGGCCGCACGCAATATCGGTGACGGTGGCAGCAGTGATGTAATGGCACCAAATGTTGTCACGCCGTTAATTGGTGTCGGCGAGCACTTTTCAAATTGCGAAGTTGTTTACGAGCCAGGTGCAAACCTCGAAGAGCAAGCGCGACTAGCTAAGCAGTCAGATGTTGCAATTGTGGTTGTCGGCTACACAAAAGAAGAAGAAGGCGAATTCATTGGTGACTCCGAAGACACGGTTGACATGGTCAAACAAATTCCGCGACAAGATGACCCAGTGTTAGCCAGTGAATATGAAAAATACATGCGCGAAAATCACCATTACGCGCCAGATGAATTGCGTATCAAATCTCGCAATGGCACTTTCTCGATTGGCGGCGATCGAGAGTCAATTCGGTTACTTGATGCTGATGTGCAAATGATTCGCGCTGTTGCCAAAGTGCAACCGCGAACAATTGTCGTGATCGTGGCTGGTAGTGCCGTCGTTATGTCAGAGTGGATCAACGAAGTGCCGGCAGTTGTCATGGGTTGGTATAGCGGCATCAGCGGTGGTCGGGCACTTGCAAACATTTTGTCGGGCGCAGTAAACCCATCGGGGCGTTTGCCGTTTGTAATACCGCACGACGAATCGCATTTGCCATTTTTTGATCGCAATGCCAAAAAAATTACATACGACTATTGGCATGGTCAATGGAAACTTGATCGGGATGGAAATGAGGCGATGTTTCCGTTTGGTTTCGGGTGCAGTTACACGCAATTTTTAGTTTCATCGCCGACAATTGAGACAAATGAAGTAGTCAAATTTCGATGCGAAGTTAGCAACACTGGTTCACGAGATGGCGCAACCGTGGTGCAGGTTTATGCAGGTCGTAATGATTCGCTTCTCGAGCGCCCGAAGCGAAGACTGGTCGCGTTTAAACGCGTTGAGCTTCGTGCCGGCGAAACAAAGCACGTTGAGTGCACGGCGTCACTGCAGAGTTTGGCAACTCGCGATACAAAAACTCACAGTTGGTTCATCGAAGACGGATTATGGAACTTTGAAATCGCTCAATTTTCAGGCGACCCCAAGGCGCTGCCTATTGAACTTTCGATTAGCAAGCGAATCGATTTATAAATTTTTAATCGAGTATTGCGTACCCTGCTTCTTGTACTGCAGTCTTGAGTGCGCCACGGTCAAGGTCAAAGTCGCTTGAAACTTTTGCCGATGCATTTTCGAGCGAAACATCTACTGACTTGACGCCAGAGACTTCAGAGATGGCTTCTTTCACATGACGAACACAGTTCTGACAAGTCATGCCCGATATCTTTAAATCAATGTTGACCATGATTAGAAACCTAGCGGCTCTTTGCGCTTTAGTTTTTGCTGGTTGCTCAAGTGGTTCGGCGATTGATCAAGATGCTTCGTGGAATAAAGCCGATCAAAAGTTCGTGCAAGAGATGATTCCGCACCATGAGCAGGCGGCCGTGATGTCTGAGATGGTTAGCAATGTTGAAGTTTCGGGTGAAACAGCCGCATTGGCAACTGAAATTATTAGGGCTCAGGCAAGCGAAATTAAACTGATGAAAGGCTTCTTAAGCGAATGGGGTGTCGAGTTCGACCCAGATTCAGATCCGCATGTCGGCCACATGATGAGCGGAGACGAAAGCCACGGAATGATGACCGACGAAGAACTCGCCGAACTTGAAAACTCAATGGGCTCAAATTTTGAGAAAATGTGGCTGACAATGATGGTCGCTCACCACAAAGGCGCAATCAAAATGGCCGAAACCGTTATCGCTGATGGCAAAGATGCACGAGTCAAGACTTTGGCAGAAGCAATTATTAGCGAGCAGAAAAAAGAAGTCGATTTAATTGATTCGCTTTTAGCCAAGCTCGGCAGCTGATTGAGCGATCATCACTTCGGTGGCTTTGAACAAAGCGACAACTTGAGAACCGGGTGCCAAAGATAGGTCATCTGCTGCATCACGCGTAATTGTTGAAGTCATTGTCTGGTTGGGCTCAAGCGACAGATACACCGTCGAGAGCGTGTCGCCATGTCGCACCTTTGCAACCTCGGCTCGCAGTTGATTTCGCGCGCTGACTTGAAATTGTTTTTTGCTTTCGAGGCTGGGTAATTGACTAGCGCCGTCAAGTTCGTCAAGAAATCTCATCGCTGTGCGTGCCTGCTCGCGACGCCAAATCGCAACCGGGTTTGATGCCAGGTCTGCGAGAAGAGTTTTTGTGATGTTTTTAAGTGTCTGGCGCTGAGTGTGAATTAAACGTTTTGTGTTGAGATTAAATGTTTGCAACAAAAGAATTTTGATCAAAAACTCGTCGCGTAGATCTCGAATATGAGAAACAGGTTCGCTGAGCCATTGCTTGGCTAGTTTTTCGCCATCACTCGTGCATCTCAGTTTGAATTTCAATTGTCTACGCGAACCGAGAGAGTCGACACTTCGAATTAGTTTCTGTGCTTCTAACGATTTGATTGCGCGGTAGATGACTGGTCGAGTCAATGTGAGCACTTCGCCTAATGCCGCGCCTGATTCAAATTGTTTTGCTAGTTGGTAGCCATGGCTAATGCCGTTGCTGATTAGAACCAGGCAGGCACCTTCGATCAGATCTAGTTGATGTTCAGACGCCATTAATACTCAATAGTACATAAAAAACTATTAAATAGTTCATTTTCAACTAATAGCCTTCAGATTCATGTTCGCCTCTAAATTTGTTGCGGCTTGGCGAATGGCTGTTGTTGCGGTTTTCTTTTGGTTCTCGTGGGGTACGGCTGTCTTGGCACAGAGTCAGCCGACGAAGCCAACTGTCAGTTGGATTGCAAGTTCTGTACCAGATTCGTCACGAATTGAATTATCAAAGATCTTCGAAACCAACTCAACGGCACAAATGAGACTTGTCACTCAGGGTTCGTGTGCAGTGAAAGGCAATTTTCTAACAACGACAAAAGTCGGTAACTGCAAAATCGAACTGCAACTGAATTCAACACCAAAGTTCACCGCGACTACAAGTGTGGTGATTATTCAAGTCAAGAAAAAGACCGAACTAACCGTGTTGGTGACGGCATCTCTTACCAATTCGTTTGAAAAAATTGGCGAAGTCTTTATGAGTAGATATCTCAATGTTTCAGTGCGATTTAATTTTGCCGGCAGTGCAACTTTGGTGACACAAATTCAGCAGGGCGCACCAGTTGACATCGTCGCTATGGCCGACACTATAAATATGAACAAGGTTTTGTCATCGGGTGATATTGATCAAAAGTCAGTCTCGATAGTGGCACTAAATAAATTGGCAATACTTGTTCAGCGTGGCAACCCACAAAACATAAAAACACTCAGCGATTTAACACGAAGTGGGCTGAAAGTTGTGTTATGCGATCTCGCTCAACCTTGTGGAAAATATGCATCAATCGTTTTGAGCAAAGCAAACGTTTCGTTTACAGTTGCCAGCCGAGAGGCAAGTGCGAGCGGTGTTGTATCGCGCATTGGTCTTGGTGAAGCCGATGCCGGTATTGCATATCTGACCGATGGTCTTGTCGCTGGAGACAAAGTTGATGCGGTGAAAATTGCTGACAATTTTAATTTGGTTGCCGAGTATCCGATTGGTGTCGCCACGAAACCAAAGACAAAAGATAATTCAGCCATAAATGCGTTTATCGCAATGACTAAGTCTTCAGTTGGCCGCAAGATTCTTGCCGAGAACGGGTTCATTCTTCCATGAAGCGAAGCCTGTCGGCCCCAAGTGGATTGTGGTTGATTGCTTTGCCTGCTGTTGCGATCGTAATAGTGCCTGTGCTTGCTGTTTTTTGGCGAACTGATTGGTCAAGCTTTTTGACGTCGATCTCAAACGAGACATCGCGCACAGCTCTCGAATTGTCATTACGCACTTCGCTTGTGGCAACAGTTTTAGCTTTAATTTTTGGCACACCGTTGGCATGGTTGCTTGCAAATCGTGACTTTAAATTCAAGTCTCTGGTGCGGGCATTTTGCGTTCTGCCAATGGTTTTGCCCCCGGTTGTGGGTGGGGTGGCGTTGCTATATGCATTCGGTCGCCGAGGTTTAGTCGGCGCGAGGCTCGACGAATGGTTCGGCATACAACTGGCGTTCACTGAAACCGCCGCGATAATGGCGCAGTTTTTCGTGGCGGCACCATTTTTTATCTTGGTGATGGAGGCAGCATTCGACCAAGTTGATCGTCGAATTGTGGGTACTGCACGAACTTTCGGCGCGGGTCCGTGGCGAACATTTGCAACTGTGACATTGGGTTTGGTTCGACCGTCGTTGCTGGCAGCACTTGTTTTAACTTGGGCAAGAGCGCTCGGCGAATTTGGTGCAACGATCGCTTTTGCAGGCAATACGGCAGGGCGAACGCAAACCGTACCGCTGGCTGTCTATAGCCAACTCGAATCTGGTGGTGACGACGCGTTGGCGTTGTCGACCTTGATGATGATTATTTCGTTGGGTGTGCTTATTACATTGCGCGGTAGATGGGTTTCTGCGTTACGTCGAGGTGGACAATGAGCCTTGAAATCAATTGTCAGTTACGACGGGACAAGTTCAATCTTGAAGTTCACCTAACAGTCGCACCGGGCGCTGTGCTGGCAATCACCGGCGAAAATGGCTCAGGAAAAACTTCGACACTCGACATGATCGCCGGCCTTCTTGCATGCACGACTGGCAAGATCTCGCTAAACGGCAAAGTTTTTGATGATTCGACAACGAATCGATTCATGCAACCCGAGAAGCGTGGTGTATCAACTGTGTTTCAAGGTGGTGGTTTGTTCTCGCACATGACAATTGAAAAAAATCTGATTTTTGGCCGCGGCGCTGCATTTAGAAACACGCCGAGGTTCGACTCGGCAGTTGAACAATTTAATTTGACTGGGCTCTTGTCGCGCAAGCCGTCAACCTTGAGCGGTGGTCAGCGACAGCGTGTGGCACTTGCTCGTGCCTTTCTTGCACCTTCAGAAATTTTGTTGCTTGATGAGCCGACGACGTCGCTTGACGCAACTTCGCGTGACGAGGTGCGAAGCGCGATGAAGACTTTCTTTGAGACCTATAACGGAGTGGTTGTTTTGGTTTCGCACGATGACGCCGAAATTGCAGAACTCGCCACAAATGTTGCGCGGATCACAATTTTGCGTGGTGAAAACACGGCAGCTGTATTGCGCAACTAAGGCTCTGCGAATGAAGGCTTGCTATGCCTGCAACATACAATGAATAAATGAGCGAAACCCCAAAAGTGCTGGCAAGTTTTGCAATCATTGACGGCGTTGCATTAATCAAACTTGACGATGGCAAGGCCAACGCTTTGTCGCTGCCGATGCAACAAGCTTTCAACTCGGCACTCGACCAGGCAGAGCAGGCAAAATTGCCAGTGGTGATAACTGGTCGTTCGGGCATTTTGTCGGCTGGTTTCGATCTGAAGACGCTTGCTGCTGGCGGTCAACCAGCAGTCGACATGCTCAACGGCGGCATCGAAATCGCGTTGCGCTTGCTCAGTTTTGAAACACCTGTAGTGATTGCCTGTGGTGGTCATGCGATCGCAATGGGTGTGTTTTTGTTGCAATGTGGCGATTATCGAATTGGTGTTGCTGGCAACTTCAAATATTCGGCCAACGAAGTTGCTATCGGCATGACGATGCCATGGTCGACGATCGAAATATTGCGCCAGCGACTGACGCCCGCGGCTCTTTCGCGCGCTGTACTTCTTGCCGAGACTTTTACGCCGACAAATGGTGTTGAAACTGGATTAGTTGATCGCGTCGTAGCGACAGAAGCAGAACTTTTGCCCGTGGCAATCGAATTTGCAAAACTCAGTGCATCGTTGAACGCCGCTGCACACGCAGCGAGCAAGCAACGCTTGCGAAGTGAAGTGGTTAGTGCGATTCGCACCGGGCTCGCGAAAGATTACGAAGGCTGGAAGAAACTTTTTCTCGCCAGTTAATTAGGTAATTAGTTTTTCGCCCGGCATTTTGGGCAAAGAATCTTTGGTGATTTATTTGAACAGTCTCGACAGAGCAAAAATAGACACCGGCAATCTAAATTGGCGCAGTCAAAAAACTGACTTGTGCTCGATGCGCAGTAGTCGCATTTGCCGAGAACCTTGGGGTGGTCGCTGAAATCGACTTTCAATCGTTTATCGAAAACATAAAGCGAACCTTCCCAAAGTGAGTCGTCGCCGAACTCTTCGCCGTAGCGCACGATGCCACCGTCGATTTGATAAACCTCTTTGAAACCTCGATTCTTCATCAACAGTGAGAGAACCTCGCATCGAATACCACCTGTGCAATAGGTGACAATCGGCTTTTCTTTGAGGTGGTCGTATTTACCGCTTTCAAGTTCGCCAACAAAGTCGGGTGTTGTTGCCACATCAGTAACGACAGCATTCTTAAATTTGCCGATGCGCGCCTCGTGCGCGCTGCGACCATCAAAGAAAACAACTTCGTCTCCTCGTTCGGCAACGAGACTGTCGACTTCGGCTGGTTTGAGATGAACACCGCCGCCAACAATGCCATTTTCGTCGACAATGATTTCGTCTGGTTTGCCGAATGTCACGATCTCGTCTCGAACTCGAATTTCAAGGCGTGGAAATTCATCGCCGTTTCCCTCTGACCACTTGAAGTCGATACTTTTAAATGGAGCGAACTCTTTTGTGGCGCGAACATATTTCTTTACGTTCGTCATCAGTCCGCCGACGGTGCCATTGATGCCGTGTTTTGAAATGATTATGCGACCGTTGAGATTGAAGCGCTCACACAATGCGCGTTGCCAGAGTCGAATTGCCTCGGGGTCGGCAATCGGGGCGAACTTGTAAAAGAGCAATATTTTTGACGGTTCTATGGTTGCAATTTTATGAGGGAATTTACGTATAACTATCGGCGTAGCCTGATTAGCCATGGAAATCATGCAGTCGCAGAAACTGGCCAATGTCTTGTACGACATTCGTGGCCCCGTGCTTGATGAAGCAAAGCGACTCGAAGCGCAAGGTCATCGCATCATTAAATTAAATATCGGCAACCCTCAGCCGTTTGGTTTTGAAACTCCGCCAGAAATTTTGGTTGAGGTGGTTCGTAATCTGCCTACATCGCAAGGATATTCAGATTCGCAGGGCATCTTGTCGGCGCGAACTGCGGTTGTACAGAATTATCAATCGCGGGGCATCGACATAACAGATGTTGATGATGTTTGGCTTGGTAACGGAGTCAGCGAGCTAATTCAAATTGCGCTGAATGCATTGCTTGACGAGGGCGACGAAGTTTTGATTCCAGCACCCGATTATCCATTGTGGACAGCGGCGACAAGTCTCTCTGGCGGTACACCGGTGCATTATTTATGTGACGAATCAAACGGTTGGATGCCAATGATCGAAGACATTCGGGCCAAAATCACTGATCGCACAAAAGCCATCGTCGTAATCAACCCGAATAACCCGACTGGCGCTGTTTATAGCCCTGAAATTTTGCGCGAGATTGCTGATCTTGCCGCTGAACGTGGATTGATCGTGATGGCGGACGAAATTTACGACAAGATTCTTTACGACGACGCAGTGCACACGACATTTGCAGCGATTGCGCCTGATGTTTTCACCCTGACATTTAATGGTTTATCCAAGGCGTATCGCCTTGCTGGCTTTAGAGCCGCTTGGATGTTGATGACTGGGCCACGTAAACACGCGACAAGTTATATCGAAGGCATCACGATGCTGACCAACATGAGGTTGTGTGCAAATGTGCCAGCACAACATGCGATTCAAACCGCATTGGGTGGTCGTCAAAGTATTCGTGACTTGGTTTTGCCTGGCGGTCGATTGCTTGAACAACGCGATGCTGCAATCACGGCGCTCGAAAAAATAAAAGGTGTTTCGTGCGTAAAACCGAAAGGTGCGCTCTATGTGTTTCCGAAACTTGACCCGAGTGTTTACCCGATTGTTGATGATCGAAAATTTGTTCTTGACTTCTTGCGCGCCGAGCACGTGCTAGTCGTTCAAGGCACTGGGTTTAACTGGCCAACCACAGATCACTTGCGCATTGTGACTTTGCCTTATGCAAAAGATTTGACCGAAGCAATCGGTCGACTTGGCAATTTCTTGTCGAACTACGACCCGGCTAAAAAATAATTATCGGGCGTACGTAACGCCGCCGTCGACGATGATCGTCGAGCCGACGACATAATCTCCAGCACGAGATGCCAAATAAATTGCAGCACCAGCCATATCTTCTGCTGTGCCAATTCGCTTTGCAGGTATCTGTGAAGCAACCATTTCGCTGTGATCGCGAGCAATCTTGTTCATCTCTGAAGCAAACGCACCGGGCGCAATGGCTGTAACTACGATGTCGTCTTGTATCAAGCGCAACGCCATGCGCTTAGTCATGTGAATTAGTCCGGCTTTGCTCGCCGCGTATGGATAAGTTTCCATTTCGTTGATCGACACGCCGTCGATTGATGCAATGTTGATGACTTTTGCCAAATGTTTGTTTTTGGTGGCGGCTGCTCGCAATTGCGGCGCAAGTGCCTGGGTCAAAAAGAATGGTGTCTTCATGTTGAGGTCGACTGTTTTATCCCAGCCAGATTCTGGAAACGAATCAAATTCGGCCATCCATGCAGCGCCTGCATTGTTGACCAAAATGTCGATGGCAGGTTCACGTTTAGCAATCTCGGCAGCGAATGCCGTCACGCCAGCTTGCGTCGCTAAGTCACCAGGAATTGAAATGCATTCGCCAAATTGAGAAAGTTCTTTGGCTGCAGCGTCACACTGCGCTGCTTTGCGGGCAGTGATGTAGACGCGCGAACAACCGTGCTCTAAGAAGCCCTGCACGATCATCGCACCGATGCCGCGTGATCCACCAGTAACAATTGCAACTCGATTTTTTAAAGAGAAAAGATCTTTCATCGCCTCAACTATAGAGATTGTTCTCTTTGTGCTGTGTATTGAAGTTGTGAGACTCGGCTTGAATTCGTGTCAGGTCGCAGGGGTAGCGTGGGGTTATGGCAGCCCCACAAATGCACTCAGGAATAACCACCGATGACGCAATGAATCTGGCGATGTCGCCGG
>Ga0255188_1000296_pt1 | contig 17458 bp, 10 predicted proteins | sample Miss_Cont_RepB_8_FD_188427 | JGI IMG/M metagenome (GOLD analysis project Ga0255188, IMG submission 188427) | Freshwater microbial communities from Mississippi River, Louisiana, United States - Miss_Cont_RepB_8h | ecosystem: Environmental > Aquatic > Freshwater > River | place: USA: Louisiana... | reverse complement strand
CCGCCGCCGTGCCGTCGTCGTTGAGCTTGGTGACCTCGATGACGCCGATGAGCCGGTCGAGGCCGTCTTTCAACTGGACGTGCGGCGTGTTGTAGTAAGCGGAGGCGGGGTTAATGTCCTCCTCGTCGAAGAGCTGCGTCTCCAGCGGGAGGTAGATGGTCTTGGTCTGCGTGACGAGGGCGTTGGCGTTGGTGGACTCGGGTGGGTTCACCGTCGTCACGACACGGCTGGCAGCGTCGTAGAAGCTGGCGACATGCGTCTGCGTCTCGGTGGGCACGCTGTAAGTGGTGGAGCCGGTGGTGAACGGGAGGAAGGCTTTCCGCTCCTCGCCCTGGCTGGAGTAGCGCTTGAAGTCCTTGGCCACCCACTGCCCGGCCACGGCGTCCTCGTGCAGCGTGCCGAGCTTGTGGCCCGCGCCGTCGGTGAAGCTCATGGTGTCGAACGTGCCGACCTGCCCGGCGACTTCGCGCTGATGCGTGGTGACGGCGTTGACGACGTTCGGGTCGGCGGTGTTGACGAGGGTGAGGCTGCCGTTCGCGGCGTAGTTGTAGTAGAGGCCGCGGAAGGGGTCGCCGGGCCGATACTCGAACGCGGCGGTCGGGAACTGCGCGGAGTCGCCGGGCTTCACGATGCCGACGAGCCGCCAGAAGGAGTCGTATTGGAAGCTGGTGGAGTTGCCGTTGAAGTCCGTGAAGCCGACCATCACGCCCGCGCCCCGGTCGTAGCTGGCGCTGGCGACAAGGTCCGCGCTGCCGTTGCCCACGCGGATGGTCTCCTGCACGACGTAGGTGTGGAAGACGGGGTCGTAGGTGTATTCCTTTTCGTGGCCGGAGCCGGGCGCGGTGTAGCGCGGGTCGCGGACGAGGGTGAGGTTGCCGAAGGCGTCGTATTGGGCGCGGGTGGTGTTGATGGCGTAGCTCGCGGCGAGGCGCGGGTCGCCGACGGCCTTGGAAATGGTGGCGAAGGCGGGCGGGAGCGTGGTGCCGTTCACGAGCTGCTCGCTGCGGTGCATCAAGCCGCGTGTGCCCACCTGCTGGAGCGGCAGGCCGGTGAAGGCCGCGCCGTCGTAGTAGCTGCGCGACTCGGCGACGAACTGGCCAGCCTCGTCCGTCACGCGCTTGATGGCGGGCAGGCCGATGAGCCAGGCGTCGAGGTTGAAGGCGTAGGTCGAGTAGGTGAAGCGTTCGTCGTCGAGAGTCGAGCCGGCGGAGTTTTCGCCGTAGTCCTTGTCGAGAATCGTGTTGCCGAAGAAGTCCACGTCGTTCTCGGAGTAAATGAGTTTCTTGGCGCGCACGGGGATGAGCGGGTCCAAGCCGGCCAACGCGCCGTTGGCCTCGATGATTTCCTTCCGGTTTGCCACCGGGAATGCGAAGCGCACATAGCGGCCATCCGTGGTCGTGGCAGCGATGGAGTTGGCGGGCTGCGCTGTGCCAAAGGCGTCCACGTAGCTGAAGCCATTGGTCGGGCCGTGAATCGTCTTGATGCGCCAGGTGTTCGTCTCGCGGGTGAAGGTGACGGCATCGGTGGCGGGCAGGCCGTTGGTCTGGGCGGGGAATGCGCCGCCCACGTCGGCGGTGAGCAGCGTGACCTCGGTCCAGAGCACCTTGCCCTTGAGCGGCTCCTCCTCGTAGCCGGAGCGGCCCTGCAACTCGTCAATCTGGCTGTTGTCGTTGTTGTCCGCGCCGTCGGGCACGCCGGTGTGAAAGCCGAAGCGCGTGACGGTGCTGGGCGAGTGGACGGTGATGGCGTTCGTGCCGGTGTAGCGGTCGTCGCCGCGCTCGACCTTCTTGGCGAACGCGAAGCCGCGAAACTCCTTCTCCCGGTCGTCGTAGAAGCCGTCGTAGTAGAACAGCTCGGAGACGTATTCGTCGGGGCCGGGCCGGCCATCGAGGTCCACGCCGAGGCGCTTGGTGATTTTGCTGACGACTTGCGAGGGGAAGGGCAGGCGCGTGTGCCACGGCACGCCGGCGGCGCGGTCGGCGAGATAGTATTCGGTGGTGGACCGGTATTCGATGTCGGTGCGGAGGCCGATGCCGTTGTCAATAGTGGCGAGCAGGTTCGGCCTCGTGGTGCCGAGGAAGTCCACGTAATCAATGTCGTAGTTGCCGGTGGCGGGGTTGAAATTCTCCCAGAGGAAGTCGGTGGAACCGTTGCCGTTGATGTCGGCCTGCTGGAGGACGGTCTGGCCACGGATGTAAACCGGCGTGTTGTCGCGGCGGAACTCGGCCGAGAAGGAGTTGTTCCCCCGGTTGACCCAGAAGGCGACGAAGTTGAAGCCGACCACGACGACGTCGGCGAGGCCGTCGCCGTTGATGTCACGAAGTTGCACGTCCTCCAGCGGCAGGGTGCCGAGGTCCACGTTGCCGGTCATCGCCACGCGATTGCCCCAGGTGCCGCCGCCCTGGTTCGGCCAGAAGGTGACTTCCAGCAACGTGCCGAACTGGCTGATGCGCACGAGGTCGAGCAGGCGGTCGCCGTTCATGTCGGCGAGCTTCACCTGCTCGTTGGGCACCTCCGCGCCGCCGCCGGCTGCCTTGCTGAACTGGATGTTGTCCGCCGCCGTGAGGTCGCCCATCTCCGGCTCGCCGAAGAGGAACAGGCCGCGCACTTCCCAGCGGTTGGTGCGGTTCAGGTAATACTCGAAGCCGTTCGCCGTCGTGCGCATGAAGTCCATGAGCTTGTCGTTGTCGAGGTCCAGCGAGCGCACGGCGGGGTCGCTGAAGTCGAAGGGCGGGAACGGCGCTTGATAGGAAGTCTCGCCGCCCCACGCGGGTTTGGAGTCGTCGTTGCCGAAGGGCTTGGTGAGGTTCGGGTAGAAGACGAAGCGGTCGTTCGCGCCGCCGAACTTCTCCACGAGGTCAATGCGCCCGTCGCCGTCGAGGTCGTTGAGCTGCACCGTGTCGCCGCCGAGCCGGACGTTGGCGGGGAAGGCGACGAAGTTCGTGCCGGGGGCGAAGGCTCCGCCGCCGAGGTTGTAATAGACCGTGTGTTGGCCGGTGGTCGGGTCGGTGTAGAGCAGGTCGGGCAGCGAGTCGCAGTTGATGTCGGCGATGGCGAGTTGGGGATTGCCGAGCGAGAACGGCGGCGTGCCGGTGAGGCGTCCGCCGGTGGTGAGGCCGCCGTCCATGCGCGTGTAGCCGAAGCGCAGCGGCGGCAGGTAGGCGGCTTGTCCGACGGCGCGGTTGTCGAACTGCGTGACCTTGCGCAGCAGCGAGAAGAGCTGGCCGACATCGCCGGCGGGCACGGCTTCGACGGGGTCATTCGCGTCGGGCGCGTAGTTCAACGTGTAGCGGCGGACGAGGCTGCCCTGCGAGCGGACGGCAATCTCCCGGCAGCGGCGCGCGGTGCGGACCTCGAAGCCGCTGAGGAAGCTGCTGAAGGCGTCCGTGCGCAGCTCGAAGTCGAAGTGGACGGAGTGGTAGTTCGCGCCGAAAATGCTGTAGCGGATTTCCGTGCAGTAGAGCTCCCCCGGCGAATCGCCGAAGGCCGAGTAGAGATACTCCATGCGGTTGCCGTGAACATCGGTGACGGACTCGACGAGCCACTTGAAGCCTTGCGTGAAGCTGGTGCCGCCGGGCTTGCTCACGCGCGCGGTGGCGTTGGTGCCGAGGACGTAGCGCTTGCCGGACTTGTCGTGGATTTCCCAACCCTCACCCAGCCGCCGGATGCGCATGAAGCCCGACTCGTTCTCGACGCGGAAGGTGCCGTCCGAGAGCGACACCAACTCCTCGCCCATGAAGGTGAACGTGTCCGTGCCACCGTAGCTGGGAATGCCCTTCTCGACCTGCCGCTGGATGGACATCGGCGACCAGCTCCACGCCAGGCCGAACGCGCCGTTGCCGGAGCCGGCGTTGTAGCGCAGCACAACCTCGGGCTGGAGGCCGTTCACGCCCGGTGGAATTGCGACCTTGACCGAGTAGGCGGACGTGCCGGAGTTGAGCTGCGGCTCGAAGGCGTCGCCCAAGCCCTCAATCGAGCCGGGTCCGCTGGGCAGGGAAATCTTGTCGAGGCCGACGCCTTTCTTCACATCGGCAGCGCGGCACGGCCATGCGCCGAGCGCGACCGAGGCAGCTAGCATTATGGCGGTGAGGCGCGCCACGTCAGTTTCCGGGCGTGCGGAATGGGGCGGGTGGTGGCTTGGACCCGGAGCGGTTTTCCTCGACGACCTTTTGGACGGCGGTCTCGTCCACCTTCACGCCGAGGCTCTGCTTCAACTTGGCGACGAGCGCGTCGTAGGCAAGCTGACGCCGCTCGTTCTGCACGGAGCGCGTGAGGCCGGGCTTGACCTGCTCAAAGGCCGAGACCTGCGCCGGGCGCTTCTCGGTGAGGCGCACGAGGAAGACTGCTTTGTCCGTCACGACCGGAGGCGCGAGTTCGCCGGGTTTGCCGAGGGCGAGCAATGTCTTGAGCACCTCGTCCGGGTAACGCTTGTTTGGCGCGGCGGCCACCAGCCAGCCGGTGTCACCGCCGCCCAGGCGCTCGTTGGCGAAGTCAGAATAACGCTTCACCACGTCCTCGAACTTCGCGGTCTTGGTCAACTCCATCGCCTCCTTGGCGAAGTTCAGCGTCTTGTCCTTGTCGCCCTTGATGAGCAGCGTGGCGACCTGCCCACGGGCGAGCGCGGCGGTGGTGAACTCTGCCTGATGCCGGTCGTAGTAGCTGCGGAGATCGGCCTCGGTCGGCGGTGTGCGGTCGAGCGCCTTGTCCACCTTGTCGGCGATGAGCTTCTGCACCATGAGGCGCTTGGTCTGGTCTTCCACCTCCGGGTCGCGGTCGTAGCCGAGGCGCTTGGCCTCGGCGGCAAGCGCCTCGTGGTTGACAAGTTCGTCGAGCGCCTTGCGGACGGTGGACGGCTCGTTCAAGGGCAGGCCGGTGCGGGCAATGGCCGTGCGCAGGGCGGCGGCGGGAACGGCGTTGGTGCCGATCCGGGCGATGGGTGCCTCGGCGGCGAGGAGAGAGGAGCAGAGTGAGAAACTGAGGCCGATTACTAAGGCCACAAGCTCACCCCTCACCCCGGCCCTCTCCCCTCCCAGGGGCGAGGGAGAAGAAGCGGTGGATGGTATCAAGCCTTCTTTGTGCTCTTTGCGTTCTTTCGCGGCCATAGGTTAGAAATTTGGAAACTCCGGCGGATTGCCGTAGGTGTAGGTGAAACGGATGACGATGTCCTTGAGCTTGCCGAAGTCCACGTCCCGGTTGCTGGGGTTCTCCGTGTCCAGTTTCAGCACCCAACGCGTGGCGGCGAGGGGGCGTCCGGCCAGGCCGTTGACGGTGAACTCCGCCGGTGGCCGTCCACCGGTCGCGCCGTTGATCTTCGCGGGAATGACGATACCAAAGGCCGTGCGGTCGGCGCGCGTGCCGATATTGAAGGTGAGGTTGAACAGGTCGTCCGCGAACGGCAGCTCGGCGAAGTAGCGGCGCAGCGAGGCCATGCCGCTCTCGATGAGGTCAATCTCCGCGACCTGCTTCGTGTTGAAACCGCTGTCCGCCAGCAGGTCAATCTGCACCGTGGCAATCCTCATGTTCCAGCGGCTGCCGGTGGCCGGGAACATCGAGTTGTCCGCGATGGTCGTGGCGAAGGTGAACTCCAGCGACTTGTTCGCCGTGTTGAACACGTTCGTCGTGAGATGCGTGCGCAGGTAATCGCGGAAGGCGCTGACGCTCTTGTCCAAGGGCATCGCGCCGACGCCGGTGGTCTTGAGGTTCAGGATGTTTTCCCGCACCGAGATGGGTTCGGCGGTGATGGGGCCGGCGTGGTTCGGTCCGCGCACGCTGGCGACGGTGATGCGGCGCAGCTTGCTGTTCCAGGCGCGCAGGGCGTCGAGATAATCCTTGGATTCATCCGCCGAGCGGACGACGAAGAGCGACTCCAGCGAGGTGAACTTGTCGAAGAGCGGGTTCTCCAGCGAGGGCGGCTCCTGGCTGCCGATGGGCACGGTGACGGGGTTCTGGTAAGGCTCGGTCCACTCGTATTCCAGCGTCTTGGCGAGGCGGAAGAGGCGGTCAATGGCGAAGTCCAGCTCGCCGTCCGCGCGGCGCTGGGCGCTGGAGACGACCACGCGGAAGGAGGGGTCCTGGAAGTAAAGGTTCTCAGCGGTGAGCCGGGCGTGGGCGAGGTCCTCGATGTAGCGGTCCATCAAGGACAGCATGGAGTCAAGTTTGAGCTTTTCTTGGTCGAGGTGGTTTTTGGCACGATTGATGTCGATGGCTAGGTTGGCAACTTCGAGCAGGCTCTTTCTGATTTGTTCCTGAAGTTGTGTGTTTGCAATCTCAGCCTGCTGAATTGTCTGCACGTCACGGTCCCGTGCGTTCAGGTTTCCACTGATAATGCTGCCTGGATTAAAGCTAACCGAAGCTCCCGGAAAACCGTAACTAATCGAGAACGCATTCGCCCAGCCCCTCGCAATGTCGTGGGCCTTGTATTTCTCGGCGGCCTTTTCGTTAGAAAGTCGAATCTCCGTATTTGCCCACTCGGAGATCTTAATGGCCTCGTAAAGGTTGTTGAGTCGATTGATGGCCTGCTGAATCGCCTCCCCTGAATCCAGCACCGCAATCACCTGCGCCCCATATTCCCCCAAACCCTTCGGGTCCGCGTTGGGATACGCGGCGAGCAGGGCGTTCACGCGCTGGTTTACTGTGCCCCGGTAGTCAATCTGGTCGGCCACCGTGGCGAGGTTGTTGTAGCCGGCGGGGTCCAGCCCGGTGAGGTTCTTGAGCGGCGTGATGAACTGCGCCCGCTGGCTTTGCAGTTCGGAGCGCAGCTCGGCCTTGCGCCGGTCGAACTCCCGCGTCTCCTGCCGCATGTCTATCTCCGCCGACCGCGCGTCGCCCACGGCCTCCTGCGCGGCGGCGTAGATGTTCCCGAAGCTCTCGTTGGGGATGAACTCGCCGTTGTTGCGCAGCGGGTTCAGCCCGGCGTTGATGTTCTCGAACAGGTCGCGGGCGTTCTTGACGTGGGCGAGCAGTGAGTTGCCCTGGTTCAGCGCGAAGTCGTTCGTGCTCTGACCCGACGCCAGCACCGCCATGCCGAGGTAGCCGGCGATGCCCGCCTTCTTGCAGGCTTCCTTGGATTCCGCGCGGGCCGAGATGTCGGCGAGCGAGAGGTTGAAGAGTTTGTTCGCCTTGGCCACCGTGCCGAAGGCCAGCCGGTCCAGTGCCCAGGTGAGCTGCCAATACTCGTTCTTGATGGGCACCGGCTGCGGACTGAGCGTGACATCCGCGAAGGTGAGGTAGGCCGGGAAATCCGGGAACGGTTCCGTGCCGGACGGTGCGCGCGGTCGGAGGATGTCGAGGCCGAAGTCGCCGACGGACTTGAACGCCCAGTAGAGCGCGGACTGGTAGTCGAGGAGCGACACGTCAATTGCCAGCGTCTCCTCGCGGGCACCGGGCGGCTCGGGGAGCTTGGGTGGCGGGTTGGCGGGGTCGAGGTTGTCAATGCGCGGATACTTGATGCGCAGCGCCTCGATGAGCCGCTGGTTGGCGACGAGCGTTTGGCCTTGGAGGAGTTCGTTGACGGTCTCGGCGAGGAGCTGGCGCCCCAAGGTAAGGTTGGTGGTGGTCGAAGGATTGGCCTGGAACGTGAAATCCGAGTGCGCCGATTCGAGGTAGCGGTAGTAGGAATAGTTGTCTCCGCTTGCTGACGGCGTGCCATAGGCCTTGATGATGTCTTCCCAGCCGTATTCCGACGGAAAGCCCCGGCGGTAGGCGCGACCCAGCGAGAGGTTGCCCACGGTTGGCACCACGGTGATGAAGGCTTCGTTGGTGCGAGAGAGAGAATTGGTCACGCCCGTGTAGGCGGTGCCGGCGGTGTTCACGAGCTGGTATTGGACTGTCATCACCACTTTGTTCGTGCCGAGTGCGCTGTAGGTCTTCTGCACGCTGGAGCCGGTGCCGGTGGTGCCGTCGCCGAAGCTCCACGACACGCTCTCCACCTTGCCGGTCTTGAGCAGCGTGATGTCAGCGAAGAAGCGCACCGGCACGCCCATGGTGGTCATGCGCGGGGTGGCGGTGAAGTTGATGGTGAGGTCAGGATTGCCGGTGGCTTTGGCAGCGATGAGCAGGAACTTGTCCCGCGCCGGGGTGAAGGTGGTCGTCTCCGTGATCCCGGTGACGGAGAGCGTCGTGTTGTTCGTGAGCGTGACTTGCAGCACCGGGAGGACGAACTGCGTGTTGTTCGTGGCTTTGGTGGCGTCGTAGGTGGCGGTCCATGTGGCGCTGATATTCGTGCCCGTGGTGCTGGTGGCGTCGAACGTGCCGTCGTTGTTGAAGTCCCATTTCCACGATTTGATGGCGGACTTGGGATACGTGTTGGTGGTCTCGAGATAGGTGAACTGCACCGCGTCGCCCTCGTTCACGCGGTAGGGCGTGGCGTAGAAGCGGAGGGGCCCGTTTATCTGGGCTGTGGCGGATAAGCTGGCGGCGCAGAGCAGGAACAGAATTGCGAAACGAATTAACATGAGAGCCTCCAGTTGGGTGAGTTCACGGTTGGCAATAGCGGCTTGAATCCCCACCCCGAGTGCGAGAATGTCAGTTCATGCAGGAACGAATCGAAATCAACCCCCGGGTCTGTGGCGGCAGCCCGGTCATCAAGGGCACTCGCATTCCAGTCGCAGTCGTCCTCGATCAACTCGCGGCCGGTGAATCGTGGGACGACATTCTCGCCGGCTTTCCCGCGTTGACCCGCGCGGACATCCAGGCCGCCTTGCGCTTCGCAAAGTTTTGAACTAAACACTCCGTCATGAGGACGATCGCGTTTCACGTCATCGAACTGGTGAGGAGCCTGCCGGCGGAAGATCGGCATACCATCGCCGAGGCCCTGAGCCGAGACCTCGATCAGCCGGTGCTTTACGGGGAACCACTTTCCGACGAGGACATCAACGAATCCGCCCGGGTCATCTTGGCTGCCCTTGATGCCGATGAAGCCAAAGCCTAGCAGCGGCGAAATCTGGCTCGTGGACCTGGGCATGGCGGAGAAAATCCGGCCGGTGCTGGTGCTCAGCGGAGCCTGCGGGGACACCGATCGCGACCTCATCACGTTCATCCCGCACACCACCACGCTGCGGGGTTCGCGCTTCGAGGTTGCCGTGTGCTTGCCGTTTCTGGAGCCGGGCGCGTTTCTCGTGCAAAGCCCTGCCACCGTGGCCGCGCCGCGCGCTCTGAAATACTTGGGGCGCATGCAGCCGGCGGATGTTTCCCGAATCGAAACCGCCTTGCTCGCGTGCCTGGAAATCAAGGCCGCGTGAGCACCACGAACGGGCACTCCCGTTTCTTTCGTAAGCAGGGACAGGAAGCGATTCCGCTCCTGGCCCCGTTGGCCGCCTGAAGCGCCCGCCATCAATAGGGCGGGCGGGGGCAGCGGCCCGCGCGGCTTGGCGGAGGGGAACGGCAGCGTGTCCAACTCGTTCACGTGGTAGGGCGGGGCGTAGCAGCGGGTCAGCATGGAAACCTCCGGGGCGGCCGGTTCAGCGACGGGAATGGCGGCATGGGCTGTGGGTTGGCTGGCTGAATTGCTAGCGAGAATCCTCAGTATTTGATGATGTAGTTGACGTAAACGTTTTTAGGACGGGTCTCAGCCCCCCCTACGGGGTCTGTATTGCGCCATGCAGAGGTCTGTGGTCCGCCGACGGTTCGGTCGCTTGCGTCATCGGAAGGGATGTTGCCGGCGAAATAGTCGATATATCTGTGTGTGTGCGCGACAAGTTGGTCGAGCTGAAAACCGCCTATCCCACTCCAGGCAATGCTTCCAGTGGCACCGCGTCTCAGCGGCATATCGATATCCACCGCCTGAACCAACACACCTGTGCTGGTGATCATCGTCAAATCCACCTTCACCGGATTAGCCGCCGTGGCATCCTGTTCACTGACCGCAAACGCTAATGTATCTTTGTTCACGTAAATCGTGTAATACGTCGTTGCGGTGGCGAGACCACCCGGCGGCATTCCGGTGAAGCGCACAGGGATGCCGTTGCGCCGATAGGGGTGATTGGCGACAGTCACCGTCTCGTTGGCGGTATCCACGGCGGTGATGTTGCGATCCGGGATATTGGCAATACCGCGGAGGAACATTCCCCGGTAGTCAGGTAGGTGGAAGGTCGTGGATCCGTCGCCAGGCCCGTAAGCCGTGCCGATGGCGGCAAACAAGGCTGCAAAGGTCGTCCGGCTCACGGCACTCCCATCGCAGAAGAACCAGCCCGTCGGCGGCATAGTGAGGTTAGTTCCGGCAAAGGCGCTGACCGCTCCGGCCGGCACCAGCAACTGAGCTACCTCGTTCGCCAGCTTGGCGACGGTGATCTGACCATTGGCGATGTTGGTCGTCAGCACAGCACCGGCGGCCAGCTGGGCAGAGGTGATGGAGGCGGGGGTGAGCTTGGAGCCGGGGATGGTGCCGGAGGGGTTGTTGGCCCCGAAGATGGGCGACCAATCGTAGCCGGCGAGTTTCTCCGCGTTTTTGGCGGCAAAGGCCGGGATGATCATCTGGCGGGGAACCATCTCGGGGTCGGGGGTGTTCTTGTTGTTGTCGGCATCAATGGTGATGCCGAGGTGGCGGGTCTGGGAAAAATCCACGCCAGCCAAGGCCGGGTTGATGGAGCCGAGGAACACGTTCACCATGCCATTTACCACGCCCACCTTCTGGTGCGTCTCCGTCCACAGCACATTGCCCCCCACGGCCTGATCGTAGAGATTGAAGATGAGGGTGAACTGGCCGTTCGTATACGCCGTGCCGGCCTGGTCCGTGAGCCGGCCCTGGAAGGGGATCAACGTGGGAGCCGGCGCGGCGTGCGCCACGGCCGCGGAGGCAAGCAGGAGGGTGAGGAGCAGTTTTTTCATAGAGTGGGTGTTGGCTGAGGGGAAAGTAATCAGTGTTCCGTATTCAGTGAGCAGTGGTGGCGAGAGCGAGCGATGGAACGCAGTGGCTTTTCTCCCTCACCCCGGCCCTCTCCCGCTGGGAGAGGGAGAAACTTCGTCAGCGCTGGGCCGGAGACGACGCGCGCGGTGATACGACGGGTGTCCGTGGCTGTCCCCTCTCCCAGCGGGAGAGGGTTAGGGTGAGGGAGAGCGGGTTGAAAGCACCGTGGCGTTGGGACAAGCCCGAGCACGTTGCCATTGGTAGGGCGCGTCTGTCCCAGGGCGCAGCTGGGCCATCCGAACGCCGAACCGGCGCGCTGAGGACAGACGCGCCCTACCAATGGGGTTTCCGTGTTCAATCCGTGTTTCATCTGTGGCTTAAAAGTCTTCAAGGTTCGATGCGCCCGGTTTGCAGGGTGAAGTTGCCGGAGGACGCGGGCTGGGTGCCGAAGACGTAGCCGCCCATCGTGGTGACGAGGCGATAACGCGTCTGTGCGCCGGTCTGCCCAGGTTGAGGATAGACCAGGAACGGCTGGTCACTCGCCGGCGCCGTCAGGCGGTCCAGCACGGGGTCTTTGGTGGAGACGCTTAGGTAGGGCGTCCCGGCCTGCACGAAGAAGCCGCTGTCCTCCAAGTTGGGGTCAAAACCCGGCGTGCCTGCCCGGAAGCGGTCAATGTCGAACGCCGCCACGTCGCGCTTCCCCTCCTGGTAGAAGTAGCCGGTGGTCGCGTTGCTGGTGGTGACGGATTGCACTTGTGTTCCGGTGTTCTGCACCGGCGAGGCCACGGAACCGATGAACGCCCCGGCAAACAGGAAGTTCGTGCGCGGGCTGGCAAAGGTCACGCCCACCTGATGCGGCGCGATGCTCGTGTTCGGCCCCAGCGCGTGCGCGTGGATGCTCGGGCTGGTCAGAGTAATCGGTGATCCCGTCGAACCACGTAGAACCAAGGTGGCGTTGGTATAGATGCCGTTGGTGTAAACGTGCTCGACGGTCGAGGCCAGATTGGTGAGCACGAGGGTGGAACCGTCGCCGAAGGTCCAGGAAGAGGTGATGTTGTTGCCCAACGTGGCCAACTGCGCCAGCGGCACAAGGGGGCTGAAGGTCACGTTTAGCGGCGCCGCTCCGATGGTGAGCGAGGCGAGCACGGTGGCAGTGACGTTGGTCAGCGGCTGGAGGACGAGGTTGCCCAGATTGGTGCTGGCGCGGGTGATACGGAAGAAGGTGGAGGTGTTCTGATAGCCGAGCTTGGAGATGCCCAGCGTGTAGGCGTTTTCCGTGAGGCTCGGGAAGGTGAACGTGCCGTTGGCCGGCGTCACGGTCTGGAAGATGATGTTGCCACCCACGAGCGTCAGCGTCGCGCCAGCGGCGGGCAGCGTGGAACCGGTGTTGGTCGAGACAATCGTGCCCGACGCAGCGTAGGTGGCGAGGCCCTGCAAGTTGAGTTCCCAGCCGTTGAACTGGCCGCGCTCGCTGGAGCCGTTCCAGTTCAGCACGAGTTGCCAATCGCCCTGGCCGATGGTGCCGTTGAAGTTGGTGAGGCTGAACTTTGCCGTGTTCGCGAGGTTCGGGGATTGGTTGACCAAGGTGTAGCTTTGCCTGAGGCCCTGGCCATTGGTCGGAGCGAGCAGAGTGAGCGTAAGCTGGCCCGGATTGGGATACGCGGTGTTCACGGTCACGTCCACGCCCTGAATGGAGACGGCGCTCGGCACATTGAGCGTGTTGGTGTAGCTGGAGACGCCACCGCCGCTGCCACCGATGGAAACAGGCGTGGTGGGGCTGCGTCCGTTGTAGATGCTCTTCTTCGTGGGGGTGACGGACTGCCGATCGAGCGCGAAGGTGCCCTCGATGGTGATGCGCTGGCTGTTCGGCAGCACGCCGGAGATGGACTCGACATAAGCGCCCTCCACGCGGTCCGCCGTCGTGCGCGTGCCCTGCATGGTGACCTGGCGGTAGATGGCGTTCGGGAACGGGTTGTAGTTGTAGAGATTCGTGGCGTTCTCGTAGGGCGGGATGTAGCGGTCGCCCGCCGCCATCTCGAACGTGGTGGTGAGGGAGAAGTTGTTGCCCTGATAAAACACGCCGTCGAGGAAAACGTCCTGCGGGAAGAGCAGCGCAAAGTCGCGGTTGATGACGCCCCGGAAGCGGTTGGTGGTGGGCGAATTGCCCTCCATGAACATGGACAGGTTCAGGTCCACCTTGCCGAGTGAGACGGGGTTGCCATTCACGCGCGTGGTCGTGGCCGCGCCGCGGTAGTCGCCGGCGATGGTGGGCACGCGCAGCAGCACGGTGACGACACGCTGGGTGCTGCCGAAGTCCACCGTGTAGCTGCCGGTGTAGGTGCCGCTCACGAGGCCGTTGCGATTGACGGAGACGGCCACGTAGTCGGACTCGGAGGCGGTGGTGCCGTTGGTGGGCGAGAAGGAAAGCCAAGGCGTGGCGGTCGAGATGGACCAGTTGAGGAGGGAGGAGTTTGTGTTGAGGATGGTGATGTTCTGCGTGTTCACGCCCTCGTCGAAGAGCATCGTGTTCTGCGTGTAGGGGTCGTCAAGGATGCCGTTGGCGTTCAGGTCGGTGGCGGCGTCTTCTGGGCCAGCGAGCGTCACCATGCGTCCTTGGTAGAGGGGATTCGCACCGACGTAGAGGACGGGTTGGCTGAGTGGTGCATTGTCAGTGTCCGGTGCCAGCACGAGGGCGGGGGCCGGAGCCAGGGACACTGCCTCGCCCCCATAAACCCAGTAGCCCCGGCCTGGCTCAATGGTCTTCAACTCGCCAAGGGGCGGGCGCGCGGTGGGGTCGTAGCCGACGAAGCGTTGCCCGCCGACGAGCGAACTGCCGCCTTGGAACGCCCACACCTGCGGCACCTTCGCGGCGCGGTCGCGGAAGACGGCTTCGAGCGTGAGTGTTTCGGTATCGCTGCGGCTCAGGCCGGGAAAGCCGACGAGATTCCAGCCCGGAGCGAGATTTAAGGCGCCGCTCCAAACCGGGCCGGAAAGCGTCAGCACGGCGTCGGAGGTGACCTTGACCCAGTAGCCAACGCCGGGCTTCACAGCCACGAGATCGGAGGGATAGTTGGTGAGGGACTGATAGCTGGTGTAGGTGCGCTGGACAGGGTCGTAAGCCCAGACAGAGTCGAGGAAGTTGGTGCGGTCCATGCCGGCACGGACTTGGGCGATGGTGAAACCGACCCCTTCAACGCCCACCTGGACGGAGATGAGGTTCCAGCCGGTGGAGAGCGCGATTTGTTGGGTGGCGGCTGAGGCGCGTGGGGTGGTGAAGGCAAAAAACGCGAGTAGCGCGGCGAGCCAGGGAAGCTTCGGCGTGCGAAGACGCCCCCTCACCCCGGTCCCCTCGCCCGATGGCGGAGAGGGAGAAGAGGCGGCGGGTTGCGTCGCGTCCTCGTTGCGTTCTCTGCGTTCTTTGGCGGCCATAAAATCAGAATCCCGGGAACTCCGGCGGGTTGCCGTAGGTGTAGGTGAAGCGGATGACGATGTCCTTGAGCTTGGTGAAGTCGATCGTCCGGTTCGCAGGCTTGGAGGTGTCGATCCGTAGTATCCAATCCGTGGCGGCCACGGGGCGGTTGGCGAGCCCGGGGGCGTCGAATTCCGCCGGCGGGCGGGCGGTAGTGTCGTAGCCTACGTAACGCCGGCGGGCGGGAGAACTGTCATACTTCCATACCTGCTGGACGTAGGAGAATTTGTCGCGGAAGACGGCTTCGAGCGCCAAGCCGGCGGAGTCCACGCGCAGACCCGGAAAGCTGACGAGATTCCAGCCCGGGCGGATTTGCACCGCGCCTTGCCACGGCGAGTTGGTAAGGCGGAGGAAGCAGGCTTGGTTTACCTGAATCCAGTAGCCGCTGCCGGGGAGGACGGTCGTGAGGTCGTGGGGATAATTTGCGTTGGTCGCTTGGAAGGAAAGCCAGTTGGCGGCGGGGGCGTTGAAGTTCCATGCTGACAGGAGCGAGGCAACGGGAGTGCCGGCGGCGGTGACAATGCTCGACTGAATCTGTGCTGGAGTGTAGCCGCCGCCGGGGGCGACCTGGACGGAAATGAGATTCCATCCGGTGTTGAGCGGAACCTCCTGCATCTGCGCGGGCACCTGGGCTAGGACGGGAGTCGCGACGAGCAGAAGCAACAACAAAGCCCTGAGGAACAAGCGAGGGGTCCTTTTAGCGGGGCTCATGAGGAGTGTTTGCTGACCGTGTGATCGGGAACTGAGTGGCTGCGATTTCCACTGCCCCCCAATACCCAATTGAGGAAGTGAGAAATGCGGCGCGGACCAATGAGGAAAAATCTGCGGCATGCTTCAATGTTGCCGACAAACGGGAGGGTGCGCAGAAACGCCCAGGTGGACTTGCGGGAGGAGGCGACGAAGCCGGTGCCGGACCAAGCCGAGCTGGTGTGGCGGACTGGGCTTGTTGGATTCCACCCAGTGAACGGGGTATTTAGCTGCGTGGCGGAAACGCGAAGCGGACAGACGATCCTTAACGAGACTTTCAACGCCCCGCGATACAACCGCGAAACCATGCCTCCCCGCCGAAACATAGGTTGAACACAGCCTAAACTGTTCGGGACAGCGCAATCGCCTGATTGGACCGATTCGGTCTTCGCTACTCTGGCTGTTTCGAGAACACGCAAAGCATTTAAAACCAACCATAAGCGCAGCGTTTTGAAAATCCCCCGAATGGGGTATTTTGACTAACACAGGTCGCGACGTGGAGTGATCCCTCGTGCAAAGAAGTGCCAACCGTCACCAGACATGCCATTTTCCCGAACATTCATACCTCTACAAGTCCAGCTTTCTCTTGGGCGGCGGTAGGCAAAGCTGCTTTGGTGCCGCTAAAACGCTCCTGCTGAAGCAGACATCTAAAAAAAGGAAACGGGCGTGAGCCAGTTTCCTTCTCCCCACCTCACACCCCCAACTTCCGGAACGTTGGCTCGGAGGCGGTTGAGTGAGAGGTGGCAGGACGGGCACGACCGGAGGACCACTGTCTCAATGCAGCAATCTGCTCGGCCATCAAACGCGACAACGGCACAAAACCGTTGAGGGCTGAGGCGAGGGCATCCAACAGATAGCTAAACGACAAGTTTCACCCCACGGCCCCCCCCTCCGCCCCAGCCCATCCTGACTGCGGAGAGTCGAGACCGGCCGAGGCGGAGGGTTGTTTGTTAAGGTATACATCGGGACGACGGTTCACGCAGGCAACCGTTCCTCCCGACAAGCCAGCATCTCACGGTGGGCGATCAGGCTGTTGCGCCACTGGGGGAGTTGAGGGTTAAGTGCGAACAACTCCCGGGTCAACTTCAAGCCTTTGCGGGTGACCGTCATAAAATCAAATGCCCGGACGCTACAACTGCTAAAGTATTCCCACTTCCCGCGCCGGTTCATTGCCCGCACCCCGTTGTGGAAGATGCGGGTTTTCTCTGCCGGTGTTCGGTGGGCATCATCCTCAAGCTCGGCATCGGGGCTGATGCTCAACTCTTCGTGGATATCTTGCCCACATCGTAGATGCCCCAATCCCTCGGCGGTCAGTTCGGCTCGATGCTGCTGGAAGTAATCCCGCCAGCCGTCCCGCAAGTCGCTGTATATGGTCTTCACCGCCACGGACGCATTTTCATAGTATTCCGCCAAATAGGCCCGACAGGCACCCCACAGCCATTCCACGGCGTAACGATCCACTCCCCGCTGGTTGCCGAACGGTAGGTTGTCGGTCGCGCTCCAGTGGAAATGGGTGACCGCCTGCTTGATGACACGAAACAACTCCTCGTCTTCTTTGATGCCAGTCCAGCGAAACATGACCCCGACTCCCAGATGGTCCACCAAGGCCGCCACCTTCGCCGTGACGCGGCGCAGAATGGCATGATGATCATCGGCTAACCCCTGCCACTCCTGCTGGTTGCTGGCGATTAACTCAGCGAACGTGCCGGGCAAGGGCAGGCGCGGAAAGTCCGGGATGGTGAAAACTGGAAACACCAAGCGTCCGTGTTCATCGACTGAGCTGCAGGGAGCACTTTCTCCCTTAACCCAAGGCGGTTCGATCCCCATAGCGCCAGACAGTTGCGCGAGAAGCGGACGGACTGGCGTCGTGGCACGACCGGCACCATCCTTCGGTTCAGGCTGGCAAATCGTCAGACTCCCAGATGGCTTCATAGAACAGGCACGACCAGCGGACGGCGCAGCCGGACGCGCTTCGTATCTGTTCGAACTTCTAACGCCAGACTTGGAACGTGAGCTTTGAACGTCAACTTCTAATGTATTATACATATCCGGGTTTGGGTCATCGGCGTCCGGGTTTGAGTCATCCATATCCGGAATCGAGTCATCCATATCCGGCTTTGGGCCGGTCAAATCCGGGTTTGGGTCATGGCCTAAAAACACCGCAACATCGAGTTCGTAGGCATGATCCAGCCCAATGCCGGGATGCAGTGGTAGCACCTTTGCAGCCGCCAGACGGTTTAGCGTCCGGCTGATGACGGAGCGGCTCAAGGGGAGAACTGGCCGTGGTGGACACCTTGCGGCATGCCTCAAAGGGCACCGCTGGCAGGGGCAGGAACGCGGTCTGGTCCTCGCCTAGCAACTGCGCCTTGGTGCCCGGCTGGCCGCGTAAGCGTCGCTGC
>Ga0255188_1000295_pt1 | contig 17477 bp, 15 predicted proteins | sample Miss_Cont_RepB_8_FD_188427 | JGI IMG/M metagenome (GOLD analysis project Ga0255188, IMG submission 188427) | Freshwater microbial communities from Mississippi River, Louisiana, United States - Miss_Cont_RepB_8h | ecosystem: Environmental > Aquatic > Freshwater > River | place: USA: Louisiana... | reverse complement strand
CTGCTCGTTTTACCTCGCTGCGAGCTTCCCGGACTTGACCGCGAAGCCCAAAAACCGTTCCCTTCGACCCGGAAGGTGTCTCACTTTTCGAGCGCCACCCGCCGCACTTTTCGACCGCCGCTTACAATCATTCCTGATAATCCTGATATTCTGACCTTTCTAACAATTGTATGAAAAGTGTGGTTGTATAAAAAAGTTCCGACCCATCAGGACATCAGGTTTGAGCCCTTCAGCCGCTTGTTCGTTCGTTTACCGGTTCACCGCTTCACCCGCTTCACCTCTGCATCACCCAACCGCTCGCTCCACCCCTTGACAGTGTGGTATAATAGCTGGTGGACGAGGAATCAGCTGAGTAGCGGCTGTTGAACGACAAGCCAGCCGTTCAGCTGCAAGCCGTTCAGCAGCCAACAAGGAGCAACTATGAAGCACAACGCCGATGTCAAAATCAGCGAAAAAGCCCACCGACAGGCTATCGAAGCGGTTGAAATCAGCTATCCGATACCAGTGAATGACAGGTATGTGGATTCTCTAAATAGTTGTGGTGGAATGCTTTACAGAATCGCTCATTCCCGTTAAGAGAAAAAAACGGGAGATCCGACCCCCCCCAACTATTTCACCAACCAACCGATGCAATGACCTAACAGCCAGCCTGCTTACTTCGGTGTCTTTACTCAAAGCTCTGCTGTTGCCCGAATCAACTGCGAGATCAGAATGCCCTGTGTCAATCGCACGGTTGGCGGCTAAGCCATTCTATTGAACTGCGAGCAGTCAGAGGCTTGCGGTGGCGTTGTCTTGCCGAAAAAGCCACTCGCGGTCAGTGCTGCTCTGTCGGATGGGATCAAGGTGGTGTTCGGGTAGATCAGGTAACCCAGATACATCAAGGACTGGCATGTGGGGTGGCTCTGCGGCAGGGAACCGTTTTCACACTGGGTTGGATGCGGCAGTCCAAGTGCATGGCCCAGCTCGTGTCCCAACCCGCCAATCCACCGGCAGATCGAACCTGACCCTTGACCGATGAGGCCGAGCAGGTCATCGCGCGGAAGCACCGCCACGCCGCTTGCTCCTCCGCCACCATTGGTGCCAGGGTTGTTCTGGGCGTCGATGTAGTAGATCCACCGGTTTAGCGGGTCATCGTAACCGCCGCTGGTAAGGCTGAATCCGTCGGCCACTACATTGTTCCAGAATGAAAACGGGCCGCTCGGATTGTCGGCATACCAAGCAGCGTCGTGCTGGGTCCCGAAGACCTCAACAATTGGTTGGTGCAGGGTGAAAGTAGAGCCGTCAGCCATCTGATCAAAAAACCACTTCTGTAGGTCGACAATGGCCCGGCTCATCCCCAGCTCGAAAGCGGCCACATGCTGCCGATCTCGCGGCACCAGGTAGATCATCCGGATGGTAGGAATCGTTCTCCCCACCATCGCTGAACGAACCGCAGCCGACGCGAGGGAGTGATCCTTTGCTTCGGCCAGGTGCGACTTGAGACTATTCCACTCGCACTTATCGCTGCAGTGCTGAATCACGACTTCTTCGCTGCCTTTGCCGCATTTACTCTCGCCCATCTAGCCTTGGCGGCAGCAACAATGGCAGCCCTACCTGCAGCACTCATCTTGCGTTTCTTCTTGGGGGCTGGAGCTGAAGCGGTGGCAGCCGCAGGCTTAGCGCCGCCCTTCAGCCTCGCCCACCTGGCCTTCTGAGCAGCCGCCATCTTCGCCTTCGTCGCAGCACTGAACTTTCTGGCACCACCTCGCTTCGATGTTGCCGAAGGAACTGGGTTGACAGCAGAAACATCCCCACCGAGCACCCGGTTGATGTCGCTTAAACGAGCTTCGATGCGGGACTTCTCGTTCTGGAGCGCTTTCTGGAGCTTGAGGTATCGGTTGAGGTCAGCGTTCATTCCACGAGCGTAGGTGAGCGGTGACGACAATTACAAGCCGCCTGCCTCGCAGGGATTGAACGTTCGCCACCATCAGCAGACCGAAACAGCCAATGAAGAGCCGAGAAGTTGAACCGATCCTCGCCACCGGCCAGATCTGGCGGCTGAACGGTGACGTCAACTCCACATCGGGGAAGTCGGCAAACGGCTGGTCCATTACAAGATGTTCAAGGGGGAGCCGGTCGCACGAATCATTTCAAGCGGGTGGCGTCTGTAAGTGAGTTCTCATTATGTCCCGCGTGCTTCTGTGCCTGGTTGGATTGACCATTCTGCCTCTGCTGACGGTCAGCGCGGCGGACAAACCCACCAAGCCGACCAAGCCCGACACCGCCACGTCGCCCGCGATGGTGGACAAAACCCCCAAGCCGACCTCATCAGGCGTGGACAAGAGCAAGCTATCCCTTGTCTCCGACACCACGCCCTTGCGCAATCCAAAGCCGCTCGCCACCGAGATTGACCGCTGGGTGGGTGCCGGCCTGGCCAAGGCGAAGTTGAGCGCCGCGCCAGTGATTGCGGACGGTGAATTTCTCCGCCGCACCGCGTTGCACCTCATCGGTCGCGTTCCCACCGAGGAGGAATTGGATGCCTTCCTTGCCAGCACGGAACCGGACAAGCGGGAGCGCTGGGTCAATGACCTGCTCGCCTCGCCGGCCTACGGCGAACACTTCGCCACCATCTGGCACGAACTGATGGTGCCGGTGGACAACGCGCTCAAGAAGCCGGCCCGTGACCCGTTCACACCGTGGCTGGCCGCTCAGTTCAACGCCAATCGCGGCTGGGACGCCATCGTGCGCGACCTGCTCACCGCCGAGGGCAGGATGCGCGAGGTCCCGGCGGCGGGCTTCATCCTCGCCAACTCGGAAAGTTCCGAGCCGCTGCCAAACCTGCTCGCCGATGCCACGGCTCGACTCTTCTGGGGAGTGCAACTCCGCTGCGCCGAGTGTCACGACCACCCCTACGCGCCGTGGAAGCAGGCGGACTTCTGGGGTGTCGCCGCGTTCTTTGGCCGGCTGCACAAAGGCTATCTCGAAGGGAAAAACCCCATCGGCTGGACGCTCACCGAGGCGATGGAGGACGTGCCGTCGGGCTTGGGGAAGATTCCCGGCAGCGAAATGCGCGCGCCGCTTGATGCTGGTGCTGCCGTCAGGGTGCCGGAAACCGGCCGCAAGATGGCTGGGCAATTGGTTCAAGCACGTTTCCTCGGCGGTGTGACGCCCACGTGGAAGGACCACGGCCCGTATCGCCCGCGCTTCGCCGAGTGGGCCACGGGCGCCGAGCACCCGTGGTTCGCACGCAACGCGGTGAACCGGCTCTGGTCGCACTTCTTCACGCGCGGGCTGGTGATGCCACTCGACGGCCAGCATGAAAGCGCCGAGGCATCACATCCCGAACTGCTCGTCGCGCTCGCGCGCGAGTTCTCCGCGTCGGGCTTCAACGTCAAGCAGCTCATTCGCTCGATTTGCGCGAGCCAAGCCTATCAACGCAACAGCCGGCCCGCGCCGGGCACAGAGTTGGACGAGACCTGGTTCAGCCACCACCGGCCCCGGGTGATGCGCGCGGAGGTGCTTTACGATTCGTTGAGTGTCGTGTTGCAGCCGCCGTTCCGTAAAGGCGGCGGCAAGCCGGGCACGAAGGTAGAACTGGCCCGCGCGCAGCCGATTTCCGGCCTGAGCCGCGACGAGTTTGTGCGCGCCTTCGCGACGCGCCCGGATGAAAACCACGGCAGCACCGTCAACGAAGGCATCCCGCAGTTGCTGGAGTTGATGAACGGCCGTCTGCTCGCGGACCTACAAGCCGCTGCGGGGCGCGTCACCAAGGCCGGAGCAGCGCAGGAAGAAATCATCGCGCGGGTCTATCGGCTGGCTTACACACGCACGCCTTCGGCCGAGGAGCAGGCCTGGGTGAAGGATTACTTCGCGTCTCATCCGAACCCCACCGACGCCTGCGCGGGCCTGCTGTGGACGCTGCTGAACAGTGGAGAGTTTGTCACCAATCACTGAGCCGGCGCATTGCCATGCACATCACGATCCCCCTGCCCGCAAACCAGTTCACCCGCCGCGAATGGCTGACCGCCGCCGCTGCCGGCGTGTCGGGCGTTTCCCTCTCGGGCTGGCTGGCTCCCCTGGCCGCCGCGGCTGAGCAGCAAAGCGCCACGCCGCGTTCATCGCGGCCGAAGTCCTGCATTCTCCTGTGGATGGACGGCGGTCCCAGCCACATCGAGACGTTCGATCCCAAGCCTGGGGCGCCCGCGAATATCACCGGCGACCTGCGTGCCATCAGCACGTCGGTGGACGGCATTCAGATCGGCGAGAAATTTCCGCAGCTCGCCAAGCTCATGCATCACGGCGCGATTCTGCGGGGCATGAGCACCGCTGAGGCCGACCACGGGCGCGCGCGCATCTACATGCACACCGGCTACAAGCCTGGCCAGGGCGGGGTGAGTTATCCCGGCCTCGGCTCGACGGTCGCGGCGGAACTCGCGCGACCGGATTCGCCGCTGCCGAACTTCGTCGTTGCCGGATCGCCGCTCACCAAGCACGACTTCGTGCGTGACCCCGGCTATCGCGGGCCGCGGCATCAGCCGCTCGTGCTGGACAAGATCACCGACGGACTCGCGAACGTCTCGCCGTCGGTCCCGTGGCCCGAATTCGACCGGCGGACAAGTTTGCTCGACCGGCTTGAGCAGAACTTCGCACGCACCACCCAGGCCAACGCCGCACAATCCCACGCCGTCGGCTTGAGCAGTGCCTTGCGCCTGATGCGCTCCGAGAAGCGCGATTGTTTCGACCTCGCGAAGGAGCCGGAGGCCGCACGCCAAGCCTATGGCGACACGGAGTTCGGCCGTGGCTGTTTGCTCGCCCGACGTCTGGTCGAGGCGGGGGTGGCGTTCGTGGAGGTTTATCTCTCGAACTGGGATACGCACGAGCGGGCCGTGGCGATGAAGTCACGCGACTTGATGACGCAAGTGGACCTCGGGATGTCCGCGCTGGTGCGCGACTTGAAGGATCGCGGGTTGCTCGACAGCACGCTGATTATCTGGATGGGCGAATTCGGTCGCACGCCGCAGGTCAACAACGTCGGCGGACGCGACCACTACGCGAAGGCGTGGTCCACCGCGCTCTTCGGCGGTGGCATCAAGGGAGGCCAAGTCGTCGGCGCGACCGACGGCAGGGGCACGGAAGTGATCGACCGGCCGATCCCCGTCAACGACTTCATGGCAACTGTGTGCACGATTTTGGGCATCAACCACACGAACGAAGTCGAGACACCCAACGGCCGCCCCATCCGCATCGTGGACAAGCACGAGCGCGTGATTCGCGAGCTGGTGTGACCGGCCGTTCTTGGCTGGTTTCGTTGAGCATGGATTGCCTGAAGGTGGCCGGTCCTCATTCCCTCAACCCTCGGCAACCTGGAAGCGTTGGCGAATCGGGCGGAAATTTCTGAAGAGCTAGGCCAGACGAGGCCGCTGAGGCTGGTCTCCGACACAACCGTGCTCCGCGCCGTCACCGGTTGGTGCCGCCCTTGAGCAGGAACCGATACAGCGCAACCTTCAACTTCTGCTGCTCCTCCTCGCGCGCCTTCTGCTCGGCGGCCTGCTTCGCCAGTTGTTGTTCCCGCCATGCCACCCCTTGTAGCAATGGATCGACGCCAATCGCCCTCAGCGCCGTATTGGTGGCCGGTGGTTGGTTCGTGCCCTGACCGAACTGCAACACCAGCGGTGGAGCGGGAGTCACCGCGTTGGTTTGTCCGCCGCTGCCGGGCGGCAAGGGCAGGCTGCGCATCTCGCCTGCGCGCGGACGCGCCTCAATTCCCACCACACCCAAGATCGGCCCGACCGTCGGCGGACGGGCTCGGGTCGCTCCGGGCGACGGTATCGCTGTCCGAATCGGCTCTGTGGCGGGAGTGGTGGTCGAAGGTTTGGGCGCGAGATTGATCTCGAGCGCGCGTCCGTCCGCCGGATTCGTGGGGCGAGTAGCCGCCGGCAACGGCTGGGGCGGCGGAGGCAAAACATTCGGCTTGCTCACCGTCGCTGCGGGTTTAGGTGAGGACGTAGGCGGAATGCTGGAAGGCAAAGGGGCTTGTGGGTTCGGTGGACGACTTGCCTTCGCCGCGTCAGGGGCGTTGCGCTGGACCGTCGGCTGAGGAACTGGTGGCGGTTCAGCTGCCTTGGCTGGCGCGTTTGCTGGCGCAGCTGCATTGGCCCCTGCCTTCGCCGTGGGTTCAGGCACAGACAGCGGGACAGCAGAAGCCGCTGGTTTTGCCGCAACGGGCGGTGGCTCCACGGGAGGCTTCGGTCGCGCCACTTCGGGAGCCGGCGCGGGAGCGGTGGCCTTGATCTTGGCTCGGTCCGCGTTCACCTTCGGCGCTTCGCTTGCGCCGCCCCGTCGAGTTGGCGACTTGTCTGGCAAATCCACGGCCGGTGGTTCGACCGGCATTTCCGCCGCCTTCTTCTTCGGCTTGGAGCGGCACGCGGATAGCGCGACACATCCCCCGAGCAGAAGAAGTGTCAGCAGCGGACGCATCGTGGTGGCCTCACTGGAAAAGGGTTTGCATGGCCGCAAGGAGCGGCGGCCCAGCTTGCTCGCCGTAGCGGGCGTTCAGCAAAAACCGCGCGTCACGCTCGGACGTGAAGGTCTTCTCCACCAGCACCTGCTGCGCGCTCGCACCGTTCGTGCCGCCCAACGCCGCGCGCAGGCGCTCTATAAGGGAGTCGTAGTCGAGCGTGTCCATGCACCGGTCCATCAGCCGCCCACCGGTGCCCGCCGGTTCCGACGCGCCGATCTTCGAGAGGAGTTGCAGCGGCGTCGGCTGCTGACGGTCCTTGAAGCGCTCAGCTTGATAGGCGTAGTCGGCGATGAGGTTTAACTGCCCGCTCAACGTGGGCTTCACCGACAGCAACAGGTCGAAGCCCAGATGTTTCTCCAACTGCTGATAACGCGTCTGCGCCGCGGCGTTCTTGGGCAGGTGCTTGCAGAACCGCCCCGCATCGAACCACAGCGAAATCGCGCCGTCGCGGCTGCGGGCGCGTGGCGGCAGTTGCTCGCGCGTTTCCGTCGCGGTGCTCGCCGCAGCGACCGCCGGTGCAAGGCAGCGGCGAATCTCGTTCTCGACGCACGGGGCTTGCGGGTCGCCCTCAAATTCGATCAGCAGGATGACCGCCTGCCCGGTCAGCCCGAACGTGAAGTAACCGCCCTCAGGGTCCATGTAGCGGCCCGTCTCGTGGCGGATCATCGCCCGGCTGCGCGCGCGGGACGGCGCGGCGTTCGACGAAGTGCGCAGGCTGCTGCTGACCCGATCGGCGATGCGCGAGAGCGCCGCCTCGACCGCCACCGGGTCGGTCACGCGCGCCACAAAGCCGCACAACATCACGGGCCGGTCGCTTTTCCCCGCTGCCTCCTGCGACGGGAACTTGGCGAACGCGTAAAGATCGGCTTGGGGATCAAAGCCGTTCGTCATCAACTCGGCCACGGTGTCGGAAACCACCTTGCCGCCCGACGCGCCCAGCCAGTCCGCGAACGTCTGCCCCTGCGCCGACTGGCTCAAGTCATCGGGCCGAAACGTCATCACTGCGAAGCTTCCGCCGGGAATCAGGCTGCCATGCCCGGCCCGGTTCTTGTCGCGCAAAGCGCTCGTGCCCCAGACGCCAACGAACGCCACAGCTCCCAACGTCGCGGCTAGCAAGAGCAGGCTCAGGCTCGTGGCCAATGCCTTGGAGCGTGACGACGGAACGGAGGCGATTTCATCGGCGCCTTCACCGGCTGCATTCCCCGAGGCTGAACGCGAACGAGTCCCCGGGCGCTCCGTCAGCAAGCTCACGTTGAACCCGACCACCAGCGACACCGCCAGCGGGTCGAAGACCAGCACGAGCGCGAGCATGAGCCACTTCACCACGCCATCCGCTGTCGCATCGAACGCGCGGGCCACGAAGCGATACGACCCGATGTCCACCGCCGCGATCTGTCCGCGCAGCCGGTGGATGTCCTCGTTGCGGGTGCGGATGCGCTGGTAGAGCGACTCCGACTGCGAGTCGCCCGTGGAAGCCGTCGCCAGACCTTGGGACTGCATGGCCTTCAATTGCTTCTCCACTTCGCCGATCTCCGCCATGCCGGTCTTGCGCGTGTCCTGCTCCTCCGTGTCGAGCCGGGCCGACTCTTGCGTGAAGCGGTCGCGCACGGCCGCCACCTCGCGGTCCGCCGCCTCCACCTGCTTCGTGTAGCCGGCGCGCAGGCTGTCAATGTTCGCGCGGCGCTCTACCATTTCAGTAGTGATGACCTCGCGCGCCTTAACCTGCTGCCTGGCGTGCTCGGTGCGCAACTGCTCGATGCGCGCCCGCAGCGTGGCGAGCTCGGCCGCGATGTCCGCGCGGGCCTTGGCCTGCTGCTTGGCGTAGTCGGCGCGCAACTGCTCGATGTGCAGGCGCTGCCCGGCAATGTCCGCCGTGATGACTTCGCGCGCCTTGGCCTGCTGCTTGATGTGCTCGAGGCGAAGTTCCCCGATGCGCCCCCGCTGGACCGCCAGCTCGGCGGCGATGGCCTCGCGCTGCGGGCGTTGCTGCGCCTGAAGGGCCTGGCCCTTCTTGATATTGTCGAACTTGAACAGCCCGCCCGCGCCCTGCTTCGTATAGGCGTCCACCGCGCGGTCTAGCACGGCGAGGCGTTCGTTCAGCGTGGCGATGGCGGATTCTTCGGCGACGAACTTCGGTCCTTCCGCCTTGTCCAGTGTGGCGAGCCGCTCGTTGAGCGCGGCCAGAGCGGCCTCCTCGACGGTGAACTTCGGCGCGGGCGCGCGGTCCAGCGCGGCGAGGCGCTCGTTGAGCGTGGCCAGCGCGGCCTCCTCGACGGCGAAGCGCGGCGCGCCGGCCTTGTCCATCACGCTCAGGCGCTCGTTGAGACTCGCGATGGCCGCCTCCTCAATGGCAATGGCCTTCTTCAGCACCTCGCCTTGTTCCGTCACGCGCTGCGCGGGCACCTGCAAGTCGCGGTCGCGCCGGTCTTGCGCCGTCTTGCGCCGCTCCTGAAGCCGGGCGAGCGAATGGTTGAGCGACTCGTTGCCCGTCGTGATCCGCTGCTGGAGTTTGCCGATGTCCTCGCGGGTGGCCTCGCTGCTCTTGGCGAGCGAGCCGCGCGCGCCGTCAATCTGGCGCTGCGTGTCCAGAATCTCCTTCTCGATGCTGGCAATCTGGCTCTCGAACAAGGTGATCTGTGTGTGCGTGCGCTCATACGCGCGCGCGAGGTAGCCATAGTTGCCGAGCGAGGTGATCGCGATGAGCGCCAGCACCGCCAGCACGAGGTAGATCTTCAGCACGCGGTTCGTCACGTTCCAGTAGCGCGACAGGTAGGAAGCGGCGACGAGCTTCCCCACTTCGAGGCTCGACGCCATGACCATCACCGCCACCGCCGAGCCGGCAAAGAGAAAGCCCAGGCCCTGCACCGAAAAGAACGCCGAAACGCCCGCGATGAAGAGGGCCGACGCGACCAGGAGATATTTGAAGGAAGTGGGCACCGAGCCGGCGTGTTCGGCCGGGCGGTGGTCAGCGGAAGGTTGCCTCATAAGGGTAGGAGGGTTGCGGGACTGAGAATGGCCCAAGCCGGCGGGAACCAAGTTAGGACGAGGCGCATGGTTCGGTTCTAGTGGAATCAGTGCGCGAAGTCCACGGAGAACGGCGGCCGCGCTGAATGAAGTCTGTGCGCTGCGCGGCGTTGGCGATTGTCCGTCTGTCGATTGGCCCTTGGCGCTTGGCTATTCCACAGCCTCACCGCGTGCCACCCGCGCCTCTGGCTTGTTGTAGAGCGGATGCTCCAGCCTCAGCCCGCTCAGGAAGTTCAGCCGGAATTTCTTTCCCTTGTCCGCCAGCACCGTCGCTCTCGGCGGACTGCCCAGCAGCTTGGCCATCCGCACCAAGTGATCAACAGGGCGCTCAAACTCACGGGGTCCACGCCGCGTTTGCGTGTCCGGCGCAGCCCGCCCATCTCCTTGCACCAGCCAAAATCTCTTCGATGCGCTTCCGCACTTTCGGCTGGTTCGGTAGCCCAAGATGGCCATGAGGATTCGATGGTGGCGATCTAGTGGCAACCCCTCGAAGGCAGCGGGGCGGGGGTGGAGTTGCTGCTGGTTGAGGCCCTCGCCAACCGACCGTTGAAAGCCACCTACTTCCCCCTCCCGTAGCCCCTCCCCGGCTGATCGACAGGCTGGTTTCAATGGTATGATTCATTGAAACCAACCTCGGCCTGCTCTTAACCGGCGGGCCTCCCCCCAACCCGACGCCGCCTCACTCGCCTTGTTCCTGCCCCTTTCAACGGGACAGGAATGGGGCGGGTGGGGCGGCGACACAACCCCGTAAAACCATGGCTCTAACTATCGAGGCCAACTACAGCAAGAAAGTCGGCCTGCCCGGCTACAGCTCCCATCAGTTCAGTCTCTCGCTGAAAGCTGAAATCACCGACCTCAACCAGGTGCCGGCTGAGGCCGCCCGCCTGTATCGTCTGTTGCAGGACGGCGTGGACACCAGCATCCAGGAAGTCGGCTGGCTGCCGGAACCCAAGCCGGCCAACGGCAACGGTCATTCCAACGGCCACACCAACGGCCATCACCCGCGCAACGGCAACGGCAATGGTGCCCAGCCACCCAACGGCCCCGGCGAGCAGTGGAACTGCACGCCCAAGCAGCAGGACCTCATCATACGTATCGTGGAAGACAACCGGCTCGATAAAGCCGAGGTCGAAAAGCTCGCCCAGGACCGCTTCGGCAAGGGCGTCAGGCAGCTCAACAAGCTCAATGCCTCCGGGTTCATCGAGGAGCTGTTCGAGCGGTATCCCCGCCAGCGCAATGGCAACGGCAGCGGCCACCAACCGCAACGCTCCGGCTACACCATCCGATGATTGCCGCCGCCGAACCCGTTGCGGGTGCCAAGCCCAAGCCCGTGTCGGAACTTCGCCAGACAGTCAGCGCATCCCGATTGAACACCTGGCTCAGTTGCCGGCTGAAGTTCTATTTCCACTACGTCCGGGGCATCCGGAAGCCCAAGACGGCGGCGTTGTATGTCGGCACCAGCGTCCACGCCATTCTGAGGCTTTGGAACAAGGCACGCTGGCAGCGCAAGCCGTTCACCATTGAGACGGCACAGGAGCAGTTCGAAACGCTCTGGCAGACCGAACAGGCCAAGGAGAAGGTGCGCTGGGATGAAGGCGAGGAACCGGGTGAGAAAAGGATCGCCTGGTCGTTGCTAGACCTCTACCTCAAACAGTCACCAATCCCGCCCAACGAAATGGCGGAGGGAGTTGAGGTCAGCGTGGAAGCCGACCTGTCCAAGCATGGTCTGCCCCGGCTCATTGGGATCATTGACCTGATTCGTGCCGGAGGGCGCATCGTGGACTTCAAGACGGTCGGCCAGACCCCGAACGACGAGAAGGCGATCCACACCAACGAAGTGCAGTTGAGCGGCTACTCCATCCTCTACCGGGATGCCACCGGCAAAGTGGAGGGTGGCCGCGAACTGCATCAACTGGTCAAAACGAAAACGCCCAAGCTCATCGTCACTCAGCAGGGGCCGATGACGCCGCAGCAGCAGACGCGGCTTTTCCGGCAAATGGAAAGCTACGTGGCGGGACTCGACCGGCAGGACTTCGTTCCTTCCCCGGGAATGCAGTGCTCGATGTGCAGTTTCATCAACGAATGCAAAAGGTGGTCGTGAGCCACGCAGATTAGCCACCCAACCCAGAGCGCCGGGCATCTTCATTGGTGTCTGGCGCTCGCCCTTTCCACCCATGAACCAGCTCATCGCTGAACTATTGCAACACCTGCGACCCAGCCTGAAGAGCGTCAGCAAAGCCCGGCAGCTCCTCACCGATTACTGGGCCGACCGAATCGCGCTATTGTGGACCACCAACGACGTCCACCGCGCCGCCAATGAAGTCAGGACCGTGCTCACTGAACAGCAGGCCCGCACCATCCTTCGCACGCTCCACAGCGACTACCGTCCGCAATACGGACTCGAATGGGCGGATGTTACCAAGGCCATTGAGGAGAGCGGACTGGGCCGTGACATCCGTAAACGAGAGCTTCACCGCCTCATCCATCGTGACCTGCTCACCGTTGACCCGCCACCCAAGCGAAAGGTCCGCCCATGAACCTGCGCCGCCTCAAGGTCGAGCCGATGGACGATCACTGCGGCCAGCCGGTCACCAAGACGATGATCCGGCTCAAAGGCCGCTGGCTGCGTCAGGCCGGGTTTGCGCCCGGCCGCCGCATCGAAGTGATCTGCGACCGTCCCGGGAGGCTCATCCTGCGCGATGCCACCGTTGACCTGCCCCTGCCTGCGTAGCAGCGGGCGTCATCAAACCCCACAACCCAAACCCTGACGGGCCGGAGACTAACCCCTCCGGCCCGTTCTCATTTCAACCCCCAACCCCAAACTCAACACCAACCATGACCGCAATCATCGAAGAACCCAAAACCACCAGCCTCTACTACCGTGAAGGCAGCAGCGATAAGGAATACCACGTCCGACTTGAACCGCAGGGCGAAGGCTTTGTCGTCAACATCGCCTACGGTCGCCGTGGCTCGACCCTCAGCACTGGCACGAAGACGTCAGCCCCGGTCTATTACGACGCGGCACTGATGATCTTCGAGAAGCTGGTGCGCGAGAAGAAGGCCAAGGGCTACACCGAAGGCGCTGAAGGAACGCCCTACCAGCACAGTGACAAGGCCAACGAGGTCTCCGGCTTGATGCCGCAGCTCCTCAACGGCATTGATGAAGCCGAGGTTGCCCGGCTCACCAGCAACCCGAGTTGGGCGATGCAGGAGAAGAAGGACGGCCGACGGATGCTGCTCCGCAAGACCGGCAGTGTCATCGAAGGCATCAACAAGAAGGGCCTTGTCGTTGCTGTGCCGGAACCGATCGTGCAGACGGCCCGCGCGTTGAAGGGTGATTTCATCCTCGACGGTGAAACCATCGGGGATCGGCTGCACGCGTTCGACCTGCTCAGTCGCAACGGCACTGATCTGCGCGAGCATCCCTGCCGCATCACCCTGATTGACGGCGACACCATCGAACGGAAAAACCTCAACCGGCAGATGTTTGAGGCCGGCCAGATCGGGAAGAACAAGGCCCAGGCGCTCGCCAGCAAGTTTGGCTGCCACGCCCTGTCCGAGTGGTTTGCGCGGGGGAAACTCCGCCATTACCGCACGGATTGGTTGTTGTGTCTGGTGGACAACCACCGCACGCGGCTAGAGGCCATCGAGACGTGTGACGAACATGGCTGTCAGGCCATCTTCGCCGCCAACGAGCTGCACTCGGCGGAGGCTTACTACTACCGGCGAGCCTGGAAAGGCTCGGCTCGTGATCCCCGGGTGTATTACCCGGAGATCAACACCGACCGCAGCGGTGATCCCCGCGCTGCATCAATCGGCTGCACCGGTGAGGTGCAGGAAACCAACCGCCAACTGGTGTCAGCGAACCTGATGGCGGCGGCACTGGCGGAACACCTGTTCGTCTTGTGGCACTTGAAAGCACCACGCATGGACCGGGAAACCGTCGAGCGCCTGCCCCACAAGCTCGTCGCCAACCTCAGCCGGCTCGAAACCTACACGTTGAAAGGAGCCAGCCATGACTGAAGTGATGACCGCGCCCGTGGTTCCGGCGGTGCAGCGGAAGTGCCGGTTCGAGGACTTGTTCGACGTGAACTTCCTCGAACTGGTCCGGCTCGTGCCCCGCAATCCCCAAGTCCGTGCATTGATCCTCAAACTCACCGGCCTGCTGCCCCCGCTGGAATGTGAGACGTTCGAGCAGCTCAAGGACTGGGTGGAGTTGAACTGCGAGAAGCGGCTCAAGCTCCCATCCAGTCGCCCTTCCCGCCACAACCAGGAAGGCGGCATCGTGATCAACGTGGACTTCTCGGAAACCGAATGCGGCCGGGCCAGCTATTCGGTCCGGCGCTACGGCACCGAGTCGTTCCGGCTGGGAGCGGTCGAGTTGGCCGAGATGGTGCAAACCGCCGTGGATGACGGGGAGGGCATGGAAGAACTCCTTGAAGCCATCGCCACCCGGATCGACGAGGACGCGTGGAGCCAGTGTGATCCCAGGATGGATGACTCCGGCGACTACGACTACAGCGACCACGAATCCAGCGAAACCGACGACAGCGAAACCAGCTTCAGCCGCAGCGACCTGCGCAACAGCGTGCAGGCGTTCCTTCGGGAACGTCATCCCGAACTGCTGGCCCAACTACAAACCACCCCATGAAACTCATCAAAATCAACCAACCCCAAGTCAGTGAAATCAAGGAAGTGCCCGGCCTGCTCCAGTGCCGGATCGAGTATGAAGTGAAGACCGCCAAGGGACGGCTGGACTATGCCGGGCCGAAGTTAACCCCGGAGTTGTGGCATCAGGTGCTGTCGTTCTTCCGGTGGACCCACAAGGAGATGAACAGCGAGAGCCAGGTGCGGCTCTACGTGAACCACCAGCTTGGCCGTTGGGGTGCCTGGGCGTTTCCACAAGAGGCCCGCACCAGCATGACGGCCCGGGAGTTGTCGGTGCCAGAAACACCAGAACAGGCGCGACAGCGCTTTGCCTCGTGGGAGTCGGAGCCGTCGGATGACTGGCTCTACTTCGGCACCGTGCATCATCATTGCTCGGCCAGCGCGTTCCAGTCCTCGACGGACGAGCAGAACGAGCGGAATCAGGACGGCCTGCACCTCACGGTGGGCCGGATGGATGCGGAGCACCACGACGTGCACGCCCGGCTGTATCTCTCCGGCAACTGCTTCGAGCCGGACTTGAGCCGGTTCTGGCCGGTGGACGCTGGACTGGCCGCGATGGTGCCGCCCGGGATGCTGCACGAACTGGCGCGCTTTCAGATGGGCGCGAAGGTCACGGTGGACTTCCCGGATGCCTGGCGGACCAACCTCGTTGAAGTCAAACCAGAGCCCCGCCGTTCGGCTCCCGATCTCCGTTGGGAGTTGGAGCAAACTGATCGGGCCAGTTCCCAAAGGTTCCGGCTAGAGGAGGCGCTGGAGGAGATCCACCAGCGTTGCGGGGCCAATGCCATCACCGAGCAGCAATGGCTGGCCGAACTGGGCCGGCTGGCGGCCGATGACGTCAGCCACGTCATCCTCGAGGCCTGCCTGCACCACGGCGTCATGCCAGACGAACTCCTCGCCGAGTTGGCGCAGGGCAGTTTCGACTACGAAGCAGCCGCCTAAACCACACCCGGAGTCAGGCACAGGAGGAGGCGCACTTCGTTGTGCTCTTCCTGTGCCGCTCCGTGGCCTCCAACCCTCAACCCATCTTGTTAAACATCACTTCCATGCCTAACCAGTCCAATGAACACAAGGCCCCAAGCAGCCGCAGTTCTGGCGATGTCCCACCGGCCAAGCCGATGGAATGCCCCGCCGCTCCGTCATTCCCTGCTCGCCATTCCCGACCGGACAAAATAATTGTGTCGGGCGGTTTCCACTCCATGAGTCTGAACGAAACAACGCGCCAAGTGCTTCGCCTCGTCGAGGAAAGCTCTGGCATTCCAGTACATGTGGAGCCTGACCCCAATCTCCCCGGCACCCTGCTGGCGACGGTGACCATGGCCCGAGGCAAAGTGGCGCTCCACCGGGTCGTGTATCGGCCCAACAGTGCAACGCCGCCTGACTATCTGATCTGCAAGCAGGCTGGCTTCATCCTACGCCTGTTCGCCACACCCCCGGAAAGCCGCAAGGACTTCGCCGGCACCGCTGCCGCCAACTTGGCGGTCGAGCGACTGGTCAAGGAGCACCCCGTGGCCCAACTGTTGCCGCCCGCTGCCTTGCCCCAGTTTGTGCAGATGCTCCGTGACGGTCTGCTCCAGCATCTGCGTTCGATTCCCGTCGGCATGCGGGTGGACCGTTGGCTGGCTTCGGAGTTTCCAGAACTCAAGGAACTCCAACGGCAAGCCGTCCAGCAACAGTTGCAGGACGCGGTGCTCACGCTGGCCCCGCAGCATCGGCAGAGCACGCCACGATTGATCTTCGATGCCACCCAAGGAATCAGCGCCGCCTTCGCAGCCTTCTGGTCTCAGCGCTTGGAACAACCGCAGCTGACCTTGCCTTACAAGGCCACCGGCCATCTGGAAGCGGGAGCTTCATTGCTCGCCATCTGGGAGGCTGTCCCTGACCTGCCAGAGAACGACAGCCAGCTCGTGGATCGCTGGGCCGAGTGGTTTGGCATCGCGGACTGGTGTCAGTGGGTGCCATACTCTGCCCCGAAGTAGCATGGCTGCCCTCGCCTTCTCCATCGCCAGCACCGCATTCGATGTGAACCTCCTGCCGGAGGCGTCACGGGCGCCTGGCACGTCAGCCTTTCGTGAGGCTGTAAGCGCATTTCTTCAGGCCGAGTTCCGTGACTTTGGCGGACACGCCGAGATCCGCGTGGACGACCAAACGATCAAGGTGAGCTGGGATGCGGATTCCAAAGACGCCAACCCGCTGCCGCCCATCATTCAGAAGTTGCATCAAGGCCGGCATGCTGAGGGCATTCAACTCTTGGAGATGCTGCTGACCCACCGACCGCAGGATGCCGTCATCCTCTACAACCTCGGTGTGGCGTTGAGTGACGTGGGCCGGTTGGAGCGGGCCGAGCAATGTCTCCGGCGTGCCTTAACAATTCAGCCGTCCGACACCAACATCGCGGTCGCACTCGGTGTGGCCTTGGGCCGGATGGGGCGGCAGGACGAAGCCATCGCGGTGCTGCGGACAGCGGTCCGGCGCGACGGGAAGAATCCGTGGGCGCAACGCAATCTGGGTGGACTGCTGCTTCAAACGGGCAAGGCCGAAGAATCGATCAGCCACTACGAAGCGGCGACCCGCTTGCTGCCGGATGACCAGATCGCCTGGCTGGGGTTGGCGGATGCGTGCCGACTGGCCAAACGCACCAAGGACGCTGAAGCCGCCTACCGCCGGGCCGTGGAGATCAATCCGCACAGCGACCTCGCCGAACAGGCGCGGGCTGGCAGCAACACCTTGGCCCAGTCCAGCTACGACAAGGCGCGCGAAGTGGTCGTCCGGCAGGATGTGCTGCACTACTGTCTGGACGCCCTACAGCGATTGTCACCCATGCCCCTGGCCGAATTGCAGAAGCTCTCACTGGAGCTGGCGATGGCGGGACGCAATGGGTTTGAAGTGCACAACCCGGCCAGCCGCTACCGGGTCAAAGGCCTCAACGGCGAGTTCTCCGGGCTGGCGATGGTGTGCTTCCTCTACGTGGCGATGCAACGGATTGCACCGGGCACGGACATCGGCTTCGACGTTCGTCACGAATACGAGGCTGCCAAGAGGTTGTTTGCGGGACAGCGTTAGGCTCACGGACTTCCCGCTCAGAATCCCCACCGGCTTTCAGGGACTACCGTCAGCGTAGCATCCTTGGACAGCAGGTAGTCGCTCACACTCAGTCACGGGCCGCGAGAGCGCGCACAGAACGCAGTGTAAACGCCGGTTGAAAAGTGAGACGGGGTCACGAGTGTGACAGGGCGGTCCAAAAGTGCAGCACCTTCATTAACCATGAAGCATGTATCGCACTATG
>Ga0255188_1000294_pt1 | contig 17532 bp, 10 predicted proteins | sample Miss_Cont_RepB_8_FD_188427 | JGI IMG/M metagenome (GOLD analysis project Ga0255188, IMG submission 188427) | Freshwater microbial communities from Mississippi River, Louisiana, United States - Miss_Cont_RepB_8h | ecosystem: Environmental > Aquatic > Freshwater > River | place: USA: Louisiana... | reverse complement strand
TGCGGCCCTTCTGGGAAACCCCGGCGCGGGCCTTGTCGCTCGTGCACCACTGGCTCCACGATCAAGCAAACGCTACTGCTTGACTCATTCTACCGGAACATAATGGGAAATGGTATGAGTCCTGAATCCCGTGCCGGCGGCTGGACTGCTTCAAGGTGGTTTGTTTTGCTGCGGCCCTCGGACGGCGGCTGCAAGCCGCCGGCACGTGGCTTACGGCTGCTTGCGCAGCGACTCGTGCGGATTTAACACGCCTTGCTGGAGATGCGGGTTCGCGGCCTTGCGATGCCACGGGACGCGTTTCCACCAGAGCTTCAGCGCGTGCCAATGGATGAGCGTGATGACCCGCAGGGTGATGAGCGGATACTTGAGCGTGAGGCGCGCGAGGTTCGCATCAGTAAGCGGAATGCGCCGGCCGGTGAGGGCGGTGAGGAGGACGGGGCGGTCGCCTTCGCGGTCGTCAATGTGGATGTCGAGCTGCTCGCCGGGGACGCGGAGCTTGAAGTCGAAGGCAAGGTCGAGTGCGGAGAACGGGGAGACGTAAAAGTGCTTCGGCGCGATGCGGCGGAAGCGGCCTTCGCCATCGAAGTGCTCGGGGCCAAGGAGGAAGGGTTTTTGTTCGCCGAAGGTGTTGCCGACCTCGGCCACGGCGCAGAGCGGACGGGCTTGGGCGTCGAGGCAGAAGTAGAACGAGACGGGGTTGAAGATGTAGCCGAAGACGCGGCAATGGGTGAGCAGGAGGACGCGGGTGTCGGCGGGGAGGGGGAGGCCTTGGGAGGCGATCCAGGCGAGGAGGGAGGACTTCACCCCACTGGTAGCAGCCGACGTTAGGAGGCTCCGACTTTGATTTCCGATTTCCGATTTCCGATTTCCGATTGGAGATGGAGCCTCCTCACGTCGGCTGCTACCGGAGGGCGGGAGGTGGTCGCTGTCGTTGAAGCGGTAGAGGGCAGGGCGGTTGCGGTGAAAGAGTCGGAGGCGGGCGGAAAGCGCGTCGAGTTCGTCCAAATCGAGGCAGAACTGGAAGATGCCGTAGCGGAAGTGATGCTCCTTGGGCGCGAGGCGATGGTGCATCACGGAGCAGTCGTAGAGGCAGGAGCGGAACATGGAGTGCGGCGACTCGTCGCCGCTTGGGCTGCTTTGCCGACTTGTCGGCGAAGCAGAGCCGCGCGGTAGCGACTCGTCGGCCAGCGGACGCGTCCTTGCGTTCGCCGGCGACAAGTCGCCTGCGGAGAGCGGTGGCGAGTCACCGCACTCGAAAGGGCGGTCGGGTTTCATCGGTGGGACTCCAGTTTGGCGCGGGGCAGGAAGTAGGTGTTCGTGCCGGTGCCGATGTGCAGGCCGTTGTCCTGCCAGTCAATCTTGCTCCATTTGGCGACGGCTTCCTCGGCAGTCGCGGCACGCCCAATCTCGCCGCACTCGTGAAACATGGGATTCCCTCGCCCGATTTGGACTTGGGCTTTCACCCTTTGCCCACCGGTTACTGGCTCAAGATAAACAAACGCACCGTAAAATGCTTTTCCGTATTTTCCATCGCCCCAACTCACCGCCAGTAGTTTGCTCAAATCCGGAGTATCCCACACGAATCCGATGCCACTCGCGTCAATCCTCAGGTGGTGTCTCCTCAGGAACTCATTGCCGCTCCAGCCGAGGATGATGCCGACCGCCAGCCCGACCAGCAACGGAGGGAGTTTCTGCTTCATGCCCAAATCCTCTCCCCACTCACCGCCCGGCTGCAATCCAGCGCGGAGCTGAACGCGTCTTCGTGGAACCCGTAGCGGAAGTAGCTGCCGGCGAAGAAGACGCGGTTGGCCGGGCGCGTGTTGAGCGACGGGAGCTCGGCCTGAGCCTGCGTGGCGGCGAGATTGAAGAGCGGGTGGTGATACTCGATGCGGCGGAGGACTTTGTCGGGAGCGATGTGCTCCGCGCCGTTGATGGAGACAAAGTAGTTCTCGCGGTCGGAGACGCCTTGCAACGAGTTCATCCAGTAGATGGTGGACGGGACTTCGCGGCCATCGGCGGTGCGCTCTACGCGGTAGTTCCACGAGGACCACGCGAGGCGGCTGCGGGGCATCACGGCGGCGTCGGTGTGGACGGTGGCGAGGTTCGGCTGGTAGCGGAACGCGCCGAGGAGCCGGCGCTCGGTGGCGTCGGCATCGGTGAGGAGGGCGAGGGATTGGTCGGCGTGGGCGGCGAGGATGACGCGGTCGAAGTGCTCGGTGCGGCCGTCGGCGGTGGTGACGGCCACGGCGTCGCCGGTGCGGCGGACGGCGGTGACTTTCGCGTTGAGGCGGACGCGGTTTTGCGCACGGAGCGGGGTGAGGAGCTTGTCCACGTATTGCTTGGCACCGCCGTCCACGGTGAGCCACGGGTGCTGCGTGTGCAGGCCGAGGAAGCCGTGGTTGTGGAAGAAGCGCAGCAGCGTGACGGCGGGGAACTCCAGCATCAGCTCCGGCGGCGTGCTCCAGACCGCGCCGCTCATGGGCACGAGGTAAAGGCGGAGGAAGTCGTCGCCATAGCCGCGCGCGCGGACGTAGTCGGCCACGGTCATCGCTGCGAACGCAGGGTCCGTGAGCGCGGCGACGGCTTCGGCGTTGAAGCGGTTGATTTGCCAGAGCATCCGCCAGAAGCGCGGGCGGAGGAGGTTGCGGCGCTGGGCGAACAGGTGGTTCACGCTGCTGCCGCTGAACTCGATGCCGCTGGGCCGATGCTGGACGCTGAAGGACATCTGGGTCGGCTTCACGCGCACGCCCAGCTCACGGAAGAGGCGGGTGAGGTGCGGGTAGGTGACCTCGTTATAGACCATGAAGCCGGTGTCGAAGGCGACGTGGCCGGAGCCTTCGGGGACGGCGATGGTGTTGGTGTGGCCGCCGGGGTAATCCGCCTGCTCAAAGAGCGTGAGGTCGAAGCGCGACTGGAGGAAGTGCGCGCAGCCCAGGCCGGCGATGCCGGTGCCGATGATGGCGAGGCTGGGCATTTGAGATGGAGAGGAACGGGAAAGCAATCAGGCCAGCACGTCCAGCGGCGTCCAGTGGCACTTGATTTTGTTCGCCTTGCAGAACTGGAACCAGCGACGGCTGCCCACGACTGCAATGTGTGGCGGACCCAGCTCCGGCCCATAACGCTCCCGCATCGCGAGGTCCGGCGAGCCGGCCCGCTCTATGCCCTCGCGGTCGAGCGCCAGCAGGCGGTCGTCGGGCTGGCTCACGTCTGGTTTCCATGGGCCGATGTAGGCGCTGCCGTCAGACGCGACCCAACTCATCTTGGCGGAGAGTGGCAACGTGTTGGTTAGGTCCAGATGCCAGTAGCGGCTTTTGACCCGGTCGGCCCCGTCGCCGACCACCTGCAGCGGGCGGGTGATTTGAAAGCCTGTCAGCCCCGACGCCTCCAGCAGCCGATTTCCCTCGTCGGACACGCCGAGGTAGTTGTAGGACAAGCGGAAGAAGTGCAGGCGACCGTTACGGAACGCCTTGGCCGTGTCCTCCGAGAGCTCGTTGGCGACGTTGTCCATGTCAATGACCTCCTCTCCCGGCGGGACGTCCGCGCAACCCGACTGCATGTCGGCTTCAACGAAGAAGGCTACGTATTCCGCTCGCTCGCATTCCTTGGGGGTGTAGTTGCAGACCACCCGACGTGTATAATGACCGACGTAGCGTGGATTTGTGGCGTCATCATCCGCCTCTTCATAGGACCCAGGCCATGGCTTCATGCCCGCTTCGGCAAGCCGCCTCGACCAATCGTGATAATCTTGCGAGTTCAGGGCGTCGCGGAAAAACGCGAATATGGGACCGCCAGGTTCATAGGGTGGTTTCTTCGCGGCAAACCACTCGTAATCACTCGGATTAGAAAGCCACTGCTTGTAGAAACTAATATAAACATTGAGTTGCATAGCCGAGTTGGGTGTCGTTTCGATGTAGCGTTAGCTGGGAAAGAGCGAAAAGGCAGTTACCTCGACGCCTGACTGGCACCACGCCAATTATTTCGAGGTGTTCAACACCAATGGCCTGCTCTTCGACCTCATCCCAGCTTCAGCGGTCCGCCATCACACAGGGCGGCTTTGCCAAAAGTTTCGAGGCGGTGGCCCATGGCGTGGGCGAGGGCGAGGTGCAGGCGGTTGTGCGCCACCTTGTCCAGCTTGAGCGAGCGGCCCATCTGGAAGCCGGGCGCACCGCCGACAAGGAGGAACGGGATGTTGTCCAGCGTGTGCGAGTTGCCCTTGCCCAGCTCGTTGGTCCAGACGATGAGCGTGTTGTCGAGCATCGTGCCGGAGCCGCCGGGCTCGGGCGTGGTGGAGAGTTTCTTCACGAGGTAGGCCAGCTCGCCGGCGAACCACTGGTTGATTTTCGTGAGCTTGGCCACAGCCTCGGCGTTGCCGTCCGGCTCGTGCGAGAGGGAATGGTGGCCGTCCTTGATGTCGAGCCAGTTCATGCGCGCCATGCCGACGGACTTGGTGAACTGGAGCGTGGCGACCCGGCACATGTCGTTGACGAAGCTGTTGACCAGCAGGTCAATCTGCATCCGGCTCAGGCGCGGGAGGTTGTCGTTCTGGTCGGCAACGCCTTCGCCCAAGGCCGGCGGGGCGGCGTGGAGTTTCTGCTGCTTGGCGTTGGCAATCTCCTGCTCCATCTGGCGGACGAGGGCCTGGTGCTCCTCCAGAAGGCGGCGGTCTTCGGCGCTGATGAGCTTGCCGACGCGCTGCAAGTCGCCCTTCACGGTGTCGAGGACGCTCTGGAGGTTCTCCTTGTCCTTCATCTGCCCGTAGAGCTTCTCATACATTTGGTAGGGGTCGGAGATGGGCGCGATGGGCTTGTTTGCACCCGCGTAGCTCATGCGGGTCCAAGGGTCGGCGCGGTCCGTGACGCCGACGCCGAATTCGAGCGAGCCGAAGCGCGTGCGGGTGTCGTCGCTCTGCTGCAGGTGGTTCTTGATTTCCTGGTCAATGGAAATGCCGCTGGCCCAGCCGGCGGGCTGGCCGCCGCCGCCCATGATGTTGCCGGGGAACAGCTCGATGCCCGTGAGCAGGCAGCTCATGCCGCGCATGTGGCTGTCGCCGTCGCCGCGGACTTTGTTGCAGACGCCGTTGAGGACGAGCATGCGGTCCTTGAACTCCGCGAGCGGCGTCATGATTTCCTTGAGCTGGAAATCGGTGCCGGTCTGGTCGGGCCAGTAGTTCGCCGGGATGGTGCCGTTGGGGCTGAACATGAACACCAGCCGCTGGCGCGGGCGCGCGGGCGCGGCGAGGCCGAGGCTGGGCAGGCCGGTGATGAACGGCAGCGTGGCGGCGGAGAGGCCGGCGGCTTTGAGGAACGAGCGGCGGTGGAGGGAGTTCATGGTTTGGTCAGGTCAAAGTTGTCTCATTAGCACCGGGCTTCAGCCCGGTGACTGCGGCTCGGCAACGGGAAACCGTTTCAACGGTTTCCTCCGAACCGGCAAGCCGTTGAAACGGCTCGCCTCGCACCCGGTCGGCCACACCCGGCTGAAGCCGGGTGCTAATGAGAGGCGGGGCGCTGGGCTCATTTCTTTGTCGAGGCGGCGGTTGAGTTTGTTGGCTTCGTGGTCCCGTGCAGCGCGGACACAGTCGCGATGTCCACGAGCAACTTCTGAATATTATACCCCGACTGGACGAAAGAAGCACGCAGCTGGTTCAACACATCCGGCCCGTAGGCCAGCATCGGCTGCTTCACGACTTGCGCGAAGAGCTGCTCGACGAAGGCGTTGTGCGCGTGCTCGCTCTTCACGGCGAACTCGGCGATGTCCCGCGCGCCCCGGAGCCGGACGATGCCGCCGTCGTCGGTGGTGTAGTCGGCGGCGGCGTCCACGGGGCGATTGCCGTCCTTGTCGCGGAAGCGCCCGACGGCATCGAAGTTCTCGAGCGCGAAGCCCAGCGGGTTGATGACGGAGTGGCAGCTTTGGCAGGCCTGCGGGCGGGTGAGTTCGGTGATTTTCTCACGCATGGTCATGCCGGGCTTGAAGTCGCCGTCCTTGAACGCGATGGCCATGGGCGGCGGGCGCAGCGCGCGGCCGACGATGTTGCGGGTGAGAAACACGCCGCGGTGAATGGGCGAGCTGGACTTGTTGTAGGAGAAGGCCGCGAGCAGATAGGGATGCGTGATGACGCCGGAGCGTTGCTTCGGGTCAAGCTGGACGCGCACGAAATCCTCCGTGGCGTTGGCGGTCACGCCGTAGAATTTCGCGAGCCGGCCGTTCACGAAGAAATCGTCCTCCAGCACGAGCCGGCGGTAGTCGGAGGCCTCGCTCCAGACCACGTCGTCGAGGAAGAGGTTCAGCGAGGTGCGGAGGTCGGCGATGATTTCCGGCGTGAAGCCGGGGAAGACGCTCGGGTCTTTGGTGAGGTCCTCGATGTGGTTCATCTGGAGCCAGCGGTGGAGGAAATACTGCATCTTCCCGCGCGCGCGGTTGTCGGCGAGCATCCGGCGGGCTTGCGCGGAAACCTGTTCACGCGTGCGGAGCTGGCCGTCCGCGGCGGCTTTCAACAGCGCCGTGTCCGGCAGGGAATCCCACAGCCCGAATGCGAGCCGTTCGGCGATGGCGAAGTCATCTGGCTGCGCGCCTTCCAGCCCGAGATACAGGAAGCGCGGCGACTTGAGCGTGAGCAACACGACGCGTTTCACGCCGTCCTCGGGCTTGGTGGCGCTGCGCAACGGCAGCGTGACGAAGAGGTTTTTCTGCTCGTCAGAAAGCGGCCGGCGGAAGGCGCGCGCGACAAACTCCGCACAAAACGCCTCCAGCTTGGCCGCGCGGTCCTTGTCGCTGGCCTTGCTGCGCGAGAGGCGGTCGAGGTTTTTCTGCACAAACGTCGCGACTTCGATGGCCGAGTGCGTGACCGCTTCGTCCCATTCCTTCGAGATAGAAACGCCGCGTTCGTAGCCCACGCTGCTGTCGTCGGCGGGGAAGGGGGTGCTGAGGACGAAGGTGGTCGGGACGCGCTCGGGCGCGAGGTTGCGGGCGGGGATGACCTGCCGCGCGCCGTGCGGCGGTTGCCAGAGCAGCGTGACATTGGCGAGCGGGTCGCGCGAGGTCTTGAAAAATTCGAGCCGCAGCGGATACGCGCGCCCGCCGATGAGTTTGAGCGTGGCGGTGTGCTCCAACCCCTTAAACGACGAAACCGAACCGTCAATCAGCGGCTTGTCGTCGTCGTTGACCCACAGCCGGATGCCGTTGGCCGTCTTCACGACGAACTCGTAGTCGCCGGACTCGTCCGCGATGACGGAGCCCGTCCAGTTCAGCGCGAAGCCGTTGGTGCCTTCGCCGGCCCACTGTGGGCGGTCCTTGCCGAAGTCGAATTCCACCTTGGGGTCCACGCGGTCGAGCACCTTGTCCTCGCGGCGGGTGGTGCGGGACTTGTAGCCGACCACGGCGAGGCCTTTGCCGGCGGAAATCTTTGGTTCGTCGTTCGCACGGAACAGGTCGGCGGCGGCGAGCAGGTGCTGGCGGTTGGTGAGGCGGACCAGTTCAATGCGGGCGGCTTGATTGCGCGCCCGTGCCTCGCGGGAATAAAAAGTGTCGTGGATGTAGCGCGCGACGGCCTCGGCGTGCGGGCCAGTGCAGGAGCCGGGCTTGTCCTCCGGCATGGTCTTGGCGATATAGCGCGTGAGTTTCTCGACCGACCAGTCACCGACGAGCGGGTCGTTGTATTTGCCCTTCACGCCCTGGCCGGCGGGGCCGTGACATTTGGCGCACTGCTGCTTGTAGATGGCCGGGCCGTCGGGCTTGCGGGAGAAGAGAGAAAAGCCGGCGGCGTTGGCTGCCGAGGTGAAGCAGAGACTCAACAGCAACACCCCGATGAGTGTGCGAATGCGGCGGGCTGGCTTCAACGTGCGGATGGATTGGTGGACCGGCTGCGTCTTCAAAGTCGAAAGCGTGACGGGAGGACGGGGCGAATCATTCGACCGGGTTCAACCGACTTGAGGAAGCAACGGAAACCATTCTGCTGCCGCCGGCCTTTCCTTCTGCCAGCACTTCCACCGGCACAGGGCGCAAGTTCCAGATGAGACCAGTCCACGAGAGCGCCTTGAGGCCGTAGTAAGTGAGGTCAATTTCCCACCAGTAAAACCCTTGGCGCGTAGAGTGCATGTAATGGTGGTGGTTGTTGTGCCAGCCCTCGCCAAGCGTGAGCAGTGCGAGCAGGAGGCTGTTGCGGCTGGTGTCGCCGGTCTGGTAGCGCTGCCGGCCAAAGACATGCGCGAGCGAGTTGATGAAGCAGGTGCAGTGGAAGAGAACGACGGTGCTGATGAAGCCCCAGACGAGGAGTTGCGCGCCGGAGGTGCCGAGGCTCGGATGCGCGCGCTCCAGCCAAGCGCCCGTGCCATAGAGTGCCGCACCGAGCAGCAGGGGGCTGAGCGCGTCGAACCGATTGAGGAAGACCAGTTCGGGAAACTTGGCGAGGTCTTTGACGCGGCTGTAGTCGGTCGGGAAGTTGCGCGGGCTGGTGATCCAGCCCATGTGCGCCCACCAAAAGCCGTGTTGCTTGGGGGAGTGCGTGTCCTCCTCCGCGTCCGAGTGCTGATGATGCGCGCGGTGGTGGGAGGCCCACCAGAGCGGGCCGCGCTGGATGGCGGAGGAGCCGAGCGCCGCGAACAGGAACTGCATGAACCGCGAGGTCTGGAAACTCCGATGCGAGAAGTAGCGGTGGTAAAACCCGGTGATGGCGAACATCCGGACCCAGTAGAGTGCCACTGCCACGGCCACCGCTGTCCAACTCCACCCGACCCAGATCACGCCGAGGCAGATGGCGTGGAGGAAGAGGAAGGCGAAGGAGCGGCCCAAGTCCACCTTGTCTGGCTTGGCGCGGGCGGTGGCGAGGTCATCGCTGCCGTAGTCCGAATCGAACCATTGCACCACCGCTTTGAGTCCCACGCTGAGAGATTTCATTCCAGTCAGGGCCGGACGGTAACGGGTTGTTGCTCGTGGTCAAATCTCCGATTGTAAATCGCTCGTAAAATCAGGCGGTTTGAGTGCGACTACGGGAAATCTTGGATTGACTTTAAGCCGCCCGGTTCTAACCTCCCGGCTAGCGTGGGAACTGAGTAGTGAGCTTATAGCGCCATAGGTCTTATGAAATATTCTGGTCATCGATCCCTGTTTGCCATCGGCAGCGCCGTGCTCGCCGCCGCATGGTTGTTTGCCGTCAACACCGTCCAAGCTGCCAGTCCCGGGGCCGCCGTGGTCAAGAAAGTGGTCGGCACGGCCACCTACACCGATGCCCGCGGAGGTGGAGCGATCAAGGAGAATGACATCTTGTTCCAAGGGGCCACCATCACCACTGGAGCCGGCTCCTATGTGGACTTGGATCTCGGGGTGAATGGCAACGCCCTGCGCGTCGAGGCCGACAGCACGCTGGCCTTGAACAAGCTGGAATACACCAAGGCCATCGCCACGGTGACCGACACCCAAGTCGAAGTGAAGAAGGGGTCGGCGGTTTCCAACGTCATCAACAAGCTCTCCAAAGCCTCGAAATACGAAATCAAGACGCCGGCTGGCGTCGCCGGCATCCGCGGCACCTGTGTCCGCTCTGGTGTGACTCGTATTACTTGCCTCATTGGCACGATTCAGTTCACTCCGGTGGCCGGTGGCGGGGTCATGATTACCATCAACGGCGGCAACGCCTTCAGCCCGGGGGCGTTGGCGGCCGTCAAGGCCGGGGCGGCTGAGACCAGCGGCTTGGCCAAGACTGCGACCCAATTGACGGCCAATGCGGCGGCTGCGCAGGTAGCGCAGGTGGTTCAACAGTTCACCGCCGCCTTGGCGGCTGACGCTGCGGCGGATGCCGCCAAAACTGGTGGTAGCGCTTCCACAGCGGCGGCCAATTCCGCTAAGGCTGCGATTGCTGATTTGTTGCAGGCGGTCAACGATGCTGCGGCAACGGCGTCGCCCCAAGTGAAAGCGGCCATCCAAGCGGTGGCCCAAACTCTGACGCAAAACTCTGAGTCGATGACGGCCAACGCTGCGGCCTCAGGTGCTGGCATAGGGGTCAAGGTTGCTGGTGGCACGGACGCTCAGGCATCAGCGGCGGCGAACACGGCTGCAACTTCAGTCTCGAACAACGCCACGGTGGTCGCCGATGCAAATAGACAAGCTGCGCCCAGCATTGTCGTTGCGCGGCCTAACCAGAATCCCACCGTAGTGGTGGACAACCGCCCCCCGCAGCCTCCGCCGGGAACTGCTCCACCCTCGAATAACACGCAACCCGGGGCGCAACCCGGAGCGCAACCGCCGGGGACAACGGTGATTTTCGTATCTCCGAATCGGGGCGAATAGCAAGGGGTTCAGCTTCCAGTTTCTTCTACAACACCCAGAGCGACCTTGTGTTGCTCTGGGATTTTTGTTTACCTGCCCGCATTCGTGACTCTCTCGAAGGCCAAGCTAATCCCTTACGCCATCGCCCTTGGGGTTATTGCGTTGGTCAGCTTCCTACAATCGCTCCGGCACTGGGAGAGGCAGGATGGCCGTGTCGGGGGTGTGGAGCGGGCGCTGGAGGAACTGGAGTGGAAGACCTACGACTGGCGGGCACGGAGCGCGTTGAAACAGCAGCCGCCCTGCGCCACCAATTTGGGCTTCGTCCGCATTCACGATCAGGACATCAGTAACATCGCCGAGGGATTCGGAGGGGAGTTGGATTACCAATATGGCCTCTACTGGCCCCGGGCGGTTTATGGGCGGTTGGTCACAGAGCTGAAGGCGCAAGGGGCGAAGCTGGTCGCGTTTGACGTGCTCTTCGCCGAGCCGCGCGTGGATCATCCCATGATCCAGCGCGCCACCAACACCCCGCCGGTGTCCTCGGACGAGTTCTTCGCCGACGCGGTGCGCGAGGCTGGCAACGTCGCCTTGGCCACTAGTGAGGAACTGGCCCCGCACCCGATCTTCCGTGATGCGACGCCGCTGTTGGGGGACATCTCCACCATCAAGGACTCCGATGGTGTGTTGCGGCGGGCGAGCGCATTCCATGTGCTGCGGTTTTGGAACCGCAACATCGAGCGCTATGCCCGGCTGTATGACTTCGACCCGAACAAGGCCATCGGCGAGGGTGTGGAGCTGCCGATGGAGGGGACGACCAACAAGGCGCGGATCAAGATCGCCGTGGACAAGGATCGCAAGTTTGACCTCGGGGCTTTGCGCGAGCAGTTCGAGGACATCAAGTCTCCGGGCGAGATGCGCAGCGTCGCCTACCAAGACCGGAAGATCTGGCACATGGGCATCGTCATGGCGGCGGCGGAACTGGGCTTGGACTTGGAGAAGGCCGAGGTGGATTTGGCCGCAGGCCGCATTGTCCTGCCCGGAACCAATGGGGTGCAACGCATCCTGCCGGTGGACGCCAAGGGCCAGTTCTACGTGGACTGGAGCATCACGGCAACGGATCCCCGCCTGACCATCGAACACATCAGCTTCGCTCTGTTAAGTGAGAAACGTCGGCGGGATGGGGATACGAACCGGGTGAAATCCACCTTCCGGGACAAGGTGGTGATCATTGGCTCCACTGCCACCGGCAACGATCTCACCGACCGCGGCGGCACGCCCATCCAGAACGACACCTTTCTCGTCGGCAAGCATTGGAACGTCGCCAACTCCGTCATCATGGACCGGTTCATCACGCGCAGTCCGCTGTGGCTGGAGCTGCTCGCGGTCGTGGCGATGGGGGCATTGGCCGCTGGGCTCACCTGGAAGCTGCGGGCTCCGTGGCCCACCTTGGCGGTGTTTGCCATCATTGCCGGCTACATCCTGCTGGCTTGGTGGCTGTTTGTGGAGCATCGCTACTGGCTCGCCATTGTTCTGCCGGTGGGCGGGGCCATGGTGCTAAACCACTTCGCGCTCATCACTTACGACATCGTTTTCGAGCAGGGGGAGAAGCGTCGCGTCAAAGGCGTCTTCGCCAAGCTGGTTTCACCGAACGTCGTCCACCAGCTACTACAGCAGGATGAGTTGCGCCTCGGTGGCGCGCGCACGCGCATTACGGTGTTCTTCTCGGATGTGCGCGGTTTTACCAAGCTCACGGACGTGAATCAGGCCCGGGCGGACAAATACGTGCGCGACCACAATCTCACCGGGGCGGCGGCGGAGGCCCACTTCGACCTGAATGCCAAGGACACGCTGGACACGGTGAACCTTTACCTGTCCGCGATTGCCGATCAGATCAAGAAGCACAACGGGACGCTGGACAAATACATTGGCGATTGTGTGATGGCTTTCTGGGGCGCGCCCACGCCAAACGAGCAGCACGCGGTCGCCTGTGTCCGCGCAGCCATCGACGCGCAGGTCGCGATGCACGAGATCAACCTCAAGCGCAAGGCGGAGAATCAACGGCTGGCAGCGGAAAACATCCAGCGCGTGGCCGCCGGTCAGGAACCGCTGAATGAACTGCCGCTGCTGGACTTGGGCACGGGCATCAACACCGGGACCGCCGTGGTGGGGATGATGGGTTCCGAAGCGCACATCTTCAACTACACCATCTTCGGGCGCGAAGTGAACCTGGCCAGCCGTTTGGAAGGCGTCTCCGGCCACAGCCGCATCATCATTGGCGAGGCGACCTTCCGTGACTTGGAGAAATTCGAACCGGAGCTGGCGGCGTTGTGCGTCGAGCAGCAGCCGGTGACGCCGAAGGGGTTCGCCAACGCCGTCCGCATCTGGGAAGTGCCTTGGAAGCATTTCCTGCCGCCGACCACGGCAGGGGCACCTGCGGGCGAGCCCACTTTGCCCAAGCATTGACCGTAGTGGAGGCGCTTGGGGAATTGCCCCCGGCAGGGCGTGATTTGGAGTGAAATTCGCCAGTTTTCCCGACTAGAAACCTCGCAAACGGCCTGGCCGTTCTTGGCGCTCCGTTTTGGAGAGGGAAGGGGGTTGTGAATAACTTCCTACCATATATGGTGGCTTTCGACTTTACTCCCTACCGGATATTGGGCAGAAACTTCGCCCATGTATCTTAAGAACCTGACCGTTCTTGGCTTCAAGTCCTTCGCGGACAAGACCTCCCTCAACTTCCAGCCCGGCATCACGGCGGTCGTCGGCCCCAATGGGTGTGGTAAGTCCAACGTGGCGGACGCTATCCGTTGGGTTTTGGGCGAACAATCCGCCCGGGCACTGCGCGGTGGCGAGATGGCCGACGTGATTTTCAATGGCACGGATGGTCGCCGACCGCTGGGCATGGCCGAGGTGTCCCTCACGATTGGCGACGTGGACGTGGAGCAATTGAAGGCGGCGGGGGTGGAACTGACCTTCAACGAGATCACCATCACCCGGCGCATCTTCCGGGATGGCGGGTCGGAGTATTTCATCAACAAAGTCCCTTGCCGGCTGCGGGACATCCAGCAGTTCTTCATGGGCACCGGGATGGGGAAGACCAGCTACTCCATCATGGCGCAGGGCCACATCACCCAAATCATCCAGAGCAAGCCGGAGGATCGGCGGATGGTGTTCGAGGAGGCCGCCGGCATCACCAAGTTCAAGGCGCAGAAGAAGGAGTCCCTCCGCAAGCTTGAGCACACGGACCAAAACCTGTTGCGCGTCGAGGATCTCATCCGCGAGGTGAAGCGGCAGATCGGATCGCTCCAACGCCAGGCCGGCAAGGCCCGCCGCTACAAGCAGGTCGCCACGGAGTTGCAACACCTCGACACGCAGTTGGCCCGCCATCAGTTCGACACCCTGCAGGCCGAAATTTCCCGCCGGACGCAGGAAGGCGAGCAGCTCCGCACCGAGATGGAGGAGCTTTCCCAGCGCGTGCTGCGGAGCGAGGATGAACTCTTGCAGTTGCGCCAGCAGCTTTCCGAGCTGGATGGCCAGATCAATGCCGCCCAGCAGCAGGGCCTTGAACTAAAAGGCCAGACTGAGCGCAACGAGCACCGCATCGCGTTCAATGAGGAGCGGCTCCGCGAGCTGGAGTCACAGCATGCCAAGGCTTTCCGCGACATCAACGAATCCGAAGAACGCATCGGCTACGCCCGGCAGGAACTGGTGAACGTCACCCAGCGCCTGGCTGAGTCGCAGTCGAAGCTTGAAACCCTGCGCAGCGAACTCGGGTCCAAGCAGCAGACAGTCCAGGGCGTGGAACGCGAGCTGATCACCCGGCAGGACGAACTGCGTCGTGCGCAGACCGAGGCCTTCAACTCCTCGCAGCAGCTCAACCGGGTGCGCAATGAAATCAACGCGCTGGACATGCAGAAACAGGGCAATGTCGTGCGGCTGGAGAAGCTGGCCTCCGAGAAGATCCAGCTCGACGAGGAGCGTGCCCGGCTTGATGCCCGGCTCAATGAGTTCGCCGCGAACGTGGAAACCGAGAAGGCCAACGTCGTCCTCCAGCGCGGCACCGTGGAAGAGCGGCAAAAACGGCTGCGCGAGATCCAGGTGGAAATCAACCAGATCAGCCAGGAGCTCGACACCGTCCTGCGCGCGCAGGCGGGCGTGAAATCCCGGCTCAACGTGCTGGAGCAGTTGCAGGGCAGCCACGAAGGCTTTGGGGCCGGTGCCCAGGCCGCGCTCAAGCAGTCCAAGCTCGCCTTGGGCACGCTTGCCGACCGCATCCGTGTGCCAGACCAGTATGTCGTCGCCATCGAGAGCGCCCTTGGCCACAATCTTCAGCTCGTCCTGACCGAGCAGCCGGACGCCGCGCAGCAGATTTTCGCCGATCTCGCTACCAACAAGAAGGGGCGTGCCAACATCGGCTGTCTCGGCCTGAAGAACCCGGACTTCAAACCCGCTTCCGCTGACGAGTCCGCTCCCGGCGAGTCCGCGCTGAAGGTGATCGAGGCGGACGAGTCGGTCGCTTATCTTATCAATGGACTCCTCGGCAACACCCGCATCGTGGCGGACCTGGCGGCTGCCACGGCTGCATGGCAGCAGTCCAACGGGGCTTACAATTTCGCCACGCTCACCGGCGACCTGTTGAACCGGCAGGGCATCTACACCGGCGGCTCCCTCAACAGCGGCGCCAATGGCAAGGCTCCCTCCTCGATCCTCGGCCGTAAGAATCAGATTGCCGGACTCAAGACGGAGATCGAACAGGCGCAGGCGCAAGGCGATGAAATCAGCCGCCGAAAGGGCGCGTTGCAAAGTGAGCAGACCGCCTTGCAGGCCAGTTTGCATCAGGCGCAGACGGAGTTGCGCGCCCAGGAAGTGGCCATCGCCTCGCGCGAAGGCGAGTTCAAGGCGCTGAAGTCTTCGCTCCAGAACTTGAGCTTCCGCATCAACACGGTGGTTCACGAAATCCAGTCGCTTACCGTCCAGGCCGAGGCCGGCAGCCAGAAGCGTGACAGCCTGGCGGCGCAGGTCGCGGACTTCGAAGCCCGCGAAAAGTCCGTCACCGAACGGGTCGCCGAGCTGGGCAGCGGGATCGATGCTTTGCGCCAGCAGCGGGATGCCGCCCTGTCCGCGCTCAACGACACCAAGGTGGCGACTGCAACTGAGGAGCAGCTCGTCCGCTCGTTTGCCGGGCAGAAGGCTCCCTTGGAAAGCCGCATCCGCGAACTCGAACAGCTCATCCAGACCCGCCGGACTGAAATCGGGGCGTTTGCCCAGCGCAAGACCCAGGCCGAGGGCGAGATCGCCGATTCACGCCACCAAATCGAGCGCCTTCACCACGAACGCGAGCAGGTGAGCCTGCGGGTGAGCACGTTGGTGACGCAGAAGGTCGCGCAGGAGGGCGACATCCAATTGCGCGAAGAAGGGTTGCGCGAGCAGCGCAAGCAGCTGAACGAACTCCAGAGCCGCCGTGGCACCATCGACATCGAGCTCACTCAGAAGACGATGCAGGTGCAGAATCTCCGCCAGCGCATTCAGGAGAAATACCAGCTCAACCTCGATGACATCCGCAGTGAGTGCATCACGATCACCTTTGCCGACGAAGGCCAGCCCAAGATCGAAACCATCTCACCTGAAGAGTTGAGTGGGCGCGGCCTGGCCACGGATTGGGAGGCGGTCGCCACGCAGGTTGCCACGTTGCAGGCGAAGCTGGATGACATGGGCGCGGTGAACCACGCCTCGATTGAGGAATATGAGGAAGCCGAGACCCGCCACGCCTTCCTCTCGCAGCAGCATCAGGATCTCGTGCAGGCCAAGGCCCAGCTCATGGAGGTGATCAACAAGATCAACACCCAGACCAAGGTCATGTTCGCCGAGACCTTCGCCAAGATTCGGGACAACTTCCGCGTCATGTTCACGGAGATTTTCGGCGGCGGCAAAGCCGACCTCGTCCTCGTGGATGAAAACGATCTTCTGGAATCGGGCGTCGAAATTGTCGCCAAGCCTCCGGGCAAGCAGCTCCAGAGCATCAGCCTGCTCTCCGGTGGCGAGCAGACCATGACCGCCGTCGCGCTGCTCTTCTCCATCTATCAGGTGAAGCCCTCGCCGTTCTGCGTGCTCGACGAGCTGGACGCGCCGCTCGACGAGTCGAACATCAACCGCTTCATCCGCGTGTTGCAGCGCTTCCTCGAACACTCGCAGTTCGTCATCATCACGCACAACAAGCGCACCATCGGCATCGCCGACGTGCTCTACGGCGTCACGATGCAGGAGCATGGCGTGAGCAAGATCGTCAGCGTCAAATTCCACAAGCAGGACGAGCCAGCCAGTGATCGCACATCTGCCACGCCGCTGGTTCCCCCCGCTGCCGTGCCCGATGTGGCCGCCGAGGAAAACGCGCCGCACAAACGCGAGGAAACGCTGGAAATCGTGATGGCCAAGTAAAGTTGCCATCCTGGCCGGCCTTGGGTTTTGCTTTCACCGTTCGCCTCGCGAACGCCAAAACAGTTGCCTTCCGGCCCGGTCCACCGTAAGCCCAAGCCCGCATGGCTGATTTTTCCTCCCGCCCGGGTCCGGGCGAGTTCCGTTCACTTCCACGGCGGGCACCGCGCCCGGAGCGCTCCGAGTTTCGGGAGCAGCCGGAATTCCGCGACCGACCCGAGGAAGCGGATTCCTTCTCGCGCTCGCCTCGCCCGCGTCCCGGTCCGCCAGAGCGCGGCGGGCAGATGGAGCCCCGCGCTGAGCGGCGTCCGGTGGGGCCGCCCGCCGGGACGACCTGGCCGACGCCGTGGGTGCAGCTCAAGTATTTCTCCAACCAGCCCACGCTCTATCCGGCGATGATTGGCGGCGCGTCACCGGACGCGAAGGCGGGCGATTTCGTGGCGGTTTTCGACAAGGAGGGAAGACGGTTTGGCAGCGGCCTGTGGAATCCCCGGGCCCGCGTGCCCTTGCGGGTGCTGCATCACGGCGAGGAGCAGGTAGGGGAAGAGTTCTTCGAGGCGCAACTCACGCGCGCGCTGGACCTCCGCCAGAACCTGCTGGGCCTAGATGCGAACACGGATGCCTACCGTGTGGTTCACTCGGACGGGGATGGCCTCAGTGGTCTGGTCGTGGACCGGTTTGGCGACACATTGAGCGTGGAGGTGCACAGCCTCGGCATTTTCCAGCGCCTGGGAAAATTGCTGCCTTTGATTCACCAGCGGCTCGGCACCACGCGCCAAGTCATCTCGGTGGATGACTTCATCGCGCGGGTGGAGGGCATCCGGTTCGCCTCCGCCAATGACGTGCGTC
>Ga0255188_1000289_pt1 | contig 17773 bp, 12 predicted proteins | sample Miss_Cont_RepB_8_FD_188427 | JGI IMG/M metagenome (GOLD analysis project Ga0255188, IMG submission 188427) | Freshwater microbial communities from Mississippi River, Louisiana, United States - Miss_Cont_RepB_8h | ecosystem: Environmental > Aquatic > Freshwater > River | place: USA: Louisiana... | reverse complement strand
AAAGGCGCGGGCCTGCTCGGTCATGCAGTAGAAGGTCCCGCGCATGGTGCCCATCGGGGTTTCCAAGCGCACCCAACTGGTGTATTCGAACTGTTCACCCGGCTTGAGCACCGGTTGGTGACCCACCACGGCCAGGCCACGCACCTCTTCGGTTTGGCCGTGTCCATTGGTGATCAACCACTGCCGCGCCACCAATTGCGCCGTGACGTCTCCCGCGTTCACGATGGTCACCGTGTAGGCGTAGGCGTGCAGGCCGTTCTTCGGGTCGGACTGGTCGGGCAGGTGCTGCACCACCACCGAGCAGCTGAAGTGGGCGCGTTCCTCGGACTTGGGCATGGGCCGCATTCTAGGCACGGCCCCTAAAATCGATGCCATGAGTTCCGCGCGCCGCTACCGCATCGCCCCGTCGATCTTGTCGGCGGATTTCGCTCGCCTGGGTGCGGAAGTGCGCAGCGTCATAGACGCCGGCGCCGACTGGATCCACTTCGATGTGATGGACAACCATTACGTCCCCAACCTCACCTTCGGGCCCATGGTGTGCGAAGCCCTGCGGCCGCATGCGGTGAAGACCGACGGGAGCCGGGTACCCATCGATGTGCACCTGATGGTCGAGCCGGTGGACGCCTTGGCGCAGGCCTTTGCCAAGGCTGGGGCCGACCTCATCAGCTTCCATCCCGACGCCACTTCGCACGTCGACCGGACGCTTCAGCTCATCCGGGCCGTGGGCTGTCAGGCGGGTTTGACCTTCAACCCGGCCATGCCGATCGATGTGTTGGAGTGGGTGATCGACAAGGTCGACCTCGTCCTGCTGATGAGCGTCAACCCGGGATTCGGTGGGCAAAGCTTCATCGACAGCGCCCTGCACAAGTGTGAGCGGGTGCGCCGGTTGATCGAGGCCAGTGGACGCGACATCCGCCTGGAGGTCGATGGGGGCATCAAGGTGGACAACATCCGTCGCGTGGCCGATGCCGGCGCCGATACCTTTGTGGCGGGCAGCGCCATCTTCAGCCAGCCCGATTACAAGGCGGTGATTGACGCGATGCGCGCGCAACTGGCCTGAAGGCGGCCCGCCCACGACTGACCGGCCTCACACCGGCCGGAGCGTGGCCTGGTAGACGCGGCTGCGTTTGACGTACAGCTCGGCGCTGCGCAGCAGGCCCTGCACTTGTTCGGGCGACAGGGCCCGTGCCACCTTGGCGGGGCTGCCGATGATCAGGCTGTGGTCGGGGAACACCTTGCCTTCGGTCACCAGGGCGCCCGCCCCCACAAGGCAGCCGCGGCCGATGACGGCACCATTGAGGACCGTGGCGCCGATACCGATGAGTGAGCCGTCACCAACTGTGCAGCCATGCAACATGGCCTGATGGCCAACGGTCACGTCTTCGCCCAGCCGCAGGGGCTGGCCGGGGTCGCTGTGCAGGACAGCGCCGTCCTGAATGTTGGAGCGTGCACCCACCGTGATCGCTTCGGTCTGGTCGCCGCGAATCACCGCTCCGAACCAAACACTGACGTTGGCGGCCAGCCAAACGTTGCCGACGACGCGGGCGTTGTCGGCCACCCAGGCCGAGTCATGGATGTCGGGACTCTGCCCGTTGACCGACAAGATGTTCATGCGTACTCCTTCAGGGGCCGCCACGCGGGCGCAGTGGCAGCGCGGTGTTTCGGCGTGAGCGGTCAATCATGGCGACAATGCAGGCTTTGCGCCTACCCTCGATCATGGCACTGCTTGAATCCGTCCACGCCGTCATCCTCGACCTGGATGGGACCTTGGTGGACACCTTGGGCGATTTCGAACTCGCCCTGCGCGCCATGCTGGCTGATCTGGGCGCGCAATCCGACAAGGCCGACCGCGGCTTCATCGGCAACACCGTGGGCAAGGGGTCGGAATATCTGGTCCAGCAGACGCTGCGCCATGTGGGCCTGGCCGACGACAACCCGGCGCTGTTCGAGCGGGCCATCGACCGTTACCAGCATCATTACGGCTTGATCAACGGACAGGCCTCTGAACTCTTTCCAGGCGCTGTCCAGGGGGTCTCCGCGCTCCGCGCTCGAGGCTTGAAACTCGCCTGTCTGACCAACAAGCCCAGTCGTTATGCCCGGGACTTGTTGACGCTCAAGGGTTTGGCCACGCAGTTCGATGAAATATTCGGTGGCGATGCCTTTGCCCGGAAGAAGCCGGACCCGTTGCCGCTGATCGAGACCTGTCGGGCCTTGGGCCATGATCCCGCGCAGACCCTGATGGTCGGCGACTCGCTCAATGATGCGCAGGCTGGCCACGCCGCGGGCTGCCGCGTGGTGCTGGTGAGCTATGGCTACAACCACGGGCGCCCCATCACCGAGGTGCCCGCGTCTGCCTACATCGACCGGCTCGACGCGCTGCCGCTCCTCCTCCCATGATGACCGAACTGGAATTCAAGAGCCTGGCCGGCCAGGGCTACAACCGCATTCCGCTGATCGCCGAGGCCTTTGCCGACCTGGAAACGCCACTGTCCCTGTACCTCAAGCTCGTCGGTGGCGCCTCGCACGGCTTTCTGCTGGAGAGCGTCGTGGGCGGCGAGCGCTTCGGGCGCTATTCCTTCATCGGCCTGCCGGCCCGCACCTTCATCCGTGCCCATCGTGGTGTTTGCGAGGTGCTCACCGACGGTCAGGTGGTCGAGCAGCGCACGGGCAACCCCTTGGACTTCATCGCCGAGTACCAGCAGCGGTTCCGCGTCGCCCTTCGCCCGGGACTGCCCCGGTTTTGCGGCGGACTGGCGGGGTATTTCGGCTACGAAACCATCCGCTACATCGAGAAGAAACTCGCCGGCACGCGCCGGGAGGGTGGCATCGGCACCCCGGACATCCTTTTGCTGCAAACCGAGGAGTTGGCGGTCATCGACAACCTCTCCGGGCGGCTGTATCTCATCGTTTATGCCGACCCCGGGCGTCCAGATGCCTATTTCTCGGCGAAGAAGCGCCTGGGCGAACTCACCGACAAGCTTCGCTACAGCGTCAGTGCCCCGCAGGTTCGCAAGGGGCCGTCCTATCCGGTTGAGCGCGAACTCACCCAGGCGGCGTTCGAGCAGGTTGTCCTGCGTGCCAAGGCCTACATCGCCGCGGGCGACTGCATGCAGGTGGTGCTCGGACACCGTCTGCGCAAGCGTTACACCGAAAGCCCGCTGAGCCTTTACCGTGCGCTGCGTTCGCTCAACCCCAGCCCCTACATGTACTACTACGACCTCGGCGATTTTCAGATCGTGGGCTCTTCACCGGAGATCCTGGTTCGCCAGGAGCATGACGGGCAGGGCGGAACGGCCGTGACCATCCGACCGATTGCCGGCACACGCCCTCGAGGGGCCACGCCGGAGAAGGACGCGGCCAACGAGGCGGAGTTGCTGGCCGACCCCAAGGAGCGGGCCGAGCATGTCATGCTGATCGATCTGGCCCGCAACGACCTGGGCCGCATGGCGCAAACCGGCTCGGTCAAGGTCACCGAGGCATTTGGCATTGAGCGCTATTCGCATGTCATGCACATCGTGAGTAATGTTCAGGCCCAACTCAAGCCGGGCCTGTCGCCGCTGGATGTCCTCAAGGCCAGCTTTCCGGCGGGTACCTTGAGTGGTGCGCCCAAGATCCGCGCCATGGAAATCATCGATGAGTTGGAGACCAGCGAGCGCGGCATCTACGGCGGCGCCTGCGGCTATCTGAGCTTTGCAGGCGACATGGACGTGGCCATCGCCATTCGCACGGGCGTCGTCAAGGACAACATGCTCTATGTGCAGGCCGGTGCCGGCGTCGTGGCGGACTCTGTGCCCGAGATGGAGTGGTTGGAGATCGAGGCCAAGGCCCGCGCCGTGCTGCGCGCAGCAGAACTTGTCGAGGCGGGCTTCTAGTTTCCTGGTGCACGACCCACCCGACGGCCGCACGATAGGCCGCGAAAATATTGCGGAAGGCTCATCCCTTGAGCCACCATGGCGGGATACTCATCGGCACGTGTTGCCCATGCCCATGACCCATCACCTGCAACCCGGGCTCCTGTTGCTTCAGGGCAATCGGTTGGAGCGCCTGGCCGAAACGCTCATGGCCTGGCTGACGGCCCATCCCTTGCCTCCCCTGGAGTCCGAGACGATTCTGGTGCAAAGCAATGGAATGGCCGAATGGCTCAAGATGGAGTTCGCGCGCACGCAGGGCATCTGCGCGGGCCTGCGAATTGAACTGCCTGCTCGATTCGTGTGGCGCGCCTACGCAGCCGTCCTGGGGGCGCCGGAAGTCCCTTCCGGATCGCCGCTGAACAAGGCGCCGCTGACCTGGCGACTCATGCAACATCTGCCCGACTGGGCCATGCTGCCGGGCTTTGAACCCATCGCCTCATTTCTGCAGGATGGCCACCCTTTGCGCCGCTTTCAATTGGCGCAAAGACTGGCCGATCTGTTTGACCAGTACCAGGTCTACCGCAGCGATTGGCTGGAAGATTGGGCCCATGGCTGCAGCATCCTGGGCGCTGGTGGGAGCGGCGATGGGGGCGCCATGCCCTTGCCACCGGAGCAGGCGTGGCAGGCCGAGTTGTGGCGACGGCTGATGGCCAGCCTGCGACCGGGGGAAGAGGCCGGGGTGCGCAGTGCGGTCCACCAGCGTTTCCTGCGGGCCTTGCAGTCAAGCGCGCCAGCACGCTCCACCTTTCCACAGCTTCCTCGGCGGATCGTTCTCTTCGGCACCACGCACATCCCCCATTCCACCCTGGAGGCCTTGGCGGCGCTGTCAAGGCATACCCAGGTATTGATGGCCGTACCCAACCCCTGCCGATACCACTGGGCCGATCTCATCGAAGGGCGCGAGCGGCTGAACATCGCCCATCGGCGGCACGCCTTCCGCCAAGGCCGCGATCTTTCGGTCTTGTCCCTGCGGGAGTCGCGCCAACACGGGCACCCCTTGCTGGCGGCCTGGGGCCGCCAAAGCCGGGACTTCATCCGACAGCTTGATGCATTCGATGATGCCCAGGCCGCCCGAGACTTTCAGGTGCCCCGGGTCGACCTGTTTGACGACTCACCTGGGCAGACGCTCCTGGAACAGGTGCAAGTGGCGATCCGAGACCTGCTGCCCCTGGAGGAACATCCAGGCCCCAAGGCCCGCAGCGCCCAAGGGCCAGGCCCCTCGCCCGTGGTCCTGGCTGCAGACCGATCGATCGTCTTCCATGTGGCCCACAGCCCCCAGCGCGAGGTGGAGGTGCTGCACGACCAACTGCTTCATCTCTTGGCCCATCCGGGGCCTACAGCCCTGGAGCCTCGGGATGTGGTGGTGATGGTGCCCGACATCGAGACCTTTGCGCCGTCCATCCGGGCGGTGTTCGGCCAGTACCCGACGAGCGACCCGCGCCACATCCCATGGGGCCTTGCCGACATGAGGCTGCGCCATCAGCAGCCCATGCTCCTCGCCCTGGACCTCCTCTTGCGTGCACCGCTGGAACGGTTCACCGTCAGTCAGGTCCGCTCGCTGCTGGAGGTGCCATCCATCGCCGCCCGATGGGGACTGCAAGCGCAGGACCTGGGAGCCCTCTTCACCTGGATCGAAGAGGCCGGCATCCGTTGGGGCTTGAACCAGGCGCACCGAAAAGCCTTGGGCTTTCCCGATGCTGGGGACCAGAACACCTGGTCATTCGGCCTGAGGCGCATCGTCTTGGGCTACGCCACCGGCGATCAGCCGCAGGGCACCGGATTCCAGGGCATCGAGCCTTACGGCGAGGTGGCTGGCCTGGCAGCGCCGCTGGCGGGGGTCTTGGACGCGCTGGTGCAAGCGCTCATCGACTGGTGGCATGTGGCCCGCCAGCCGCACACGCCCCAAGCGTGGGGTGAGAGACTGCGTTCCCTTCTGCAGGGTTGGTTTGATCCGCAGACGCCCACCGAGCACGCCCTGCTGTCCAGCTTGAAGCAGACCTTGGCGGACTGGTTGCAGGTCTGTGATGAAGCCGGGTTTGCCGAAGAACTGGACTTGGTGGTGCTGCGCCAATGGTGGATGGGGGCCGTGGATGAACCCGGGCTGAAGACCCGGTTCAAGGCCGGCGGCGTTACCTTCTGCACGCTGCTGCCCCTGCGAGCGATTCCTTTCGAAGTGGTGTGCCTGCTGGGCATGAACGACAGCAGCTATCCGCGGCGTGGCAGCCGGATGGATTTCGATTTGATGGGTCTTGCAGGCCACGCGCGTCCCGGTGATCGGTCGCGCCGGGACGACGACCGGCAGCTCATGCTGGATGCACTGCTGTCGGCCCGGCGGGTGCTCTATGTCAGCTGGGCGGGCCGCAGTCTGCGCGACAACCAAGAGCAGGCCCCATCAGTCTTGGTGAATCAGCTGCGGGACTATCTGGCCGCGGGCTGGTCGCCTGCCGTGGTCAGCGAACGCACGACGGAGCATCCGCTGCAGGCCTTCAGTGCCCGCTACCGCGAGCATGCCGCGGTGGCTGCGGCCCTGAACCCTGCCATCGGGCCCATGCCCCCCTTCACCTATGCCCAGGAGTGGTGGCCAGCGGCAGACCGCCCGTCTGGGCCGCCGGCGCCGCGCCCCGAGCCAGCCTCCACCGTGCTCACGATCAGGATGCTGGTGGACTTCCTGAAGAACCCAGCCAAGGCCTACTTTCAAGAAGTGTTGCAGGTCCACTTCTCGGATGTCGACACCACCGACGTTGACGACGAAGTCTTCACGGCCCACTCCTTGCAGGACTGGCAGTGGCGGCATCAAGTGCTCCAAGCCAGCAGCCGCAGCGTGCTGAGCGCACAGGCCCGGGGCGGTCCCATCGACTACAACGGCCCGGATGTGCTTGGGCGTGAGGCGAAGCGATTGGACCTGTGCGGCGCCCTTCCGTGGGGGCAGGTGGGTGCACGGGTGCGCCAGCAGCTCATCATGGACCATGCCCGGCAATGGAGCCGTTGGCTCGCCTTGGTCGGTGAGGACTACCCACAGGCTGCGCCCCCGGTCAGCCTCAGCCTGCCCTCGAATGACGTCCCCGGCTTGATGATCCAAGACCTCCTGTCGGGCTTGCGTCTGACGCCAGCCGGAGATGCGCTGGCCTGGGTGGGTTTGGACGCGCGTGAACTCTTGGCAAGGTCCTCGGGCCGCAAAGCCACCGAGCGGGCGCAGGCTCCGAATGCCGCTCAGGCCGTGCTGCGAAACGACCGCATGCTGCCGGCCTGGGTCCAGGCGCTGGTCGCCGCCGCCGGTGGTGTGTCGGTTCGGGTGGTGATGGTCGGGCGTGATGCCTGCATTGAAGCGCTGCCGATCCCGGTGGCGTTGGCGCAGGAGCAGTTGCAACGGCTCCTTCGGGCCTATCACCAGGGGCTCCACGGCACGCAACCTTGGCCCACGGCGCTCAAGACGGGAATGGCCTATCTGGCGGCACGGCTTGCGGCAAGCGATGCCGAGCACTCTCCCAGCCGCGGGTCGGATTCCGCTCTGAAGGCCGCGCGTTCGGCCTTCGAAGGCCATCCGTGGCAGCGAGTGTCTGGGGAAGGCCGCGAGCCGTGCCTGGCGCGTCTCTATCCGGATGCAGACACACTGGTGCTTCACCCTCAATTTGGGGCGGCGTGTGAGACGCTCTATGGCTTCTACATGGATTGGCTGCACACGAAGGTGGCACAGGTGCAGCTGCTCGAGCCCGAGGGCGAGCCGGGGGCCGGGGCTTCATGAAACCCTCCTTCCATTCCCTGGACCCCCTGAGCCTGCCGCTGGCGGGCAGCGGCCTGATCGAAGCGAGCGCCGGAACCGGCAAGACCTACACCATCGCCGCGCTCTATGTGCGCCTCGTGCTGGGCTTGAGCTGCACCGCCCGGGTACCGGCCGAGATCCTGGTGATGACTTTCACCAAGGCGGCCACGCGGGAACTGGCCGAACGCATCCGATCCCGTTTGCTGGAGGTCGCCCGGGTGCTGGGCGGTGAAGCCCCAGCCGCAGAAGACCGCTTTGTGCAAGACCTGCTGCAGGTCATCCCTGCCGGACCCGATCGCGCGGAGGCCATCTGGCGCCTGGGTCAGGCGGCTGAGTCCATGGATGAATCGGCCATCCACACGATCGATGCCTGGTGCCAGCAGATGCTTCGCGAGCACGCGTTTGACAGCGGATGCTTGTTTGACGAAGAGCTTCAAAGCGATGAGCGGGCCTTATTGGGTGCGGCGGCGGCAGACTACTGGCGCCAGGAGGTCGTGGGCCTGCCGGAGCAAGATCTCGATGCCGTCTTGGGCATCTTCAAGAGCCTTGATGACCTCCAGCGACGGGTGCGCGACTCGGTGCTGCACGGCGCACCGGTCAAGCCGTCGGATGACCCACTGCGCACCGTCGTGTCGACATGGCGCCAGTCGCGCGAGGAACGGCTTCGCTCGATCAAGGCAGCGTGGCCGGCGCACATCGAGTCCATGCGACAGTGGTTCGCCGCCATCCACTCCAATCGGCAGCATCCGGCCGTGAGGCACGTGGCCACTGCGTCAAAGGTCAGCCAATGGTTGGCCCAGTTGCAGTCCTGGGCAGACCAACCGTCGGCGGCATCACCGGGGCTCAGCTCGGCAGCACAAGTGCGCTTGTCCGGACGTGCCTTGCGAGCGGTCTTTTCCGAGGCCCACATGGAAGCCGACTGGCCCGGGCAGGGCGTACCACCGTGCTTCGATGCATGGGATGGCTTGCTGCCCGCGCTGGCGGCCCTGCCGAATCTGGAGCGTGCCGCAGTGGATCATGCTGCTGCGGGCATCCGTGCACGCATGCAGGCGCTCAAGTTGCAGTCGGGCCGCTTCGGCTTTGCCGACATGCTCAACCGGCTCGATGCAGCACTGGACCCCAGGATCCATGGTCGAAGGGCCGATCGGCTGCGCGGTCGCATCCTGAGCCGGTTTCCGGTGGCGCTGATCGACGAATTCCAGGACACCTCACCGGTGCAGTTGTCCATCTTCGATCGCCTGTACCGGATGACCGAGAACGATCCACAGCGTTGCCTGCTGCTGATCGGCGACCCCAAGCAAGCGATCTATGGATTTCGGGGGGCTGACATCCGGAGTTACCTGCAGGCGCGATCGTCCACCGCGGGGCGACATTACGCCCTCGCGCGCAACCACCGCTCGACGCAGGCGGTGGTGGACGTGGTGAACCGGCTGTTCGGTCAAGCCGAGAGCCGATCCGGCGCCGGTGCCTTCCTCATGGGTTCGGACCAGGCCCGTGCGGATGCCGAGGCCGCCACTCCACTGCCTTTCTGGCCGGTGGAGGCGCGCGGGCGCTCCGAGCGCTTGGAGACCGCCGATGGGGTTGTACCCGCGCTGACCATCGTCTTCGACCCGGCGCATCGCAACAGGGACGACAGTCAGGACTTGTGCGCGGCACTGTGCGCGCAACGCATCGCCCACCTGCTCAAGGACCCTGAGGCGGGATTTCGCGACGCTGGGGGGCCCCTGCGGCCCTTGCGGCCGGCCGACATCGCTGTCCTCGTCAGAGACCGCCATGAGGCGCGAGCCGTGCGCAGTGAGTTGGCCCGCCGCCGGCTTTTGTCGGTCTACCTCTCCGACAAGGAGTCGATCTTCGAGTCGCCACAGGCCCTTGATGTGCTCCGGCTGCTGCAGGCTGCCGCAGCGCCATCCGATGCCGCCCTGGTGCGCAGCGCCCTGGCCACGCCATTGATGGCCTGGGGATTGGAGGCGCTGCAGCACTTGGCGCACGACGAGACCCTGTTCGATGCCCAGTGCGAACGATTTCGGCAGCTGAACGCCGTTTGGAGCCGACAGGGCGTTCTCCCCATGATGCGGGCCGCGGTGCACCAGTTGGCCATGGCATCGCGCTGGCACCCCGATGTCGCCGAACGGTGGATGACCAATGTGCTGCACCTGGCCGAACTCTTGCAGGCGGTCAGCGCACAGGTGGAGGGCCTGGCGGCCTTGGTGCGTTGGCTCGCCCGACAGATCGCGGATGCCCAGTCCGGGCTTTCGGCAGCCGAACAGGAGATGCGGCTGGAGAGCGATGAGGATCGCATCAAGGTGGTCTCCATCCACAGCGCCAAGGGCTTGGAGTATCCAGTGGTCTTTCTGCCCTTTGTCAGCCGGGTGCGTGCCGCCGAAGACGATGACACCGCCCTGCGGCCGGGTTTGGCCGATGAGGAGCGCTTGCAGGAGGATCTGCGGCTGCTCTACGTGGGCTTGACCCGCGCCCGGCACGCCCTGTGGCTGGGCCTGTCGGGTACCCGCTTCGGCTCGAGCAAAACCTATGGATGGCACCGCAGTGCCATTGGCTGCCTGTTCTCGGGGCCCGACGAGCGCCCCTTTGAGCAGCGGGAGCAGGATGTGCGCGCTTTCGCCGAGTCGTGGAAGGGTTCCCCGAGCCACGTGAAACTCGAAGTGCTCGTGGATGCTGATCCTGCGGCGCACGCACCGTTGATGGCCGGGCGTGAACGCCTGAAGCCCGACGATCTGCTTCCCGTGCCGCGCTACACGGGAACGTTTGACCGAAACTGGTCGATCAGCAGCTACAGCGGATTGGTCCGCGAGGCGATGGCCGAGCCTGCATCGGCGGCCGCCACAGAGTGGGTCAGCGCCCCATTTCGTCAGGACGAGCCCGATGCAACCGGGCCCATCGAAGTCGCCGCTGCGCCTTCTCTCCCGGGACGGACGGCCCCGCTTGTGGCGCCGCCTTGGCACCGTTTCCCCCGTGGATCCGCGGTGGGAAATTTCCTACACGACCAACTCGAGTGGCTCGCCGAAGAACGGTTTGGCTTGGCCCGATCGATGGAGTTGCAGCGGCGCTTGTGCGCGCAAGTCGAGCGGCTGGGGTGGGGTGAATGGAGCGAGCCGGTGCTGGACTGGTTGGTGCGCGTGTGCGAGCAGCCCTTGCCACCCTTGAATGCGGCACTGAGCGATCTCGAGGCCGCACGACCGGAAATGGAATTCTGGTTTCCAAGCGATGGGCTGAGCGCGCAGCAGGTCGACCATTGGTGCCGGGAGCACCTTTTCCCCGGTGCGGCCCGCCCGCAGTTGCGACCCCACACGCTGCGGGGCATGTTCATGGGCTTTGCAGACCTGATCTTCGTGTGGAAGGGTCGCTATGGTGTGATCGACTACAAGTCCAACACCCTGGGGCCGGATGGCGCGGCCTATTCGCCCGCGGCCATGACGAAGGCGGTGCTGGAGAATCGCTACGATGTGCAGGCGGCGCTCTACCAATTGGCCCTGCACCGGATGCTCAAAGTCCGACTGGGTCCGCGGTACCGGCCCGCCGAGCATCTGCGGGGGATGATCTTTTACTTCCTCCGGGGCATCGACGGGCCGGCGGGCGGCTGTTGCACGGTGGACATGCCGATGGCGATGCTGGAATCGCTGGATGCCCGATGGCCGGGGCGCGAATCATGAACCCGCCTGTCCCGCTGCTTTCGCTTCTGTTGCAGTGGCAGCAGGCCGGTTGGCTGCGCCCTCTGGATGTGGCCCTTGCGCGCTTCATCGAGCGCCAAGATCCCGAAGCGCCCGACAGTCTCTTGTTGGCGGCAGCCCTCACCGCCCATGTGGACGGCCTGGGGCACACGGCGCTTGAATTGGCTGCACTCCTGCAGGACCCGGCTGGCACGCTGGGCTGGCCCGCGGAAGCCGCCGTCGGCTTGCGCCGGTGCCTGGACACCTGGGGCCGCGGGCCGCTGGGCGGTGCCGGCCACGGCCTCAACCCCGCAGATGGTGTGGCGAACCGACTGGTGGCGCTGGGTCAGACCTGGGCCGCTTCCTGCTGTGTGGAGGTCTGCAACAGGGGGCCGGCGCAGACGGTCCAGGCACCTGCTGCCCATGGATCCGTGCGGGGCCCCTTGGTTTTGTCGGGCACCCGGTTGGCGCTGCGCCGCTACTGGGAGCAGGAGTCCCGGGTCGCTGCGCAACTCCTGGCGCGCTGCCGCGGATCACAAGCGCACACCGAGCCCCCGACAGCGCATGAGTCGGCCACAGCGGAAAGAGCCCGTGCACTGCTGTTGCGGCTGTTCGAGGCGCAGGGGCCGCAACCGGACTGGCAACAGGCGGCCTGCGCCCTGGCGCTGCGCAGTGGACTGACCCTGGTCACCGGTGGCCCGGGCACCGGCAAGACCTACACCGCTGCGCGTCTGCTGGTGCTGCTGCAGGCGATGCACCCGGGCCCCGACCTGCTTCGTGTGGCGCTGGCCGCACCCACGGGAAAGGCGGCCGCGCGGCTGCGCCAATCAATACAGCAGGCTTTACAGAATCTGCCGCCCGATCTTGCCGCCGAGTTGAACATTCCGGCCTGGGCCGCGTCGCTGGGTGCTGCGCGCACCATCCATGGCCTGCTCGGTGTGCAGCCGCGGTCCCGTCGCCCACGCCACCACGCGGGCCATCCCCTGCCATGGGATGTGGTTTTCGTGGATGAGGCCTCGATGATCAACCTTGAACTCATGGATGCCTTGCTCGACGCCTTGCCGCCTCACGCTCGACTCATCCTCTTGGGCGACAAGGATCAGTTGGCCTCGGTAGAGGCCGGCTCCGTCCTGGGCGACATTTGCAGGGTTGCGGCCGGTCCCACCGGGGCCTACACCCCCCAAACCGCCGCATGGATACGCGCCTATAGCGGTCAGCTGATTCCTTCGACGGCGCTTGCCGCGCTTGCCGAGCCGCCCCCCCATCCCTTGGCGCAACAAACGATCGAGTTGCGACACAGCCGGCGATTCGATGGGCTGATTGGGGAACTGGCCCTGGCGGTCCATGCGGGGCGGGCGGAGTCCGTGCTGAGCGCCGTCCAGGACGCGGGCATCCTCAGTCCGGACCTCAGCTCGGTGCCCGCATGGTCTCAAGGTCGGCACGATGCCCTCGCTGGCGGCTATCGCTCCTATCTGGACCTGCTCGCCCAGGCCCACAGCGGGGCAACGATGCCGCTGGACACGAACGGCGCGGCACAGGTGCTGCATGCCTTTGAGCGCTTTCGCGTGTTGTGCGCACTGCGCGACGGCCCCTGTGGGGTGTCGGGCCTCAACGAGATGATCGAAAGCGCGCTGCGGGAAGCGGGTCTTTTGAGGGAGGAAGGCCCGTGGTACGAAGGACGCCCCATCATCGTCACGCGCAACGATCCCGCGCTCGGCCTTTTCAATGGCGACATCGGTGTGGTGATGCGCGAGCCCGATGGCCAAGGCGGTCTGCGGGCCTGTTTCCTCGAGGCTCACGGCGTTCGGGCGGTGGCCGTTTCTCGATTGCCGCCGGTGGAGACGGCCTTTGCCATGACCGTGCACAAGAGCCAGGGCTCGGAATTTGAGCATGTGGTTCTGGTCTTGCCGGAGGGTGATGCGGCGGTGCTGACCCGGGAATGGCTCTACACGGGCATCACGCGTGCGCGCAAGGCGCTGAACATCGTGGCGCGTGACGCGAGCCTGCTGCGCCTGGCCACCTTGCGCTTAACGCACCGCATGGGGGGCCTGCGCGAGCACCTGGGCGCGCCCGGATAATCCACCGGCGCCATAGACAACACCCATGAGGCGGCCATGCTGCTGATGATCGACAACTACGACAGCTTCACCTACAACCTCGTCCAGTACTTCGGCGAACTCCAGTGCGAGGTGAAGGTCGTGCGCAACGATGAGCTTGCTTTGAACGACATCGAGTCGCTCAAGCCCAGCCATCTGGTGCTGTCACCCGGCCCTTGCTCGCCGGCGGAAGCGGGCATCTGCGTCGCGGCCATCCGTCACTTCATGGGCCGACTGCCCATTCTGGGGGTGTGCCTGGGTCACCAAAGCATCGGCGCCGCCCTGGGTGGTCGCATCGTGCGAGCGCCGGTCCCGATGCACGGCAAGACCAGCCTCATCACCACCGACCGCAAGGGCGTCTTCGCGGGGCTGCCTCGCGACATCACCGTCATCCGCTACCACTCCCTGGTGATCGAGGAGGCCACCCTGCCGGAGCAACTGGTGGTCAGTGCCCGCAGCGAGGATGGACAGATCATGGCCGTCCGCCATCGGGAATTGGCCGGCGGCTCAGCGCCCCTGGAGGGTGTTCAATTTCACCCTGAATCGATTCTCAGTGAGCATGGCCATGCCATGCTGCGCAATTTCCTGATGACGGGCCGGGCACTTCAACCGGCCTGATCAGCATGATCGACCTGCGCAGCGACACCGTCACCCGGCCCACCGCCGCCATGCGCGAGGCGATGCTGCGGGCACCGGTGGGAGACGATGTCTTCGGCGATGACCCCACCGTGCAGGCGCTTCAGGAACGGATTGCGGCCGACCTGGGTTTTGAGGCGGCCCTGTTCATGCCCTCGGGCACCCAAAGCAATCTGTGCGCACTCATGGCGCATTGCCAGCGTGGGGATGAGTTCCTGGTCGGTCAGATGGCGCATACCTATCGCTGGGAGGGTGGCGGCGCGGCGGTGCTGGGCAGCATCCAGCCACAGCCCTTGCCCCAAGGTCCGGACGGCCGGATCGAGTGGGCCGAGATCGAGGCTGCCATCAAGCCGCGTGACGCCCACTTCGCCCGAACCCGTTTGCTCTGTCTCGAGAACACCTGGGGCGGTCAGGTCCTGGATGCCGCCTACGCTGCCGAGATCACCTCGAAAGCGCGGGCGCGTGGACTGTCCACCCACCTCGATGGCGCACGCCTGTTCAATGCGGCAGTGGCCAGCGGCGTTTCCGTGCGGGAACTCAGCCGCGGCTTCAACAGCGTTTCCGTCTGCTTCAGCAAGGGCCTGGGCGCCCCGGTCGGCTCGGCGCTGTGTGGCTCACGCGACTTCATTGAAGGCGCCCACCGGTGGCGCAAGATGGCCGGTGGGGGATTGCGCCAGGCGGGGATTCTGGCGGCGGCGGCCCTTTATGCGCTGGACCATCACGTGGAGCGCCTGGCCCATGACCATGCCAACGCCCAGCGCTTGGCCCGGGCACTCCAGGGCGTGGCCGGCGTGCGCGTGCAGTCCCCTCAGACCAACATCGTCTTCCTCGATCTCGAGCCGTCCCTTCAACGCCGCTTTCCCGAAGGTGTTCTGGGCGCCCTCGAGCGGGAAGGTGTGCGCTGCACCGGCCTGTATCGGCTGCGCTTGGTCACGCATCTGGACGTCTCGACGCAGCAAGTGGATGCCGCCGCCGCTGCCATCGCCCGCGTCCTGGGCTGAATCCCGGACAATCCGGGCCTCATCGGAGAACCCCATGTCCATCAGCACCACCGATGCACTTGTGCGCATCATCGAACACCGCGAGATCTTTCATGACGAGATGCTCACCCTGATGCGCCGCATCATGGGCGGTGAAATGTCCCCTGTGATGATCGCGGCCTTTGCCATCGGCTTGCGCGTCAAGAAGGAGACCATCGGCGAAATCGCCGCCGCAGCGCAGGTGATGCGCGAACTGGCCACGCCCGTGGCAGTCGAGGACCGCCGGCACCTGGTGGACATCGTGGGCACCGGTGGCGACAGTTCCCACACCTTCAACATCTCCACCGCCTCCACCTTCGTTGCAGCCGCCGCCGGCGCGCGTGTTGCCAAGCACGGCGGGCGCAGTGTGAGCTCCACTTCGGGCAGCGCCGATGTGATGGAGGCACTCGGCGCTCGCATCGATCTCCACCCCGAACAAGTGGCGCAGTGCCTGGCCCAGACCGGCATCGGCTTCATGTTTGCGCCCAACCACCACGCGGCCATGAAACATGCGGCGCCGGTGCGCAAGGAGCTGGGCGTGCGCACCATCTTCAACATCCTCGGGCCCCTGACCAATCCCGCCTCCGCGCCGAACACGCTCATGGGTGTGTTCCATCCTGATTTGGTGGGCATCCAGGTGCGCGTGCTGCAGCGCCTGGGGGCCGAACATGCCCTGGTCGTCTACGGAATGAATGGAATGGACGAGCTGTCCATTTCGGGTGAGTCCATGGTGGGCGAACTCCGGAACGGCCAGGTCCAGGAGTACACCGTCCACCCCAGCGACTTCGGCCTGCCCGTCTATGACAGCCGCGCGCTGCGTGTGTCCAATCGTGAGGAATCCGTGGCCTGCATACAGCGTGCGCTGTCCAACGAAGAAGGCCCTGTGCGGGACATCGTGCTGCTCAATGCGGGAGCAGCCCTGTACGCGGCCGGCTGCAGCGCCAGCCTGGTTGATGGGATCCGCCTGGCCCGCGAAACCGTGGCCAGTGGTGCGGCCAGTGCGCGCGTGGCGCAGTTCGTGGCAGCCACCAAGGCCCTGGCGGCGGGGGCCTGAGGCGACATGTCCGACATCCTGCAGCGCATCGTTGGCGTCAAGCGCGAAGAGTTGGAGCGGGCGCGCGCCCGCCGCAGCCTGGCCTCTTGGCGCGATGAGGCCGAACAGCGGCGCGATGGGCGGGGCTTCATTGCGTCGCTGCGTGCGCGCATCGCCGCCGGCCACAGTGGCGTGATTGCCGAGATCAAGAAGGCCAGCCCCAGCAAGGGGGTGATCCGAGAGCATTTCGTCCCGGCCGAGATCGCCGCCGCCTATGCCCGACATGGCGCCGCCTGCTTGAGTGTGCTCACCGACGAGTCTTTTTTTCAAGGCCATGCCACCCATCTGCAGCAGGCTCGAGAGGCCTGTGCGCTGCCGGTTTTGCGCAAGGACTTCATGGTCGATGAATACCAGGTATACGAGGCGCGCGCACTGGGCGCCGATTGCATCCTGCTCATCGCCGCCTGTCTGGATGATGCGCAGATGGCCGACCTGGAGGCCTGTGCCCATGCGCTGGGCATGGATGTGCTGGTCGAAGTGCACGACGGAGCGGAACTCGATCGGGCCTTGAAGCTGCGCACGCCCTTGCTGGGCATCAACAACCGGAACCTGCGCACCTTCGAGGTGTCGCTGCAGACCACGCTGGGTCTGTTGCCCCGCCTGGATCCCCAGCGGCTGTTGGTCACCGAAAGCGGCATCCTCGGTCCCGACGACGTGCAGCTCATGCGATCCCACGGGGTTCATGCCTTTCTGGTGGGCGAAGCCTTCATGCGCGCGGCAGATCCGGGGGCGGCCTTGGCTGCGCTATTCAACGCCCGCCCGGCGTGAGCCTGTTGCCTGAAGCGCAGGCAGCGCCCAATGTGCTGCAGGCCCCCCTGGGCCAATACCTGCGCACGGCGGTGCGCACGGCCGACCACTCGGGCTTGGGGTCTTGGGTTCCCACCCTCCAGGCGTGGCTGGACACACCGCAAGCGCAGCAACTCATCGATGCCGTGGAGCAACGGCAGCGTGACGGTGCTCGGGTCTATCCCGCCCATGTCCTTCATGCGCTCGCCCTCACGCCGCTGCATGCGGTGCGCGTGGTCATCCTGGGTCAGGATCCCTACCACGGCCCTGGGCAGGCCCAGGGCCTTGCGTTTTCGGTACCCCGGGGCTCCAAGCGGCCACCAAGCCTGCGCAACATCCTGCACGAGGTACACCGCGACCTGGGCAGGCTCAGCGAGGAGGCCGCCACGGGCGACCTGCAGTCCTGGGCTCGGCAGGGGGTGCTGCTTCTCAATTCGGCGCTCACGGTGGAGGAGGGCCAGCCAGCGGCCCATGCGAACTTGGGCTGGGACTGGCTGGTCGACGCCCTGTTGAGGGCAGCCGTGGAAGCCGCACTGTCTGCAGGCCGTCCGCCGGTTCTCATGCTCTGGGGGGCCCATGCCCAGGCGCGCACCGCTTTGGTGCGCCGGGCCGATCCTCACAACCGTTGCCTGGTCTTGGCCGCCAACCATCCTTCTCCCCTGGCGGCTCGGCGGGGACCCACACCCTTCGTGGGCTGTGGGCATTTTTCGAAAGCGGCCGCATTTCTGGCCCAGACCGACCCCAGCACCCCCGCCATCCGCTGGTGAGCCCCGCGCTAGGCCGGGCCTTGGGCCTCGAATCTCTTCT
>Ga0255188_1000282_pt1 | contig 18070 bp, 14 predicted proteins | sample Miss_Cont_RepB_8_FD_188427 | JGI IMG/M metagenome (GOLD analysis project Ga0255188, IMG submission 188427) | Freshwater microbial communities from Mississippi River, Louisiana, United States - Miss_Cont_RepB_8h | ecosystem: Environmental > Aquatic > Freshwater > River | place: USA: Louisiana... | reverse complement strand
CGTCATAGGGGATGCCCGCAGCCTGGGCAGCCATTGGCACCAATGAGTGATCCGTCATGCCTGGCGATGTGTTGATCTCCAAAAGCATGGGATCAGTCTTGCCATCCCACATGAGATCTGCCCTCGCCCAGCCCGTACACTGAATCGTCTCGAAAGCGTCAACCGATAAAGACTGGATCTTCTGAGTCAGTGCTGCATCCATCGGTGCCGGGCAGAGATAGCGTGTCGCGTCTCCAAAATATTTATTCTGATAGTCGTAACGGCCTTCGGGGGCTTGGATCTCAATCACCGGCAGCGCCTGTGGCCGGCCCGATGCATCCTGCAAGACCGCGCAGGTAAATTCACGTCCCGAGACAAACTGCTCTGCCATGACCAACTTATCGTATCGGCGGGCTGCTCGATAAGCCGCCGCAAGATCCGACTGCCGATCCACGCGCGTAAAGCCAAGCGATGAGCCTTCCATCACGGGCTTGATCGCCATCGGCAGACCGAGCCGTTTTACAACCCGATCAGCATCAAAGCCCTCGGAGAGGAGTTCAAAATCAGGTGTTGGCAGCTGGGCCTGCTGCCAAATCCGTTTTGTGATGGCCTTGTCCATGGCCACACTGCTGGCCATCACACCGCTTCCTGTGTAGGGAATTTTCAATAATTCAAGCATGCCCTGCACGGTGCCATCTTCACCAAATCGGCCATGCAGTGCTACGAAAGCGCAATCCACCGACTCATCTCGTAACGCCTGCAAAGGCCGCTCGGCCGGATCAAAACCAAAGGCATTCACACCGCAGCGCTGTAACGCAGCCAATACGCCCGTGCCAGATCGCAGAGAAATCTCACGCTCAGCTGACTCACCGCCCAAGAGCACCGCAACGCGTTTAAAGACAGGCTTTGCATGATCCCTGTGGTTCATCTGGCCCCCTGGGCTCTGAGTGTGGCCGCGACTGCGCCGATGGAGCCCGCACCCATACACAGCACAACATCGCCGTCTCGCGCATGCTCGCGGATGTGGTCCGGCATCTCTTGAATCGATTCCACATAAATCGGCTCGACGCGGCCAGCGACCCGGATCGCTCGCGCAAGGGCCTTACCGTCCGCCGCAGCAATCGCTGGCTCGCCCGCTGCATAAACCGGGGCCAGCAAGAGCTGATCCGCCTCGCCCAACACACGCACAAAATCCTCAAACAAATCACGGGTGCGGCTGTATCGGTGCGGCTGAAACGCCAGCAAAATACGCCGGCCCGGATAGGCGCCACGGGCAGCGGCAAGCGTTGCTGCAAGCTCAGCAGGATGATGTCCGTAGTCATCAATCAATGCGAAGCGGCCACCGCCAGCGGCTGGCAGCGATGCATCCACCTGAAAACGTCTGCCCACGCCACGAAAATCTCTGAGTGCAGCAACGATGGCCGTATCTTCAAGGCCGAGTTCAGTCGCAACCGCAATGGCCGCCAGCGCATTTTGTACGTTATGCCGACCAGGAAGATTTAAGGTGATCGGGCGGGCGGGCTCTGCCTCACGATGGACCACAAACCGCATGGCCGGCCCCTCGGCCTGAACCTCCGTCGCGCGCACCTGCGCATCCTCAGCGAGGCCATAGGTCACAACTGTCTTAGAAATCATCGGGATGATATCCCGCACAAACGGGTCATCGACACAGACCACCGCTGTGCCATAAAACGGCAGGCGCTGCGTAAATGCGATGAAGGCCTGCTTTAATTTGGCAATGTCATGGTCATAAGTCTCCATGTGGTCTTCATCAATATTGGTGATGACCGCAATCATGGGCAGAAGATTTAAAAAAGAACCGTCCGACTCATCGGCCTCCGCAACAATGTAATCACCGAGTCCAAGCCGCGCGTTCGCGCCTGCACTGTTTAAGCGTCCGCCAATGACGAAGGTTGGATCAAGCCCTGCCTGTGCCAATACGCTGGCGACAAGGCTCGTGGTGGTGGTCTTACCGTGAGTGCCGGCAATAGCAATGCCCTGCTTTAACCGCATGAGCTCGCCGAGCATCAAGGCGCGTGGCACAACGGGAATGCGGCGCAGTCGCGCGGCGCGAACCTCCGGATTCTCTGGCCGGACCGCGCTTGAAATCACCACGGCATTGGCCTGGCCGAGGTGCTCGGCGGCATGATCATAAAAAATGGTGGCCCCGAGGCTGCTGAGCCGCTCCGTTGCGGCATTTCGGGCAACATCGGATCCCTGTACTCGATAGCCCAGCGTGAGCAGCACTTCTGCAATGCCGGACATGCCCGAGCCACCAATTCCAACGAAATGAATCGTCTCAATCTTGTGTCTCATCGGCTGGGCTCCGTGAGTGACGGTGGCGCAACGGATGCCACAATCTGCACGGCCTGATGGGCAGCGTCTTTCAGACTCAGTGACCGGGCCCGCACCGCGCATGCAAGCAGCGTCTCCCGAGTGCAGGCCGCAAGCCAAGACACCATCTCAGCAGATGCCAGCTGGTCCTGGGCCATCATCCATGCAGCCTGCTGCTCCACGAGCGCGCGGGCGTTGGCCGACTGGTGATCATCGATGGCGTGGGGTAGGGGCACAAACATGGCAGCAACACCTGCAGCCGCGACCTCCGTCACCGTCGATGCACCTGCGCGGCAAATCACCAGATCTGACTCGCCGTAGGCCGCCTGCATATCTTCAATAAATGCGCTGCACTGGGCCGTCACGCCCAGCCTGCGATACTCGGCCATCACCAGCTCGCGATCGGCCGGCCCGGTCTGGTGACGAATCAAGAGTGGCTGGCCGGCAGCGATCACCTGCGCAAAATAGGCTGGCAGCTGGCGATTCAAGACCGATGCGCCGAGACTGCCACCGATCACCAAGAGCTTGAGCGGGCCATGGCGTTCTCGATAACGCGCTTCAGGGTCAGCGAGCTGGTGAATCTCTTCGCGCACGGGATTGCCCACCAGAAGGGCGCGGGCCGGTGCATAACGAGTACCTGGAAAGCTCACCATAACGCGAGAGGCGAGACGGGCAAGCCACCGATTGGCCGTGCCCATGACCGCGTTTTGCTCGTGCACGCAAAGCGGAATGCGCCGCATCGAGGCCACCATGCCGATCGGAAACGTCACATAGCCGCCGAAGGCGACAACCACCTCGGGCCGCACCCGAGAAAAAATTGCAAAGGCATCTCGGGCCGCACGAAAAAGCCGCAGCGGCAGGCTCAGCCAGGCCATGGCCCCCCTGCCACGCAGTCCGCCAAATCTCAGAATGTGCAAGCCAATGCCCGCTGCGGGAATAATACGGGCCTCAAGCCCACGGTCGGAACCGACCCACTCGGCATGCCAGCCCCGCTGCATCATGAGTTGCGCAACAGCGAGCGCAGGAAAGATGTGGCCTCCCGTGCCACCGGCAGCAATAAGGACCCGCCGATCCGTCACGACTTCATCCCCCTCACATGCTGCCGATTCTCCGCATCGATGCGCAGCAGCGTGCCCATCGCAATACAGACGGCAAGCATGGAGCTTCCACCATGACTGATAAACGGCAGCGTCAGGCCTTTAGTGGGCAGTAATCCGGTATTCACACCCACGTGAATCAGAGTCTGAAGGCCTAGCCATACACCAATGCCTTGGGCCACAAGACCAGCAAAAAGCCGCTCCTGTGACATCGCGATGCGGCCGATTTCAATGGCCCGCCGGACAATAAACGCGAACGCCAGGATGACCAGCGTGACGCCAACAAATCCGATCTCCTCACCCATCATCGCAAAGATGAAGTCGGTGTGCGGCAGCGGAAGATGGCCCATTTTTGCAATGCCTGTGCCAAGGCCTGAACCAAAGAATCCGCCGCGGCCAAAAGCAATCAGAGCGCCGCAGAGCTGAAAGCCGGTGCTCTGGACCTGATCAGGATCGCAAGGGGAGAGATAAGAGATCAGCCGCATCAAACGCCAGGGCGTGAGCCAGACCATCACCGCAAAGACCGCGCCCAACGCCAGCAACAGAGGCACAAAAATTCTCAGGCTCATGCCGCCAAGAAATAGGATTGCTGCGGTAATCAGCGTGATCACCATGGTCGATCCCAAATCGGGCTGATACAGCAGAAGCAGCATGACCAACGACATTAAAAAGCCAATCGGCAGCAGGCCCCGCACGAAAGTATGCATACGATCCTGTCGACGTACGACATACGCCGCCGCAAATAAGAGCGAGAAAAATTTCATCAGCTCTGCGGGCTGAAGGGTAAAAAGCCCCAAGGGAATTGCCCGGACAGCGCCATCTTTAAGAATCGCCGGACCCAATACAATCTTCATCGCCGCCACCACGAGCAGCAATGCAATTCCAAGAAAAAATAGAGGTGTTGATAGGCTCTGAAGCATGGCACTCGGTATACGTGTCATGATCAAAAGTGCTGCCATCCCAATTAACAAATGAATGGGATGGCCCCGCATGCCCCGCCAAAACACAGACTCTGCGTTGTTGCTGGGCAGCGGCAGGTTGGCCGAATACACCATGACCAGCCCGACCAGCAGCAGACCCACAAAAACGGATACCAGGATCCGATCCGCGCCGAGCCAAGAAAGAGGGGAGGGCGACTGCTGGATCAGCATGAGACTCCCTGCGCGGCAGCCATGTCCTGGACCGCCTCACAAAAATAATTTGCCCGCTCAACGTAGTTGGCATACATGTCAAAGCTGGCGCAGGCGGGCGACAGCAATACAGCGGCATGCCCAAGCCCGAGTTGTTGGGCCAGGGCCACGGCCTGTTGCACCGCCTGGCCCATATCCTGAGCAGCAACGGTCGTCAGGCCCGCCTGCTGCGCGATCTGTCCAATCGCAGGACCATCGCGGCCGATAGTGACTACGGCCTTTGTTGAGCCGCGCATTGCGGCAAGCAGCGGCGAAAAATCCTGGCCCTTTCCATCACCGCCAGCAATCAGAATCACCGGTAGTGTCAATCCATGTAATGCAGCAGCAGTTGCGCCAACATTGGTCCCTTTACTGTCATCGATAAATTCAATGCCCTGCAGATGCGCAATCCACTGCATGCGATGGGCACCACCACGAAACTCTCGCAGACCATGCAGCAGCGGGGCCAAAGCGGGGGTGACCGCGCGGCAAAGCGCCAGGGCAGCCAAGGCGTTCATGGCATTGTGTCGGCCGCGCACACGCAAGGCATCGGCAGGCATCAGACGATGCAGCCGCGCCTCGTCATGGGCATCGGCCATCGTCATCCAAGAGATGCCCTCTTCCTGCAGACCAAAATCACCCGAACGATTGGGCGGCTCGGTGCCGAACGTGCAGATATGGCGGTGCGGCGCCATCAGTTCCATGACTCGCGCATCTTGTCGGTAACCGATACAAAGCACATCGGACTGCGCCGGCGCAATTCCAATGCCATAGATCCTTCCCTTAGCAGAAACGTAATCATCGAAATCCCGATGCCAATCCAGATGGTCTTCAGAAATATTCAGACAGACTGCCGCTGTCGGATGAAAATGCTGGGCATAAGCGAGCTGAAAACTGGATAGCTCCAACACCCAGACCTCGGGGAATCGGCTCTCATCCTCGCGGGCCATCACGGCATCCAGCAGTGATGGGCTGATGTTGCCGGCCTCTTGCGCATCGAGACCGGCACGCCGAAGTAACGCGGCGGCCATCTGCGTCGTCGTGGTCTTTCCGTTGGTTCCCGTAATGGCCAAAATTTTGGGCAGCTCCAGTGGCAATGCAAGATCGGGGGTTGCATCCCGCTGGCTGCTGGCATGGGCTGCGTGATGAATGGCCCACTCAAATAAATCGAGCTCACCCACCACCCTGACATCGCGTTCTTTTGCTGCGGATAACACAGCATGGACGGGGCTTGCATGCTCCGGATAGGGTGATAGGCCCGGACTCGGGATCAACAGGTCGATCTCGTTGCACCAGCTTGAATCAAATGGTGAGGCCAGCCCGAGATGCAGCGACAGTCGATGCTGGCCGTCCAGCGCACGCAGCCGCTCCAGGCCGGGGGGTGACTCCCGAGTATCCAACACAGAAATCTGTGCGTTTTGACGCAGCAGCCATCGAATACACGCCAGACCCGACTCGCCAAGCCCTAAGACCATGACATGGCACGATGACCAATCCAATCCCATGGGAATAGCCGGAACACGTTCAGCGGGAGTTATTGGACTGACTGTTTTTGAAATTCTCATAAATCCTTTACATCAATTGAGTTAACGCAGCTTGAGCGTTGATAGCCCAGCCAGCACAAGAATCATGGTGATGATCCAAAAGCGGACTACGACCTGAGTCTCTTTCCAACCACCGACCTCAAAGTGATGATGCAAAGGCGCCATTCGAAGAATGCGTCGACCTTCACCAAAACGCCGCTTTGTATATTTGAAATAACCCACTTGGAGCATGACCGAGAGGGTGTTGATCACGAACACCCCGCCCATAATGAACAGCACAATCTCCTGCCGGACGACAACCGCCACGGTGCCAAGGGCGCCCCCAAGCGCAAGCGCACCCACATCTCCCATGAACACCTGGGCTGGATATGCGTTAAACCAAAGAAAGGCCAGACCGGCGCCGACCAGAGCAGCACAAAATACGGTGAGCTCTCCTGCGCCTGAGATATGGGGAATCAGCAGATACTTGGCGAACACTGCATGGCCAGAGGTGTAGGCGAAAACACCAAGCGCACCCGCCACCAGCACCGTCGGCATGATGGCCAGCCCATCCAGGCCATCTGTCAGATTGACTGCATTGCTTGAGCCGACGATGACAAAGTAGCTCAGCACCATAAAGCCAAAGACGCCCAGCGGATAAGCAACCTCTTTAAAAAAGGGAACAATCAAGTCAGCACGCTGTGGCAAGTCAATTGAAAATCCATTGCTGATCCACTGCATGAATAACTCCCAGGCCTGAGCGTTGCTCTGGGCGGGGACGGAAAACGCCAAGTACACCGCAGCGATAATCCCGATCACGGACTGCCACCAATACTTCCACCGTGCCGGCAACCCTATCGGGTCTTGACGAACGACCTTACGATAGTCGTCAACCCATCCAATCGCGCCAAAACCGAGCGTCACGATCAGTACAGCCCAAACAAAACGATTACTGAGATCCGCCCATAGCAGCGTGGTCACGCCAATGGCCAGCAGAATCAAAGCGCCGCCCATTGTCGGCGTGCCGCTTTTCGAGAGATGGGTCTGAGGCCCATCGTCACGTACCGCCTGGCCCACCTTCATCTCCGTCAATCGACGAATCACAAAGGGCCCCAGCACCAGGCCAATACCTAGCGCCGTCAGCGCCGCCAGCACAGCCCGCAGCGTGATGTAGTTCAGGACATTGAATGCCCGTATGTACTGTTCAAGCCAATCCGCGAGAATCAGCAGCATGTGGGCTGGCCCTCCTGCTGCGAAGCGATCGCCTGTACTATCCGCTCCATGTGCATAAAGCGTGAGCCCTTTATCCACAACGAAGGCCGGCGCTGCGCCTGCTGCTGTAGGTTGACCCACCGTGATGCGGTCTCAATGAGCGTGGAGATTCGATCAAAAGATTGGCCGATCCCGGTCTGATGGTGGGCTGCTGCCATGGCTTGGCCATGAACCCAGATGGCATCAAGCTGACGCTGGGCTGCATAGTCAAGCACTTCTCGATGAAAGTGCGGCCCCTGATCGCCAACTTCACCCATATCTCCGAGCACGAGAGCCCGGGGGACCCCCATACGGGATAATCCATCAATCGCGGCGCGTACCGAATCAGGATTCGCGTTGTAGGTGTCATCCACTAACGTCCCCCCTCCGGCCAGCGCAATCGCGCGGCCACGGCCTGCCAGAGGCTCAAACGCATTCAATGCCTGCTCGATGGCTTTGAGGTGTAGGCCCGCAGCAAAAGCACAGGCGGCCGCAGCGATCATGTTCAGCGCAAAGTGCAGGCCTAGACCACGGGGCCTCACGATGATCGACTGTCGATCAGGAAATTCAATCTGAAGCAGTGGCGCATCGGAATCCGAGGTAATCCATTGACCCAGAACCTCCCTCTCAGCAGCCTCAGTTGCGGCAGCCGTGTCGCGCAGCCCAAACCGAATCGCTGGGGTTTTGAGATGCTGACTCTGCCGCAGCCAAATGGCCTCATGCAAAGGATCCCGCGGATAAATGGCAATACCCTCTGGCGGCAGAGCCTCAAAGACCGTGCCGTTTTCGATTGCGACCGCCCGTACAGACTTCATAAACTCTTGATGCTCGCGCTGAGCATTGTTCACAAGCGCCACAGAGGGACGAGCGATGCCCGCAAGCGCTGCGATTTCATTGGGATGATTCATGCCCAACTCCAATACCGCCAGCTGATGGGCGGATTGCAGGCCCAATACCGACAAGGGAACCCCGATGTGATTATTCAAATTACCCGGAGTTGCCCAGACGTGCATCGACCCGAGATCCATTTCCGCAATCGACTGAATCATCTGCTTGATGGTGGTCTTTCCATTGCTACCCGTCACCGCAATACAGCGACCCGGCCATACACTTCGCCAATAGCGGGCCCACTGCTGCAGAGCAATGAGCACATCGGGCACGAGAATCAAAGGTATGCGAATCTCGGCTGGCGTTGTTGCCATCGTCGATAACACGGCAGCGCAGGCCCCACGATCTTGGGCGGACTGAAGAAAAGCGGCGCCCTCAAATCGAGGACCGCTCAGGCCAAAAAATAGGGCCCCTGACTTTAGAGTCCGGCTATCGGTGCTGATTGAATCGAATTCCTTTTGCGCGAAGTCAGTCTGATTGCTCTCTACTTGAGGGGGAGTGACCAGCCGCGCGCCCGCCACCTGAGCAATCAATTCCCTAAGTTGCGGCATGCATTTCTCCTGCACGCTGTGCGGCTGCCGATCCTATCCAGGCCTCTAAGGCCGCCTGGGCGTGGGCTTCATCACGAAAAGGAACAGCGGTATCACCAATGATCTGATGGCGCTCATGGCCTTTTCCAGCGATCAGCACGACATCATGAGCCGAAGCAGCTGCAATGGCCGACGCGATAGCGGCTCCACGATCAGGTTGGACTTGGATTTTGTGCGACAGCGCATTGGGGACTCCCGAGCGAATCGCTGCAATGATGTTCTGCGCCGGCTCATTGCGTGGATTATCGGAAGTCAAGATCACTCGATCCGCAAGCTGGGCTGCAATCGCACCCATCGCAGGCCGCTTCTCTGCATCACGATCGCCGCCGCAGCCGAAAATGCAAATCAGCTGGCCTGATCGCGTCCTGACAACAGGCCGCAAGGCTTCCAGCACACGAGACAACGCATCTGGCGAGTGGGCGTAATCAATGCAGACCCAGGGCCGATCGATCCGCCTCATCATCTGAAGACGGCCGGATGGAAGATGAAAGCGGCTCAGGCATGAGCGAATGCGCTCCGCATCAACGCCCATTGCCACCATGCAGCCGGCCACCATCAGTGCGTTATCGACATTGTGTCGACCAAAGACGGGCAGCGTCACTGGCCCCGAAAGATCAGCGGCCTCGCCCATTGCCTTCACGGTGAATTGCCATCCTGCATCGTCCAGCTGGAGGTCAGAGCTGGAAAGTGCGCCTTGGGCGTTCTCCGGCCAATGCTGTCCAATCGCGATGCGGTCAATGTGGTGCTCGGTAGCACCCCACATCAGATGCCCATAGGCGTCATCCGTGTTCACAATCATGGTGCCCAACGAGGGTGATGCAAACAGCAAGGCCTTGGCCTGCGCATAACGTTCCATCGTGCCATGCACATCAAGATGGTCGTGACTCAGATTGGTAAATGCGGCCGCTTTAATGGCACAGCCTTGAAGCCTCCCCTGCTGCAGACCAAAAGAGGACGCCTCGAGTGCGACCACCATGATTTGTCGCGAACGAAGATCCGCCAAAAGCCGCTGCAAGTCGACCGCATCCGGCGTGGTCAATCCAGCAGTCAGCTGTGGTTCCCAGTTCGGCTCAAATGACGGACCACAGTCTGCGGGAAACACACCAACACCCAGCGTGCCGATGACGGCACAGGCAATGCCGCACTCCGCGAGGGCATGGCCAAGCGCTGCCGTCACGGTTGACTTTCCGTTGGTTCCTGTTACCGCAATGACCTGCATCGTCATGCTCGGCCGGCCGTAAAACGCAGATGCCACCATGCCCATCCGATGGGAAAGCTGCGGCACACCGAGAATGGGAACCTGTCCCGGCCGATCCTGACCATTCGTTGCATCCCCCGCGTCAATCAGTACCGCTGCCGCGCCAGCTGCGATTGCGGCTGCAAGGTGCTCGTCTGCCGAAAATCGCTGGCCGCCTCTGGCCAAAAATCCATCACCGGGCTGAAGCCTTCGGCTATCTGAGCAGAGATTGGCCTGCCGCCCGAGCCGCTGCCGAAGCCACTCGGCAGCGTGATCTGATGGCGCATCACGCAGGGCCATGGGATGGGGCGGAGATACCGCTGGCATCACTCCGTTCCCTCCCCGATGAGGGCAACTGCAGGAAGAATTCGCAACGCCGGATTGGGCGACATCTGCATCCGACGCAAAGCATCGTTGGCAATTTGAGCGAAAATCGGAGCGGCGACCTCGCCACCATAGTGCTTGCCTGCGCTGGGCTCATCGACCATCACCGCAATTACAAATCGGGGCTGGTCGGCAGGCGCGAATCCAACAAATGAGGCGACGTATTTATTTTTCGCATAACCGCCGCGCTCGGGCTTGTGCGCGGTACCGGTTTTTCCTGCCACGCGAAAACCGGCAATCTGGGCCTTGGGCGCGGTGCCCTGGGTGGTCGCCATCTCAAGCATCTTGCGAACAGAGCGGGCTGTCTCTGGCGATATCACTGGCACGCCCGACACAGGCCCAGGCTGCGGAACAAAGGAGATCGGTACCAGATCTCCGTCGCGGGCAAATACAGTGTATGCCCGCGCGAGTTGCAACAACGATACCGATACGCCATGGCCGTAAGAGATGGTGGCCTGATCAATCGGAACCCATTTTTCAGGCTGCCGCAGGCGGCCTGCGGTAGCGCCGTTTAAGCCAACATCCGGCACACGACCGAAACCTGCAGCTACATAAAAATCGTAAAGCTCTTTTGCCTGCAGCCGCTGTGTAATTCGAACGGTACCGACGTTACTGGATTTTGCCAGCACCTCCTCGACGGTAAGGGTTCCATGAGGATGCGAGTCACCAATCGTGCGGTTGCCAATCGTAATTTTGCCCGGGGCCGTCTGGACCTCAGTTTTCGGACTGACACGGCCAAGCTCTAAAGCTGCGGCAATCGAAAATGACTTCATCGTTGAGCCTGGCTCGAATGTATCGGTAACTGCCCGATTTCGAACACGATCTGGATTCAGTTTTATCCGATTGTTTGGATCAAATGAGGGCTCATTCACAAGAGCCAAGACCTCACCCGTCTGTGCATCAATCACCACTGCTGCTGCTGCTTTCGCACGATGCTCCGCAACGGCCGACTTCAGAGTCGAGTACACCATGCTTTGAATGCTGGCATCTAAAGAAAGCTGCAAGTCTTTTCCGTGAAGCGCATCTGCAATCGTTCTGCCCTCTACTGCCGATCCGCGTCGATCAATGACAACGCGCAGCTGGCCTGATGTGCCGCGCAGCGCCTGATCATGAGTGGCCTCCAGGCCCTCAGCGCCCTGCTCATGCGCATTGGTAAAACCCACAACGTGCGCGAAAGCTTCCCCATATGGATAGTAGCGACGAAAATCATTTTCAAGCTCAATACCTTCCAGACGAAGTGCACGGATCCGATCCGCCTGCTCAAGATTCAGTCCGCGCGCAAGCCAGAAGAATTTTTTGGCGCTATAAATCTTTGCGCGTACCTCAGAAGGTTTCATCTCTAAAATGACAGCCAATTCATCGAGCTTCTGATCCTCGATTTTCTTTTTGGCAGCCCGCTGTGCATCGACTTTTTTATCGCCCGCTGGCGCAAGATTGCCGACAAAACGTGTCGGCACAATACCCAGCTGCTCCTCTTGAACGCTCGAGGCAATGACTTCGCCATGACGGTCCAGGACGCGGCCACGGTTGGCAGGAATTTCCCTCGGCCGCTCGAAACGCTTTTCCGCTCGGCTTTGCCACTGGTCGGCATGCACCAGCTGCAACGTGAAGGCTCGAATGATCACGATGCAAAACCCGGCCATCAGCAAAAACAGCACGAAACGCGATCGGCCTTGGGTCGCCCGCCACGTCAGTACCGGCACCGCCGAGCGGCCTGCTGCCCGAGACTGGACGCGGCCAGGCAGGGCGCTGCTCTGACTACTCAACGGGCTACTCCTGGGCTGCCGGCCGGCCGGTAATACATCGGCTCCGTCGGACGCAGCGGGATCATTTTCAAGTCACGCCGAGCGGCGGCATCAATGCGGCCCGGGTTGCGCAAGGCGGTGAGCTCTACCTGAAGCACCTCAATATCGGAGTCCAGTTTTAGGCCGGCACGCTCTGTCCGATCCATCTGTGTAAAGAGTCGGCGCTCGTGATATCGAGCGTTGACCAGAGAAAGCGACGATGCCGTAATCAGTCCGACCAAAAGCCACTGATGTCGCGTCATCGGGGAGGCTCCAACGTTGCGCCACAGCGCTCGGCTACCCGCAGCATCGCCGAACGTGCCCGAGGATTTCCGATGATTTCCTCTTCGCGCGGACGAATCCGTGCAATGACCCTAAGCCGGGAATTGGGCGCAGGCCGGCCAATCCGATCCTGCAGTCCGCAGAGCAATGCCCGCTGGCTACGACTTATGCCACGGCCGGGAACAGGCGGCGCCTCCCGCGCGGCATCGCGAAAGAATCGTTTAACAATCCGATCTTCCAGCGAGTGAAAGCTGATAATCGCAAGGCGCCCAGACTCGCGCAGCAGGCGGACGGCGGCTTCAAGTAAGGCCGTGAGCTCCTCCAGCTCGCGATTGATGTGAATCCGTAGAGCCTGAAACGTTCTTGTCGCCGGATGCTGGCCCGGCTCACGACGTGCGCGACACCGCCGAAGCGTTTGGACGACGAGCTCAGCCAAGTCCTCGGTGCTCTGCAGGGGCTCTGCCTCTCCCCGGGCTGCGGATGCGCAGCGAGCCGCAATCGCGTTTGCAATCGGAACAGCAAACCGTTCTTCGCCATAGTCTTGAATCACTTTCTGAAGTTCATCGGGAGATGCCTTGGCCATCCAGGCCGATACGGGCTCGCCTCGGGTTGGATCCATTCGCATATCGAGTGGGCCACGCGATCGAAAGCTAAAACCGCGCTGGGGATCGTCAAGTTGCGGAGACGAGACGCCGAGATCGGCGAGCACACCATCGACCTGATCAATCCCGCGCTCAGCAAGCCGCTCGGTCAGCTCGCTGAACGGTGCGTGAATCATTTGAAAACGCTGATCGTGAATCTTTTGGCCGACCGCTACTGCGGCAGGATCACGATCGAATGCAATGAGTCGGCCCGATGGACCGAGCTGCTGAAGAATCAACGCACTGTGGCCACCCCGGCCGAAAGTTGCGTCGATATAACTCCCCTCTGGAATCACGCGTAGACAGCGTACCGCCTCTTGCAGCAAGACGGGGCGATGATCAAAGGCCTGCACATCAGGGAACGATTGTTGAAGATCGCCGCGTCGTCCAGCTGCGGTCACATCGCACTCCCGCCGCGCTTGCGCTGGCGGACAGACTGCTTGTGCAGCTCCAATGCAGATGCATCCCAGATTTCGAAGAGGTCTCCGACCCCGAGCAAAATCACATCGCGTTGAATATGTGCACCCTCACGCAGCACGGGATTGATGAGCACCCGTCCCTGAGCATCCATCTCCGGGGTGTCGCTTAAGCCCATCCAGAACCGCCGTCGCTCCGCATCCCGCTCATCGGAGGAGAACAGCGCCACCTTCTCCGACCAAAGCGACTGGGCCATGAGCAGCAGGCAGCCGTCGTCGCTCTCCACCAAAGCAAGCGCACCCCGCGAGCGCGCCAACAGTTCATTCCGATAGCGCGTCGGAATAGTCATCCTGCCCTTGACGTCTAGGCTGAGGGCCGAGACCCCGGAAAAGGCGAGCGATAGCGCCAAAAGAAAACCCCCACAAAAAACCACTTTTTTGCACGATTTCCCACTTTATGGAAATCAGTGTTACCGGTCAAGTCAAATGGGGATTTTTTCTTTCTAAAACAACGACTTAGGCCTTATTTCAAGAATGATTTTCAAATAAAAATTCATATAAATCAATAGGATAAAAATCACTTATGAAGTGATTTATCAGGACAACTGGGGAATTCGCTTGGCCCAAGCTTTGGCGACCGACGCCAAAAGCGGGGGCGGGGTCAGTGCAGAGAATTTTTAAGAAGGCCGGCAAAGGGGATCGGGACGATCGGCAGGCCCTCATCCGCCAACTCCCGAGCGGTCTCCAGACTGGTGCTGCCGTGAATCGGCCGCAGGGGTGCCTCCTGGCGATGCATGGACCGGGCCTCCTGGGCAAAACGCTCGCCCACATCCTCACTGTGCTCTAGCAACTGACGCACTACTTTCAAAGCCTGCGCGAGCGTCGGAGAGGACTTCGGATCGATCGCAGCCGATACCGATGTCTGCGTATCGGCCGTCAATTCTGGCTTTTCAGGCGCAGTGACGGCAGCCTCTGGATCGGCCTGAGCCCCCGAGAGATTCAATCTCGGTGCCGAGAGAGTTTTCTCCACGCAGCGGCTATCGCAAAACGGGCAAGTCAACAGGCCACGGGAACGCTGATCCTCAAACGCCACATGGCTTTTGAACCATCCTTCAAACGGATGGCCATGCTCGCACTTCAGATTAAATACCTTCATGCGTGGATTGTAACGGCATCAGGCCGAAGGCACTGCCCGCTCAATCAACTCAATTTTATAGCCATCGGGATCCTGCACGAAGGCAATCACGGTGGATCCGCCCTTCACAGGTCCGGCGGGCCGAGTGACCCGGCCGCCAGCCGCCTGTATCCGCGCGCACGCCGCTGCCGCATCCGGAACAGCAATCGCAATATGGCCGTAGGCACTGCCCATCTCATAGTTGGCCACACCGTAGTTATAAGTCAATTCAATCTCTGCATGGCCGTCTTCATTGCCGCGGCCAAAGCCGACAAACGCGAGCGAATACTGCTGATCTTGTCGATCCGTCGTACGCAGAAGATTCATTCCCAAGATCTCGGTGTAAAAATGAATCGATCGCTGAAGTTCACCAACACGCAACATCGTATGCAAAATCCGCATGAGCACCCCTGTGAAAAAAATGAAGTAAGTCTATAGGCCGGATTCTGTTACGAGGCACTGCAATGCAGGGCCTTATAGCGACCATCCCTCTAGGCCTGCCGTTACCAGCAGGCTCAAGCCACCTACCCGCGCACATCGGACGGGACATCCTCTCCGGCTCAGCCGGGCGCGCGCCTATTTGGTGTTGCTCCGGGTGGAGGTTACCGCGTTTCACATCCGCACAGTTTCCCGCGCTTGCTCGTCTCTGTGGCCCTATTCCTCGCCTTGGGCGATCTCGCGATCGCTTGCTGCGTACGGCTGTTAGCCGTCACCCTTCCCTACGGAGTCCGGACCTTCCTCTCCCGTGCTGTGCACGGCAGCGGCCGCCCGACTTACTTCTTATTTCAATCATAGCCAATTGCCCGGAATTCGGTCGAGTGTTATTTTTACTATAAAACATAGAAATAAATAACATGAACATTAAAGGGTCCCGCGTTGCGCGTTGGATCTGGGGCACGCAAGGCCCAGGCCGGCCGCTGCGGTCCACGCTATTGCTGCTGGCGCTGCTGCCATTGATCGGGGCGCTGATTGCGCTGGGCTGGGCCATGATGCATTCAGCACGCAGCACGATTTCTGCCAACGAGGGGCAGAAGCTTTCAGCACAAGCGCAGGCAATCGCTGAAATCATTGATACCACCATCGGCCAGCGGCTTGATGACCTGCGATCACGGGCCGCCTTGCTACAGGCCCTTCGCCTGCACGAGCGGCCCGATCTGCTCTCGCTTTGGATTGATACGGTTCAGCAGCATGTTCCTGAATACACCTGGATTGGATTTGCAGATCGCACGGGAATGATCCGGGCTGCAAACCAGGGCATGCTGGTCGGAAAAAACGTGCTTGAGCGAAACTGGTTTCAACAAGGGCTGAAACGCTCAACAACCATTGATCTTCACGAGGCCGTGCTGCTTGCGGACCTCCTCGGCCAACATCCTTCTGGAGGTCCTTGGCGATTCATTGATCTCGCGACACCCGTGCAAGATGCATCGGGCAGAACCCTGGGTGTCTTGGGCGCCCACCTGAGCTGGGACTGGCTGCTGGCCCAGCACAAGCGCTTTCTGACATCGATTCCAAAACATTTGCACGCCGAGATTATCGTCCTTGGAGAAGACGGAAAGACCAGACTCATGGCGCCTGTTGCTCATGCTGGAGAATACGCTGAGCTTGAAAGCGTGCGGCAGGCCCGCGCCGGCAAACAAGGATGGCTTCGAGAGCAATGGCCCGATGGCCGTCATTACCTGGTCGGCTACGTTCGCAACCCTGGCTATGGCAGCCGCCATCAACTGGGATGGATCACACTGATTAGCCTGCCTGATGAGGAAGTCAATGCGGAAATCGCGCCGGTCGTAACAGGCATTTGGACCGCCCTCACGATCACTGGCCTAATGTTTCTGGCTGCGCTGGCTCTGCTGTTGAATAGAACGCTCGGGCCAATGGAAAGATTGACTCGAGAAGTCGAAAAAATCTCTCGCGAGGGAGGTAGCCTGGCCATGAGCCACAATCCTCCGCGCGAATTTCAAGTGCTGACCCAGATGACCAACCAGATGATTCGCTCTCTCAAAGCACAACAGGCGGCGGATCAAAATAAATCCCGATTTATCGCTGATATGAGCCATGAAATTCGCACGCCTTTAAATGGTATGGTGGGCCTAGCAGAACTGATGAAGCAGCGGGCCACAACACCACAAGACCAGGCCGACCTAGAATCATTGACTCGATGCGGCAAGGAACTCAATACCTTGCTATCCGATCTCATTGATTTTTCAGCAATTGAGGAAGGCCGGCTTCGTTTTGATCCACAGCCCACACGGCCAAAGTTTTTGATCGAACAGAGCATTGCGCTTTTCCGAGCGACCGCCGAACAAAAAGGATTATCGTTGTGTCTGAGACAGGACATTCCGGAGCATCTCGCCATCCGAATTGATGCTTCTCGTTTAAGCCAAATCCTCAACAATTTGGTCTCCAACGCCATCAAATTCACAGCACAGGGGAGTGTGGAGCTGCGTAGCCGTCTTCGCACACCACTGGATTCAATCGATCCCCAGTCGGTTGAGCTCATGATCGAGGTGGAAGACACTGGCATTGGCCTTACACAGGATCAACAAGAAATTGTTTTTGGCCGCTTCCAGCAGGCCGGCACCTCGATTGCGCAGCGCTATGGCGGCAGCGGCCTAGGCCTGACCCTTGCCCGCAGTCTTCTCGAGGCGATGGGCGGACGGTTAGCGCTACGCTCGGCATCTGGCCAAGGCAGCTGCTTCATCATCCATCTCTCAGCCATGACGGCGGCTGTGCCGGAGATGGAGACAGCGCACCCACCCAACGAATCTGCTGCCGCAGTGGCTAGCCAACAAAAAATCCTCGTGGTCGATGATGTTGCAACGAATCGGGAAATTCTTATCCGCTGGCTGTCGCATCATGGTGCGCGGGCCGACCCGGCCGCCTGCGGAGAAGAGGCAGTGGCCAAAAGCATGGCCACCGCATATGACTGCATCCTGATCGATATTGATCTTCCCGACATCTCTGGCCGCGAGGCCGCGCGGCGTATTCGCATGGCAGAAGGCCCAAGCCAACGAAGCCTGATGGTCGCCATCTCTGGCCATGCCTTTTCGGAAGATATCCGCGCCTCTTTCGCTGCCGGGATTGATCTTCACCTGAGTAAGCCAATCGACTTTCATGCACTACTCGAATTGATTCGCCATCCGCAGGATATTCAGCGTCTTGGGGGACGAAAGACCGAGCGGTCTTCATAAAACGCCGGCTGAAAATTCTCGGGGTGCCAGCCTGGCAGTCCCATCACAGGCAACGGATAAAAATCTCCAGGGCCGAGACGGTCCGAAATGAGCGTCGCGAGGCCATTATCAATCGCTTCCGGAGCCAACGAGG
>Ga0255188_1000279_pt1 | contig 18220 bp, 15 predicted proteins | sample Miss_Cont_RepB_8_FD_188427 | JGI IMG/M metagenome (GOLD analysis project Ga0255188, IMG submission 188427) | Freshwater microbial communities from Mississippi River, Louisiana, United States - Miss_Cont_RepB_8h | ecosystem: Environmental > Aquatic > Freshwater > River | place: USA: Louisiana... | reverse complement strand
TTTACATCGAGGCCGACGGCACGTGGCGCATCATCGCGCCCACGGACGCCGGCCCGCAACCGTGGGGCACCGGCGGGGAAATGGTGATGTGGACGAGCCGCGATGCGGGCCTGACGTGGGAGCGCGCGCGGCAGCTGACCCGGGGCTCGCGTCTCAACCACACCTACGCGCGCAAACCCGTCGGCGCGCACCCTGACTTCTACGCGCTGTGGGCGGACGGCTCGCCGCTCGAGCCGACACCCTCCTCGCTGTATTTCGCCACGAAGGAAGGCCGAGTTTTCCGCCTCCCGACCATCATGACGGGCGCGACGGCGAAACCTGAGCCGGTGCCGTAACGCCGCCGGTTCAGCGCAACGTGGCGGCGAGGAACGCGCGGATCTTCGCGCGGATTTCCGGCGTCGAGAACTCCCTGCCGCCGTGGCCGGCGCCCGGGAGCACAACCAGTTCGGAGGATACGCCCGCCGCGCGCAGGGCCGCGTGGAGTCGTTCGCTCTGATCCAACGGGACCAGTGGATCGCGGTCCCCGTGCAGGATCAGAAACGGCGCGTCCCCGGCCGAAACATGGTGGAGCGGGCTCGCCTCGCGGGCGAGTTCCAGCCGGTCGCGCACGGGGCCCCCGAGGAGACGGGCTCCGTTGGTGCGCGCGATGTCCTCGCCGGGACGATCCGGACGGTTGGCGGGCATCGAGGGCAGGTCGGCGGGGCCGTAAAGGTCGATCACGGCGCGGACGCGGCTGGAAACGGCCTCTCCGGCGGGCGGTGTTTGCGTGCCGGCGACGGCGGCGAGGTGGGCGCCGGCGGACCCTCCGGCCACGGCGATGCGGTCCGGATCGAGGCTGTGTTTCGCGGCGTTCACGCGCACCCAGCGCAGCGCCGCGCGCACGTCGTCGATCTGTGCGGGCCAGCGGGCCAGCCAGCTCAGGCGGTAATTGATGCTGGCGACCGCGTAGCCCTCGGCCGCGAGCCAGGCGAGCGGCGGGTTCTCCTTGCTGCCCTTGCTCCAGCCTCCGCCGTGGACCCAGACAACGACGGGCAGAGGGGCGGCGGGGGTTTTTTCCGGCAGGTAGAGATCGAGCAGCACGTTGCCGGTCCCGGGTGTGTGGTAGGTCTGGTTGGCAACCCGCCGCACCCCGGCGGGCAGCGGTTGCCGGAAATCGCCCGCGGCTCGGAGGTTCGTTCCCTTCACCCCGGTCAGGCTGTCGCCCAGGTCGGCCCGCGCGGCGGCGACGCGCGCCTGCAGGCGGGCCACGATGTCCGGATGCGTCGCCGCCACGTCGCGCGTCTCGCCGGGATCCGAGCGCACATTGTAAAGGGAAAGCCCGATGCGCTCGACGCGGTAGCCGTGGCGGCTCGCGATGCCGCGGATGCCGGAGTTCTCGATGGAGTCGGGCTTCATGTTCGCCCAGTTGGACGGTTTGCCGCCTCGGCCGGGTTCCGCGGCCACGGTCAGATACTCGTGCGGCACATGCAGCTTCCAGTCGCCCAGCCGCACCGCGTGCAGTTCGTCGCCCGAGTAGAACCAGAACTCCTCGCGGCCGTGCGCCCCGGGCCGGCCCAGCAGGAGCGCGGAGACGTCGGTGCCGTCGGGTTTAAGCGGGGGCGGGGTCGCGCCCGCGAGCACGCCGAGCGTGACGTTGAGGTCGAGCGTGCTGAGCGGTTCGTCGCTCACCCGGCCGGCGGGCACGCGTCCCGGCCAACGCGCCAGGAATGGAGTGCGCATACCGCCCTCGAAGGTGGTGAGTTTGCCCTCCCGCAGTGGAGTCGCGAGACCCGCGTGCTCCCCGTAGGAGAGGAACGGGCCGTTGTCGGAGGTGAAGATCACAAGGGTGTTCTCCTCGAGGCCGAGCCGGCGCAGGGCCGCCAGCAGCTCGCCGACGCCCGCGTCGAGCTCCTGCACCACGTCGCCGTAGAGCCCCCGCCGGCTGGTGCCGCGGAATTTTTCCGACGCGAAGATCGGCACGTGCGGCATGACGTGCGGGAGGTAGAGGAAGAACGGCTGCTCGCGGTTGCGCTCGATGAACTCCACGGCGCGCCGCGTGAAGCGTTCGGTGAAGCGCGACTGGTCGGGGTCGGCCTCGACGACCTCTTCACCGTCGTAGAGCGGCAGCGCGGGAATGCCCTTGGTGACGGGGTGGAGCGGACCGTTGTCGTTCGAGTAGGGGATGCCGAGCCACTCGTCGAAGCCGCGTCGGGTCGGCAGGAACGGCGGCTGGTGGCCGAGGTGCCATTTGCCGAACACCGCTGTGGCGTAGCCCTTTTCCTTCAGCTGTTCGGCCAGGGTCCGTTCCTTCGTCGAGAGCCCGGTCGTGCTCGTGTGATTGAGCGCGCCGCTCATGCCGAGACGATTGGGATAGCTCCCGGTCATCAACGCCGCGCGCGATGCCGTGCACACCGCCTGCGCCACGTAGAAACTCGTGAAGCGCGTGCCCTCGCGCGCGAGTTGATCGAGGTGCGGCGTCGCGATGTCCTTCGCGCCGTAGCAGCCTAGGTCCGCGTAACCGAGGTCATCGGCGAATATGAGGATGATGTTCGGCCGCCCGGGGGGCGCGGCCCGCAGGCCGGCGGCGAGGACGGCGAACGCGATCAGGACGACGGCCGCGGCGCGGCGCGCGAGGGGTCGGGGCTTCATGCGCGGAAGCTGGAAAACGCGTTTCCGCGAGGCGAGCGCGGAGTGCCGCGGCGGAGCACGCGCCGGGATGGGCGTAAACGCCCGGGCGCGTCCCCGCGCGCCCGGCACTCCGGGTCAGAACGTACGGCCGTCGGCGCGCGTGCCGCAGAGCGAGACCTCCAGGCCCAGTTCCGCGGCCAGCGCGGCCTTGGTGTAAAGCGCGAGGTCCGCCTCGCGGGCGGATTTCGCGTAGGCGACCTGGATATGGTTGGCCTTGTGGCGGGCCATCATCTGGTCGCGGGAAACACCGTAGGTCACCGCGTGCATGATGGGCCATTGGACCGTGGTCTCGCGCCAGCGGCGTTCGGTTTCCTCGCGCGGCAGGGAAACGACCTTGGCGCGGCCGAGGTCCATCTTGAGCCGGCCGTCGGCCACGAAGACGCGGCTCCACACGATCTCGCCGGGCCTCGCGATCCCGCGCACGGTACCGCCGCCCAGCCGGAAATACATGGGAGGTTGGCGCAGCGAGTCGGTCCCGCGGTAGCCGCCGATGTGATGGGCGGGCGGGGCGCTGCCGGAAATGAGGAAGACCCAGACGTAGTCGTCCGTCGTCCCGCTGCGGTCGCGGTCGCCCCAGCGCAGGTCGTGCAGGGTGTTCTCGACCGGCTGGCCAAGCGCCTCGTGCACGCGGTTCGTGAAGAGTCCGTCGAGGCCGGCGCACTCGTCGACCTCGTTGAAGTGGGTGAGCGGCCGGCCCGGGCGGATGACGCGGCCGGCGGCGTTGCGCACGGGCGGCCGGTCGCTGTTGTTGAGGATGCCCTCGACGAGATCACTGGCCGGAAGCAGGTCCTTCAGGCCCTGCTGGTATTGGATACCGACGGTCTCACAGCCGAATTCGTCGGCGATGCGCAGCGCGGCGACGTACGTTTTGCACTGCCAGAGCACCTGCCGCTCGGTGAGGTCTGTCGCCTCGTTCACGCCGAGGTGGAACTTCATGCCTTGGCGGCGCAGCCATTGGTAAACCGCGCGGGCTTCGCGGTCGCTGACATCGCGGGCCGCGGCATAGAGCGCCGACTGCGACAGGCGCTCCTTGTAGACACCGGTCGGGAACAGCAGCTCGTCGGGAATGATGGCATTGTACATGCCCATGCAGCCCTCGTCGAAGACCCCCATGATCGATTTGCGCGAGCGGAGGTCGGCGGCGATCCGGCGCGCCACCGCGCGGGCCCGCGCGGGCACGGTCGCTTCCTTGAGCGGGCGCACATGGCGGGTATCCTGGCTGACCTTGCCGTGCTTCAACCAGCTCGCCAGGCCGCGCAGGAAAAACGCGTCGGTGAAATCCTCGCTCCACAGCGTGGAGTAGCGCACGCCGGCCTTGGTGAGCGACCCGTTGAGGTTGAGCATGCCGACCAGGCCGGGCCACGTCCCGCTCCAGTTGGCGACGGTGAGGATCGGCCCCCGGTGCGAGATCAGGCCGGCGAGCACATGATGGGAGTACTGCCAGACGGCCTCGGCCACGATGAGCGGCGCCTTGGGATCGATCCCGGCGAAGACTTCCATGCCCTCCTTCTGCGAGCCGATGAAGCCGTGGCGTTGCGCCCGCTTGTACGGGTGGGCGCGCACGAGCTGATGGCCAAGGCCAGCGACGGCACGGCCGAGGGCTTTTTCCATCGCTTGCTGGGCCGGCCAGCAGACTTCGTTGGCGGACGGACGGAGGTCGCCGCTGGCGACGAGCAGAATCTTCATGGAGGCGGGGGAGGGTCAGGAGAACGAAACCGTTTTCCCCGCTGCGTCGAGCCCCCGCCGGTTCCGCCGCTCAGCGCCCGAGCCAGCCCACCCACCAGGTGTACAGCGGGATGCCAAGGGAGAGATTGAACGGAAACGTCACGCCAAGGGCCGCCGCCACGCACATCCCGGTGTTGGCCTCGGGAATGGCGAGGCGGACCGCGGCAGGCGCCGCGATGTAGGAGGCGCTGGCCGCGAGGGTGGCGAGCACCGTGGCGCCTCCCGGGGAAAGGCCGGCCGTGAGTCCCGCCCAGCCGCCCAGCGCGCCGCCCGCGAGCGGAATCAGCAGGGCGGCCGCCCCGACCCGGACTCCGTTCCGCCGCAGCTCCGGCAGCCGGTGCGCGGCGAGCAGACCCATTTCCAGCACGAAGAACGCGAGGATCGGCTTGAACGCCCCCACGAAAAGCGGCTCGAACGGCGCGAAGCGATCGGGACCCACCGCCGCCCCCACCGCGATCCCCGCGAGCAGCAGGAAGACCGAGCGGTTAAGCGCGACCTCGTGCAGAATTTCCCCGTAACCGGCGGCTCGTCCGCCGGAGGCGCCGAGGCGGTGCAGGAAGATCGCCACCAGGATCGCTGGTACCTCAAGGATGACCAGCAGCACCGCCAGGATTCCCTCCGGCTGCGCGCCCGTGCGCTGGACTGCTGCCACCGCGGCCGCGAAGGTCACCGCGCTCGCCGAGCCATAATGGGCCGCGAAGGCCGCCGCGTCGGCCCGGCCAAGGCGGGCCAGCCGCGACATCACCGCAAACACCCCCACCGCCATGCCCGCACCCAGACCGAGCGTGGCCAGCGCCGGCCACGCGATCCGCGCGGGATCGGCGAGCGAGAGTTCCACGCCGCCCTTCAGGCCGATCGCGAGCAGCAGGTAGGTGCTGAGCAATTGATAGACCGCGTCGGGCAGCTTCAGGTCGGACTTCAGTAATCCGCCCGTGAGGCCCACGAGGAAGAAGAGGAAGAGCGGGTCGCGCAGGTTCTCGGCCATCAGTTTTTGGAGGCTGTTGAAGCGTTTGGTCCAAGGCGAGTCGCGGAACTCAGGATGTCCTTCACCGGCCCGCCGGGACTGCGATCGATCGTGAGGGCGAAGAAGCGCACGCGGCTTCCTTTCGCGCGGCCGACTTCCTCCAGCCCGTATCGGGCGCAGGCGTCGGCCGCGACCACTGCCGGCACCGCGATGAAGCCGTGGCCCTCCGCCGCCGCGACCTTCGCGAGCGCCGCGTCATCGAATTCCGCCCGGCTCGATACGTTCAAGCCTCGCACGGACAGCCACCGGTCCAACTCGGCACGCAGGCCCGTACCCGCGGCCGGGAGCAGCGCCGGGGCGAGGGCCAGCGATCCCGGAAAGCCCCGGCGCATCCGTGCAGCCAGCGGCGGGGCGGCGCAGAAGGAGATCTCGCTACGACCGAGCGTATGGCTGCAGACGCGGCGCCGCAGGTCGGGCGCCGCGGCCTCGTCCGTTAAAACCACGTCCACCCGTCCCGCGATGAGGAGCGCAAGGAGGTCCCCGACCTTGCCTTCGCGGCAGACCAGCCGGATTCCCGACCCGGGCGCGAGCAACGGCCGGAGAAAGCGCAGGGTCACCAGCTTTGGCAACGTGTCCGTCACCCCAACGTGCAAACGGGTGATGGCGGGGCTGGCCGGCCGCCGGAGCGCCGAGGTCAGCTCCTCTCCGAGGGAGAAGATGTCCTCGGCGTAGCGCAGCGCCGTCCGCCCGGCCTCCGTCAGCACCTTGGTGCGCCCCCGTCGGCGGAAAAGCGGCTCCCCGAGGGCCGACTCCAGCGCGCGCACCTGGGTGGAGATCGAGGCGGCGGACACCTGCAGCCTTTCCGCGGCGGGTCGGAGTCCGCCGAGCCGGGCGACCGCCTGGAAATAGCGGAGGTGGTGGAAGTTCAGCGGCGGCACGGGGGAAACACTTAGGAAAAACAGTAGAATATGAAAAGCCGTTTGTAATACCATAAAGGTAACGAGCGTGGCATGTTCCCGGCGATGAACTCCCATACCTCCGTCCCATCCCGCGGGATTCCCGCCGAGCTTGATCGTCACCTCGCTGCGCACGGCGCGGGCGAGATCACCAGCACGTCCGCCTACATCGACCGCGGAGGCGAGCTGGTTTCGGTCGATGCGATTGGCGGCCTTCGCGCCCTGCGCGCACAGCTTGACCAAAAGGTACGCGCGCTGGAGCTGGGCTCACGTTTGCGCCGCCGTCTCGAGATCCTTTCCGCCTACTTCCATGAGGCTCGACCCCGCTCCGGGGCCGGAGACGTGGCCTACCGCGAGGTTACGTTCTCCCTGCTGTACTTCCTGAAGGGCTTCGACCGCATCCCCGACACCATTCCGGAGGTCGGTCTTCTCGATGACGCCATGATCGTGCAGTTCGTCTTCGAGCGGCACGCCGTCGCGCTTCGCGCCCATGTGCTGCGCCGCGGTCGCGCCTGGCCGGTCGACCTTTGACCGGTTCCTGTCGGGTTTGCGCTCCGGTGCCGTTTGCTGTCGGGTGCCGGGGTGCAACGTCCGTTCCGGATCGTCTCCTTCTCCGCCGAGCCGCTCGACATTCCTCTGCTCGAGCCGTTCGGCATCTCCGGTGGCGCGCAGGCCGCGGCCAACAATGTCCTCGTTGGGCTCGAGCTTGACGACGGCTCGCGCGGCTGGGGCGAGGCGGCCCCTTTGCCGCCGTACAACGGTGAAACCCAAGGTCAGGCCTTGGCCGCCCTGAAGGGGGCGCGATCTTGGCTCGAGGGTTGGTCCGGCTCCGACTGGCGTTTACTCGCGCGTGAGTTCCGCTCCCGCGGTGGCGGGGCCTGCGGTTCCGCGCAGTGCGCCTTCGAGACCGCGCTCGTCGATGCCCTTGCGCGCCGCGCCGGCGTCCCCCTGTGGCGTTTTCTCGCCCACGGCGACGCGGCGGAGCGTGCGGCGCGTCCCGATGCGTTGGAGACCGACATGACCGTGACCACGGGCTCGGTCGCCCAGGCCGCGGCCTCGACAAGGGCGATCCGTGACCGCGGCATCCGGCTCATCAAGGTCAAGATCGGCGGTAAGGAAGGCGCTGCGCATGACCTCTCGCGGCTGAAGGCGATTCACGAGGCCGCGCCGGACGCGCCCCTCATCATCGACGGCAATGCCGGGGTCTCCCGGGACGAAGCCCGGGAACTGGTGCAGGGCCTGCGGAAACTCGGAATCACTCCCGCCGTCCTCGAACAATGGCTCGCCAAGGGAGACCACGCCGGTGCGCGGGAGCTCGCAGAGCTCTCCGGCTGGCCGGTCGCGGCCGACGAGTCCGTCACCACGGCCGCCGAGGCCCGCGCCGTCGTCGCGGAGCGCGCCGCGCAGGTGATCAACATCAAGCTGATGAAGGCGGGCCTCGCCGAAGCGCTCGATATCGTGGCCGTCGCGCGCGAAGCGGGGCTCGGGCTGATGATCGGCGGCAACGTCGAGTCGATCCTCGCGATGACCACCTCGGCCTGCTTCGCGATCGGCCAGGGTGGCTTCCGCTACGCCGATCTCGACACCCCCCTTTTCCTTGCGAGCAACCCTTTCGCGGGTGGCTACCGCCTCGACGGCGGTCGCATCTCCGTGGCCCACATTTCCTCCGGCCACGGCGTGACTCCGCTGACAATCGGCACCCGCCGCGCCTGAACCACGTACGGCCGGTTTTGTCACGCCATACGTGACAAACTCGACGTGGCCTCTCTTTAGCCGAGGCTGCTGCCTCGGATCTTGCGGGGTCCTTGAAGGCCGAAGGTGGTGCTGAATCGCTCCGCGTTTTTAACCGCGGATGGCCCAGCGCGGCTCCGCGGCAACCGAAGCGTCCGATCTGTAGGGCTTCCGAGTAGCTCTGCGAGGGGGTACGGCGCAGGGACACGAATCGACACGGATAAAGGGAGTTCGTTCGGGGCCGGGTCCGACGACCCCGGACTATGCCGGCAAACGTGCGGCCGAAGGCTGTTCGGCCGACGGTGAAGTTTGAGCACGGATTTTGCGGACCAGGGAAAATCCGCTGATGCCTTCCCGAACTTTGCTGCCTTGGGGACGAGCCCGAGCGTCGCGTGAAGCGCGCCCGCGGGGTTTTGCTTTGCGGGGCGCGGGGACGGGGGGTTGGCTGCGGCATGGTTTCAAGGACGGCATTGGTCACAGGCGCCTCCCGCGGCATCGGCCGCGGGATCGCCCTCGAACTGGCCCGCGCGGGCGGGCGCGTGGCGATCAACTACGCGGGCAATGCCGAGGCGGCGGCCGAGTCGCTCGCCGCGGTGCGGGCGGCCGGGGGCGACGGCTTCACGGTGCAGGGTGATGTGGCGGTCGCGGCCGACCGCGACCGCATGGTCGCGGAGACGGTGGAGCGCTTCGGTCGCATCGACCTGCTGGTGAACAACGCCGGTGTGGCGCCCAAGGTGCGCGCCGACCTGCTCGAGGCGGGTGAGGAGAGTTTCGACCGCCTCTACGCGATCAATCTCAAGGGCCCCTTCTTCCTTTCGCAGCTCGTCGCCCGGCAGATGCTGCGGCAGGAGCGCGACACCGAGGGCTTCCGCGGGCGGATGGTGAACATCACGTCCATTTCCGTGTACACTGCGTCCATCAACCGCGGCGACTACTGCATGGTGAAGGCGGGGCTTGCGATGATGACGAAGCTCTTTGCCGACCGCCTCGCGAACGACGGCATCAACGTGTACGAGATCCGTCCCGGGGTCATCGCCACCGACATGACAGGCGGCGTGAAGGCGAAGTACGACAAGCTCATCATCGAGGACGAGCGCGGCATCACGCCGATCCGCCGTTGGGGCCGCCCGGAGGATATCGGCCGCGCGGTGCGGGCGATCGCGGAGGACCGCTTCCCGTTCTCGACGGGCGCCGTGTTCGACGTCGACGGCGGTTTCCACCTGCACCGGCTGTGAGGCGTTCTGAGCGGCTGAACCGTGGACGGTTCCGGCGCGGCCGCGGGTGCGCGGGCGTCTTGAATTCGTTCTTCGGCTGAAACCCCAGCCGCGCCCTTCCTCTTTATGCTCTTCATCTGCCAGGCGGGTTTCGAGGCGTTGCTCGCCCGCGAGTTGGCGGAGGCCTTCAGCTTGGCCGCCGTTGAGCAAGGGCCGGGTTGGGTACGGGTCACCGCGGTCGAGGGCCGGGCGGCCCCGGCGGATGCCGCCTTCCCGCAGGTTGCGTTGCCTTCGCCGGTCGAGGTGCGGGGCGAGTCGGTTAACCAGCTCGCGACGCGTGTCGCGGACTTTTTTCTCGGTAGCCTGCGCGGCGAACGCGTGGAAACGACCTGGCCCAGCGTGTGGACGGGGCCGGCCGAGCTGGTCGGTTTGGGGCGACGCATCTCCGCGGTGGAAGCGGCGTTCGGGGAAGTCCTGAAACGGAAGCTCGCGCGGGTCGCCCGCTTGGCGACGGCGGAACGGCCGCGGGGCGGCGACGGCGCACCGGCGCGCGGGCTGTTCGTGCATTTCACGGACTTCGGGCGCGCGTGGGTGTCGCGTGACGCGGTCGCCTACGGCCAGCGGAGGATGGCCGATGACGAGCAGGCGCCGTCGCGGTCCTACCTGAAGGTCGAGGAGGCCTACGGTTTACTCGGACGTGAACCGGCGGCGGGCGAAACCGTGTGCGACCTTGGCGCGGCGCCCGGCGGCTGGAGCTACAGCGCGGCGCGGCGCGGCGCGCGCGTCATCGCCATCGATAATGGCCCCCTGAAGGGAGGGGCCTTGGGTCATCCGGGCATCGAACACCGGCGCGAGGATGCCTTCCGTTTCCGTCCGCCGGAGGGGGAGCGCCTCGACTGGCTCTTCTGCGATATGGTGGAGGAACCGCACGAGGTGCTCTCGCGCATCGTCACCCCGTGGCTGGCGCAGGGCTGGTGCCGGCGATTCGTCGTCAACCTGAAGTTCGGGCGCGTCGACCCGGTCGCGCTCCTGCGCGAACTGCGCTCCGCGGGCTCACCGTTTGTCCGGCACGCGGCGCACGTCCGCGTCCGTCATCTCTACCACGACCGCGAGGAATTCACGGTGGTGGGGGAGAGGGCGGGTTGAGACGACCCGCCGCGATGAGCGTGGCGGGAGCGGCGGTGCCGTCCCGCTTCGCGCCTTGCGCCGGAGCGGTTCAGTTCACCCCGCGGCTGGCCGGAGCCGGGGCGGCGGGCGCCTTCGCGGCGGCCTTCGGCGCGGGCGGCGGACGATAGAGGCTGACGAGGCATCCACCCGTGGCGGCCATCACGATCCCGAGGAAAAACTGCCACGGCACCCCGGAAATACCGTCCTTCGGCGGATGCATCCAGGTGGCGACGACGGCGTTCACGATGGGCGCGCCGGCGAAGACGATGGACATGACCACCTGCGGGTTTCCCTTGGCACCGAACGCGAGGAGGATGCCGAAGGCGCCGACGGCGCCGAGCGTGCCGGCGATGAGCGAGATCCAGACCCCCTTGGCGGGGAAGCTGAAATCGGAGCCATTTGTCTTGAGCAGCACGAGCGGCGCGAGCACGGCGAAGATAAAATAGGCGACGCCCACGAAGAGGAATGCCTTGTAGCGCCCCAGCACGGGATCGTTCATGGCCATCTGCCCGCTGTGCAGGAAGACGCCGTAGAGGCCCCAGGAGGCGACGGTGAGGAGGACGTAGTTAAGCCATTGCATAGTCGTGGAGGTGGAGGGTGGCGGGCGGAAAGGCGGGTCAGCGAGCGGGAAGCTCGACGGCGGGTTCGCGCTCAAGCACGGCGCGCAGCGCGGCTGGTACGGGTGACTTCTGGATCTCGCGGGTCGCCCCTTCCAGGGAGACATGGATGATCGAGCACCGGCCCGAGGCGACGGGCTCGCCGGGTCCCGAGGCCGGTCCGAAGATCCAGAATCCGTAGGTGAGGCTGTGGGTGCGGACTTCCTGGCCGCGAAGCGCGACACGCAATGTTTCCCCGAATCGGGCGGGGCGATGGAAATCACACGCGACGGCGAGGCGAGGCCAGCCCTGTTGCCTCGCGCCCTCGGCGGTATGCACCGGCAACCCGAGCGAGCGCAGGAAGGCGTGTTCCGAATTCTCCACGTAGCGCAGGAAGTTCGCGAAGTGCACGATGCCCGCCAGATCGGTGTCGGCGAAGGCCACCTCGACGCGGTGGCAGAAATGAAAGCGGGCGGGGATCTCCATGGGTGGCGGGTTGCCGTGGCGCGAGTGGCCCGAGTTTCTTCCCGTATCGTTCCCGCTTAAGCAAGCGTGCCGGCGGGCACGGTCTTCGCGGCCGACGCGGCGAGGGCGCGGGCGTAGGCGCGGCGCGCGTGGCGATTGTGCCGCCGGAGGGCGGATTCGAGCGGGGCGGCGGACCCGCGGCGGACGGCGGCGACGATCGCGCGGTGTTCGCGCTGCGCCTCGGCGAGCCGCGGGCCGGGAACGGACCGAAAAAAATGGCGCCGGATGCGCTCCCAATGGTCGAAGGCGAGCCGCAGGCCGTCTCCGACCAGCGGCAGCCTTGCGATCGCGGCGAGGCGGAGGTGGAAGGCGGCGTTGGCGCGGCTCCAGTCGTCCGCGTCGCCCCGGCGCGCGGAGCGGTCCAGCTCCGCGAGCAGGATTTCGAGTTCGGCGACATCGGCCGGAGTGGCGAGGGCGGCCACGCGGCCGGCGGGCGCGGTCTCGAGTCCCTCGAGCAGCGCGAAAACATCCGCCACCGAGTCCGCGTCGAGCGGCGCCACCTCGGCCCCGCGGTGGGGCCGGATGACGACGAGCCGCTCGCTGGCCAGCCGGGCGACGGCCTCGCGCACCGGGATGGCGCTTACCCCGTGGCGGCGGGCGAGGGCGTCGAGATTGACGTACTCCCCGGGCGGCAGCGCGTGGGTGAGGATGGCGCCCCGCAGCCAGGCATGCACCTGCTCGGTCTTGGTCGGCGGACGGGCGGGAATGGCGGGCAACGCTTGGGCCATGGGCTCGGCGGGGAGGCTGGAAAGCGTTTGACGGTCCCGCAATCATATATGATTTATGATTTTTAAACGCCATGTCCGCGCCCGCCGTCCCGCTCCCCGACCTTCGCCGCCTCTGCGTTCACACCATCACCACGAAGCCGTGGTCGGTGGAGACCGCCGCCGCGCGCTTCGCCGCCGCCGGCGTCGGCGGGATCACGGTGTGGCGCGACGCGCTGGCGGGCCGCGATATCCCCGCCACCGGCCGGCTGCTGCGCGACCACGGGCTGGCGGTCGTCTCGCTCTGCCGCGGCGGTTTCTTCCCGGGGAAAACCGCGGAGGAGCGCGCGCGGGCGATCGATGACAATCGCCGCGCGGTGGCCGAGGCCCACGCGCTCGGCGCGCCGCTCGTCGTGCTGGTGTGCGGCGCGGTGCCCGGCCAGCCGCTGGAGGAATCCCGCCGGCAGATCCTCGACGGCATCGCGGCCGTACTGCCCGACTGCCAGGCCGCGGGCGTGCGGCTCGCCATCGAACCGCTGCACCCGATGTACGCCGACAGCCGTTCGGCGGTGAACACCCTCGCGCAGGCCAACGACATGGTGGAGGCGCTGCGCTCGCCCCACGTCGGCATCGCGGTCGACGTCTACCATCTCTGGTGGGATCCGGCGCTGGAGAACGAGATCGCGCGCTGCGGCCGGCTGGGCGCGCTGGCGGCGTTCCATGTGTGCGACTGGCGCACGCCCACGATCGACCTGCTCAACGACCGCGGCCTCATGGGCGAGGGCTGCATCCCGCTGCGGCGCATCCGTGGTTGGGTCGAAGCGGCGGGCTTCCGCGGTTTCAATGAAGTGGAGATATTCTCGAACCGCCTCTGGGCCGGTGACCAGGACGAGTTTCTCGGGAACATCGTCCGCGCCTACCGGGAGCATGTTTGACGGGACTAAAGGACCAAGGGACCAAGGGACTGAGGGTGAAACCACGAATGGGCACGAAGGCACACGAAGGGGAGGGATCTGAGGGCGTCGGGGCGCCGATCATCCCTTGCCGGCCTGGTTGTTCGACCGCGGGCGGATGGGTTTCCGAAGTGCTTTGCGGGGTTTAACCACGGATGGACACGGATGAACACGGATCCCAGGCAGAGTATTTCTCCGCGCAGCCCGGGCTTTTTCCTCCAGGCGCGACATGTGGTCATTGCCGGATTGGCTGTGGGGTCCCTCCGAATCCGTGGCTATCCGCGTCCATCCGTGGTTGTCACCGGTCCTAGTCCGAATGCCATTTTGACGGTTTCGTTTAACTTCCCGATTCCTTTCGCCTCCTTTCTCTCATCATGAAAATCCACCGGCTCGGCATCATCATGAACGGCGTCACGGGACGCATGGGCACCAACCAGCACCTGATCCGCTCGATCAAGGCGATCATCGATCAGGGCGGCGTGAAGCTCTCGGACTCCGAGGTGATCATGCCCGACCCGGTGCTGGTCGGCCGCAGCGAGGAGAAACTCCGGGCGCTGGCCGCCCGCACGGGCGTCTCGCGCGTCTCGACCAACCTCGACGCCGAGCTGGCGAACCCCGCCAACCAGATCTATTTCGACGCGACGCTCACGGGCCAGCGGCCGGTCGGCGTGCGCAAGGCGATCGCGGCGCGCAAACACATCTACTGCGAGAAGCCCACCGCGACCACGGCCGCCGAGGCGCTCGCGCTGGCCAAGGAGGTCACCGCCGCCGGGCTCAAGAACGGCGTGGTGCAGGACAAGCTCTGGCTGCCCGGCCTCGTGAAGCTGAAGTACCTCATCGATACCGGTTTCTTCGGCCGGATCCTCTCCGTCCGCGGCGAGTTCGGTTACTGGGTCTTCACCGGCGAATACGAGAAGCTCCAGCGTCCCTCGTGGAATTACCGCAAGGAGGATGACGGCGGCATCATCGTGGACATGCTCTGCCACTGGCAGTACGTGATCCAGAACCTCTTCGGCGAGATCAAGAGTCTCACTTGCCTCGGCGCGACGCACATCCCGCGGCGCTGGGACGAGAGCGGCAGGCCCTACGCCTGCACCGCCGACGATTCCGCCTACGCGACGTTCGAGTTGGTGAACGGCGTGATCTGCCAATTCAACTCCTCCTGGGACGTGCGCGTGCGGCGCGACGACCTGCTCACGCTGCAGGTCGACGGTACGCACGGTTCGGCCGTCGCCGGCCTGCGCGACTGCACCGCGCAGTCGCTCGCCGCCACGCCCCGCTGTGTCTGGAACCCCGACATCGACAGCCCGATCAAGTACATGGACGGCTGGACGCGCGTGCCGGACCAGGGCGTTTACGACAATGCCTTCAAGGTCGAATGGGAGCTCTTCCTGAAGCACGTCGTCACCGGCTCGCCTTTCCCGTGGACCCTCCTCGAGGGCGCGAAGGGCGTGCAGTTGGCGGAGCTGGGCCTCAAGTCGTGGGCCGAGCGCCGCTGGCTCGATGTGCCACCGCTGAAGTGACGCGGTCAGGGGCCGGCGCAAGGATACGCCGTTGATCCGAGTGAGCCCGCCCCAGGCTTGGCGAAGGAGGTAAGCCGCGGAAATTGCCACCGACTATTCTTCCGCTGCTGGCCTCCTCCGACACGCCGTTTCCGGCCCGCGGCCTGGTTTCATCCAGCCCCTTGATCCCCGACTTCGGGAAAACAGAAGGGGCCGGCGATAACCCCTTAACGCCGGCCCCAGTTTTTTCTGATTTTCCGGCCTCGCGGCCGGTTGCGACCCAAACCCTGCATGGGTCGCGGGGTGGGAAGAGCATCGCCCGTGCCAGCTTCGGAGGTACCGCGGCCAGGCCATGGTTCATCAGCCGGGCTTCATCCTGCCCGGACCGGCATGAGGAAGCCTGCGGGTGAGCGGGCCGCGTGGGAGCACACCTGAAGACGCCGGCCAACCATGGCTACGCACCTCGCGCCGCTAGTGCGGAGCGAATTTCGTCATGGCGTCGAACTCGTCGGCGATGGCGCGGTCGCGAGCGCAGCGGGTCATCTTGTGCTGTCCACCCCAGCGGCCGTGAAAGCGCCGCCAATGCTCGAACACCCCGGGCATGACGAGACGTACCACCGGGGCCTCGAGGACCCCGCGGGTGCGACGGTCGGCGTAGGCCTGATGCGTCACGGAGAGCTTGGCGTCCAGCTCCGCGGCCAACTGCGGACCGGTTGGTGTCGCCGCCGTGCCTGGATTCAGTTCGATCCACCACTCGTGGCGGCCGCGGCGCTCGCCGACGAGCGTCTCGACCGTGACCTGCGGGGCCACGTGAAAATCCACGATCCGCCAGCCTTGCCGGCGACACACCGCGGTAAGCGCACCGGTGAGGTCGCGCTCGTGCAGGTTTTCCCGGAAAACGTCCAGACGCCGCCCCGTGCGGCCGACGACGAGGAGCCTTGCCGGCGCGAGGGAGGTGAGACGCACGACGTCCTCCAGGAGATGGCGTACCAGTCCTCCGGGTGTCGTGACCAGCAGGGCGTAGTCGACCCCCATCTTCGCGCCCGCGAGCGGCACGGCCCTCCGGCCGGCGGTCTCCAGCGGGCCGTTCTCCAGCTCCCCGAGAGGGAGAAACTCAAAAAACACACCCTGGTCCGTGAGCAGCCGCAGGCCTTGGGAGGCCTCGCCGTCCTGCGCGGCGATGAATGCCTCGCTCGCGGCGTACACCTCGTGAAGCCGCACGCCCGGTCCGGCCAGTTCGCGCAGGGTATCGGCGTGGAAACCCAGCGCGTCACCCCCGTGGATCACACATTCGAGGTTGGGCCAGCGGGCCTGCAGCGTGGTGGCATCCGCGCCGAGCGCCGCGCGCGCGAAAGTCGCTATTCCACCGGGAAGGCCCGCGATCAGCGTGAGGTCGGCGCTCTTCCCGCGGGCGAGGGCGGCGGCCTGTCGCTGATCGGCGTCGGTGAGGGCGGCGGCGGCGAGTCCGGGCTCATGGAGGTGTTTTTCGGCCCAAGGCGGCAGGCTAAGCGTGGCGATGCCGCTCATGTCCCCGGCCGCAGCACCGTCGGGCCGGGTAGTGTCGACTGGCTCGACCGCCGCGGCGCCACCCAGCAGCAGGTGACGGCCGCGAAAAACCCCCGCGTGCCGCGCCGCGACCGCATGGTGCAGCACGGCGCGCAGGCCCGCCCGCTGGAAGTGCGCCAGCAGTTCCTCGGTCACGGGCACCAGCCGGCGGGCGCCCTCGGCGACGCCGGCCGTGCGGGCGAACAACCGGCAGGTTCCTGGCCACAGCACGCCGGCCTCCCCGGCGACCATCCGGGCGACCGCGGGGGCGATTGAGGCGTGCGTCTGTACCGGCACGCGCGCCTGGAACGCGGGGTAGGCCAGCCGGGGCTCGACGCCGGCGGAGCGCCAATGCGCGGCCGCGGCGAGCCGGGGTAGCAGAGCGGAAAGCGCGGCGGCCTGCTCCGCCGTTCCGCCACCCCGGCTTCGCAGGCGCCATTCCACCCCGGCCGTGCGTAAGCTGAGACCGAGGACGTGGAAGAATTTGGGCCGGACGGGCATGGCGGCGCGGGGCGAGGCTAGGGCAGGGCCGGCGACGAAGAGTCGCAAGCGAATTACCCCCGCGGAGGCGCGCTCCGGGTTTGCGCGCGCCACGCGCGGCCCCAAGCGTCCGGGCAATGCCGTTGCCCCCGATCATCCATGAGGACGCGGAGGTGCTCGCCTTCGACAAGCCGAGCGGCCTGCTCGTCGCGCCCGACCGCTGGGACAAGACCCGAGTGAATCTCATGGGGCTGGTGCACGCTGATGCACGCCTTGGCCGCGGAGTGGCCAACGTCCACCGGCTCGACGCCGACACCAGCGGAGTGCTCTTGTGCGCGAAAACGAAGCCCGCGCTCGATTTTCTTTCGGGCCAGTTCCAGTCGAAGACCGTGGGAAAAACCTACCATGCCCTGGTGGCGGTGCTGCCCGCGGGCCGCGAGATGAAGGTCGTGGCACCGGTGCGCGACGCGCAGGGCGGCCTGCCCGACGAATTCACCGTGGAGCTGGCGCTGGGTGAGGATGAACGCCAGCCGGGCCGCATGCGGGTCTTCAAAGGGCGCGGCGGTAAAGCCTCCGTGACGCGTTTCCGCACGCTTGAGCGCTTCGGCGCGGGTGCGCCGCGTGACCGGGAGGCCGCGCCGGCCGGCTACGCCTGGGTGGAGTGCGAGCCGCTGACCGGGCGCACCCACCAGCTGCGCGTGCACCTCGCCGCCGCGGGCGCGCCGATCCTTTACGATCCGTTCTACGGTGATCCCCGCGTCGCGCTACGGCTCTCCGACCTGAAGCGAGGCTACAAGGGACGCGACGATGAGAAGCCCTTCATCGGACGTCTGGCGCTTCACGCCACGGCGCTCACCTTCACGCATCCGGCCTCCCGCGAGCGCGTCACCCTGACCGCGCCCGTGCCGCACGAGTTTGAGGTCGCCCTGAAGTACCTGCGCCGTTTCGCCTCCTCCCCGTTGTCCCGCGCCCGCGCCGTCGCCTGATCCTTTTTCCTCCATGAAAACCCCCGCTCCCTCCATTACCCGCCGCGAGGCGCTCCGCACCGCCGCCCTTGGCGCGCTCGTCGTCCCCGTCATCGGCTCCGCTTTCGCCGCCGAGAAGAAAAAGGCGCCTGAGGCCGCCCTGCCGACCTACGCCTCGTTCCCCGACGGCCGCGAGAACGGCCTCCGGCTCGGCGTCGCTTCCTACTCGCTCCGCAACCTGCCTCTCGACGAGTTCATCTCCGTCGTGAAGGTGCTGCGGATCTCCAACGTCGCGCTTTTCCGGCTGCACTGCAACTGGGAGTCGGCTCCGGTGGCGGAGTGCCGCGCGGTCGGCGAGAAACTCAAGGCCGCCGGGTTGCGCCTTACCGGTTCCGGCGTCGTCAATCTGCCCAACGACGAGGCCAAATGCCGCCAGGCCTTTGAGAACGTGAAGGCCGCCGGCATGGCCACCATGGTCTGCAAGCCCGACCTCGCCGCCCTCCCGCTCGTCTCCCGTCTCGCCAAG
>Ga0255188_1000278_pt1 | contig 18224 bp, 9 predicted proteins | sample Miss_Cont_RepB_8_FD_188427 | JGI IMG/M metagenome (GOLD analysis project Ga0255188, IMG submission 188427) | Freshwater microbial communities from Mississippi River, Louisiana, United States - Miss_Cont_RepB_8h | ecosystem: Environmental > Aquatic > Freshwater > River | place: USA: Louisiana... | reverse complement strand
CAAACCAAATGAATAATCCGTTGCTATCCGCCGTCCGCGCCGCTGGGCGCGTCGGCTTTGCCACCGCCGTCGGCGCGGGCGTCGTCTTCGCCGCCCAACCCACGGTGTCGACCAACGAGGTCCAGAAGTTGGAAAAGTTCGTCGTCACGGGATCCCTTATCCCGATCGCGGCGGGCTCCCCCGCCATCCCGGTCACCGTAATCAGCGCGCCCGAGATCGAAAAAACGGGTAAGCACCGACTTGCTCGATGTGCTGAAGAAGACGCAGCCGGCCTTCTACGGTTCGAATAACATCGGTTCGGAGAACGGAAACATTTCCTCCGGGTCCACCAACGGCGGCTCGCAGGTATCGCTGCGCAACCGCGCCACCCTGGTTCTCATTAATGGTCGTCGCGCCAACATCTCCCCGGTGCTCGCCAGCGGCGGCGCCAGCTTCGTTGATGTAAGCGTTATCCCGATCTCGGCCGTGGAGCGCATCGAGGTGCTGTCCGATGGCGCCTCGGCGACCTACGGTTCCGACGCCGTCTCCGGCGTGGTGAACATCATCCTGAAGACCAACTACGCCGGCACGGAGATCGGCGGTACCTACGGTTGGAGCCCCAACAACGGCAAGTGGTCCAACCGCAGCTACTTCGGCGTCGCCGGGGCCAGCTTCGGTAACACCAGCCTCACCATCACCACGGAGTGGAAAAAGAGCGACCCGCTCATCCAATACGAGCGCGACTTCGCCAAGGGCCAGTTCCGCACCCCGTCTTTTGCCGGCTCCATCAATCTCGCCGGCACCACTGACTTCTACTTCCTCGGCGGTGGCCGGAATGCCCCCCCGCAGAACCTGGATCTGACACCGGCCCAAGCTGTCTCTCAGGGAATTTATCAAGGGCCTCTCACTCAGGATCAGGTCGCCCAGTTCTTCGACCTGGCCAACTACCCGACCATGCTGCTCGCCGCCCAGCGCCGCAGCTTCACCGCCGCGGTCGAGCATCGCCTGACCCCGGAGACCACCCTGTTCGGGGATTTCATTTACTCCCTCAATGAGACCGAGTCGGTCCTCAACGCCCAGCCGGTCTCCGGCAACGTCGTGGCCGCCAATCCGAACAACCCGTTCAACGTCACGGTCACGGCCCGTAATCGTTTCGTTAACTTCCCCCGCATCTATGACAACCAGTCGACCAGCATGCGCGGTGTCGTCGGGGTGAAGGGCAAGCTCGCCAACGGCTGGAACTACGAGCTCGGCGGCAACTTCAACCGCACCGACCACGCCTATCGGAACAAGAACCTGATCGATGCGGTTAAGTACACCGAGCTGGTGAACTCCGGCGCCTACAACCCGTTCGCGATCCGCCAGAACCCCGGCGTTATCGAGAGCATGCTCGGCGTCCAGTTCCGCAACTACGACAGCCAGCTGAACAGCTTCGACCTGCGCCTCAACGGCAGCCTCTTCCGTCTGCCCGCCGGCGACGTGCAGCTTGGCGTCGGCGCCGAGACCCGCTGGGAATCGCTCAGCTTCATGAACGACCGCTTCGACCAGACCGGCCAGTGGCTCCAGGCCACCCCTCGTCAGCCGTTCGCGGCGCGTTCGACCACCGACGGCTTCTTCGCCGAGGTACGCGTGCCGATCTTCGGCGGGTCCCGGACCGCCCCCGGTTTCCACGTCCTCGAGCTGTCCGCGGCCGGCCGCAAGGACATCTACAGCAAGACGTCCGACCCGACCGTGCCGAAGGTCTCCCTGCGCTGGCTGCCGTTCAACGACGAGCTGGCGATTCGCGGCACCTACTCGGAGTCGTTCAGCGCCCCGACCTTGTTCGACCTCTTCGGGCCGATTTCGCAAGGGTTCACCTCGTCGATCAACATCACGCGCTACAACACCTCGGGCACTTCGCTCGGCGTCGCTTCCGGCTCCCGGCAGTACCGCTCCCAGAGCGGCTCCAACTCGAGCCTAAATCCGTCGCAGTCCCGCAACTGGTCCGCGGGCGTGGTCTGGTCGCCCAAGTCCATCAAGGGCTTCTCGCTCACCGCCGACTGGTTCAACATCGACGAGCGTGATCTGATCTCGTCGATCAGCTCCGTGCTCATCGTCACCGACGTGGAGCAGAAGGGCCCGGCCTCCCCGTACGCCGGCCTGGTGCGTTTCGGCACGAGCCTCGCGGGCGAGGTCTACTTCGGCACGGGTTCCGCCGTAACCAGCCCCGGCCAGATGACCAACCGCCCCTCCGACGAGATCTGGATCTCCAACTCGATCGTGAACGTCGCGGGCTATTGGCAGGACGGCATGGACGTCACCGCCAATTACAAGTGGTCCGCGCAGGGGCTCGGCAACTTCAGCGCCTCGCTGGCCGGCACCTACATCCGCGAGTACGCGGTGCAGAGCCTGCCCGGCGGCGCGGTTTCCCGCTACCAGGACGGTTTCTCCGGTTCGGCGGTCTACCCGCGCTTCCGCACCCGCTCCAACCTCGACTGGAGCCATGGCAGCTGGAACGCGACCGTCGGCCACACCTGGATTCCGGAAGTCGACGACCTCGCCTGGTCGACCGAGTACCGGGTGGAGAGCTACCACACGTTTGACCTGCGTTTCGGTCGCAGCTTCGCCAACTCGTCGAACCGTTGGCTCCGCGGCCTCCAGGCCAACCTGGGCGTGAACAATGTGTTCAACAAGGTTCCGCCGCTCATCCGCTCCGAGGGCAACCAGTCCCGCGACATCAGCAGCTACGATCCGATTGGCCGCTACATCTACGCCTCGGTGAAGTACAAGTTCTGATCCGGAAAGTAAGCCTTACCAAAAAGCCGGGCCCGCGAGGGCCCGGCTTTTTTGTGCCCCGTGAAAGTGCGGCCCCAGATTTGGGGCCGCTTTCCGCAGGCGGGTAACGGGAACGTGCCGCTATTCTCCGCTGCGGACCGGAACCGGGGTGCCGACCTTTACCCGGCCCTCGGGGATGTTCATGTTGCGTTCGAGGAACGCCTCCACTTTCGCGTAGAAGGCCAGTTTATTCTCCAGCTTCCGGAATCCATGCCCTTCGTTCTCCTCGATGATGGCCTCGAATTCCTTGCCGTGCTGCTGAAGGCGTGACTCCAGCTTCTGCCACTGGTCGAAGCGCACGCGCGGGTCGTTCTTGCCGTAGGCGGCGAGCAACGGGGCGCGAATCGCCGCGATATGGTTGATCGGGTTCACGGCCCGCATGCGGTCGGCATCCTTCACCGGATCGAGGTTGGTGATCGATCGGGCCTCATCCAGGATCCGGGGCGGCGTGAAGCCTCTGCCGCCGCCCGAACGCAGCTCAAGGTCGGCCACGCCGACGTAGTTGATCCCTAGACAGAACAAATCCGGGGTGAGGGTGAGCGCCGCCATGGTTGCGTAGCCGCCGTAGCTCGCGCCGAAGATACCGACGCGGGACGGATCGGCGTAGCCTTGCTCGATACACCAGCGCACGCCGTCGGTCAGGTCATCCTGCATCTTGCCTCCCCATTCGCGGTAACCGCCGCGCTGGAAAGAGAGCCCGTAGCCGCCGGAACCGCGGTAATTCACCTGGAGTATCGCGTATCCCCGGCTCGCAAGGAACTGGATCTGTTCGTTCCAGCCCCAGATATCGCGGGGGCCATAGGGTCCGCCGTGCGGGATCAGGACCATCGGGAGTTTCTTCAATTCCTTCCCGGCCGGTACGCTGATGTACCCCGGTATTTCCAGGCCGTCCCGTGCCTTGAAGCGGATGGGGCGCATCTCCGCCATCCGCGCGGGATCGATTTTCGGACGCACCTTCCCGATAAGAGACATCTCCTGCTTTTCGGAATCGAAGAGGTAGTACGTTCCCGGATCGCGATCGCTGGCGGCGAGCACGACCATCAGCTTCCCGTCCGCGGAGGAACTCGCGATCAGGTTCCGCGTTCCCGCCAGCGAGGCGTCGAGATCACGCGCGATCTTCGCCAGTCGTTCATCCAGCCATTTCACCTCAGGGTAGTCGTCCGTGTAGGAGATCCCGGCCAGATCTCCCGTCGCATTGAAAATCAGACCATCGACCGCGGCGCGCGAGGAGAGTCCGCCACGACGGTAATTGGCCAGTCGATCGCCCGGCTCTACTCTGGGGTGGTGGAAGATTATCGGGCCCCAGGTTCCGGTTTCGGGATCCAGCGTCCGGATCACCGCCGTGTCGTGCTCCATGAAGCTCTTCACGTACAGCGTCCGGCCGTCCTTCGCGAAAACGGAGGGTCTCCAGTGCGGTTCCAGTGGGGAAGCTTCCTCGAAGAGCAGTGAGATTTCGCGGCTGAATTCACCGATGGTGCGCCATTCATCTTTCGATGTGCGGCGGTACTTGATTCGCACCGGCTCGGTGAAGTCCGTGCAGATCGCCGCCCGCACTTCCCCGTTGGCATCGGCGATCCAGACCCTTGCCCCGATGTAATTTGTCTCATGAACCACCTCGCGACCGTTGCGGATGTTTACCTTCACCACATCACCGAGTCCGGAGTTCCCGCGCAGGCGGTTCATCAGGATGTGATCGCGGTCCTTCGGTAGCAGACTCACTAACGTCTTCGGCAAATCCCGCACCCCGGAGGGTAGATCGCCTTCGCCGAGGCCGTCGGCGGTGGCTTCTACTTTTTCCAACTTATTGATTACAATTAGGTTGGAGCCGTCTGGGTCGCAGGCGAACATGCCGTATTGTTCCCTTCCGCCATATTGCTGCGCAAAAAGGATCCGATCTGGCTTCGCCCACACGTAAGAAACGACGCTCTCGATCTTCATGTCCGTGAGCCAGCGCAGTTTGCGCGTTTCTCGGTCGAGGATTGCGAGATTCATCCGCTGGTTCTTGGGCGCTAACCACGTGAGGTAACGTCCGGTGGGCGAAAGCTGCACCGCCTGCATTTCGGGATCCGCGAAAATTTCCTGCAGGGGAGGTGGGGCTGGATTCTTGGGGTTCTCGCGTGCGTGTGTGGGGACGGTCGACGAGACCAATAGGCCGATGAGAGAGAGCAGCAGGAGTCGCATGCGGACGAATCAGCGGGGTTGCAGCAGGCTGTCAAACGGAGCGCTGGTTACCCCTTGGTTGAGGCGCGTGGGCGAAGCGTGAAATCAATCCGAGGTTCGGGTTTGCGAAGTTAAGGGAATTCCCTACCTGCTTTGTCGTTAATCCATCGCCGGACGGCTTTTGGCTGTGCCGGCGGTTCGTCTGAAACCTACCCAAAAACCATAATGAAACTGATGCCCGCCTCCGTTCGCGCGGGTCTGGTGGCCTCGGCCGTAGTTGCCGTCGGCTTCGCCCAGACCAACACCACGCGTCCTGCGTCGAACTCCCCCACCGAACCCGTGAAGCTCGAAAAGTTCGAGGTCACCGGCTCGAACATCAAACGCGTCGACGTCGAGGGACCCTCGCCGATCAAGATCATCACCCGTCAGGACATCGAGGTGTCCGGGCGCACCAATCTCACCGACATGCTCCGCGAGCTTCCGGAGGCGGGCCAGATCGGTATCAACGAGTCCGGCACCATCTCCGCGGTGCGCGGCTCCACGGCGCTCGACCTGCGTGGCCTCGGCGCCAATAACACGCTGGTCATCGTCAACGGACGTCGCGTCGCCCCGACCGGCAACAATTCCGGCGGCACGGTGTTCGTCGACCTCAACCGTTTTCCCATCGCCATGGTGGAGCGTGTGGAGGTCCTCAAGGACGGCGCCTCGGCCATCTACGGAGCCGACGCCACCTCGGGCGTGGTCAACGTGATCCTGCGCAAAGACTACAACGGCGCCGAAGTCGGCGTGAGTTACGGCAACTCTCCGCGGACCGACGTCCACGAGAAGACTTTGACCTTCTTCGGTGGCGCCTCGGCAGGGAAGGCCAGCGCGACGGTCGGCATCTCCTACTTCGAGCGCGGCGCCCTCCGCGCTTCCGACACGCCCTTCGCCAATAACGCCGACCTCTCGGCGCGCTTCGCCGCGCGTGGCGCGGCCTACGCGGATAACGTCGCCGCGGGCGCGTTCGACCTCCGCTCCGGCACGGGTCCGCAGGCCCGTATCGGTCTGACGGGTGCAGCCGCCGGCCAGATCAACGGCCAGAATGGCGTCAACATCCCCGGGCTCGCCCCGGGTGCCGCCATCACCCGACTGCCTGGCACGGGCGGCGCTGCCGCCGGCACGCTCGCTTCGGCCTCGCCGAGTTTCTCGTCTCCCTTCCGTTCCGCCACGGGCGGGTCTTTCAACGCCGCTGGGGCCGCTACCTACGAGCCGCAGCGCCTCGTCCCGCAGGGTAATCCGTCCAACCTCTACAACTTCCAAGAGTTCGTGTGGCTGACTCCTTCGACGGAGCGTACCGGCATCAACACCACCTTCCGGTACGACATGACGCCCACCACGAGCTTCTACGTGGAGACCGCCTACCAGAACAACAAGACCCACATCGAGCTCGCCCCTTCCCCGATCTCCACCGCGGGTGACAACAACATCATCGTCCCGAAGACCAACTACTGGAATCCCTTCGGCGTCGACGTTTCCTTCAATTACCGGCCGGTCGACATCGGTCCCCGCATGGCCGACATCACAAACGATTCCTATCGCATGGTCTTCGGCGTGAAGGGCTCGATCGGCACCAACTGGCAGTGGGATGCTTACTATTCCTACGACAACGACAAGGTCGTGGACCAGACCAAGAACGCCATCTCGGAGAGCCGCTTGCGCGCCTCGCTCGCCCGGAACACTCCGGATGCGATCAACATCTTCGGTGGCGCTTCCTACCGCAATCCGGCCTCCGTGCTGGATTCGATCCGCGTGACCACCCAGAAGGGCGGCTACTCGACGCAGGATCTGTGGCACGCCCAGATCTCCGGCGAGCTCGCGCAGCTTCCCACCGGCCCGCTGGGCAGCGCGCTCCTTTTCGAAACCCGCAAGGAGAAGTTTGGCGAGGCCAACGACGCCATCTCCACGACGCTCGATGACATCATCGGCCAGGTGAAGCTGGCCAACTCCACCGATGCCCGCCGCACCGTGAAGTCCGGCGCCATCGAGTTGAACGCCCCCCTCGTGCGGCCTGAGTCGCTCAATTTCGTCAACCGCCTCGATCTCACGGTCGCCGGCCGCTACGAGAAATTCAGCGATGGTTACAGCTCCGGTCTCACCCCGTACTACGGCCTGCGCTATCGCCCGACCAAGTCGCTGGTGCTGCGCGCCACGTACAACGAGGCTTTCCGTAGCCCGACGCTGCCGCAGCTCTACGGTGGCGTGCGCGAGTCGCTGCCCAACGGTCTGGCCGACCTCCGTCGTCCGCAGGCGCTCACCGGCGATCCCTTTGACGGCGCCGCCACGCAGCGCCTCGTGAAGGCGGGTGGTAATCCCAACCTCACGCCCGAAGTCGCGAAGGGCTGGCAGTACGGCTTCATTTACGAGGTTCCCTTGAAGAAGCTGCAGGGGCTCTCGTTCGGTGCCTCCTTCTTCCACATCGAGCAGGCCAATATCATCACCTCGGTCGGTACCGCCTTCATCCGCCAGAACGAAGTTGGTGGCGGCACCGGTGACCTCGTCGTCCGCGACGCGGCCTCCGAGACCTACACCAATCGCACGGCGGCCCCGATCAACGTCCTGTCGGGTCCGAACGGCGCGACGACGCCCGTCGCCCCCGGCCAGACGGTCACGGTCCCCGGCCGCATCCAGTACATCTCCGACAGCGTCGTGAACCTGGCCTTCCAGAAGGTCGAGGGCTACGACTTCGAGGTGAACTACCGCAAGCGCACGACTGACTTCGGTCAGTTCAGCGTGCGCAGCAACGCGACCTACCTGAAGTTCTACGGGTTCACCCGCACGACGAATCCCGCGAACCTGGCCGGCCGTGACGGATTCCCGCGCGTGCGCGTGCAGTCCAGCCTGCTCTGGACCCGCAAGGAGCACAGCGCCGGCATCACCAACAACTACATCGGGCCCTACAGCGACATCAACCGCGACGGCTACGAGGTGGAGAGCTATTCGACCTTCAACGCCTTCTACGGCGTTGATCTGCCGGCCGGCACGTTGGGCTTCCTGACCAACACCCGTGTCACGCTCGGCGCCGACAACCTCTTCGACAAGCAGCCGCCGCTGTACTACGACTCGATCGGTTACGAGAGTGGTTTCGTCTCCCGTCCGGTCGGCCAGTTCTTCTACGTCTCCCTCCGGAAGTCGTTCTAACGAACGCCGGAGCTCGGCTTGAACAAAGGGGCGGCCTTAGGGCCGCCCCTTTTGCTTTCCCCGGAACATGCTGGCCGCTGGCCCGCCGGCTGCTTCCATGCCTCTCAAATCCTCACTCCCCATGGCTCCACGTTTCCTTTGTCTCTCCGGGTTCTCGCGCCTCGCTTTGCTCGTGACCCTCGTCACAGCGCTCGGCGCGCAGCAAACGGCTGCTCCCGCGGCTCCGGAGGGGCCGGCCAAGCTGGAGGCCTTCGAAGTCACGGGCTCCCGGGTCAAGCGGCTCGATTACGAGACCCCGGTGCCCGTGATCACCTTCACGGCGGAAAGGATCGAGGAGAAGGGCTACGCGACGCTCGGGGAGTTCGTGCAGAGCCTCCCGTACAACAGCGCGACGGCCAACTCGGAGTTCACGACCGCGAGCTTCATCACCGGCGCCTCGACGGTTAACCCGCGCGGGCTCGGCTCCAATCGCGTACTCACGCTCGTGAACGGCCGCCGCGCGGTGCCCTACGCCCTCACCAACAGCGCCAGCGGCACTCCCCAGACCGTCTTCAACTTCAACAGCGTCCCCGCCTCCGCCATCGAGCGGATCGAGTTCCTCAAGGACGGTGCGTCCGCCTTGTACGGCTCCGACGCGATCACGGGTGTTTATAATCTGATTCTCCGGAAGAATTACGTGGGGTCCTCGGTGGATCTCTCCCTCTCGAACACCATCGGGCACGACACTCTGAGCCGGCGGCTGAGCGTCTTTACCGGACTGGCGCGCGACGGTTGGGAGATCACCGCGGGGTTCAACTACCAGAGCCGCAACGCCAATTTCCTCTCCGATTTCGGGGTCACGACGACCGACTTCCGCTTCCTCGGGGTCAAGGGGGCCAATCAGAACAGCACGATTTTCCGTCCGAGCTATCTCGCCCTCACCGCCGCGCAGGCGACGGCGGCCGGTCTCGGCACCGCTTCGGGGTATTACATCATCAACGGCGGCCAGCCCGCCGCCAATCCCACCAAAGCCAGTTTCACGTACGTGGGTACCTCGACCGTGGGAATCCCGAATTCCAACCGGCTCGATTTCGCCAACAACACGATGATCTACCCGGAGAGCGAAAGCTTCGGCGGCTACGTCGGCGTGAACCGCACGCTACGCGGCGGCGTGACCGCCTTTGCCCAGATCATGTTCAACCGCGGTTTCACGCACTACGAGTTCACGCCCTACGGCTACACCACGTCGCTGGCCGGGATAACTTTTCCCGCGACCAATCCCTACAATCCCACCGGCCTCTCGCTTACCGGCACGTCCACGTCCGCGCCTTGGACGTTCCGCGGCACCATCCGCCCGGTACGCGAGGTCAAGACCGCCACCGCCTCGGCGCTTGCCGGGCTCCGCGGTACCATCGGCCGCGGGTGGAGCTGGGAGACCGGCGTCAGCTACGGGCAGAACGAGACCATGCGCGACACCGACCTGATCCGCGCGGCCGACCTCCAGGCCGCCCTCAACGGCACGACGCGCGCCACCGCCTTCAATCCGTTCGGCCCCTCCGAGGATCCTAATCTTGAGGCGCGCCTCTACACCCGCTCCCGCGGTCTCGACGGCCGAATCTCCTCGCTGACGTGGGATGCCAACCTCAGCGGAGCGCTGTTCCGCCTGCCGTTCGCCGGCGCTGGCGACTTTGGCTTCGCCGTCGGGGCCGAACACCGCCGCGATCACCTTCGTTCCAATCCTGAGCCGAACAATTTCATCGGGTTCACCGCCACCACGCCCTACGAGGGCCGCCGCCGGATCAGCGCGGGTTTCCTCGAGGCCTCGGTCCCGCTCCGGAAGTGGCTCGAATTCCAGCTCGCGGTGCGGCACGAGCGCTACAGCGACTTCGGAGAGACCACCAAACCGAAGTACAGCGGCAAGGTGCGGCTGCCCGCCAACCGTTTCGTGAATGTGCTGCTGCGCGGGTCATGGTCGGAGTCGTTCAAAGCCCCCGACATCGGCCAGCTCTACCAGCCCCAGTCCTTCGCGGTCACGTCTGCGAGCATCAGTGACCCGCTGCGGCCGCAGGACGGCGCCCGCCAACTGCGGGTGCTCGTCGGCGGCAATCCCGCCCTGAAGCCCGAGGAGGGAACCGTGCAGTACGCCGGCGCGGTCTTCGAGGTTCCGGCACTTCGCGGTCTCAGTTTCAGCGTCGATCACTTCGACATCAAGGTGCGCAACGTGATCACGACGCTCGGCGCCAGCTACCTCCTGAGTGCGGAGGGGGGGCGGCTTTTCCCCAACGCCGTCGTGCGCGACAACTCCACCCAGAATCCCGGACCGATCTCCTTTCTCTACGGCATTTCCAACAATCTTGGCCTGCAGTTGTTCCGAGGCATCGACTACGGCGCCCGCTACTCGTTCCGCACCTCCCGGCTCGGCAGTTTCACTCTCACCGCGGACGCCACCCAGATCCTCAAGCGCGGGTCGGACGCGGGGCAGGGGGCGGGTTTCTTCGATAACACGGGGCTCTATTTCGACGTCGAGTGGCGCTACAACTACGGCGTCTCGTGGCGCCGCAACAACTGGGGCGCGAGCGTTTCCGCCGACGTCATCGGGAAGTTTTTCAACGACCGTCAGGCCACGGCCATTTTCCCCGGCTGGGGCGAGAACGTCTACGCGGTCATCAGCCCCGCGCTCACCTACCGCGGCTTCAAGCGCACCACGATCACCGTCGGCTCGACCAACGTCCTAGACAAGCGGCCGCCTCCGAACGGTTTCCTCGTGCTCGGTTTCGATGACCGCGCGTACGGCGCCGGCGCCCTCGGCCGCACCGTTTCGCTGCGGATCCGTCGCGAATTCTGACGGTCCCGCTTGGCCGGTAATTCTCCGTTGCGCGGCGACCGCCGGCCGGCCAAGGCTGCGCCGTTCTCAAAAACCGCCGGCTGTCCCGGGATTTTCGCTCGGGCCGCCGCCCCGCCCCCATGAAAAACCACCCCCCGTCGTTGCGTCCCGTAGTCGGTCTCGTCCTCCTCCCGCTCCTCGCGGCCGCTCCCGCCGTCGGCCAGTCCGCGGCTCCCTCGGGTCCCACTCAGCTCGAGAAGTACGAGGTCACCGGTTCCCTGATCAAACAGGCGGAGATGGAAGGCCCATCCCCGCTGCGGCTGATCACGCGCGAGGAGATCGCCCTCTCGGGCATGGACAACCTCACCGACATCATGCGCGACATGCCGGAGGCGACCAACCTCGGTATCAACGAGGGCGGGACTACCACCGCCGTTCGCGGCGCCTCGGCGATCGACCTCCGTTTCCTGGGGCCCAACAACACCCTCGTTCTGGTCGACGGTCGGCGCGTCGCTCCCAACGGCATCAGCAGCGGCGGCACCGTCTTCGTCGATCTCAACCGGATTCCCGTCTCGATCATCGAGCGCGTCGAGGTGCTGAAGGACGGCGCCTCGGCGGTGTACGGGTCCGACGCCACCGCGGGGGTCATCAACATCATCACCCGCAAGGATCACGTCGGCCTCGAGGTGACGGCGCGCTACGGCAACTACTTCAACACCGACGGAGGCGAACAATCGTACTCCCTCTTCGCCGGCACCCGCGCGAAGGGGCTGCGGGTCAATGTCAACGCCTCCTACACGTCGCGTAACGCCAACGCCGCGACCGACCAGCCGTTCTCCGCCAACGCCGACCAGACCGAACGCTGGCGGGCCTACGACGCGGTGAAGTACGCCTCGGCCTTGCGGCCGACCGCGACTGCGACCAGCGCGTTCGACGGGCGCTCCGGCACCGGTCCGTACGCCACCGTCGGCATCCCCACCGCTTCCCAGCTCGCGAACAACGGCCTGACGGCCGCCGCTATCCGGAACCCGCTCACTGGTGCCACCGCCACCTTTCTCCCGGGCACCGGCGGAGTGGCCGCGGGGACACTCGGCAGCTCGGGGAACTACGCGTCGGTACCGCGGGGCAACAACCCCGCGCGACCGACCGCCGAGCAGTTCGTGGCCCGCGCCTATCCGGCTGGCGAATTCAGCAACTCCTACAATTTCCAGCCTTTCGTCTGGAACGTGCCCGAGCGCCAGACGCGGAACATCAGCGTGGGCCTCGGTTATGACCTGCCGTGGAATATCAGCTTCGAGGCCGCCGTGCTCGCCGGCCGCATTCAGTCCGAGACCCGCCTCGCGCCTTCGCCGGCCTCGACCGCGGGCGACAACGACATCCTCGTCCCTGCCTCAAACTACTACAACCCGTTCGGCATTCCGGTCGCCTTCACCTACCGCCCGCTCGAGGTGGGCCCGCGCATCGCGCGCATCACCAGTGAATCCCAGGGCTACCGCGCCGGGTTGCGCGGGCTGGTGCTCGGGCGCTTCGATTGGGACCTCGGCTGGTCCTACACCAAGAACTCCTCGATCGACTACACCTTCAACGCGATCAGCGAGAGCAAGCTGCGCGCGGCCTTGGCGAAATCGACGCCCGACGCGCTCAACATCTTCGGCGGCCCGACTTTCAAGAACGACCCCGCGACCATCAACAGCATCAAGACCGTCACTTCCGCCTCGGGCAACGCCGACACGACATTGGTGGACGGCCGGGTCACCACCACCGAGCTCTTCTCCCTGCCGTGGGGCCGCGTCGGCGCCGCCGCCGGGCTGCAGCATCGCGTCGAGCATTTCAATTCCACGAACGACCCCCAGTCGACCTACCTCAATGACATCATTGGCCAGGTACGGCTCGCCGATCCCACCAACGCGGGTCGCACCGTCGACGCCGCCTCGCTGGAACTGCGGCTGCCCCTGGTGAAACAGGGTCGTTACCGCTTTCTGTACAGCGTCGAGTTGGGCGGCGCCGCCCGCTTCGAGCGTTTCAGCGACGGCTACGACAGCGGCATCAAGCCCGGCGCGCGGCTGGCATTCCGTCCGACCCGCAGCCTTCTGCTGCGGGGATCCTACAGCGAGACGTTCCGTTCACCAACGTTGCCGCAGCTCTACGGCGGGGTGCGAGAGAGCCTGGTCAGCAGTCTGCCCGATCTCCGCCGGCCGCAGGCTCTCACCGGGGATCCCGTCGACGCCAGCACCTACCAGCGTCTCGTGCGCACGGCGGGCAACCGGAACCTGAAGCCTGAGGACGGAGTCACCAAGCAGACGGGCTTCGTGTTCGATGTGCCCGGACGACTCTTCCGCGGCCTGTCGCTCGAGTTCACGCACGGCATCATCGAGCAGAAGAACCTCATCACCTCGGGCCTCGGCACCACGTTCATTCGCCAGAACGAGCTCACCAGCACGGGAGATCTCGTGGTGCGCGACCCGCAGTCCGAGACCTACCGCAACAACACCACGGCCGGCATCGCGATCCTCGCCGGCGCGGGCGGCGTCACACGGCTGGTCCAGCCCGGGGAGTCCGTCACCGTTCCGGGGCGGATCCGCTTCATCACCGACTCGGCCGTCAACCTCGCGCAGCAGATGGTGCGCTACTACGACTACGGGATCCGCTACCGCCTGCGGACCTCCGGCTTCGGCAGCTATTCGTTCTCCAGCAACTGGACCTACATGGGTTTTTACTCCGCTCGCCGTTTCCAGAACGACCCGGTGGTGAGCAGCGTCGGCCGCAGCCTGCCGCGCTACCGCGGCCAATCCTCGCTGTTCTGGCAGCACCGCTCCTGGGCCGCTAGCCTGTCGTCCACCTACATCCACCGCTATCGCGATCTCACGCGTGACGGCTGGGAGGTCGGCCGCTACCACACGTTCGGCAGCAGCTTGAGCTACGGATGGGACAAACGTTCCAAGCTCGGAGATCTTCGGCTCACCCTCGGGCTCGACAACATGTTCGACCGCCAGCCGCCGCTCGACAATTCCAACGTCGGCTACAACCAGGGCCTGGTGGGCCGTCCCGGCGGGCGTTTCGCCTACCTGAGCGCGCGCCGGTCCTTCTGATTCGCCGGGGTCCCGTCAGCCCGGTGGTGATTCCAGCCGGCGGCGCGCCCACGCCAGCGCGCCTTCCTCATCGCGGAAGGCGCCGTCCAGCTGGGCTTCGAACGCCGCGTCGAGGATCACCTTCATCGCGGGCCCGGGCGGGATGCCGAGCTTGATGAGGTGGCGGCCCAGTAGCACCGGCCTCGGTGCGAGCCGGTCCAGCTCCAGGGCGCGCGCCTGCGCGACGAGCGCATCGATCCTCCGATGGACCTCCGGAGTCGCCAAAGGCGGCCTTCCGTCCGCATCGGCCCGCATCACCGCGGCCAGTTCCTCGATTGTCGCCGGCGCCAGTCGCCGCGCCAGCCGACGTACCGCGGAGGAGGAGAGTTCCGCCTGGCCGCTGAAATGCGCGAGATGATTGACGACCAGCGCCCGCACGGGCTCATCCAGCCGCAACGGCGCCCCGATCCGTCGTAAAAATCGCACGGCCGGTTCGCCTCCCGCCGCTTCATGCCCCGGGCTCACCCAGCGTTGCCGACCTTTCTTCTCCGCCAGCGCCGTGGTCGCCGGCTTCCCGAAATCATGCGCGAGCACGGCGAACATCAGGCGTTCGCGACGCGACGGGTCCTTGCCCTGCCCGGTGGCCGCCGTGGCCAGGGCGTCAAGGCAATGACCGGTGTGCGCGAAGACATCCCCCTCCGGATGCCACTCCGGATCCTGGGGTGTGCCGCGCAGCGCGGCGATCTCCGGGAAGTGCGCCAGCCAGCCTGTTTCCTCGAGAACCTGCAGGCCCCGGGATGGACGTATCGCCTTCAAGGCCCACTTCTCCCATTCGCCCCACACGCGCTCGACGGGCAGTTCGGCGAACGAGTCCGCGATCCCTCGGCATAACGCTGCTGTGGCCGGCGCGAGCGTGAACTCGAAACGCGCCGCCAGCTGAAAGGCGCGCAGGACCCGCAACGGATCCTCGGTGAAAGCGGCGCTCGTGTGACGCAGCACGCGCGCGCGCAAGTCCGCCTGTCCGCCGTGGGGATCGATCAGATTGCCCGTGAAGGGATCGACGGCGATCGCGTTGAGGGTGAAGTCCCGTCGCGCCGCCGCGGCCGCGTCGTCGAGCCCGGGGTCGGGCGCGACGACGAATCCGCGGTGTCCCGCCCCCGTCTTGGACTCCCGGCGCGGGAGCGAGAAGTCATATTCTTCGCCGGTCGCGCGGCTCCGCACTTTGATCACCCCGAAGCTGCGGCCCACGATGTCCGTCGCGCCGAAGGGCTCCAGGTCCCGGTGCAGCGTCTCGAAGTCGATTCCGCCGACCTCGACGTCGAAGTCCTTGGGGGGCAACCCGAGCAGCCAATCGCGCACGCCGCCGCCGACGATTCGCGGACGACCATGCCGTCGCACCGCGTGCAGCATCGCCCGCAGGTCCTCGGGTAGCGGCAGGATGGAACTCATGCGCGCTCGCGGCGGGGCATCGCCTGAATCGCAACCAGCGCCCAGCCGGCGATCAGGGCGATCCCGCCCAACGGGGTGACGGGTCCGAGCCAGCGCGGGCCGCCGGTCGCCAGCCAATAAAGAGACCCCGAGAAAAGGAAGACACCGGCCACCCAGAGTTGCGTCACCCAGTCCCGCGCGCTCGCTTCGGCGTCCGGCAGGTGCCGTCTCCACACCGCCCATCCGACCAGCGCGACGGCGTGCAACAGATGGTACTGCGCCGCGGTTTCCCAGACGCCGGTCATCCCGCGCTCAAGCAGCCGGGCCTTCAGCGCATGCGCCCCGAGCGCGCCGAGCGCCACGCCCGTTCCGCCAAGCAGACCGGCGGCGAGGAGGGCGGCGCGGGAGGAAAGCGGGATCGCGGAGGGCATGGTTCACTTTCCGAACGGCGGTCGCCGGAAACAAGCGCGCAACGGACGGAAGGCGCGGCTTGAAGATTCCCGCGACGACTGGTTACTTCCCCCTCTTTTTCCCATGCCCGAGTCCGAGAAGAAGGATAACCCGATCAATCCGGCGGCCGACGCGAAGCCCGCCGAGGCCTCCGCCCAGGCGGCTCCAGACCTGGCCTCCCAGCTTGCCGCGGCCAAGGCCGAGGCTTCCGCGAATTACGACCGTTACCTTCGCACCGCCGCCGATCTGGAGAATTTCCGACGCCGGGCGCTGCGCGAAAAGGACGAGTTGCGTACAGCCGCCACGGGCCGGGTGTTGGAGGATATCTTTCCGGTGCTCGACACCCTCGCGATGGCCGCCGCGGCCGCGCGGCAGCCGGGTGCGGAGCTCAAGGGTGTGGCCGACGGGGTTGAGATGGTTCTCAGCCAGATGCGGTCGGCGCTCGCCGGTCATGGACTCAAGGAGATCAACCCGGTCGGCCAGGCCTTCGACCCGCACCAGCATCAGGCCATTTCCCACCAGGCTTCCGCCGAGGTGAAGGAGGAGAATGTCGTGCAGGTCGTGCGCGTCGGTTATTCCCTGAATGGGCGCCTCCTGCGGCCTGCCTCCGTCATCGTGTCCAGCGGCCCGGCCAAGGAGGCCGCGGCAGTCTGATCCGGCCGCGCCGTCCACCACCATGGCCAAGGAAGACTACTACGAACTGCTCGGCGTCGAGAAATCCGCCTCCGCCGAGGAGTTGAAGAAGGCGTACCGCAAGAAGGCGGTGCAGTTCCATCCCGACAAGAATCCCGGGGACAAAGCCGCGGAGGAGATGTTCAAGAAGGTCTCTCACGCCTACGAGGTATTGAGCGACGCGGAGAAACGCGCGGCCTACGATCGTTATGGCGCGGCGGCGTTCGAAGGCGGGGCAGGTGCCGCTGGTCCGCGTGGCGCGGGTGGGATGGGCGGCGGCGGGTTCCATGATCCGTTCGACATTTTCCGCGAGGTTTTCGGCCAGCAGGGCGGCCGCGGCGGCGGGGGAATTTTCGAGGAGATGTTTGGCGGCGGGGGTGGGGGAGGAGGAAGGGACGGCGCCGATCTCCGGTATGACCTCGAGATCACCCTCGAGGAAGCCGCCCGCGGCGTTGAGAAGGAGATCTCCTTCCGGAAACAGATGGCGTGCGAGCGGTGTGACGGCTCCGGCGCCGAGCCGGGATCGAAGCGCGTCACCTGCGCGACCTGCCGGGGCGCCGGCCAGGTGCGCCGTTCCGGCGGGATTATCACTTTCACCCAGACCTGTCCGTCGTGCGGCGGAGTCGGCACCCGGATCGAGAAGCCGTGCTCCGGCTGCCGCGGCGAGGGTCGGGTCGCGCGCAACACCAAGCTCAACGTGCGCATTCCTCCCGGCGTCGACACCGGTTCCCGGCTCCGCTCCAGTGGCAACGGTGAAGCCGGTCTCGCAGGCGGCCAACCAGGCGACCTCTACATCGTGCTTTCCGTGAAAGAGCATGAGCTCTTCGAGCGCCAGGGCGATGACCTGTTCTGCGAGATCCCGATCAAGTTCACGCTCGCCTCCCTTGGCGGGTCGATCGAGGTCCCCACGTTGTCGGGCAAGGCTTCGCTCAAGATCCCGCACGGCACGCAGAGCGGCACTACGTTCCGGCTGCGTGGCCGCGGCATGCCGAGCCTGCGGGGCGGCGCGCAGGGGGACCAGCTCGTGCGGGTGCAAGTTGAGGTGCCGACCGCGCTTTCCTCCGATCAGCGCCGGCTCCTCGAGGAATTCGCTCGCGTCAGTGGCGACGCCGCCGAACCGACGTCGCGTTCGTTTTTCGAGAAGGCGAAGAAGTTCTTCTAGCCCCTCCCGTCGAGGCCGGTCGGTCTCGACTCGGCTTGGCTCGCGCGGTAGCGAAAGGGGAGTTTTTGCTCCCCATGAAGAAGTTCGCGCGCTTGTTCCCCTTTTTCCTGTTTTGCTCGGCCGCCTGCGCGGCGGCCGACGCTCCGTCCGCCGGCCAGTCGGCGCCGCCCGCCGCCGCGAAGTCCGATGTCCGCAAGGGCAAGGGTAAGAGCGGCAAGGCGGCCGCCAAACAGGCCGAAGCCAAACCGGTCGTGGGACCGCACGCCGATTTCCCGCTCCCGGCGGCCGCGACCACCGCGCGGCCTCAGGGCATCGCGGCGCCGGGTGACGGGGAGCGCGTTGTCCTGCTCGGCAACGGACTCGCGGAACGCGACGTTTACTTCTCTCGCATCGAGACCGAGCTCCAACTGCGGTTTCCCGGCAGGAAACTCATCCTGCGCAACATGGGTCGTCCCGGGGATACGCCCGCGTTCCGCCCGCATCCGGCCCGTGTCTCCCAGTGGGCTTT
>Ga0255188_1000274_pt1 | contig 18379 bp, 13 predicted proteins | sample Miss_Cont_RepB_8_FD_188427 | JGI IMG/M metagenome (GOLD analysis project Ga0255188, IMG submission 188427) | Freshwater microbial communities from Mississippi River, Louisiana, United States - Miss_Cont_RepB_8h | ecosystem: Environmental > Aquatic > Freshwater > River | place: USA: Louisiana... | reverse complement strand
AGGTCTGTCCCGCGGAGTCGTTATTTCGCCCTTGCCGTAATGATCGCGTCCGCGACGTTCTTGGGGGCCTCGCTGTAGTGCTTGAACTCCATCGTGTAGGTGGCGCGGCCTTGGGTGGCGGAGCGCAGGGAGGTGGAGTAGCCGAACATCTCGGACAGCGGCACTTCGGCCTTGATGACCTTGCCACCGCCGGGCATGTCGTCCATGCCCTGGACCATGCCACGGCGGGATGACAGGTCGCCCATGACGGTTCCGGCGTAATCTTCCGGCGTCTCCACTTCCACGGCCATCATCGGTTCGAGAATGACGGGACTGGCGCGGCGCATGGCTTCCTTGAAGCCGATGGATGCGGCCATCTTGAACGCGTTTTCGTTCGAGTCCACGTCGTGGTAGGAACCGAAGACCAGCGTAGCCTTCACATCGACCACCGGGAAGCCAGCCAACACGCCGTTGGGCAGCGTGTCGATGATGCCCTTTTCAACCGCGGGAATGAACTCACGCGGCACCACACCGCCCTTGATGGCGTCGACGAACTCGAAGCCCTTGCCCGGTTCTTGCGGCTCGAGCGTGAGCACGACGTGGCCGTACTGGCCCTTGCCGCCGGACTGGCGCACGAACTTGCCTTCGACGTCGGATGCGGTCTTGCGGATGGTCTCGCGGTAAGCCACCTGCGGCTTGCCCACATTGGCTTCCACGCCGAACTCGCGCTTCATGCGGTCGACGATGATTTCCAGGTGGAGTTCGCCCATGCCGGAGATGATGGTCTGGCCACTCTCTTCGTCAGTGCGCACGCGGAAAGAGGGATCTTCGGCAGCCAGACGGCCCAGCGCGATACCCATCTTCTCCTGGTCAGCCTTGGTCTTGGGCTCCACAGCCTGCGAAATCACGGGCTCGGGGAAGACCATCTTCTCCAGCGTGATCACGGCATCCGGATCGCACAGGGTTTCGCCCGTGGTCACTTCCTTGAGGCCCACGCAGGCGGCGATGTCGCCGGCCAGAATTTCCTTGATTTCCTCACGCTGGTTGGCGTGCATCTGCAGGATGCGGCCGATGCGCTCCTTCTTGCCCTTGATCGGGTTGTACACGGTGGAGCCCGAGGTGAGCACGCCGGAGTACACGCGAACGAAGGTGAGCTGGCCCACATAGGGGTCGGTCATCAGCTTGAAGGCCAGGGCGGAGAACTTCTCCTTGTCGTCGGCCTTGCGGGTGACTTCCTTCTCGTCCTCATCGGTGCCGCCCACCGGGGGGATGTCCACCGGGGAGGGCAGGAAGTCGATCACGGCGTCGAGCATGCGCTGCACGCCCTTGTTCTTGAAGGCCGTGCCGCACAGCATGGGCTGGATCTCGGTAGCGATGGTTCGCTGGCGCAGGGCGAGCTTGATCTCGTCTTCGGACAGTTCGCCCGTTTCGAGATACTTGTTCATCATCTCTTCGTTGGCCTCAGCCGCGGCTTCGACCATCTTCTCGCGCCACTCGGTGGCCGTGGCCTGCAGATCGGCCGGGATGTCGACATAGCTGAACTTCATGCCCTGAGAAGCCTCGTCCCACAGGATGGCCTTCATCTTGATGAGGTCGACCACACCGGTGAAGTTCTCTTCTGCGCCGATGGGGATGACGATGGGCACGGGGTTGGCCTTCAGGCGCGTCTTCATCTGGTCGACGACCTTGAAGAAGTTCGCGCCGGTGCGGTCCATCTTGTTGACAAAGGCCAGACGCGGCACCTTGTACTTGTTGGCCTGGCGCCAGACGGTTTCCGACTGGGGCTGCACGCCACCCACGGCGCAGTACACCATGCAGGCGCCGTCGAGCACGCGCATCGAGCGCTCCACCTCGATAGTGAAGTCCACGTGGCCCGGGGTATCGATGATGTTGAACCGGTGCTCCGGGTAGGACATGTCCATGCCCTTCCAGAAGCAGGTGGTGGCCGCGGAGGTGATCGTGATGCCACGCTCCTGCTCCTGCTCCATCCAGTCCATGGTGGCTGCACCGTCGTGCACCTCACCGATCTTGTGGTTCACACCGGTGTAGTAAAGGATGCGCTCGGTGGTGGTGGTCTTGCCGGCATCGATATGCGCCGAGATACCGATGTTGCGGTAGCGCTCGATGGGGGTCTTGCGGGACATTTGGAATCAGCTCCGGGTGATCAGAAACGGAAGTGCGAGAAGGCCTTGTTGGCCTCGGCCATGCGGTGGACTTCGTCGCGCTTCTTCATCGCGCCGCCGCGGCCTTCCGCGGCTTCCAGCAGCTCGTTGGCCAGGCGAGCCGCCATCGACTTCTCGCCGCGCTTGCGGGCACTCTCCTTGAGCCAACGCATGGCCAGGGCCACCCGGCGGATGGGACGAACTTCCACGGGAACTTGGTAGTTCGCGCCACCGACACGGCGAGACTTCACCTCGACCATCGGCTTGACGTTGTTGAGAGCCACCATGAACACCTCCAGCGGGTCCTTGTTGGCCTTCTTCTCGACCTGCTCGAGTGCACCGTAGATGATGCGCTCGGCCACGGCCTTCTTGCCGGACTCCATGACGACGTTCATGAACTTGGAAAGATCCACCGATCCGAACTTGGGATCGGGCAGGATTTCACGCTTGGGGACTTCGCGACGACGCGGCATTTGTTTCTTCCTTTATTGCTTCAGCTGGCTCTGGTGGCTGGTTCCACCTCAAGAGCCCGGGCTCTCCATCCGGGAGGGCCGCTTACTCGGTCTGGCACGGTGAGGTGCAGTGTTCATCCAGACCGCCGACAACGCCGGTCATTCATACCGGCAACGATTTCATCAGGCCTTCTTGGGGCGCTTGGCACCGTACTTCGAGCGGGCCTGCTTGCGGTCCTTGACGCCCTGCAGGTCCAGGGACCCACGGACGATGTGGTAACGCACACCGGGCAGGTCCTTCACACGGCCGCCGCGCACGAGGACCACACTGTGCTCCTGCAGGTTATGGCCTTCGCCGCCGATATAGGAGATGACCTCGAAGCCGTTGGTCAGGCGCACCTTGGCCACCTTGCGAAGCGCGGAGTTCGGCTTCTTGGGGGTGGTGGTGTACACGCGGGTGCAAACCCCGCGGCGCTGCGGGCAATTCTGCATCGCAGGCGACTTGCTCTTGGTGGGCTCGACCTCGCGGCCGTGTCGCACCAACTGATTGATGGTGGGCATGAGTAACTTGTTCCCGTTTGAAGTTACAAAAATGAAAAGGCCTCTTGTCCGCGGTTGGCGCGCCTGTCGTGTTGCACACGCAAAGCAGTGCGACACAGGTCAAAGCGGGCCGGCACCCCTTCAAGCCCTTGCCCGGTTCAAGCAACAGCCTGCTGGCGCAGTACACGCAGTGCACGCGGGCCCGCCAGCTGTGCGACTCTCTCGTCGCCAGCCTGCAGGCCCAGTTTTTCCGCGGAAAAGCCCGCCAGTATAGTCGCAGACGCCCATGTCAGCAAGAACCCTAGGCCCCGACCCCGGCCGCTCGCCCGCAGCCGTTCCCGGGGTCGTTCTGGACACCAACGCCGTGCTGGACCTTTGGGTCTTCAAAGACCCGCGGGTACAGGGCCTGGCGCAGGCCCTGCAGGCTGGCCTTCTGGGTTGGCTGGGGTGTCCGGGCATGCGCGGCGAGTTGGCCCATGTGCTCGAGCGGGGAATCGCCCGCTCCCGGGGCCTGGAGCCCGAGGCCGTGCTCCGCGCTTGGGACCAATCGGTGATTCAGCCCCTCTGCCCCGACCCGCCGGCCATTTCCCGGCTGCACTGCACGGATCCCGATGACCAGCGGTTCATCGAGCTGGCACTATGCCATCAAGCAAAGTGGTTGTTCACTTCTGACAGAGCCCTTCTAAAACTTGCCCGTCGTGCCGCTCCACAGGGTTTGGTGATCCGACCGCCGCAGGGCTGGGAGGCCGAGTTGTCCCCGTGAAAAAAGGCCACCGCCCAGATGGGTCGGTGGCCTTTGAGCCGAGTGGGAATCAGCCAGCGGGGGCCGCTCAGCCCGGGGTCGCCTCTCCGGCGCCGTCGGCAGCGGCCATCTGGGCGGCTGCCAGCTCCTCGGCTTCCTGGAGCGCAATGGCGCGGCGCTCGGTCTCGTCCATTTCTTCCTTGACCTTGCGGGCCTGGTGGAAAGCCATACCGGTGCCCGCGGGGATCAAGCGGCCGACGATGACGTTTTCCTTCAAGCCGCGCAGCTCGTCGCGCTTGCCCATGATGGCCGCTTCGGTCAGCACGCGGGTGGTCTCCTGGAAGGAGGCTGCGGAGATGAAGGAGTCGGTGGACAAGGAGGCCTTGGTGATGCCCAGCAGCAGGTCTTGGTAGGTGGCGGTCGTCTTGCCCTCTCCGCGGAGACGGTCGTTGGTGTCCAGCAGTTCGGAACGCTCGACCTGCTCGCCACCGATGTAGCTGCTGTCGCCCGGGTTGACGATCTGCACGCGGCGCAGCATCTGGCGGACGATCACCTCGATGTGCTTGTCGTTGATCTTCACACCCTGCAGGCGATAAACATCCTGCACCTCGTCGACGATGTAGCGGGCCAATTCCTCCACACCCAGCAGACGCAGGATGTCCTGCGGGTCGGCTGCGCCGTCGACGATGAGCTCGCCGCGATTGACCACCTGACCCTCGTGCACCAGGATGTTCTTTTCCTTGGGCACCAGTTCCTCCCAGACCTTGCCGTCCGGATCGGTGATCTGCAGACGCACCTTGCCCTTGGTCTCCTTGCCGAAGGACACCGTGCCGGTGATCTCGGCCAGGGTCCCCTTGTCCTTGGGCGAGCGGGCTTCGAAGAGCTCGGCCACACGCGGCAGACCGCCGGTGATGTCGCGGGTCTTTTGGCCTTCGACCGGGATGCGGGCCAGCACTTCGCCGGGCAGCAAGTCTTGGCCATCACGCACCTGGATGAGTGCACCAATGGGGAAGCCGATCGTCACCGAGTGGTCGGTGCCAGGGATCTTCACCTCTTGGGCCATGCCGTCGAGCAGCTTGACCTGTGGGCGAACAACCTTGTTCGAGCCACGCCGCTTGGGGTCGATGACCACCAGCGTGGACAAGCCGGTGACTTCGTCGACCTGCTTGGCCACCGTCACGCCCTCCTCCACATTCTCGAACTTCGCCTTGCCGGCGAATTCGGTGATGATCGGGCGGGTCAGCGGGTCCCAATTGGCCAGTACCGTCCCGGCCTTGATGGCCTGGTCGGGCTTGATGTTGAGCGTGGCGCCATAAGGCACCTTGTGGCGCTCACGCTCACGGCCGTGCTGGTCGGAGATGATGATCTCGCCTGAGCGGGAGATGACCACCAGTTCGCCCTTGCCGTTGGTGACGTAGCGCATGGTGGCGTTGAAGCCGATGAGGCCATCACTCTTGGCATCCACGCTCGAGGCCACCGCTGCACGCGATGCCGCGCCACCAATGTGGAAGGTGCGCATCGTCAGCTGGGTACCCGGCTCGCCGATGGACTGCGCGGCGATCACGCCGACGGCTTCGCCGGCGTTGATCAGACCGCCGCGGCCCAGGTCGCGGCCATAGCACTTGGCGCACAGACCGAAGCGCGTGTCGCAGGTCAGCGGCGTGCGAACCTTGACTTCGTCGACACCAGCGGCTTCGATTTCGTCGAGGAGGTCTTCATCGAGCATCACACCCTTGTCGATGAGCACGCCCTGGGTCTCAGGGTGGATCACCTCGACGGCCGTCACGCGGCCCAGGATGCGGTCGCGCAGGGACTCGATGACTTCACCGCCTTCGACCAGTGCGCGCATGGCAATGCCATGCTCGGTGCCGCAGTCGTCCTCGATGACCACCAGATCCTGCGTCACATCGACCAGGCGGCGAGTGAGGTAGCCGGAGTTCGCCGTCTTCAGCGCCGTATCGGCCAGACCCTTGCGGGCGCCGTGCGTGGAGATGAAGTACTGCAGCACGTTCAGGCCTTCACGGAAGTTGGCCGTGATGGGCGTCTCGATGATCGAGCCATCGGGCTTGGCCATCAGGCCGCGCATGCCGGCAAGCTGGCGGATCTGGGCCGCCGAACCCCGTGCACCGGAGTCGGCCATCATGTAGATGGAATTGAACGACTCCTGATCGACTTCCTTGCCATGGCGATCGGTGACCTTCTGCTTGGAGAGCTGGGCCATCATCACCTTGCCCACCTCGTCACCGGTCTTGCCCCAGATATCCACGACCTTGTTGTAGCGCTCACCGGCGGTGACCAAGCCCGAGACATACTGCTGCTCGATCTCCTTGACCTCGGCTTCGGCACGCGCAATCAGGTCGTGCTTTTGCTTGGGCACCAGCATGTCGTCGATGGCGATCGAGATGCCGGCACGGGTGGCCAGCCGGAAGCCGCTTTGCAGCAGCTTGTCGGCAAAGACCACCGTCTCCTTCAGGCCGCACTTGCGGAAGGAGGTGTTGATCAGCTTGGAGATTTCCTTCTTCTTCAGCGCCTTGTTGATGTTGGCGAAGGGCAGGCCCTTGGGCAGGATTTCCGACAGCAGCGCACGGCCGACCGTCGTTTCCACAAGCTTGGTCTCCGGCGTGAATTCGCCGGTGGCCTTGTCCTTGACGTACTCGGTCAGACGAACATTCACACGGGCGGTCAACTCGGCCACGCCGTTGTCCAGGGCGCGCTGCACCTCCACGACATCGGCGAAGACCATGCCCTCGCCCTTGCCGTTGATTCGCTCGCGGGTGGCGTAGTACAGGCCCAGCACCACATCCTGTGAAGGAACGATGGAGGGCTCACCCGAGGCCGGGAACAGCACGTTGTTCGATGCCAGCATCAGCGCGCGGGCTTCCATCTGCGCTTCGATGGAAAGCGGCACGTGGACGGCCATCTGGTCGCCGTCGAAGTCGGCGTTGAAGGCCGCGCACACCAGCGGATGCAACTGGATGGCCTTGCCCTCGATCAACACGGGCTCGAAGGCCTGGATACCCAGTCGGTGCAGCGTCGGGGCGCGGTTCAGCAGAACCGGGTGCTCCTTGATCACCTCTTCGAGGATGTCCCACACCACCGGGGTGCCGGATTCCACTTCCTTCTTCGCCGCCTTGATGGTGGTGGCGATGCCCATGGCCTCCAGCCGGCTGAAGATGAAGGGCTTGAAGAGTTCGAGCGCCATCAGCTTGGGCAGGCCGCACTGGTGCAGCTTGAGCGTGGGGCCAACCGTGATCACGGAACGGCCGGAGTAGTCGACGCGCTTGCCCAGCAGGTTCTGACGGAAGCGGCCACCCTTGCCCTTGATCATGTCGGCCAGGGACTTCAGGGCACGCTTGTTGGCGCCCGTCATGGCCTTGCCGCGGCGCCCGTTGTCCAACAGCGAATCCACAGCCTCCTGCAGCATGCGCTTTTCGTTGCGCACGATGATCTCGGGGGCCTTCAACTCGAGCAGCCGCGCCAGGCGGTTGTTGCGGTTGATGACGCGTCGATAGAGGTCGTTCAGGTCGGACGTGGCGAAGCGGCCGCCGTCCAGCGGCACCAGCGGACGCAGGTCCGGCGGCAGCACGGGCAGCACCTCCAGGATCATCCAGTTGGGCTTGATGCCCGACTCCTTGAAGGCTTCCATCACCTTCAGGCGCTTGGAGTTCTTCTTGACCTTGAGCTCGCTGCCGGTCATGTCGTTGCGCAGCTTGTCGATCTCGACATCGAGATCCATGTCCTCAAGCAGCGCCTTGACGCCTTCGGCGCCCATCTTGGCCACGAACTCGTCCCCGAATTCGCTGGTCTTGGCGTCGAACTCGTCCTCGCTCAGGATCTGGAACTTCTTGAGCGGGGTCATACCGGGGTCGGTCACGACATAGGCTTCGAAGTACAGAACCCGCTCGATGTCGCGCAGGGTCATGTCCAACACCAGGCCCAGACGAGACGGCAGGGACTTGAGGAACCAGATGTGTGCGCAAGGCGCGGCCAGGTCGATGTGGCCCATGCGGTCACGGCGGACCTTGGTCTGGGTGACCTCCACGCCGCACTTCTCGCAGATGACGCCACGGTGCTTCAGGCGCTTGTACTTGCCGCACAGGCACTCGTAGTCCTTGATGGGCCCGAAGATCTTGGCGCAGAACAGACCGTCGCGCTCGGGCTTGAAGGTGCGGTAGTTGATGGTCTCGGGTTTCTTCACCTCGCCGAAGGACCACGAACGGATCTTTTCGGGCGAAGCCAGCCCGATCTTGATCGCATCGAAGTGCTCGTCAGGGGTGAACTGCTTGAAGATGTCCAGCAAGCCTTTCATGGCTTTACTCCTTGTAGGTTGGGGATCGCTTGATGAGTCTGTGTTTTCTGATCAGTTGGGGACAGAGCTCGTCGCTTCGCTTCTCAGTCTGTCCCGCAATGTCATTGGCTGGTTGGGGACAGAGCTCGTCGCCTTGCTCCTCGGTCTGTCCCCAAGGCCGTCAGCCCTTCTCCAACTCAATATCAATCCCCAGCGACCGAATTTCCTTCACGAGCACGTTGAACGACTCGGGCATGCCCGCGTCGATGGCGTGCTCACCCTTGACGATGTTCTCGTAGACCTTGGTGCGGCCGTTGACGTCATCGGACTTCACGGTGAGCATTTCCTGCAGCACGTAGGACGCGCCGTAGGCTTCCAGGGCCCAGACTTCCATCTCGCCGAAGCGCTGGCCGCCAAACTGCGCCTTGCCGCCCAGCGGCTGCTGGGTGACGAGCGAGTACGGGCCGGTGGAGCGGGCATGCATCTTGTCGTCCACCAGATGGTGCAGCTTCAGCACATGCATGTAGCCCACGGTGACCGGACGCTCGAAGGCATCGCCGGTACGGCCATCATGCAGCACCGCCTGGGTGCGCGTGGCGGTGAGGCCCTTGCGCGCGGCGATGTCGTCTGGATAGGCCAGGTGCAGCATCGCGCGAATTTCCTCTTCAGCCGCCCCGTCGAAGACGGGGGTGGCGAACGTGGCGCCGTGCTGCAGGTTACCGGCCATCTCCAGCACTTCGGCGTCCGACAGACTCTTGATGTTCTCCGATTGGCCGCCGCTCTTGTTGAAGAGTTGCTCCATGAACTGACGCAGCTCGGCCACCTTGGCCTGCTGCTGCAGCATGTCGCCGACGCGCTGGCCGATACCCTTGGCCGCCCAGCCCAAATGGACTTCCAGCACCTGTCCCACGTTCATCCGTGAAGGAACGCCCAGGGGATTGAGCACGATGTCGCACGGGGTGCCGTCGGCCATGTAGGGCATGTCCTCGACCGGTACGATCTTGGAAACCACACCCTTGTTGCCGTGGCGGCCGGCCATCTTGTCGCCAGGCTGCAAGCGGCGCTTGACGGCCAGGTAGACCTTGACCATCTTGAGCACGCCCGCGGGCAGCTCGTCGCCCTGCGTGAGCTTCTTGCGCTTTTCCTCGAAGGCCAGATCAAAGCCGTGGCGCGTGGCGTGCAGCGAGTTCTTGATGCTCTCGAGCTGGTTGGCCACGTCCTCTTCGGCGGGACGGATGTCGAACCAGTGGTGGCGGTCAATTTCGTCGAGCAACTGGCGCGTGATGGTCGTGCCCTTGGATATCTTCTTCGGGCCGCCATTGGCCGTCTTGCCGATCAGCAGCTTGGCGATACGGTCGAAGGCGTCGGCCTCAACGATGCGGAGCTGGTCGTTGAGGTCCAGACGGAAACGCTTGAGCTCGTCGTCGATGATCTGTTGAGCACGCTTGTCGCGCTGGATGCCCTCGCGGGTGAAGACCTGCACGTCGATGACAGTGCCGCTGGTGCCTTGCTCGACTCGCAGCGAGGTGTCCTTCACATCGGATGCCTTCTCGCCGAAGATCGCGCGCAGCAGCTTCTCCTCAGGCGTGAGGGTGGTCTCACCCTTGGGGGTGACCTTGCCGACAAGTACGTCCCCGGGGCTGACTTCAGCACCGATGTAGACGATGCCCGACTCGTCCAGGCGAGCCAGCTGCTGCTCGGACAAGTTGGGGATGTCGCGCGTGATTTCCTCGCTGCCCAGCTTGGTGTCGCGAGCCATTACCACCAGTTCCTCGATGTGGATCGAGGTGTAGCGATCATCGGACACCACCTTCTCGGAGATGAGAATGGAGTCTTCGAAGTTGTAGCCGTTCCAGGGCATGAAGGCCACCAGCATGTTCTGGCCCAATGCCAGTTCACCGATGTCCGTCGAGGCACCGTCGGCAATGATGTCGCCGGCCACCACCTGGTCACCGCGCTTGACGATGGGACGCTGGTGGATGTTGGTGTTCTGGTTGGAGCGCTGGTACTTGATGAGGTTGTAGATGTCCACGCCCACCTCACCGGCCAATGCTTCGGCGTCATTGACGCGAATCACGATCCGGTTGGTGTCGACATAGTCCACCACACCCCCCCGGCGGGCCGCCACCACGGTGCCGCTGTCCTTGGCGGCCACGCGCTCGACACCCGTGCCGACGAAAGCCTTCTCAGGCCGCAGCGTGGGAACCGCCTGGCGCTGCATGTTGGCGCCCATCAGCGCACGGTTGGCGTCGTCATGCTCGAGGAAGGGCACGAGCGAGGCGGCCACCGACACGATCTGCGTGGGCGCCACGTCCATGTACTGAACCTTGGAGGGCGAGGTCAGCACCGATTCGCCGCTCTCACGGGCGGAAACCAATTCGTCGACCAGACGGCCCTGCGCATCAAGCGAAGCGTTGGCCTGCGCGATCACATACTTGCCCTCCTGGATGGCCGAGAGGTAGTCGATCTGGTCGGTGACCTTGCCATCCATCACGCGGCGATACGGCGTCTCCAGGAAGCCGTACTCATTCAGTCGCGCATACAGGGCCAGCGAGTTGATCAGGCCAATGTTCGGACCTTCCGGCGTTTCGATGGGGCAGACGCGACCGTAGTGCGTCGGGTGCACATCGCGGACCTCAAAGCCTGCGCGCTCGCGGGTCAAACCACCCGGGCCCAGGGCCGAGACGCGACGCTTGTGCGTGATCTCGGACAAGGGGTTGGTCTGGTCCATGAACTGCGAGAGCTGGGACGCACCGAAGAACTCCTTGAGCGCCGCTGAGATCGGCTTGGAGTTGATCAGGTCGTGCGGCATCAGGGCTTCGGTCTCGGCCTGTCCGAGTCGCTCCTTGACGGCCTTTTCGATACGGGCCAGGCCCGAGCGGTACTGGTTCTCCGCCAGCTCGCCCACGCAGCGAACCCGGCGATTGCCCAGGTGGTCGATATCGTCCACCTCGCCGCGGCCGTTGCGCAGCTCCACCAGAATCTTCACCACGTCCAGGATGTCCTCGTTGGACAAGGTCATGGCGCCCTCAGGCGTGTCGCGGCCCACGCGGGCGTTGAACTTCATGCGGCCCACGCGCGAGAGATCGTAGGTGTCGGGGTTGTAGAACAGGCGGCCAAAAAGCGCCTGCACCGCGTCTTCCGTCGGCGGCTCGCCGGGGCGCATCATGCGGTAGATGGCCACACGCGCCGCCAACTCGTCTGCGGTCTCGTCGCTGGCCAGGGTCTGGCTGATGTAGGCACCCTCGTCGAGTTCGTTGGTGTAGAGCGCCTGAAACTCCTTGACTCCCGCTTGGCGCATCTTCTTCAGCAGGGCTTCGGTGATTTCCTCATTGGCCTTGGCGATCAGCTCACCCGTGTCGGCATCCACCATGTTGCGGGCGATCACGCGGCCCACGAGGTAGTCTTCCGGCACGCTGATGTGGGTGGTGCCCCCCTGCTCCAGGGTGCGCAGATGGCGCGCGGTGATGCGCTTGTCCTTCTCCACCACCACATTGCCCTTCTTGTCGGTGATGTCGAAGCGGGCGATTTCGCTCTTGAGGCGGTCGGCCACGAACTCCATCTGCGCGCCGGCGTCCATCAGGCGGAAATTGTCGAAAACGAAGAAGTGCGCCAGGATCTGCTCGGGGTTCAGGCCAATGGCCTTGAGCAGAATCGTGACCGGCATCTTGCGGCGACGGTCAACACGGAAGTACAGGACGTCCTTGGGGTCGAATTCAAAATCGAGCCAGGAGCCGCGATAGGGGATGATGCGGGCGCTGAACAGCAACTTGCCCGACGAATGCGTCTTGCCCTTGTCGTGCTCGAAGAACACGCCGGGTGAACGGTGCAGCTGCGAGACGATGACACGCTCGGTACCGTTGATGATGAAGGAGCCGTTGTCGGTCATGAGCGGTACTTCGCCCATGTAGACCTCCTGCTCCTTGATCTCGCGAACCGTCTTGGGCGCAGCGGCCTCACGGTCGTAGATGATCATCTGCAGTCGGGCACGCACGGCGGCGGCATAGGTCAATCCGCGCTGCTGGCATTCACGGGTATCGAAAGCCGGCTTGGCGATGTTGTATTCCAGGAACTTCATCTCCACGTATCCGTTGTGGGACACGATGGGGAAGGCGGCCAGGAAGGCGGCCTGCAAGCCCTCGGGCTTGCGTTGCTGGGAAGGAACGTCTTTCTGCAGAAACGCGACATAGGACTCGCGCTGCATCGTGAGCAGGTAGGGAACGTCGAGAACGCTTTCGCGCTTGCCGAAGCTCTTGCGGATTCGCTTGCGCTCGGTGTAGCTGTAAGCGGTGGTAGGTGCTTGCGCCATGGATGACTCCGTGTCGATGAACCAACCGCGCTGGCCGTGCGCGGGGCTCGTCGGCGACTGGCTCTGCTCGAACATTGCGTTCGAAAGCTTGGTGGCTGGCCACTACCAGCCGCTGGCGGACAACCCCGGCATTGCACCGGAGTCCGACCAAACCTGTTCTCTGCAGTCGGATCAGAGAACACTGGGAAGCCGCCGGTGGCGGCTTCGCGGTGTGCTCGTCTTGCTGGTCAGGGGGAGGTCTCCTTGGGCGTCGGCTCTGGAAGCCGATGTCTGGAGACATCCCTCTGAACAGTCGGGGACAGAGCGGCCGGGCGTGCTGCGCACGCGTCGGCAGGTCTGTCCCGCGATTACTTCAATTCCACCTTTGCACCGGCCTCTTCCAGCTTCTTCTTGGCGGCTTCGGCATCGGCCTTGGAGATGCCTTCCTTGACAGGCTTCGGTGCGCCGTCGACCAGGTCCTTGGCTTCCTTCAGGCCCAGACCGGTGATTTCGCGCACGGCCTTGATCACGCCGACCTTGTTGGCGCCGGCTTCGGCCAGCACGACGGTGAACTCGGTCTTCTCTTCAGCAGCAGCAGCACCGCCGCCGCCACCACCACCGCCGGCCGCCGGAGCAGCCATGGAAGCGGCGGACACGCCGAACTTCTCTTCGATGGCCTTGACCAGGTCGTTGAGTTCCAGGACGGTCATGCTGTCCAGGGCGGTCAGGAATGCGTCTTTATCGAATGCCATGATGATTTCCTATGTACAGAAGATGTTGATTGAGAATTAAAGGGTCAGGCTGCAGCCGCCTCGCCGCCACCGCGCTTGGCGGCCAGAGCGGCCAGCACGGCTGCGGTGCGCTGCACCGGAGACTTCAGCAAGCCAGCGACCTGCGAGAGCAGGACTTCCTTGCTGGGCACGGATGCCAGCGCCTTGACGCCATTGACGTCCAGCGCTTTGCCGCCGTAGGCACCACCCTTGATGACAAGCTTGTCGTTGGTCTTGGCAAAGTCAGCGATGACTTTGGCCGCCGCGACAGCGTCTTCCGAAAAGCCGTAGATCAGCGGGCCGACCATGGCATCCGAGGCCGCCTCGAACGGGGTGCCGGCGACGGCGCGACGGGCCAGGGTGTTCTTCAACACGTGAAGGTACACACCCTTGGAACGTGCGTCGACGCGCAGCTTGTTCAAGGCTTCAACGGTGAGGCCACGGTACTCGGCCAGCGCCAGCGTCTGCGACTTGGCGGCTTGCGCCGCCACGTCCGACACCACGGCTGCCTTCTCGTTGCGATTGAGACTCAAGGTCCACTCCTCACTAAACGCCCCAAGCCTTTCGGCCCGAGGCAACGGAATCAGCGACCTTCTGTACGGTTGGCGAATCGGCTTGACGCCTCTTCGTTGCCCATTCAGCGGGACCGCCATCTGCGTTGGCGCTGGCCCTTCCCTTTCGGTTGGGGTTTGCATTAAGGGGGAATCAACCCCCGCCAACGGTCTTGGATGACCCGCCGCGTTCTGCGCATCGCTCACAGCCCTGGGCTGTTGGCGAGGCGCGGGCCGCGGCGGCCCACCAATTCACTCGGACGCTGCGCCAGACTCGCGCACCGCCCAGATTCTTAAAAAACGGTCAAGCCTGCGGAGCCTGCGCGACCGTGGAAATATCCACGCGAGCGCCGACGCCCATGGTGGAGGACACCGCCAGCTTGCGCAGGTACACGCCCTTGCTCGAGGCAGGCTTGGCCTTGTTCAGCGCATCCAGCAGGGCGCTGAGGTTGCCCACCAGCTTGTCGGTGTCGAATGAACGACGGCCGATGGTGCTGTGGACGATACCCGCCTTGTCCACGCGGAACTGCACCTGACCGGCCTTGGCGTTGCGCACAGCACCAGCCACGTCGGGGGTGACAGTGCCTACCTTGGGGTTGGGCATCAAGCCGCGAGGACCCAGGATCTGGCCCAGGGTGCCCACGATGCGCATCGTGTCAGGAGAGGCGATGACCACGTCAAAGGGCATATCGCCGGCCTTCACGCGCTCAGCCAGGTCTTCCATACCGACCACATCGGCACCAGCCGCCTTGGCTTCTTCGGCCTTGGCGCCCTGGGCAAACACGGCCACGCGCTTGGTCTTGCCGGTGCCATTGGGCAGCACGACGGCGCCGCGAACGACCTGATCGCTCTTCTTGGCGTCGATGCCCAGTTGCACCGCCACGTCGATGGATTCATCGAACTTGGCCGTGGCGCAATCCTTGACGATGCCGATGGCTTCGTTGATGGTGTACAGCTTGAGGCTGTCGACCTTGCCCTGCAGGGCCTTGGCCTTCTTGGTGAGCTTGGCCATTTACACGCCCTCCACGATGATGCCCATCGACCGGGCAGAGCCGGCGATGGTCTTGACAGCGGCGTCCATATCCGCCGCGGTGAGGTCCTTGATCTTGGTCTTGGCGATCTCTTCGAGCTGGGCGCGGGTGACCTTGCCCACCTTCTCCAGGTGCGGACGGCCCGAGCCCTTTTCGATCTTGGCGGCCTTCTTCAGCAGCACGGTCGCCGGGGGCGACTTCAGCACAAAGGTGAAGGACTTGTCAGCGTAGGCGGTGATCACCACGGGCAACTTCAGACCGGGCTCCATGCCCTGCGTCTGGGCGTTGAACGCCTTGCAGAATTCCATGATGTTCAGACCGCGCTGGCCCAGCGCGGGGCCGACAGGCGGCGACGGGTTGGCCTTGCCGGCCGGGATTTGCAGCTTGATAAAGCCGACGATCTTCTTTGCCATAGTGGCTCCTGTTCGAGTTCAAACGCCTTGAGGATCAAGCCCCCGCAGCTCCTCGGTTGGTGCGACCCTCTCTTGAATCCTCAACCGCCGGGTCGCGAAGCGGCTGAGGAATGCTTAGATCTTCTCTACCTGCGAGAAATCGAGTTCGACAGGCGTGGCACGACCGAAGATCGTGACGGACACGCGAACCTTGGACTTCTCGTAGTTCACATCTTCCACCGCACCGTTGAAGTCGGTGAATGGGCCTTCCTTCACACGCACGAGTTCACCGACCTGCCACTCCACCTTGGGACGGGGCTTCTCGATGCCTTCCTGCATCTGATTGACGATCTTCATCACCTCGGCCTCCGAGATGGGCGCGGGCCGGTTCTTGGCACCACCAACGAAGCCGGTGACCTTGCTGGTGTGCTTGACCAGGTGCCAGGACTCATCGTCCATCACCATTTCCACCAGCACATAGCCAGGGAAGAAACGGCGCTCGGTGACAGCCTTCTTGCCGTTCTTGAGTTCCACCACTTCTTCGGTGGGCACCAGGATGCGGCCGAACTTGTCTTGCATGCCCGCGCGCTCGATGCGCTCGCGGATGTTGCGCTCAACCGCCTTTTCCATGCCCGAATAGGCATGGACCACGTACCAGCGCATGGCGTTGGCGGGGGCGGTGGTGGTGTCGGTCATGGTAGGTTCCTCTGGGCGATCCTGTTGGGGCGCGTGGTGTGTCTTCTGTACACGCGTTCAGCGCCACCCCAGGATGACGCTGTACAGCAGCCATTCCAGTGTCTTGTCCGTGAGCCACAGCATCAGGGCCATGACCACAACGAAGGCGAATACGTAGCCGGTCATCTGCATGGCCTCCTGGCGCGTAGGCCAGACGACTTTCTTGGTCTCGCGCACGGATTCGCGCGCATAGCCCACGAACTGCCTGCCCGGCTCAGAGACCAAGAAGATGCCCGCTGCGGCGGCGATCAGCACCAACAAGGCGCCGACGCGAACCCAGATGTTCTGCGCCGACAGCACATAGAAGGCCACAACCGAGCCGAGCAGCAGCAGCGCGGCCAGGCCGATCTTGGCTTTGTCTGCTCCAGTAGAGACGGTTTCGACTTGTTGCGCGTTGGACATCGTATGGACAGCGAAGCCCGCCGAGCCTTTTGGGCTGCCTGCGGGCCGATTTCAGTGGCTTGGGGCGAGCCCCTTGCCGGGTTTCAGGTCAAGTCAGTGGCGAGCACCGGACTTGGCAGGGGCAGAGGGAATCGAACCCCCAACCTTCGGTTTTGGAGACCGACGCTCTGCCAATTGAGCTATACCCCTACACTTTCTCTAATCAGTTGGGGACAGAGCTCGTCGCTTGCGCTCCTCGGTCTGTCCCACAAGGACTTATTCAATGATCTTGGCCACGACGCCCGCACCCACGGTACGGCCACCCTCGCGAATCGCGAAGCGCAAACCTTCCTCCATGGCAATCGGCGCAATCAGCTTGACCGTGATGCTGACATTGTCCCCAGGCATCACCATCTCCTTGTCCTTGGGCAACTCCACCGCACCCGTCACATCCGTCGTGCGGAAGTAAAACTGCGGACGGTAGTTGTTGAAGAACGGCGTGTGACGGCCACCCTCTTCCTTGCTCAGCACATAGATCTCAGCCGTGAAGTGCGTGTGCGGCTTGACGCTGCCGGGCTTGCACAGCACCTGGCCGCGCTCGACCTCCTCACGCTTGGTGCCGCGCAGCAAAATACCCACGTTGTCACCGGCCTGCCCCTGGTCCAGCAGCTTGCGGAACATCTCCACGCCCGTGCAGGTCGTCTTCTGCGTGGCACGGATACCGACGATCTCGATTTCCTCGCCCACCTTGACAATCCCGCGCTCCACGCGCCCCGTGACCACCGTGCCGCGACCCGAGATCGAGAACACATCTTCCACCGGCATCAGGAACGTGCCATCCACCGCGCGCTCCGGCGTGGGAATGTAGCTGTCCAGCGCATCGGCCAGACGCATGATCGCCTCTTCGCCCAGATCGCCCTTGTCGCCTTCGAGCGCCAGCTTGGCCGAGCCCTTGATGATCGGCGTGTCGTCACCCGGAAAGTCGTACTTGGACAGCAGCTCGCGCACCTCCATCTCCACGAGCTCCAGCAACTCAGCATCATCGACCATGTCGCACTTGTTGAGGAACACGATGATGTAGGGCACGCCCACCTGGCGGGCCAGCAGGATGTGCTCGCGCGTCTGGGGCATCGGGCCGTCAGCGGCCGAGCACACCAAAATGGCGCCGTCCATCTGCGCCGCGCCCGTGATCATGTTCTTCACATAGTCAGCGTGACCCGGGCAGTCCACGTGCGCGTAGTGACGGTTGGCCGTCTCGTACTCAATGTGCGCAGTGTTGATCGTGATGCCGCGAGCCTTCTCCTCGGGCGCCGCATCAATCTCGTCGTACTTCTTGGCCTCACCGCCAAACTTCGTCGACAGCACCGTGGCAATGGCCGCCGTCAGCGTCGTCTTGCCATGGTCCACGTGACCAATCGTCCCCACATTCACGTGCGGCTTGGTCCGTTCAAATTTTCCTTTTGCCATTTCGATCTCCAGGCGGTCGAATCAAAAACAAAGAAAGAGACTGAAACAAGTGGTGCCCATGACGCGGATCGAACGCGTGACCTCTCCCTTACCAAGGGAGTGCTCTACCACTGAGCCACATGGGCATCATCACAGGCTTGAACACCCACGGACTGCCGCTGGATGCACAAGCCGGTGACGACGCGTTCACCTGCCACAAACCAACACCACCAAAACTGGAGCGGGAGACGGGAATCGAACCCGCGTCATTAGCTTGGAAGGCTAAGGTTCTACCATTGAACTACTCCCGCCTCGCACCTGCCTTGCCGCCCTGTTGGGCGACCCGCACGGCACCCGGCTTCGGGATTCGCTTGGTGGAGGAGGCTGGATTCGAACCAGCGTAGGCGTAAGCCAACAGATTTACAGTCTGCCCCCTTTAGCCACTCGGGCACCCCTCCGCAGCGAACCCAGGAATATAGCAGAGATTCCAGGCCCGAGGCCCGGCCTAGCGCGGGGCTCACCAGCGGATGGCGGGGGTGCTGGGGTCGGTCTGGGCCAGAAATGCGGCCGCTTTCGAAAAATGCCCACAGCCCACGAAGGGTGTGGGTCCCCGCCGAGCCGC
>Ga0255188_1000273_pt1 | contig 18384 bp, 11 predicted proteins | sample Miss_Cont_RepB_8_FD_188427 | JGI IMG/M metagenome (GOLD analysis project Ga0255188, IMG submission 188427) | Freshwater microbial communities from Mississippi River, Louisiana, United States - Miss_Cont_RepB_8h | ecosystem: Environmental > Aquatic > Freshwater > River | place: USA: Louisiana... | reverse complement strand
GATGCCGAAGCTGCTCCACGGTCCGACTGCGCAGGCGGATGCCGAGGCCATCGGCGCGTTCCTCGCGTCGCAGACGGGGGCGGCTCCGGCGGGTGACTTGAAGCGGGACGACGAGAGCATTGAAGCCGCCAAGAAGCTCGTGGAGGCGCTGCATTGCACCGGTTGCCACAACGTCCCGGACATCGGCGACGCGGATGACAAGAAGCTCAACCTCACCCACGTCAACGCGAAGTTCCCGCCCGCTGCGCTGCTCGCGTTCCTCAAGAACCCCGGCACGCACTACGCGTGGACGCGCATGCCGAACTTCAAGCTCAAGGACGCCGAGGCGGAGCAGGTCGCGGGTTTCCTCTCGTCCCTCGCGCCGATGGTCAAGCAGCCCGGTGCGCCGACGGACGCCGCAGTCATCGCGCGGGGCAAGACTCTGGTGCAGACCAAGGGTTGCCTGAACTGCCACTCACTCAAGCTCGACAACCAGTTCAAGGCCAAGCCGCTCGCGGAACTCGCCGCCGCGACGTGGACGGGTGGGTGTCTCGCAGAAGCGGCCACCGACAAGGCCCCGCAGTATGGTTTTACCCAGCCGGAGCGCGAGGCGTTGCGGGCCTTTGCCGCGACGGACCGAGCTGCGTTGAAGCGTCACGTCCCGGTCGAGTTCGCCGACCGGCAATCGCGGAACCTGAATTGCACGAGTTGCCACGGGCAGCTCGATGGCTTCACCAGTTATGAGAAGCTCGGGGGCAAGCTCCGGCCCGAGTGGATGGCGCAGTTCATTGCCGGTGAAATCAAATACAAGCCGCGTCACTGGCTCGCGCACCGGATGCCGGTCTTTCCCAAGTATGCGGCGGACTTCGCCACCGGGCTGGCGATGACGCATGGCTTCCCGCCGAAGACGCCCGCCGAGCCGCCGCACGATGCCGAGCTGGCGAAGGTGGGGCAGAAGCTCATCGGGGTGGACGGCGGCTTCTCGTGCATCTCGTGCCACTCGGTCGGGGCCGTGAAGGCCGCGCAGGTGTTCGAGAGCGAGGGCGTGAATTTCGCGTATGCCACGGAGCGCATTCAACGTGCCTACTTCGAGCGCTGGATGCGCAACCCGCTGCGCATTGAGCCGCAGACGAAGATGCCGGTTTACTTCCAGGAGGATGGGAGCAGCCCGCTGCCTGACGTGCTCGGCGGTGACACCGCCAAGCAACTCGACGCCTTCTGGCAGTTCTTCCGCCTGGGCGACAAGATCACCCCGCCCGCCGCGCCGTGATGCGTTAAGTCGGTTGCTGGTGGATGGGGCCCATCGCGTTGGGTCGGGGAACTCCTTGTGTCTTGGTCGAGTTGCTGGCCTACACTCTGCCCATGCACTTGCGTTTGTCCGCATACTTTCTGGTTGGCCTCCTCCTGCTGGCTGTGACCGTTCCGGCTGCGCCCGCGCCGAAGGCAACTTCCGCCGCCGCTGCGGGGGCCTCAAAGCCGAACATCCTCTTTCTCTTCGCCGACGACTTTTCCTACGAGGCGATCCGCGCGTTCGGCCACACGGACGTGGAGACGCCGAACCTCGACCGGCTGGTGGCGCGCGGCACGACGTTCACTCATGCCTACAACATGGGCTCGTGGAGCGGGGCGGTGTGCGTGGCCAGCCGCACGATGTTGATCACCGGCCGCAGCGTCTGGCGGGCAAACAAGGTTTACCAGCAGACGGACAAGGAGCGGCTGGCGGGCCGGCTCTGGCCGCAGTTGCTCAAGGCGGCGGACTACCAGACTTATTTCACCGGCAAGTGGCACATCCAGGCCAAGGCGGAACTGGCCTTTGACGTGGCGAAGAACATCCGCGCCGGCATGCCCAAGGACACCCCGGCGGCCTACAACCGTCCGCTGGCCGGACAGCCCGATCCGTGGCGGGCGGATGACGCGGAGCAGGGCGGTTTCTGGCAGGGCGGCAAGCACTGGAGCGAAGTCACGGCGGACGATGCCATCAAGTTTCTGAGCACGGCCAAGCGTGCGGCGAACCCGTTCTTCATGTATGTGGCCTTCAACGCGCCGCATGATCCCCGGCAGTCGCCCAAGGAGTTTATCGACAAGTATCCGCTCAGTCGGATGCAGATGCCGGCGAACTTCCTGCCCGAGTATCCGCACAAGGACGCCATTGGCTGCGGCCCAACCTTGCGCGACGAAAAGCTGGGCCCGTTCCCGCGCACGGAGCTGGCCGTGAAGACGCACCGGCGCGAATACTACTCGCTCATCACGCACCTGGACGCGCAGTTGGGCCGGGTGTTTGAGGCGTTGGAAAAGTCGGGCCAGGCGGCGAACACCTGGATCTTCTTCACCGCCGATCACGGACTGGCCGTGGGGCATCACGGCTTGTTCGGCAAGCAGAACATGTATGAGCACAGCCTGCGGGTGCCGTTTCTGGTGGCAGGGCCGGGCGTGAAGGCCGGGCATCGCATCAGCGCGCCGATCTACTTGCAGGACGTGATGCCGACGGCGCTGGAGCTGGCCGGCGTGCCAAAGCCGGCGCAGGTGGATTTTCACAGCTTGCTCCCGCTGGTGCGCGGCGAGCGGACCCAGTCGGCCTATTCCTCGATTTACGGGGGCTATCTGGAACTTCAGCGCGCAGTGATTCATGAGGGCTGGAAGCTCATCGTCTATCCGAAGGCGCGGGTGATGCGGCTGTATGACCTCACGACCGATCCGCAGGAGATGAAAGATCTGGCGGACGCACCGGCCCACGCGGCCCGTCGCCAGCAGCTTTTCACCCGGCTCCTCGAGTTGCAGCGGGAGCTGGATGACCGCCTCGATCTGCGCGCGGCCTTTCCGGCGCTGTAACCGGTCCGGCCCATTTCTCCACGCTGCCGAATCAGCGAAATGGAATCTGCTTTTTGTCACCGCCGATGACATGAACCCGAACGCCGAAGTTGAACCACGGATGGACACGGATAAGCACGGATATGCAAGACCCAGCACGGTGATCTGTTCAGCGGGTTACTTTGGGGCTGGGCAAATTTCCAACCACGGCTCGGGGTTCGCTCCCATCCGTGTTCATCGGTGTCCATCCGTGGTTACCCAATTCCTGCCTCGGACTTCGGGATGAACGCGGATTCCTCCGGTTGGATGGGCTGCAAGCTCCCCGCCACGCCGAATCTGGATGCCTTCGCCGCGACGGCGCACCAGTTCCGGAACAACCATGTCACCGTGCCCATCTGCCAGCCGGGCACGCCCACGCCTACGAGCGTGCTGCGGCCCACATGGAGAAGACGGCGATCCGCTGTTGGAGAGCTTTCGCAAGGTCGCCGCGGCGAAGTGAACGGCGTGGTTGCCGCTTCCGGCAACCGGCTAATTGGTGACGGTGAGCAGGGAGAGCCCGTGCTGGCGGACGAGCTTGGCCATGGCGTCCTGTTCCAGCAGCAGCGTCCGGCCGGACTCGAACGCGAGCACGCGCACACCACTGGCGGCGCACACTTCCAGCGTGCGCGGGCCCACGCACGGGATGTCGAAGCGGAGATCGTGCTGCTCCTTTGCGACCTTCACGGCGACCGCGCCGCCGTCCTTGCCGGCGAGTTCGCCGCCGCGGGCGAGGGCCTTGTCCGTGCCTTCAAACCCCTCGACGGCGAGCACGGTGCCGCCCTTGACCACCACGGTCTGGCCGATTTCGAGGCGGGAAACCTCCTTGGCGATGCGGAAGCCGAACTGCACGTCAGCGGTTTCCGCCTCGCTCGGCGGCTTGCCCAGGCTGAAGCCGGGGCCAGCCATGAGCGGTTGCAGCCAGGGCAGGGCGGAGATGAGTTCCACGCCGTCCTTCTTGAGTTCGTCGGCGATACCGCCGAAGAGGGTGTGGGCGTTTTTCTCCTTCAAGCGCAGGAGCAGGGCGACGGCGCGGAGATCGGGGCGGAGGTCGAAGAGGTTCTTGGGTGCGATTTGCCCGGCCATCACGCAATGCCGCACGCCCCGCTCGGTGAAGGCGGAAATCATCTTGCCGAGCTGACCCACGCGCAGCCAGACAAGGTCGTCCACGAGCGGGGCCAGGGCGGGGTCGGTCTCGCCCTCGAAGCCGACGGCCACGATGCGGGTGATGCCCATGGCGCGCGCCTGACGGGCGAGCAGGAAGGGCAGGGTGCGGTTGCCGGCGATGAGGCCGAGCGTCTGGATGGCGGCGGACACGGGCGGAGAGTAACGGGCAGCCCGGGCGGTTGTCAGGGAGGATTGCTGCATCCGGCCCCCTTGCGTCACGGCTGTGCGCGCAGCGCCAGCCGCAGCAGGCCCAAACCAGCAGCGGCTGGTCTGCGACACAGCCGCGCTCCAATACAAAGGCAAATCAGGACAATGCCGGACGCGCTTGCCGCTGGACACCGTTGTGCTTCGCGCCTATCAATCGGCCATCATGAAAGCCGCGTTTGCCGCCTGTCTCCGTGGGGTTGTCCTGTCTGTCCTGCTGGCTTCCGCCGATTGGGCGATTGCCGCCCAGCCGCCGACCATCGTGCTCATCAGCGGGGAATACGAATACAAGTCCGCCGAGACGATGCCCTTGCTCAAGCAGCGGGTGGAACAGCAACTGGGCGCGAAGTGCATCTACCTCGTGCGCGGTCCGGGGACGAATGTGCAGAGCATTCCCGGTCTGGAGGCGCTCGATAAGGCGGACCTCGCCATCCTGTTCATCCGGCGCATGACGCTGCCGGAGGACCAGCTCGCCCAGTTCCGCAAATACGCCGCTTCGGGCAAGCCGATCCTCGGCTTGCGCACGGCGAGTCACGCGTTCGAGAACTGGAAGGAGTGGGATCGCGAGGTGTTAGGAGGCAATTACCAGAAGCACCACAACAACAAGTTCGCCACCACGGTGCGGGTGCTGCCGGAGGCGGCGGGGCATCCGATTTTGAAAGGCGTGGTGCCGGAGTTTGTCAGCCCGGGTTCGCTCTACATCAACAACCCGTTGCCGGCTGGTTCCAAGGTGCTGCTGATGGGCTCCATCGAGGGCAAGCCCGCCGAGCCCGTCGCGTGGACGCATTCCTTCCAAGGGACACCGGTCTTCTACACGTCACTCGGGCATCCGCAGGACTTCCAGATCGAGTCGTTCAACCGGCTCGTCATGAACGCCGTGCAGTGGGCGCTCGCGCAGCCCGTGCGCAAGGCGGCTGCCGCACCGGCCCAGCCGATGGGCTTTCGCAAGGTGGGCGTGGAGGAGTTTGCCAAGCTCTGGCAGGCGAAGCAGTTCACCGTGCTCGATGTGCGCACGGCGGACGAGTTCAAGGGCGGGCACATCCCGGGCGCGGTGAATCTGGATGTGATGGATGACGGCTTCGACAAGCAGGTGGCGAAACTCGACAAGGGCGCGACCTATCTGGTGCATTGTGCGGCCGGCCGACGCAGCGCCAGTGCGGCCGAGCAGATGAAGGCTTTGGGCTTCAAGTCGGTGGTTGACCTTGCGCCCGGTTTCATGGGCTGGAAGGCGGCGGGGAAGCCGGTGGAGAAGTAGGCCTGCCGCGCCGGATCACTCCGGGCCGCCGTATTTCTGGATCAGCAGATGGCTGCGGGCGGCGGTCAGTTCCATGATGAACTGGTCGTAGCTCTGGTAGCGCTCGTCCGGGTTCTTCGCCATCGCGGTGCAGATTGCCTCGTTGGTCTTGTGCTGGATGTCCGGCAACTCCTCGATGGGGGGCCGCAGCGGCTGCTCGACGTGCGCCAACGCCACATCGTTCACGGTGGGAGCCTCGAAGGGAACATGACCGGTCAGCGCGTGGTAAAGCGTGCCGGCCAGCGAATACATGTCCGACCGGAAATCCTCCGTCTGGCTGGCGATGCGCTCCGGCGCGATGTAGTAGGGGGTGCCAAACACGCCGGCATCGGGGTCGCGGCCAGCGTCCGCACTCTGGGCGAGGCCGAAGTCCACCAGCTTGGGCTCGGGGGGCTCGTCGTTGTTGAAGAGGATGTTGCCGGGCTTGATGTCCAGGTGCAGCAGCCCGTGGCGGTTCGCGCAGTCGAGCGCGGAGGCTATCTTGATGCCCACATCGAGCACGAGCAGCTCATCCACCCGGCCTTGTGACTCGATGCGCCCGTCGAAGGTGCCGTTGTCGGCCAGCTCCATCACCAGATACTTCTGCCCTTCGCACTCATCGAAGGTGTAGATGTGGATGATGTTGGAGTGGTTGAGCCCCGCGCAGGCTCGTGCCTCACGCTTGAAGGCCTCCACCTGGATGGGGTCCACGGCAATCTCGGGCTTCATCAACTTCACCGCGACCTCACGGTTCAGGTTGGTGTCGAAGGAACGGAAGACGGTGCCCATGCCGCCGGAGGCGATGACACCGCGCAGCTCGAACTGACGGAGTTTGACCGTGATCATCACGGGGCCGCCGCATTTGTTGCAGGGCTGGGTTTCGAACGCGGGCAGATCACTGGGAATGAAATTTTTCGCGCCGCACCGGCCACACGAAACCATTTTCAGTGATCGCTTGCCTTCGTTCATTGCCATGGACTTCGGCCGGAAGGTAACAGGGGAGGCGTCCGGCTCAAGACTTGATTCAAATTTCAGGCGTCAGGCTTTTGCGATTTGCTTTTAGGCTTGGTAACAGCACGGCGTTTTGTTTCAACCACGGGCGGTGCCGCTGCTATACAACCTGCTCTTCCCGGTCTTCTTCCTGCTCAGCGCGCCTTACTACTTCTGGAAACTCTGGCGGCGCGGGGGCTGGCAGGAGGGCTTCGGCGAGCGTTTTGGCCGGGTGCCGGGTGAGAAGGCGGGCGCGCTGGCCGGGCACAAGGTGCTGTGGCTGCACGCGGTCAGCGTGGGGGAGGTCAATGTCTGCCTCCAGCTCATCGCCGCCCTGCGTCCGCGGATGGCTGGCTGGAAGTTCCTTGTGTCCACCACCACCAGCACCGGGATGGGGGAGCTGGCCAAGAAACTGCCGGCGGATGTGACGCGCATTTATTACCCGGTGGACTTTCCCTGGTCCGTGCGGCGGGCCCTGGATGCGGTCCGCCCCGCTGCCTTCGTGCTGGTTGAGGCGGAGTTCTGGCCCAACTTCCTCTGGCAAGTCCGGGACCGGGGGGTGCCGGTGCTGCTGGCGAACGCACGTGTCTCGGACAAGTCCTTCCGTGGCTACCGGCGGGCGGGCTTCCTGTTCCGGGAATTGTTTTCCAACTTCGCCGCCGTCGGCGCGCAAAACGACGCGGACGCCGCGCGCCTGCGGGAGCTGGGCTGCCGCACCGATGCCATCCATGTGACGGGCAACGCGAAGTTCGACGCTGCCGCGCCGCTGGCCGCCGGCGGACTCGACGTGCCCGGGCTGCTCCAGCAAGTTGGCGTGCCAGCGGGGGCGGAGGTCCTCGTGGCGGGCAGCACCCACGCGGGCGAGGAAGTGTTGCTCGCGCAGATGGTCCGGCGGCTGCGCCAGCGGTTTCCTAAATTGTTTCTGGTGCTGGTGCCCCGGCACTTTGAGCGCACCAAAACCATCGTCGAGGAACTACGCCCCACCGGACTGCGGCTGGCGTTGCGCAGCGAACTGGCGGCGGGCCAGACCTTCGCCCCCGGCACGGTGGACTGTCTGCTGGTCAACACCACGGGCGAGCTGCGGCATTTCTACCGCCACGCCACCGTGGTTTTCGTCGGCAAGAGCCTCACCGCCAAGGGGGGGCAAAATCCCATCGAGCCGGCGGCGCTCGGCAAGGCGATGGTGTTCGGTCCACACATGGAAAACTTCCGGCCGATTGCGGCGGAGTTCGTGGCCTGTGATGGGGCCATGCAGGCAGCGGACGCCGCCGGGGTGGAAGCTGCGCTGGCGAGCCTCCTGACGGACGCCGTCCGCCGCGAACAACTGGGAGCCAATGCCCGGTGCGTGGTGCAGCGCAACCAAGGGGCCAGTGAACGCACAGCGGAGATGATTGCGACCTGCCTGTGCAAATGAACGCCCTCCGCTCCTTCTGCTCGCCAGCTTCCGACTGCCGTGTTAATGCGGCAGGCGTGTATCGCCGCCGCCCTGCTTCACCGCTGTTGTTTTGGCTCCTCGGGGGGCTGCTGGCAGTGTTGCCGGTCTGGACGTCCGCTCAAGTGAGCGTGCAAGTCCCCGCGCTCGCGGTGGACGCGCTGAACAAGCAGGTCCACGTCCGCTTCGGCCAGACGAACGTGCTGGTTCGTTTCGCGCTGACCAATGTTTCTACGCAACCGCTGGTCATCAAGGACGTGACGCTTTCCTGTGGTTGCAGTGCCGCGAGCCTTCCCGCCCGGCCGTGGACTCTTCGTCCTGGTGAACACGGGGAGGTGCTGATCACCACCGACCTCCGTGGCAAGCAGGGCAGTTTGTTGAAGAGCGCCGTGGTCCACACCACGGCCGGGATGCAGGCCTTGAGCTATCAAGTGGACATTCAGGAGCCGGTGACGCCGGAAGAGCGGGCCCGCAACCAGCGGCTCGCGAAGTCGGATCGGCAGGCGGTCTTTCGTGGGGCCTGCGCGGAGTGCCACGCCACGCCGACCCGGCAGAAGCTGGGGGGCGAGCTGTTCGCCGCCGCCTGCGGCATCTGCCACGAGGCGGAGCATCGGGCTAAAATGGTGCCGGACCTGCGTGCGCTGAAGCAGCCCGTGCGCCGCGATTACTGGCTGGAAACGATCACGCACGGCAAGCCCGGCACCCTGATGCCGGCCTTTGCTGCGGCGGAAGGGGGTCCGCTCTCGGACGCGCAAATTCGCTCGCTGGCCGACTTCCTCGCCACCCGGTAGCCGCCTCATGTCGGCGGTCCCGGCAGGCGCTGGCTTTCCGCTTGCTGCCTTAGTCCGCCTGACCTAAACAGGGCTCGTGAACCTCCCGCAACGCCTGCTCGCGTCGATGCTCTGTGCCGCTGCGCTGTTACCAGCGGCGCGAGCGCAAGTGGACCCGGAGAAGCGGCAACTGTTTCATCTGGGCTACAACCAGTCGTTGCAAGGTGTGGGCCCGGTGGCCGCGTATGCTTTTTACTACCTGAATCTCCCCGACTGGCCGCGTCCCGGCCAGACCCTGCGGCTTGCCGTGGCCCCGCTCTATCTGGACAGCGAGCTGGCCTTCCGCGAGGCGCTGGGCCCGCAGACACATTGGGCCGTGGGGGCGGCGGGGGGTGGTTTTGCGGACAGCTATTCCGAGGTGCGGGGCGGCAAGTTTGTGAAGGAGGAATCGTTTCAAGGTCATGGCGGCGAGCTGTCCACCAGCGTTTATCATCTCTTCAATCCCGGTGCCCGCATCCCGCTCAATGGCATCCTGCGCGCCAGCTTTCACTACACCGAATATGAGCGTGTCAACCGGACGGCCGCGGGCTTCACCCTGCCGGCGGACACCGGCATTCTGCGCACCCGGGTGGGGCTGCGCTACGGGGGGCGTGAGCCGCTGTTGACGCCGAACGTGGCGATGGAGTTGTCCGCGTGGTATGAGGCGGACTCGCGCATGAACAGCGGACGTTACGGGTTCGGCGGCGACCGGGTCGCCGAGGCGCAGACGCACTTGTTCTGGTCGCGGGCGATGATCGCCTACCGCGTGCCGGAGCGTGAACACTACTTCTCGGTGAACTTCACGATGGGCTCCAGCCTCAGCGCGGATCGCTTCACCGGTTACCGGTTGGGCGCGGCGCTGCCGATGGGGGCGGAGTTTCCCTTGAGCCTGCCCGGCTACTATTTTCAGGAAATCACCGCCCGGCAGTTCGTGCTGTTGGGCGGGCTCTACACGCTGCCGCTGGATGCGCGCAAGCGCTGGAACCTCACTGGTTTTGCCGCCACGGCGGTGGTGGACTACGTCGCCGGCATGGCGCAACCCGGCGACTGGCATACGGGAGTGGGCGGCGGGTTGGGCTACACTTCGCCGAGCAAGGTGTGGGAGTTCACCCTGGGCTATGCCTACGGCGTGGACGCCATTCGCACCGCCGGGCGGGGCGCGCATTCAGTGGGCCTGGTGGCGCAATACGATCTCGAAGCCCACCGCACCCGCCGCAAGTCCGCCGCCCCGGAGATCAGCCCCGACCAGTCGCGCGGCCTGCAACGCTTGTTTCGCGGGGTGTTTGGCAATTGAGCCCGGCCTTGGCGCTCAACTCAATATGCCGTGCAGCACTTCGCCGTGCACATCCGTGAGCCGGATGTCACGGCCGCTGAAGCGGAAGGTGAGGTGCTCGTGGTTGATGCCGAGGAGGTGCAGCATCGTGGCGTGCAGGTCGTGGATGGCGACTTTGTTCTCCACCGCCTTGTAACCGTAGTCGTCGGTCGCGCCGTAGGTGGTCCCGCCCTTCACGCCGCCGCCAGCGAGCCACATCGTGAAGCCGAAGGGGTTGTGGTCGCGCCCATTGGAACCTTGGGCAAAGGGCGTGCGGCCGAACTCACCGCCCCACACGACCAGCGTCGAGTCGAGCAGCCCCCGGCTCTTCAAGTCACGCAGCAGGCCGGCGATGGGCTGGTCCACGGCGAGGGAATTCTTCGTATGACCGTCGCGCAGATTGCTGTGCTGGTCCCAGCGGTCGCCGCCGCCGCCCGGACAGGTCAGTTCGATGAAGCGCACGCCGCGCTCGACCAGGCGCCGCGCCAGCAGGCATTGCTCGGCGAAGGTGGCGGTCATCTTGTTCGGCGAGCCGACGCCATACATCCGCTTGGTCGCCTCGGTCTCGCCGCGAATCTCCATGAGCTCCGGCACGGCGGACTGCATGCGGTAGGCCAGTTCGTAGTTCGCGATGGCGCTTTCGAGCGCGTCCAGCTTGCCGAAGCGCTCAACCACGCCCGCGTCGAGCTTGCGCATGAGCGCGAGCTTGGCGTCCTGCAACGTGGGTTTCGCCTCGGTCGGAATCACATTCGCCACCGGGTTCGCGCCGGTCTTGAAGACGGAGCCTTGATACGTCGCGGGCAGGAAGCCGCTGTTGAAGTTGTCGAGTCCGCCGGGCGGGATGAGTCCGCCGTTGAGCACCACGAAGCCGGGCAGGTCGGCGTTCTCGCTGCCGAGACCGTAGCCCGCCCACGCGCCCATGCTGGGCCGGCCCTGCAAGCCGCTGCCCGTGTGGAGGAAGTAGTTCGCGTTCGTGTGCTCGGAGAAGGCGCTGGTCATCGAGCGCACCACGGCGAGGTCGTCCACGCACTGCGCCACATGGGGGAAGAGGCTGCTGACGGGGATGCCGCTCTGGCCGTGCGGCTGAAATTCCCAGAGCGAGCCGAGGGTGTTCCCGTTGTTGTTGAACTGGGTCGGCTCCATCTTCAGGCCGAAGGGCTTGCCGTTCTCCGCCGTGAGCCGGGGCTTGGGGTCGAAGGTGTCCACCTGCGAAGGGCCGCCGTCCATATAGAGGAAGATGACGGAGCGGGCGCGCGGCGCGGCGTGCGGGGGGCGCGGGGCGAGGGAATTGGAGGAGTTCGCGGAGGATTTGTCCGCGAGCAACGAGGTGAGCGCGAGCGCGCCGAAGCCGTTGGCACAACGGGCGAGCATCGCGCGGCGGGAAAGCGTAGCGGGGACACTCTTGTCCCCGATGCGGCTGGTGAAAGGTCGCGCGGACTGGGGGACAAGAGTGTCCCCCTCACGGCGTGCGGTGCGGCGAATGGCGAGTGGCGAAGTCATCCGGTTAATTGAGGTAGATAAACTCCTTCACGTTGAACAACACATGCCCGAGGTCGGCCCAGACGCGTTCGTCGGTGGGCGCGGTGCCGAGGGCTTGCGACTGCGCGGCCACGAAGGCGAGGGCGTCCTTCAACTCCACCTCCACGGGCGGGCGGGCGAAGGCGGCGAGATACATCTGGCGCACGCGTTCCGGCGGTTCGTTCACAGCGGCGAGGCGCTTTGCCCAGACACGCGTCTGCTCCACGATGAACGGGTCGTTCATCAGGATGAGCGCCTGCGCGGGGACGTTCGAGACGTTGCGGCGGCCCATCGTGGTGAAGGGGATGGGCATGTCGAAGGCCAGCATCATCGGCGGGAGGAAGTTGCGGCGCACCGAGGTGTAAATGCTGCGGCGGCCTGCACCATCGAGCGGGCCGCTGCCCGGCCGACCGCGGCCATCCATGAAGTGCGTGACATGCACCATCACGCTCGGTCCGCCCACCTTCGCGTCGAGCCGGCCGGAGACCGTCAGCACGGCGTCGCGGATGGCCTCGCCTTCGAGGCGCTTCAGGTTCATGCGATGGAGCAATCCGTTCTCGGGGTCGAGCTGCTCGGCGCGGGCGTCGGCGGGGGCGCTGGACATCTGGTAAGCCTGCGTGAGCACCAGCTCGCGGATGAGGCGCTTCACGGACCAGTTCAAGTCGCGGACGAAATGGACGGCGAGGTGGTCGAGCAACTCGCGGTGCGAGGGCGGCTGGCCGAGCACGCCGAGGTTGTCCACCGAGGGCACGAGGCCGCGCCCGAAGAGGTGGTGCCAGACGCGGTTCACGATGACGCGGGCGGTGAAGGGATTGGCGGGGTCAACGATTTGCTGCGCCAGTTCCAGCCGGCCGCTGCCGGTGGCGAACGTCGGCGACTCCGTCCCGGCGAGCGCTTCGAGGAAGCGGCGGGGCGTGGTTCCGGCGGGGTTGCGCGGCTGGCCGCGCACGAGGAGAAACTCGTCCACGCCGCTGCCGTCGAGCATGGCGGGGGCGGTCACGGTGATGGGCTGGATGCGCGCGACCAGCTCGGCGCGGCGGGCCAGCGCAGGCTTCGTGGCGGCAGCGAGTTGCTGGCGCTCGGGGCTGCCGGGCGGGCAGAAGCGGTCGAGGTTTTGCACGAGCCAGTCGGCCAGGGGCGCGGACTCGGCGCTCACGCGGCCTGACTCCATTTCCGCGAGGACGGCGAGCAACTTCTCCCGCTCCGCCGCCGGTGGGTTGGTCACGGGCGTGCCCAGCGCGGCGGGCAACTCGGGCTTCGCGTCTGCCTGCACGACCATCGCGATGGCCAGCGGCGCGGGGCCGATGGGGCTGAACTCGGTGTGGACGCGCTGGCCGCGATAGGCCGCGAGCGGGTGCTCGACCCAGCGCCACTGGTTGCGGTCGTCTTTGAACTCGCGCAGGAGGGAGCCGTGAAGCGGGCCTTGGATGATGAGGTGCGAGGCGACGTTCGCGTAGGCGCGCACAGGGCCGCGCACGAGATACCAGAGGCTGCCGGCGGTGAGTGTCACGTCGGGGGTGCGGAGAGTCTGGCCGCTGCGCTCCCAACCGCCGAGCGGGCCGCCGTCCCGCTCGACGCCTTTCGGTGCGAGCGCGCTCCACGCGGTGTCCCGCACGGCAGCGGGGCGGGAGACGATGCCGGCGAGCGGTTGCTGTTCGTTCGGACCGAAGAGGATTTCGCCGGGCTGCGCGGGCCGGGGGCCGAAGCTCCAGCCGTCTTGCCCCCAGTCCTTCGGGCCGGGTTGCGCGTAGTCCACGACCACGCGGAGTGACGGGGACGCTCCTGTCCCCGATGAGTTTTGGGGTGACGGGGTGGAAGAGTTTTTTGCAGGCGCGGGCAAGAGTGCCCCCGCCACGCCGGGGCGCAGTGCCTGGGCGGTGGCTTGCAGCAACTTGCTTTGTTCAGAGGCGCGGAGTTGCGTGAGTTGGGCGGCGATGTCGCGGTGCGTCTCCATGGCGGCAAAGGGGGCTTGGCGATAGGTGCTGCTGATGAGGAAGCCGGCCAGCGCGTAGTAGTCGCGTTGCGAGATGGCATCGAACTTGTGGTCGTGGCAGCGGGCGCAGGCGACGGTCATGCCGAGGAAGGTCTTGGACATCACGTCGAGGCGGTTGTCCATGCGGTCGCACTCGTCCTGGCGGATGTCCACGGGCGAATGCACTTCCTCGCCGAGGAACCAGAAGCCCGTGCCGAGGATGGATTCGTTGCCGCCGGTCGCGGGGTTCAGGCGCGGCTTCGCGACGAGGTCGCCAGCGAGGTGTTCGGTGACGAACTGGTTGTAGGGCACGTCGGCATTGAGCGCACGGATGACGTAGTCGCGGTAGTGGTAGGCGTTGGGAATGATGGGCTCGAACTCGTGGCCGCGCGTCTCGGCGTAGCGGACAAGGTCGAGCCAGTGGCGAGCCCAGCGTTCGCCAAAGGCAGGGCTGGCGAGGAGACGATCGGCGAGGGCGGCCAATGCGGAATGCGGAATGCGGAATGCGGAATCCTTCCCCTCGGCGCCAAACTGTTTCATGAACGCTTCGACATCTTCGGGCTTCGGGGGCAGGCCGGTGAGGTCGAAGTGGAGGCGACGAAGCAAGGTTAGCGGCGCGGCGGGCGGCGCAGGTTGGAGCTGCCTGGCTTCAAGTTTCGCGAGGAGGAAGCGGTCCACCGGCTGGCTGCTCCACGCGGAGTTTTTCACGGCGGGGATGGGTTCAGCGCGCGGCGGCGTCCAGCTCCAGTGGGATTGCTTGCGCTGCTGGACATCGAAGCCCTGCTTCGCGACGCGTTGGCTGGCGGCTTCCGGCGGCCAGGGCGCGCCGCGCTTCACCCACTCGGCGAGGTCGGTGACTTGCGCCGCACTGAGCCGGCTCTTCGGCGGCATCTGCAGGTCTTGGTTGCCGTAGCGGACAGCCTCGATGAGCAGGCTTTTGTCCGGCTGGCCGGGAACGACGGCAGGGCGGGTTTCGCCGCCTTTGAGGAGGGCTTCGCGGGAGTCGAGGTGCAGGCCGCCTTTAAGTTTCTTCGCCCCCGCGCTGTGGCACTCGTAACAACGCTGGGCGAGCAGCGGACGGATGCGCTTCTCGAAGAACTCGATGTCGGCGGCGGGGAAGGACGGGGCGGCAGCGAAGGCGAGTTGAACGGTGGCCCACAGGCAGAGGGCGAGGGGGAGCGCGGAGCGTCTGGACTGTGGCGACTTCAGCGCCGCTGTCTGGACCGTGTTGGCTGCAGGGACGCCCAACAAAGCGGTGCTGAAGCCACCGCAGTCCAGACGCTGCGCGACTTCGTGGCCGGGTGGGCGAATGTCGGCAGGTTGCTCGGCTAACAAGTAGTGGAAATTCAGCACGGGAGTTCGGACGGAGGGGATGGAACGAACGTTCACGGTGGCGGAGGGAGCCCGGCACCTACGTCCGTAGCAGGTTCGTTGTGAGGGGACACGGGCGGCGGATGTGGGCGTCCGCGCTCCAGGTGATGACGGTCACTTCATCGGCACGCCGTCGAGGGGCTTGCCGTTGGTGTCGAGGATTTGGAAGTGGTGAACGCCGGGACCGGTCGCCTCGACAAAGCTCCAGACGACTTTCTTCTCGGGCGTGACTTCAATCATCTTGGTGCGGTCCGCGCCGATGCCGTAGCAAGCGATGACGGTGTTGCCGTTGGGCAGGCGCTGGCCACCGCAGGCATCCTTGATGAGCGGCTTGTCGAAACTGGAGTTGTCCACCTGCCAGACCGTCTTGCCGGCCTTGTCCACCTCGATGGAGACGTGGCCGTAGGTGCAGTTGATGAGCGTGTTGCCGTTGGCGAGGCGGATGGCGGTGAAGGGCCAGTTCGGCGTCTTCACTTCCCAGACGATTTCACCCTTGGCGTTGTATTCGCGGACGACCTTGTCGAAGAGCTGCGGGATGAGGTAGTTGCCGTTGGGGAGCTTGCGGGCCATGCGGCTTTGCATGTGATGGTTCGTGAGCTGGCAGGAGATGGGGAACTCCAGAACGACTTTGCCGGCGCGGTCGAGTTCGAGCAGGCGCGGCTTTGGTCCGGCTTCCGTGACCATGATGCGGTTGTCGCCGACGACTTGGGCGGTGTTGACCTCGGCCTGCGTGCCCTTCCACTCGAAGAGCTTCTGGCCGTCGCGGGTGACTTCCACCACGCCGCCGCCGGGGTATTCCTTCGACTTGGAAAGCGTGAGCAGCAGGTTGCCGCTGGGGAGCACGTAGCCATCGCGCGTCGCGTGCGGATAACTCCAAGCGGTTTTGCCCGCGCCATCCACGATGCGCGTCTGCCCGCCGCAGGCGAGGAAGGAGTGGGTCACGGGGGTTTGGGCGTGACTGGCGGCAAGTCCGGCGAGGTAGATCACGGCGGCCAGCATCGCGGTGCGAGGGAAAGTTTGCATGGCGGGATTGGAGACTGCTTCGCGCGGGGAGCCAAGTGAAATTCCGGGGCGGGAAACCCCTTGTTTCCGCCGGGCGGGTGGCTTCCAATCCGCCGCGTGAACGAACCTGCCCCCAGCGCGGCCGAGCCGACCCGGTTTCCCCCGGGTTTGCAGAACGCCTTTCTGTTCGCGGGTTTCAACGCGCTGTCCTTCCCGATCGTGGTGGGCAACCCGATGATTCTCTACGCCAAGACGCTGGGGGCCAGCGCGACGGTGCTGGGCATCATCGCGGGCATGATGCCGCTGCTGGTCATTTTTCAGATCCCGGCCGCCAGCCATCTGGGCCGGATTGGCTACAAGCGCTTCGTCTATGCCGGCTGGGGGATTCGCACGATCTTCATCGTCGGGCTGGCGTTGCTGCCGCTGCTGACGGATGTGCTGGATGCGACCGCCCGGCTGGCGCTGGTGCTGCTGCTGCTCTTCGCCTTCAACCTCTCGCGGGGCATTTCGAGCTGCGCGTGGCTGCCCTGGATAACGACGCTGGTGCCGGAGTCCATCCGGGGCCGCTATCTCGCGTGGGACGCTGCCTGCGTGAACTTCGCCAACTTCCTTGTCATCGTGCTGGTGGCGCTGGCGCTGGGCGACCGGCCCGCTCCGTGGCAGTTCGCGGTGATGTTCCTCTTCAGCGCGGCGATGGGCGGGATGAGCCTCGTGTTCCTCAAACGCATCCCGGATGTGGAACCGCAGACAGCCACCCGCAGCAACAGCACCGAGCCGGTGCCCTGGCTGGCCATCTCCGAGCACCCGCCCTTTCGCCGGCTGCTCTGGGTGAACGTGGCTTGGCCGCTCGCCGTGGGGGGAATCAGTGCGTTCACCACGGCGTGGCTCAAGGTCGAGGCCGGCATGAGCGAGGGGCAGGTCCTGCTGGTGTCTTCCATCGCTTTCCTTGGTGGCTTGAGCAACCTCTGGCTGTTGGGACCGCGGCTCGACCGGTTGGGCAGCCGGCCCGTGCTGCTGGTCTGCATGACCACTTGGATGGTGATCGTGGCTGGCTGGATGGCGCTGGCGGGGCGCGTGCTTTCGCCCACGACACCGGTGTTGCTGACGTTGCAGTTCCTCATGGGGCTGGCCTCGGCAGTGACCGGGCTGGCCAACATGCGGCTGGCGATGGCCATCATTCCCGTCATGGGCCGCGATCACTTCTTTGCGCTGTTCTCGGTGGTGGCCAATCTGGCCATGGGCCTCTCGCCGATTCTCTGGGGTGTGTTGATTGATGCCCTGCGGCCGTTGAACTACGTGTGGCACGGGCTGACGGTGAACCGTTACACGGTCTTCTTCGCGCTGGTGGGTGTCTTCTTCCTGCTGACGCTGTGGTTGTGCCGGCGCTTGGAAGAGCCCAAGGCTGTGAGCATGGAGCGGCTGCTGCGGGAGATTTTGATCGAGTCGCCGCAACGAGCCTTGATGCGCCTTTGGCCTCGCGCCTGAACCGGCCGCCAAGTATCGCCCGCCCCAAAGCGTCCCGTGCAGACCGCGTGCGCTCGGCCGCTTGAACCGCGGCGGCGTTTCACTTCGTGGGTGAAGTGGCCGGGCGGGACATCTTCCAGAGGATTTCGCTCCCGCCGCAAAATCCCCTTTGACATCAGGCGAGGTGATTTGCTACTTCAGCAGCACTCCATCTGAAGGGAAAAGGAAAACGTATGCGAGAACTTGTGCTCCCCGTGCCTGCAACCGGCCCATCTTCACAGCGTTTTAGCCAGGCTCGCTCCACGAGTCCTCGCTTCGCCCTGCTGGCGGGGCTTTGCGCCGCGCTGCTTCTTGCCTTTCCCCATCGGGTTCAAGCTGCCGCCTTCACTCATCCCATCGTGGTCCAGTTCGGGGACCCATCATCGCTGTCGGAGAATACGCCGGGACCTATATCACGGACGAGGTGGACTTCTGGTTCGCCGAGACCCCCGTTACGAGTTCATGGACGGGTAGTGGCGAGGTCTTCACTGTTTATTATCCCAACGTGGGCTTTGTGGCTTGGGCCAGTCTGCTCGCGGTCACACCCGGAGTCTTCGACTACACCGTGGTGGTGGACTGGAGCAACCACTACTTGAATGACGGGATCGCGTCGGAGCTGTGCCGGACCACCAATGTTTACCCTGCCGCCTTTACTGTCGTGGACGTCACGAACGTCACCGCCAGCGCTTACCATGTGGCCGAGGGTGCCGGCCCCATCACGCTCACGGCGCAGATGACGCCGGTGAACGCGCCGGACAAGGTCTTCTGGGAGCTGCTTGAGGGCGGAGGCGAGTTTTCCACCACCCAGGGCCTCACGACCCAGTTTTACCCTTATGGTTGGGTGAGTAGCAACGTGGTGGCTTGCCGGTGGGGCCCCAATCGCACGGAGGTGGTCATCCACATCTACCGCGTCACCGGGATCACTGCCACGCCGCAGCCGGCGGTGGCGGGGCAGCCCATCACGCTCACGGCCATCACCGAGCCGGCTGGTTGCCCGCTGCCCATTAC
>Ga0255188_1000272_pt1 | contig 18512 bp, 15 predicted proteins | sample Miss_Cont_RepB_8_FD_188427 | JGI IMG/M metagenome (GOLD analysis project Ga0255188, IMG submission 188427) | Freshwater microbial communities from Mississippi River, Louisiana, United States - Miss_Cont_RepB_8h | ecosystem: Environmental > Aquatic > Freshwater > River | place: USA: Louisiana... | reverse complement strand
TGCACGGTGGCATGGGGATGACCCAGGAAATGAAGGTGGCGCATACCTTCAAACGCCTCACCATGATCGCGCAGACGATGGGCGATGCCGACTGGCACCTGGAGCGGTACGCCGCGAACAGCTAGGCGGCTTACCTGGTGACGGGCTCCGCGAGCGGGAGCAGCGGGTCGTTGACGGTGGGGGCGTGGCCCGCAGACGACTCAACGTCGGCCGGAACGGCTGGCGGATCTGCAACCAGGCGGCGCGCGGGGAAACGCAGCGTGAACACGCTGCCCTTGCCTGGCTCGCTGTCGATACGCAGCGATGCGTGATGCCGGTTGGCAATGCGCTTGACAATGGCCAGGCCCAGTCCGGTGCCGCCCGTGTCGCGTGAGCGGCTGCGATCGACCCGGTAGAAGCGCTCGGTAATGCGTGGCAGGTGTTCGGTGGAGATGCCAATGCCGGTATCGTGAACCGCGAGCCAGCCCTCATCATCACGTGCCCGCCAGCTCACGGTTATCACGCCGCCATCGGGTGTGTAACGCACCGCGTTGGTGACCAGATTGCGGACTGCGCTTTCAATTTCAGCCGGGACAGCCATCAGCCGGGGCGGCCCTTCGAACTTGAGACTGATGTCGTGGCGCCCACCGGACAGGGCGCGCGCTTCGTAGACCAGTGATTCAAGTAGCGGTTGAAGCTCGATCGCCGATTCATCCAGCCGGTCAGCGGCGCGCTCGAGGGAGGCGAGCAGCAGCAGGTCGCCGACCAGTCGCCCCATGGTTTCGCTCTGACGCAAGATCGCGCTCAAGTATTCGCGCCGCGTCTTGTCGTCGAGATCAAGCGACAGCAGGGTTTCGGCAAATCCCGCGATCACCGTGGCGGGCGTACGAATTTCATGGGACACGTTGGCGACGAAGTCGCTTCGAACTGCGTCGAGCTTCGCCTGGTCGGTGATGTCTCGCGTGATGAGCAGCCGATGTTCGGCATCGGTCTCATGCAGCTGGAGTTCGAAGATGCGGCCGGGCTGCGTGTTCAATTGCAGACGCTGGGTCTGTGCCCCGCCCCCGCGCCGCTGCAGCATTTCCGCGAACTCGGGTTGACGAATGAAATGGTGAACGGGCCGCTGCGTGCCAAAGATGCCATGGAGCGACTGCGCCGCCTGATTGCTCCAGCTCACGTGGTCGTAGCGGTCGAGCAGCACCAGACCGTCGGGCAGTCGGTCGACCGCCGCATGGATGCGTTCCAGTTCGGAACCGAGTTCGGTGACGGTCGCCTGCTGCTGGCGCGAGACCCGGTTCAGACGCTCGATGAGCGGGGTCCAGATTCCCCAGCCGATCGGCAAGGGACGGTTGCGCGGGAGATTGGCCCAGGCCGTGAGGCGCGACACAAAACTGGCCTGATACAGCACCGCCACGATGAGTGCGACCACCAGCAGAACAAAAGCAAACGCGGGCGACAGGAAGCGATGCAGCCACGCCGCCACCAGGACGATGAGTGCCGCGAACCCAAGCGAGCGAAACCAGATCAAGGTGACTGCCAGACCTTCATTGAGGCAGGAAGCGGTAGCCGCCTCCACGCACGGTTTCGATCAGTCGATCGTGTCCACCTGGTGTGAGCGCAAGGCGCAGGCGCCGGATGTGAACGTCGACCGTCCGTTCCTCAATATACACGTTGTCTCCCCAGACCCGGTCGAGAAGCAGCGTGCGGGACAGGACCCGGTCAGGGTGGCGCATCAGGAACTGGAGCAGCCTGAACTCGGTGGGGCTGAGGTCGACTGGCGCGCCGTGCGAGAACACGCGCAGCGTTTCGGGCTCCAGCCTCAATCCGGCGAATTCCAGTGGCTCGGGCGTGGTCTCTGGGGCGGCCCGCCGGAGGAGCGCGCGGACCCGGGCAATCAGTTCGCGCGGCGAGAACGGCTTGGTCATGTAGTCGTCGACGCCGGTCTCGAAGCCCTGCAGCTTGTCGCCTTCCTGTGCGCGGGCGGTGAGAAGCAGCACCGGGATGTCGGCGGCCCGGCTGTGCGACCGGATGTCGCGCGCGAACTCGATACCCGAGCGACCCGGCAGCATCCAGTCGAGGATGATCAGGTCGGGCAGGCGAAGCTGGAGCTCGGCGCTGGCCGCTTCGGCACTTTCGCTGCATACCGGCGTAAAGCCCGCATGCTGCAGGTTCACACGCAGCAGTTCGCGGATTTGCGGGTCGTCTTCGACGATCAGGATTCGTGCGCTCATACGAGGGGGGCGATCTGGCAACCCCCTAGTATCGGGCTGCCAAATGACAATCGTGTGACGGTCGGCGCAGAGGCTGCGCTATTGGCCGACGCTGAAAAAACTGCGGCGCCCGCGCAACTCGGCAAGGTGGCGGACCAGCGTCTGAAAGTCGTCTTCGCTATCGACCGGATTCAGGCGCTCGGTATTCACGATCAGAAGCGGGGCTGCGTCGTAGTCGTGGAAATACCGGCTGTACTGATCGATCAGCGCGCGCAGGTAGGTCTCGGAGATGGAGGCCTCCATGTCGATGCCGCGTCGCCGGATGCGTTCAATCAGGGTGTCGGGCTGGGCCTGCAGACAGATCACCAGGTCGGGAATTGGCGCCTGGGGCTGCACGCTTGCAAGAATGTTCTGATAGAGACGCAGTTCATCGTCATCGAGGGTGAGCCTCGCAAACAGCGGGTCTTTGTCGAGCAGAAAATCGCCTACGACGGCTTGAGCAAACAGGTCGCGCTGAGCGAGTTCACGCAACTGCGCGACCCGCTGGAACAGGAAGAAGAGCTGGGTGGGTAGCGCGTAGCGGCGACTGTCGCGATAAAACCGCTCGAGGAACGGATTGTCGGCGGGTTCCTCCAGCACGGTTTCTGCGCCAAAGCGCTCGGCCAGACGACGCGCGAGCGATGTCTTGCCTGCGCCGATCGGTCCTTCGATCACGATATGTCGATAGCGCTCAAAGGGTGATGGCAGGGGTGTGGAGGGGGCGGTGACCATGGCATTAAGACCGGAAGATGAAGTAGACCGCGCCCATCATGCAAAGCGCTGCCCACAGGTAGTCGAGCTTGACCGGCTGGTTCATGTAAAGGACTGCAAACGGAACGAAGACCGCGAGCGTGATGACTTCCTGCAGGATCTTGAGCTGAGGCAGCGAAAAGACCGTGTAGCCGATCCGGTTGGCCGGCACCTGAAGCAGATATTCAAACAGGGCGATCGCCCAACTCGCCAGCGCAGCGACCCACCAAGGGCGGGCCGCCATGTCGCGCAGATGCGCATACCAGGCAAACGTCATGAAGACGTTGGACGCCAACAGAAGCAGTACGGTCTGAAGCGGAACCGGTAGCGGGTTCATGGTGCGAGCGCTGTCTGACCCGCGGGCGGCGCATCGCCCTTCGCGTCGGCGAGGGGGCCCAGCCGCTCGATACGCTGCCCGGCGCAGGCGCTCGCCCAGCCGGCGGCTGCGCCCAGACGCGGAATCTGCGCGAGCGGGTCGACTTCGAGAAGGGGCGAGAGCACGAACGCGCGCTGATGCATGCGGGGGTGCGGCAGCGTGAGGAGTGAGGTGTCAAGCACGAGCGACCCGGCGAGGAGCAGGTCGACATCAAGCGTACGCGGCGCGTTGCGGTGCGGGCGCACGCGCCCCTCCTGCAACTCGAGCGACTGCGCCAGTGTGAGCATGGCCTGGGGCTCAAGGGTGGTGTCGATCGCCAGCACCGCATTCAGAAAATCGGGGCCGCTCGCGTCGACTGGCGCACTGCGCCACAGCGAGGACACGGCAACGACCCGCAGGTCGGAGTGCTGTCGCAGGCGGCTGAGCGTGCGTTCGAGCGCACCTCGGGCGTCGCCAAGGTTCGCGCCCAGCCCGATCATCCAGCGGCGCTCCATGCTGCGGTCAGCCGGTGCGGTCAGCCGGGCCGGGCGCTGCGGCCGACGAGTCCGATGCGTCGGAGCGGCCGCGCCCCCGGCTGCGGCGTCTGCGTTTGCGAGGTCCACCGCCATCGCCGCTGTCGCTTGCACGGGCGATGAGCGCTGCGCGTTCGTCGGGGGCTGCATCGAGGAACTCGGTCCACCAGTCTCCGAACTCCGCCGGCAGTTCGCCGGCATCGCAGCGCAGCAGCAGGAAGTCGTAGCCCGCGCGCAGCCGGATATGCTCGAGCAGCGCGTAGGGCGTGCGGCCGGTGCGGCGCTCGAAGCGCGGCTGCAGCATCCAGATCTCGCGCATATCGGCAATGTGCCGGCGCTGGATCGCGAGCTTTTCAGCCTGCTCATCGAGCACTGCGTCGATAGCATCGGAAAGCGCTGGAATGGCGGGGGCGCCCGCGGCGACCGCCTGCTGCCAGCGAATCCGAACCGGCTGCCACAGCAGGCTTGCGAACAGGAACCCGGGCGAGATGGGCTTGCCCGCGAGCACACGCTGGTCGGTGCGTTCAAGCGCGGTGGTCACGAAACGCTCGCCGTCGGGTTGCTCGAGGATCATGTCGAGCATCGGCATCAGCCCGTGATGCAGGCCCTCACGGCGCAGCTCGTGCAGACACGCCATGGCGTGCCCCGACACGAGAAGCTTCAGCATCTCGTCAAAGAGGCGTGCGCTGGGGATGTTCGAGATCAAAGGCGCCAGCGATCGGATGGGGGCACGGGTTCGGGGCTCGATCGAAAAGCCCAGCTTCGCCACGAACCGCGCCACGCGAAGCATCCGGACCGGATCTTCACGGAACCGCTGCTCGGCGTCGCCGATGATGCGCAGCGACCGTTTTTTCAGGTCGCGCACGCCGTCGTGGTAGTCGAGGATGCGGTCGGCGAGCGGATCGTAGTAGAGCGCGTTGATGGTGAAGTCACGCCGCGCGGCGTCTTCGGGCTGGGTGCCCCAGACGTTGTCGCGCAGCACCCGACCGTGCTCATCGGTCTCCGCCTCGTCCTGGATTGCCCGGAAAGTGGAGACCTCGATGGTTTCGCGCCCGAACATGACATGCACGATCTGAAAGCGTCGGCCGATCACGCGCGAGCGGCGAAAGAGGCTGCGCACCTGCTCGGGTGTGGCGTCGGTGGCCACATCGAAGTCTTTGGGGCGCAGGCCAAGCAGCAGGTCGCGTACGCCGCCACCGACCACGAACGCCTGGTGGCCCGCTTTCTGAAGCGTTTCGCAGGTTCGAAAGGCGGCATCAGAAATGGCGCCCTGGATGACACCGATGTCGGTGCCCTTGTATTCGCGGGCCTTTTCGCGGATGGCGGCGCGTGGCCCGCGGGCCTTGCGGTTGAGCAGGCGATCGATCAGGCGTCGGATCATTCGAATAGCCTCAGCACCGCCCAGCCGCGCTCGGCTGCCAGGCGTGCCAGCCGGTCATCGGGGTTGGTGGCGACCGGGTGGGTCACCAGGGAAAGAAGCGGCAGGTCATTGATGGAGTCGCTGTAGAACCACGACGTCGCGAAGCCCTCAAAAGCCGCGCCAAGCGATGCGAGCCAGGCGTGCGTTCGCGTGACCTTGCCCTCGCGAAAGGACGGTGTGCCGGCTGGGCGGCCGGTGTAGGCGCCGTTGACGGTTTCGACGGTGGTGGCCACCAGATGGCTCAGACCGAACTCGGCTGCGATCGGTGCCGTGACGAATTCATTGGTGGCAGTGACGAGTGCGCACAGGTCACCGCTTGCGAGGTGCCGGCTCACCAGATCCCGTGCCGCGGGCTGGATGGCTGGGCGGATCACCTCGTCCATGTACTGACGGTGCCAGCGATCGAGTTGCTCGCGCGGGTGCGCGGCGAGTGGGGCGAGCTGGAATGCCAGGAACTCGAAAATATCGAGTGTGCCGGCCTGGTACTGCCGCAGATAGTGGTCGTTGCGGCGCGTGTGTTCGTCGCCGTCGATGGCGCCAACCCGCGCAAGAAATCGCGCCCACTCGTAATCGCTGTCGATCGGCAGCAGTGTGTGGTCGAGGTCAAAGAGGGCAAGCCTGGGCTCGCCGGGCGGGGTCGGCGTGAAATTCATGATGGTGAGGGCGGCAAGTGTATCAGCCGGGTTCGCCAGAGCCGGCGATCGGGCGGGGCGCTGCCGGGGGCTCGACGGGGGTGTCGATCAGGGCATCGAACTCGCGCGCGAGCGAGGCCGACAGCGGGCGCTGACGCTCGAGCGCGTAGCGGTCCAGTGCGCTGAAAAAGGCGAGCAAGGTTCGCAGGTCGCGGGCCTTGCGGGTGAGGAGGTAGTGAAACACGTCGTCGTGCGCGTGAACGCCGGTGGCGCGCGCGGCCTCCCGCAGGGCCTGCTCGCGCTCCTGATCGGTGAGCGGCCGAAGCGCGAGCACCAGCCCCGAACCCAGGCGGGTACGAAGCTCGGGGCGGAGCTCGGTGAGGGCGATCGGTGCATGGCGGCTGGCGGTGACGATCGGTGCACTGCCCGGATCTCCGCGCTGATTGAACAGGCGAAAGAGGGCGAGCTGGCGGGTGTCGTCGAGCCGGTCACAGTCGTCAACCGCAATCACCCGGGCCGCTGCCTCGCCGCAGGCGCTGAAGGCGTCGATGGCGCTCGCCGGGCCGAGCGGGGTGCCCGCTAGCGCGCGCAGCAGGTGCGTCTTGCCGCTTGCGGGCTCACCCCACAGATGCACGCGCGAGACGGGCGAGCGGCCCGCTGCCACCATCCGAAGCGCAGCGACCGCCTCGGTGTTGGGGCCCGCAACAAAGTTGTCGAACGAGGCCGGCGCCTCGGCGATCAGGTCGAGTGCGAGTTGGCGCATGGGGCTTGATTACGGGCGGCGGTAAAAATTGCTTGCGAGCCAGCCGTGCCGGAGCCGGCGCAGGACCACCAGCGTCACGGCCGATAGCGGCAGCGCAAGCAGCAGCCCCGCGAATCCGAACACCGCACCGAAGGCAAGCAGGGCGAACAGGACCGCTACCGGATGGAGGCCGATTCGCTCGCCCACCAGACGTGGGGTGAGGATGTAGCTCTCCAGCAGCTGGCCGATCCCGAACACGATCGCAATCGCCATGGCGCCCTGCGCGGGCCCCAGCTGCAGCATGGCCGAGATCAGCGACACCACCAGGCCCAGCCCGAAGCCCAGGTAGGGAACAAAGGCAAGAAGGCCGGTGAGAACGCCGAGCGAGAGCCAGTGCTTGATGCCGACCACGCCGAGCGCGGTGGAATACCAGATGGCAAGCGACAGCATGACCAGCAGCTGACCGCGCAGATAGTGGCCGAGCAGATCGTCGATCTCGCCAAGCGCGCCATCGGCTGCTTCGGTCCAGCGCCTTGGGATCAGCTCGTGCAGACGCGAGGTCATGAGCGGCCAGTCGGCGAGCAGATAGAAAAGCACCACCGGCACCAGCACCACCAGCCCGATCACCTCGACCGCAGCGCTCCAGCCTGAACGAACATACTGCATGAGCGCGCTGAACAGGTCCTGGCTGCTGCCGGCGAGCTGGGCCGCGATCCAGTCACGAATCGATACTGCATCAAGCGCAAGCGTGATGCCAAGTGTCTGTTCGACCCAGGGCGCGAGCCGCGTGGTGACCGTGGCGGCAAGCGCCGGCAGCTGCGCCCGGATCATCCGGTATTCCGACTGCAGTACCGGAATGAGCGCGAGCACCACCGAAACGATCACCGCCATGGCGAGCACCATCACGAAGGCGGCCGCGATTGCCCTGGGCACGCGCCAGCGCTGCATGCGTGCCACGGCGGGGGCGAGCGCGTAGGCGAGGATGGTCGCCGCGATGAACGGGGTGAGGGTGCCGCGAAGAAAATAGACGACCCCGGCCAGCAGCAGCGCGACTGCGAGCCAGAACCAGGTTTGCCGGCGGTGGTCAATCTCGGACATCGGACCCCAGGTGCCGCCTGACGGCGGAAACGGCCGCGTGGAACGCGCGGGATAGAATTCCGCCATTGTATCGACTGCCGCCTGCGCATCGCCGCTGACCGCGCGGCGAGCAGCCATACGCCCCCCGACCGGTACCTGCGCCGGTCTGACCGCCAGGAATGCCGCGCCATGACAGCCGAATCGCTATCGTACAAAGACGCCGGGGTGGATATCGATGCCGGCGATGCGCTCGTCGACCGGATCAAGCCGCTGGCCAGACGGACCCTGCGCGACGGCGTGCTTGCGGGCATTGGTGGCTTCGGCGCGCTCTTCGAGGTGCCCAAGCGCTATCGCGAACCTGTGCTGGTGTCCGGCACCGACGGCGTGGGCACCAAGCTCAAACTCGCGTTCGCGCTCGATGGTCATGACACCGTGGGCATTGACCTGGTCGCCATGAGCGTCAACGACATCCTGGTGCAAGGCGCCGAGCCCCTGTTCTTTCTGGACTACTTCGCCTGTGGCCGGCTGGATGTGGATACCGCCGCGCGTGTGGTGGGCGGTATTGCCCGCGGCTGCGAACAGTCGGGCTGTGCACTCATCGGCGGTGAAACCGCCGAGATGCCGGGCATGTATCCCGACGGCGAATATGACCTGGCAGGCTTCGCGGTGGGGGTGGTCGAAAAAGCGCAGATCATCGGCGGCGACCGGGTGGCAGCGGGTGATGTTTTGCTCGGGCTTGCCTCGAGCGGCGCGCATTCGAACGGGTATTCGCTCATCCGCAGGGTGCTTGAGCGGGCCTGGGGGCGGGTTGATGCGCCGCAGGCGGAGCATGATTTTCACGGGCGTCGGTTTGCCGATGTGCTGCTCGAACCCACCCGGATCTATGTGAAGCCGATGTTGCAATTGATCGGCCAACTGCCGGTCAAGGCGATCGCTCACATCACCGGTGGTGGCCTGGTCGAAAACGTTCCCCGCGTCATGCCGCCGGGGCTGCAGGCGGTCATGCACCGCGATGCGTGGCCGATGCCGCCGCTCTTTGGCTGGCTCCAGCATGAGGGGGCCATCGCGGACCACGAAATGCACCGGGTGTTCAACTGCGGGATCGGGCTGGTGGTGGTGGTTGAGGCGGCAGAGGCCGAACGCGCGCAAGCGATGCTCACCGCGGCGGGCGAACAGGTCTGGAAGATCGGCGAAGTGGTGGAGCGGGCCGTGCAGGCACCCGCCGCGATCGTGGTCTGATCCGCCGCCCTGACATCACGTGCCGGTCTTCTCAAGGGGAATGCTGGACGCGGCGCGGGGGGAGCCTGGCCGATCGCCAGGCACACAGCCGCTCCGGGCCCTCTTTTCCTGCCTCGCCCTGAGCTGCTGGGTGGCCGCGGTCTGGATCGCGCCGCTGGCGGCTTCGGAGGTCGCCTCCGGGCCGGATGCGGCGAGCCGCCCCGCTTCGGTTGCGCAGCCTGCCTCACCCAACCCGCAAGCGACCCCTTCCAGCGCTGCCGGGGCTGACCCGCAGCCCTACCGGATGGAGATCGTTGCGCCCGAGGACCTGCAGGCGCCGATTCGCGAGCGGACCCTGCTTGGCCGCTGGCGGCTCCGTGCCGACTACGATCCCGACCAGTTCGACAGCCTCTTCGCCCGCCTGCCCGATGAAGTGCTGGGCCTCGCAAGGCAACAGGGCTACTTCGCAGCGCGAGTGCGGGTCACGGGCGATGCTGCGGCCGTCCGAATCGAAGTGGATGCCGGCGAGCGGGCGACGGTCCGCGCGGTTCGCCTGGAACTGCGCGGCGGGCTGTCGGCCGATCCCTCGCTTGCGGCGTCCTGGCAGTCGCGCTGGATGCTGCCCGCTGGCGCGCCATTCTTTCCTGAGCGCTGGGAACAGGCCAAGCGAAGTCTGCTGGAGGCGATCCAGTCCGGCGGGTTTCTGCGGGCGCGGGTGGCCGACAGCGAGGCGCTGATCGATCCGCAAAGCGCGACCGCCGACCTGCATGTCGTGATCGAAAGCGGTGTGCGGATGACCTTTGGGGCGCTCCGAGTCGGCGGCCTCGAACGCTATGACCGGCAACTGGTTGAAAACCTGCGTACCTTTCGCGAAGGCGATCCCTACAGTTTCGAGGCGCTGGTGCGGATGCAGTCGCGGCTCACCGCAGTGGGGTATTTCAGCAGCGCCACCGTGGCACCCGACCTTGAAGCGGTTGCGAGGGACCCTGCGTTGTCCGAGGTCCCCGTCCTGGTGGAGTTGCGCGAGATGCAGAGCCGGCGCGTGGCACTCGGCGCGGGCTTCAGCACCGATCACGGCCCGCGGGCGCAGATCGGGCTTGATCACCGCAATCTCTTCGGCACAGGCTGGCAGGCCGAGTCGGTGCTGGTCGTTGAAGGCTCGAGGCAGCGCCTTTTTGCGAATGCGCGCTCGCCGCTTTCGGCTGATGCGCGCTACCTGGGTGTCGGGAGCAGCCTGGACCGTCAGGACATCACGGGCGAACGCGTTTTGAGAACCTCGACGTATGGCGGCATCGGTCAGCGCCGGGTGGATGGCGATGGGTTTCTGGCTCTCACCCATCAGTCGGAGAACCGGCGTCTCGAGGCTGCCACGGGAAGCCAGGTTGAGCGCGACAGCCGCGTGGCACTGGTGCTGGGCTACACCTACACCCTGAACCGGGTGGACTCGCCAACTGAACCCCAACGCGGCTACACCCTGAGCGGGCAGTTGTCGGGCGCGTCACAGAGTCTGGGCTCGGATCGAAGCTTTGGCCGCGCCTATGCGCGCGCCCGGCGCTTCTGGCCGGTTGGCGGTGACGGACTGTTTGCGGGCGGTACCGTGGTGGGTCTGGCCGAACTGGGGGTGGTCGCTGCGGGTTCGCGCGAGGACATCCCCTCGGAAAACCTGTTTCGTACCGGCGGTGCGCAGTCGCTGCGCGGTTATCGCTATCAGTCGCTGGGTGTGCCAGAGGCGGGGGCCATCACCGGCGGACGCTACCTGGTGCTCGGCAGTCTTGAGTATCAGCATCCGGTCACCCCGGTGGTCAAGGCTGCGGTGTTCTATGACCGGGGCAATGCGACCGACTCGCTTGCCGGTTTTTCAACGTATGCAGGCTATGGCGCCGGTGCCCGCTGGAAGACGCCGATCGGGCCGCTGATGGTTGACCTGGCCTGGGGCGAGGACAGCCGCCGTCCCCGACTGCATCTCGCGGTCGGGTACGGTTTCTGAGCATGGCGGATCACGCAACGGCTGCAAACGTGCAGCCCGCGCCAGGGCCTGCACCGCGCACCGGACGGTCGCGCCTGCTGGTCCTGGCGCTGCTGCTGCCGATTGCTGCGCTGCTGGGCATCGTTACGGCCGCAGCCCTGGTGCTTGCCACACCCGCTGGCAGCCGCCTTGCGATCGAATGGGCCAGCGCGCGGCTGCAGGGGGCGCTCTCGGTCGAGAATCTTCGAGGGACTGCCTGGTCGGGGCTGTCTGCCGAACGGGTGCGATGGACCGATCCGGCGTTGTCAATCGAGATCGATGATCCGCAGATCCGCCTCGACTGGTCGGGATTGCTTCGCGGCGCGCTGGTGATTGAACAGGTGCGCGCCGGTAGCCTCCGTGTGGCGCGGCCCGCCACATCGTCGCCCGCCGCACTACCCGCCTCGCTTGGTTTGCCGCGACCCATCGAGATCCGGTCGCTTGAGATTGCCACGCTCACCTGGCGCGAAGGACCCGGGCGTGTCATCGCGGCGGGGCCGATTTCGGCATCGGCCCTCTACAACACCGGACGTTACCGGATCGATGCGCTGCAGGCGCAGTCATCGGGTGTGCGGCTGAGTGAGGCGCAGATCGAGCTGCATGATCAGGCGCCATTTGCGATCGCTGCCCGCGGGCGGCTTGCGGTCGAGCCCGCGCAGTCGCCGTTGCTGAAGCCGGTGCTGCGCGCGCGGCTGCCTGAGGAATCGCTCACCCTCGATATCCGCGCAGCTGGCTCGCTTGCCCACCTTCAACTCGCAGCCGATGCGCGTTATGCCGGGGTGCGGGCTCGGGCGCAGTGGTCGGGGGATCCACTCGCGGCGAGGGTGGAGCGCCCGCTGGAAGTGAGCCTGGACGAGATCGACTCCGCCCGCTTCCTGCCAGACGCGCCGCGCGTGCTGATTGCAGGCACGCTGCGGCTGCGACCGGCCGATGCGGTGGTGGAGATTGACCTGACCAACAGCGCGCCGGGTCGGATTGATGCACAGCGCCTGCCGGTTGGCAGGGTACGCGGCGAGCTCGACTGGCGTGACCAGCGGGTGAGCGTGACGGGTCTGGAGATCAGTCTGGGCGCGGCTGCGCAAATCAGGGGCTCGATACGCTGGGGTGGGTCTGAGACGCTCCGGTTTCTGTCCCATGAGCTGCCCGCGATCGATGCCGATTTGCGGATCGAGCGGCTCGATCTCGCTGAACTGCGCACGGGCTGGCCGGCCTCGCGCGTCGATGCGAGTGTTCGCCTGGAGGGCGCGCAGGCGCGGGTTGAAAAGCTGGACGCGACCCTGCCCTATGCCCGCGCGCAACTCGCAGGCAGCGTTCAGCTCTCCGGGGCGCAGCCTTTTTCAATTGCAGGGTCGCTTGCCGGGGTTGATCCCAAGCAGGTTCTGGAGCATCTGGGGCTGGATGCGCCTGCGCAGGCTGCCGGCGAGCTCAATGGTGAAGTGCAGCTGCGCGGTGCACTGGGCGGAGCACCGCAGGTCGATGCTCGACTTGCGCTGCGCGAGAGCCGAGTCGCAGGCCAGCGGCTCAGCACCTCGGCGAACCTCTCCTATCGTCATGACACGCGTCGGATGGGGGTTGATGCCCGGCTCGATTGGGGGGGCAACGGTCTCACGCTGCGGGGCTCGGTCGGCGCCAGCGACGATCGACTGGGGATTGCCGCGCGGTTTGATCGACCGGGCCTGTTCGATCAGCGTCTGTCGGGAAACCTGCGTATCGATGCCGAACTGTCCGGCCCGCTCGAACGCGTACGGCTCGCTCTCAAGGCCAATTCGCCGAGGCTCGCTGTGGCTGGGGCCATGACGCTCGCCGATACCGAGCTCACGGTCGAGGCCGGCGATCTCCGCGCCCTCGCAGCGTCCCTAAGGGTAGCGAGCGGCCTGCGCGCCGATCAGCCCGCCGGCGATGATCCCGAGCGGCGCCCCGATACCGCTCCCCCGCTCGTGGTTGCGCGTCTCGCAGCGCGGGAGGTTCAGGTTGCCGGCGAGCGTGTCCAGGCCTTGCGCGCGGCAATCACCGGGGGCCCGGATGCGCACGCGTTTCAGATCGCCGCACGTGTGGCCAGTCAGGCGATTTCAATGAGCGGCAAAGGGCGGCTGGTGCAAGGCGCTGCGCCGGGCTGGTCCGCACGACTCGAGGCCCTGTCGGTTGATGGATGGGTATCGGCGCGCTTGCTCGAAGCCGCCGAGGTGAGTGTGGGCGGCGGAGTCGCCCGCATCGAGCGGTTTTCCCTGGGTGCTGACGGCGGTGTCCTCACGATTGACGAGGCCAGCTGGTCGGCCGCGGGTCTCACAACGCGGGGCGAGGCCCGCGGGCTTTCGCTCCGTCCGCTGGTCGACTGGCTGGAAGGGGGGGCGAATTCGCGTCCGACGTCGGCGCAGGCGTCGGCTGCGGCCGATGCGCGAGGGGAGGCCGCGGAGCGACTGAGGTCGCTCCAGCTGAATGCGCGCTGGGCGCTTGCCGGGCCTGCCTGGGACACGCTGGACGGCGACTTCTCGGCCTCATTGCGGGCGGCCGCATCAGACGACCCGGTGATTGGCAACAACCGCGTCGATATCCGGCTTGCGGGCGGACGGCTCGATGGCGAGGCGCGGGTTGCGATCCCCTCGCTTCGTTTCTCAAGGCGGTACACCGCGCCCGACTGGACGCTCGATGGCGAACTGCTCTTCAGCGGCCGGGTTCGCGGCACCCTTCGATCACCGGAACTGGTGGGCGCGCTTCAGGCCGAGCACCTCATGCTCTTCAACCGGTCGCTTGGCTGGCGACTTCGCGAGGGGCGGATCGAGGCACGCTTCGATGGCCGGGTGCTCACGATCGACACGATCCGGTTTGCGGGCGGCGATGGCTCGATGACGATCAAGGGCGTCTTGCGGCTCATCGATCAACAGCCGGGAGCATTGCGCGGTGCGAAATCCAGTCTTCCGGTGGAAGGCCAACTGCAACTCGAGGCCCGGCGGCTGCCGGTGCCGCTGGGGCCGGGCCAGCGGCTGCTGCTCTCGGGTCTCACTGATCTGATTGCAGCCGGTGGCGAATTGCAGTGGCGAGGCCAGCTGCGTGCGGATGAAGGCTTGATCGAGTTGCGAAGCGGCGGGGTTCCAGACCTGCCTGCCGATATCCGGATCGTGGGCGAGGCCCCGGCGCGCAAGGCGCCCGCGCCTGCAGCCGAGGCGGTGGCTGGCTGGACCCCGCGCGTGGGTGCCGAACTCACGATTGCGCTCGGCGAGGCGCTGCGCGTGCGCGGCGGTGGGGTGGATGCGCGGCTCGGTGGCGAGCTGACGCTCACCGGCGTTTTGCCAGCCGCGCCGCGGGTGAGGGGGCAGGTTGACGTGCGCGAAGGAACCTTCAGCGCCTACGGCAGGCGGCTGGAAATCAGTCGTGGGGTGATCCGCTTCGCGGGTGAACTCGACAATCCTGTGCTGGATATTCTGGCGATGCGGCGCGACCAGCAGGTGGAGGCGGGGGTGTCGGTCACGGGCTCGGCGCTCGCACCTCGCCTTCGACTGGTTTCCGAGCCCGACCTGCCCGATGCGCAGAAGCTCTCCTGGCTGGTGCTGGGAACCGGTCTCGATGATGTGTCGAACGCCGGGCAGGCGCGTGCGCTCAGCGAAGCAGCGCTCGCGCTGCTCGGCCGCAGCGACGAGGGGCTGATGGCGAGCCTCACGCAGCGGCTGGGCATCGATGCGGTGTCGCTCGGCGCCACCGGGTCGAATCCGGCTGATCGACTGGGGACGGCCCGCCTGGGCCCGCCGACGGCCGGTGTGGCGGGTTCGTCTTCGGCCACTGGCGCGGCCGCGGCGGGTGCAATGCGGCAGGAGGTGGTCACCGTGAGCAAGCGCCTCAGTTCGCGACTCACCCTCAGCTACGAGCGGGGCCTGTCGGGTCTTTGGAACCTGGTGAGGCTGCAGTACGACATCAGCCGGCGCCTGTCGCTGCGCGCGCAAAGCGGCAGCGAAAATGCGCTCGATCTGCTCTATTTCTGGTGGTTCGACTAGCCTGGGTTCAGTCGGCCCGGAGCGCTTTGAGCAGGGTCTGCACGATGCTGCCGACATCCGGTGTGATGTCGACTTCGATCACCGCGCCGTTCGGTGGTTCGAGCGCGTCGAATTGCGATCGGAGGAGCGACGCCGGCATGTACCGGTGATTGCGCTCGGCCAGCCGCTTCGCGATGGTCTCGGGCGATCCTCGCAGGTGAACGACCGTGAGCGCGGGCAGCCGGTGCGCAAGCCGCTCCCGGTAACGCTCGCGAAGCGCCGAACAGGCCAGCACCACAGGCTGTTGGCGGGCGGCGCTGTGACGCAGCAGCGCGTTCAGTCGCGAAAGCCAGGGCTCGCGGTCGTGATCATCCAGCGGCTGGCCAGCGCGCATCTTTTCAACGTTGGCGCGTGGGTGGTAGTCGTCGGCATCAACGAACCGGTACCCGAGCGCTGATGCCAATTCGCTGCCAACGCTGGTCTTGCCGCAGCCCGAGACGCCCATCACCAGGATCATCGCAGGCCCGCGACCCTGGCGCTGCCCCGGCGCGGGGCCGTTGGAGTGGGCCGTGTTCACGATCCGGTGTGACGCACTGCATGGCCGCCGAACCCGCGCCGCATCATGGCGAGCATGCGATTGGCCGGGTCGGCATTCCCCTGCGAGTCAAAGCGGGCGAACAGGGCTGCTGCAATAGCCGGGATGGGGGTACCTTGCCGGATCGCTTCATCGACGGTCCAGCGGCCCTCGCCTGAATCGGCAACGAAGGGCGCGGCATCGGCAAGCGACTGTGGGTCGGCAAGCGCATCGGCAGCAAGATCGAGCAGCCATGAGCGGATGACGCTGCCTTCGCGCCAGGCCTGCGCCACGTCGGCCGGTTTGCTCACCAGGTCGTCCCGCCGGGCGAGGAGCGCAAAACCTTCGGCAAGCGCCTGCATCATTCCGTATTCGATGCCGTTGTGAATCATTTTCGAAAAGTGGCCGGCGCCGACCTCACCACAATGGGCCCAGCCGCGTCCGGACGGCGGCGCGAGGGCCCGGATCACGGTATCCAGGAGGCCGATGGCCTGCGCATCGCCGCCCAGCATCAGGCAGTAACCGTTCGCGAGTCCATGAACGCCACCCGAGACCCCGCAGTCGACAAAGCCGATGTCGCGGGCGGCCAGCATCGCACCGCGGCGCTGTGAATCGAGGTAGTTGGCATTGCCGCCGTCCACCACCAGATCGCCGGGCGCGAACGTGGCGGCGAGGTGATTGATCATGCTGTCGGTGATCTCACCCGCAGGCAGCATGACCCAGGCCACGCGCGGCGCCGGAAGGCGGGCAATGGCCTCGTCCAGACTTGCATAGGTATGCACGCCCGACTCATCTGCCAGTTGCGTGCGGGCTTTTGGGTCGCCGTCAAAGCCGTGAACGGTCAGCCCGGCGCGTGCCAGGCGGCGACCCATGTTGGCGCCCATGCGGCCAAGGCCGACCATGGCAAGGGACGTGGCGGGGGCGGGGCGATTGCTCATTCTGTCTCCGACGGGCGCTGAGGGCCGAGAGCATACCGCGCGGATACGCGCCGCATTGCTCAGGAAACCGATATCAGATGCCGGGCAACCTGATCGGCGCAGTCGGGGGCCAGGCAGTCGATCACCACCCGTTCCGGGTCCGACCGCAGCCAGGTGAGCTGCCGCTTGGCCAGCTGACGCGTGGCGGCGATGCCCGCGTGGGTGAGCGCCTCCATCGGGCCCGGCTGGTCGAGCCAGGCCCAGACCTGGCGATAACCGACGCTGCGAAGGGCGGGGAGTGCGGCATGGAGGGTGGGGCGTTCGCGCAGTTGCCGGACCTCGTCGATCAGGCCGGCTGCGAGCATGGTCCGGAAGCGGGCTTCGATCCGCTTGTGCAGGACCGAGCGATCGGAGGGCTCAAGCGCGATGCGCAGCGCCTCCAGCGGGGGCGCCGCGTCCGATCGCTGCTGTGCGATCCAGTGCGATAGTGGTTGGCCGGTGAGCAGGTAAACCTCGAGCGCGCGCTGAATCCGCTGCGAATCGCCGGGCGCGAGTCGCGCTGCGGTGGCCGGATCCACGCCGGCAAGCCGGGCATGGAGTGCGGGCCAGCCGGCGTGTTCGGCCTCGCGATCGAGGTCGGCGCGGAGCGCTGCGCTGGCGGGCGGGAGCTCGTGAAGCCCTTCTCGAAGCGCCTTGGCGTAGAGCATCGTCCCGCCCACGAGTAGCGGCAGCCGCCCGCGTGCGCTGATCTCGCTCACCAATCGGCGCGCGTCGGCCGCAAAGCGCGCCGCCGAGTAGCTGTCTTCGGGATCGACGATATCGATCAGATGGTGCGGCACCCGCGCGCGCTCGGCTGTGCTCGGCTTGGCAGTGCCGATATCGAGCAGCCGGTAGACCTGGGCGGAATCGACGCTCACGATTTCGACCGGGAAGCGTTCGGCAAGCGCCATCGCCACCGCGCTCTTTCCGGAAGCGGTGGGCCCGAGCAACATCACCGGCCTCATGGTGAGGAAGCCTCCCTTTGCAGGGCGGGCAACAACAGGGCGCCCGCCAGCGTGGCGCAGGTGCTCGCTGCCACGGCCACGGCAAGCGGCAGCATGGTGTCGTTGAAGCTTGCGCCCAGCGCGAGCCCGACGGGCACCGCAACCGTGTACATCAGAAAACCGCCCAGCGCAGCCGCAGCGCCTGCCTGACGGGGGAAGGGACCGATCGCGCCCATCTGCGAGCTGGGCTGAACGAGTCCGTGACCGAGCAGGATGACGAACATCGGGCCCATCAGCGACCAGACCGTCTGGACCTCAAGGAGCGCAAGGACCAGGAGCGTCACGCCCCCAGCGGCCTGCAGGATGGCCCCGCGCCGGATGGTGCCCGCGATGCCCCAGCGCGGCAGGCCGCGTCGGCCAAGTGCAGCGCCCACGATGAAGCCGATCACCACGCCGCCAAACAGGAGTCCGAATTCGCGAGGCGCCATGCCGAGGACCCGAATCGCCACAAACGGCGAGCCGGAAATGAAACTGTAAAGCGCGCAGAAAGTACCGGTGGCAAAGAACGTGTAGGTGAGGAAGGTGCGCGATCGGATGATGAGCGCATAGGTGCCCGCGAGCTCGCGGGGCGCCGTGGCCTGCGGGTTGCGGTGGTGGTTGGTTTCGGCAAGGCTTCGGAGCGCGAACCACAGCATCACTGCGCCGGCTGCCGCGATCGCGAGCAGGTTGGCGCGCCAGCCAAACGCTTCTTCCAGGAATCCGCCCACGAAGGGGCCCGTGATCGGCGCAAGCGCCATCCACGCCAGTGCGCGCGACATCACCTGTGCAGCCTGTTCGGGGCCGTGACAGTCGCGAACGATGGCGCGCGCGCAGATCACCACGCAGCAGGTACCCACGGCCTGAACCAGTCGCGCAGCAAGCAGCACCGAAAGCGAGGGCGCGAATGCACCCGCGAGCGATGCGCCCAGGTAGAGCGTGCAGCCTGCAATCGCAATCGGTCGCCGGCCAAAGCGGTCCGCGAGGGGTCCCACGATCAGTTGCGACAGTGCAAACCCTGCAAAGAAGATGGACAGCGTGAGCTGCGCGCCCGATGCGCCAACCGCGAACGCCTCG
>Ga0255188_1000271_pt1 | contig 18679 bp, 16 predicted proteins | sample Miss_Cont_RepB_8_FD_188427 | JGI IMG/M metagenome (GOLD analysis project Ga0255188, IMG submission 188427) | Freshwater microbial communities from Mississippi River, Louisiana, United States - Miss_Cont_RepB_8h | ecosystem: Environmental > Aquatic > Freshwater > River | place: USA: Louisiana... | reverse complement strand
GTCGGCTGCCCGCGCCTGCTCGATGGCGCCGTCGGCATCCAGGTGCAGGAAGGCGCCCAAGGATTCGTGAGCGCGACAGCGGGAGAGAAACGCTGCCGTCAGTTCCACGCTCGAAACCTGACCCTGAGCCAGCAGTCGGGCGGCCTGCGCCACCCCCATGAAAGCCGCGCTCATTCAATCACCTTGGGCACCAGGAAGAGTCCCTCGTGCACCGCCGGAGCACTGCGCTGGTTGGCCGGGCGGTCCACCACTTCGGTGACGCGGTCCTCGCGCAGGCGAAGTTCCACCGATTGGAGGGCCGACAGCGGCGTATACAGGGGCTCCACGCCCCGGGTGTCCACGGCACTCATCTGCTCGACGATGGCGAAGAAGCCATTGAGCTGGGAGAGCATCGCCGCCTGTTGCGGCGTATCGATTTCCAGCCGCGCCAGGTGGGCGATGCGGCTGACGTCATTGGGGGTCAAGGCCATGGTCGGTTATTATCGCGTGTTCGACTTTTTCCCATCATGTTCGAATCATTTCGCCGCCACTTCTCGACCGACCTGGCCATTGACCTGGGTACGGCCAACACGCTGATCTACGTTCGGGGCAAGGGCATCGTGCTCGATGAGCCCTCTGTGGTGTCCATCCGCCAGGAAGGCGGGCCCAACGGCAAGAAGAGCATCCAGGCCGTTGGCCATGATGCCAAGGCCATGCTGGGCAAGGTCCCGGGCAACATCGAAGCCATCCGCCCGATGAAGGACGGCGTGATCGCCGACTTCACCATCACCGAGCAGATGCTCAAGCAGTTCATCAAGATGGTGCACCCGCGCTCGGTCTTTCGGCCCAGCCCGCGCATCATCATCTGCGTGCCCTGCGGTTCCACCCAGGTCGAGCGCCGGGCGATCCGCGAATCGGCCCTGGGCGCCGGCGCCTCGGAGGTCTACCTCATAGAGGAACCCATGGCCGCGGCCATCGGTGCGGGCCTGCCGGTCAGTGATGCCTCGGGCTCCATGGTCATCGACATCGGGGGCGGCACCACGGAGGTGGGCGTCATTTCCTTGGGCGGCATGGTCTACAAGGGCAGCGTCCGAGTCGGTGGCGACAAGTTCGACGAGGCGATCATCAATTACATCCGCCGCAACTATGGCATGTTGATCGGCGAACCGACGGCCGAACTCATCAAGAAGACCATCGGCAGCGCCTTCCCCGGCAGTGAGGTCAAGGAGATGGAAGTCAAGGGCCGCAATTTGTCCGAGGGCGTGCCGCGCTCCTTCACGGTCAGCTCCAACGAGGTGCTCGAGGCCCTGACGGATCCGCTCAACCAGATCGTCTCGGCGGTCAAGAACGCGCTGGAGCAAACCCCGCCCGAGTTGGGCGCGGACATTGCCGAGCGCGGCATGATGCTCACGGGCGGTGGCGCCTTGTTGAGAGACCTGGACCGCCTGCTTTCCGAAGAAACCGGGCTGCCTGTGCTGGTGGCCGAAGACCCGCTGACCTGCGTGGTCCGCGGCTGCGGCATGGCGCTGGAGCGCATGGACCGCCTGGGCGGCATCTTCACCTCCGAGTAACCCCACACCACAGGCCGCCGGCCATCGGGCAGGCGGCCGGCGAGGCTGGCATCGTGGCCCCACCGGGAACCCTCGACCGCACCCCACCGCCGTTCTTTCGGCAAGGTGCCAGCGCGCGCAGCCAGTTGCTGTTGTGTGCCGCTCTGGCCGTGTTCCTCATGGCGGCCGACCATCGCCTTCAGATCACACAGCCCCTGCGGGCGGCCCTGGCCACGGTGCTGTTGCCACTGCAGACAGCCGCCGGCTGGCCGGGCCGGATGCTGGATGCCGCCGGGAGGTATGTCGCCGGACTTGACAGCGCGGTGGCGCACAACGAGTCACTGCGCCGTCAGCTGACAGCCCAAAGTGAAGCGATCACGCGGGCTGCGCGCCTGGAGGCGGAGAACGCCGAACTGCGTGCCTTGATGGACCTGAGGCCCGCCACTCCGGTGGGTACAGTACCGGCTGAAGTGATGTTCGAGGCAGCAGACCGCTATTCGCGCAAGGTGGTCATCGACCGCGGGTCTTCCGCGGGCATTACCCTGGCCTCGCCCGTCATCCATGAGGGTGGGCTGGTGGGGCAGGTCACGCGTCTGTATCCTTTCTCGGCCGAAGTCACGTTGCTGCAAGACCAGCAGATATCGGTTCCGGTGCTGAATCAGCGCACCCGCCAGCGCGGTGTGGCTTTCGGCGACGGTACGGATGCGGCAGGGATGGAACTGCGGTTCGTCGCCGCCAACGCCGATGTGCAGGTGGGTGATGAGCTCATCACCTCGGGCCTGGATGGGGTGTATCCACCCGGTCTTGCCGTGGCGCGTGTGGCCACCGTGCAGCGCCAGGCGGAAACGAGTTTTGCCCGCATCGAGCTGGCGCCCGTGGCCTCGGCTGATGGCCGGCGCCATGTGCTCGTCTTGCCCCTGAAGCCGCGCAAGGTCGACGATGCGGCGGCCGCCGCAGCGGCCCCCGGCGCGGCAGCATCCAGCACCCAAGCCGCCAGCCTTCCCGGGAGCCGTCGGCCATGATCATGCCGCGCGGTACGGGACAGTTGCTCCTGCCGGCCAATCCGGCCTTCGTGTGGGGCTCCATCCTGCTGGCCCTCATGGGCAATTTGCTGCCGGTCGGCCGCGCCTGGTGGATGCCCGATCTGCTCGCGCTGGTCGTTGTCTTTTGGAACATTCACCAACCGCGCCGTGTGGGCGTGGTGGCGGCGTTCATCGGCGGGGTTTTGATGGATGTGCATCAGGGCGCCCTCCTGGGTCAGCATGCGCTGGCCTACACCCTCTTGGGCTATGCCTCGGTCACCTTGCACCGCCGCCTGTTGTGGTTCGGTCTGGGCGGGCAAATGGCCCATGTGCTGCCCTTGTTCTTGACGGCGCAGCTGCTGTCCACGGCCATTCGGTTGTTCGCCGGGGGCATGTGGCCGGGCTGGGGCGTGGTGGCGCAACCCTTGATGCAGACCCTGCTGTGGCCGGTGGCCACCCTGGTTCTGCTGGCACCGCAGCGGCGCGCACCCGATCCCGACGAGAATCGACCCTTGTAGGGCAGGGCCGTGACCGAACTCAAGAACATAGAACTTGAATTGGCGCGTTTTCGCGGCCGCTTGGCGGTCGTGGGCATGTGCCTGCTGCTGGCCTTGCTGCTGCTGGGCGGGCGCGCGCTGGTGCTCCAAGTGCTGCGACATGAAGAGCTGGCCGAGCGGGCCGAGGCCAACCGCACCGCCGTCCTGCCTATCGTGCCGAACCGCGGCCTCATCATGGACCGAAACGGCGTGGTGCTGGCCAGCAACTACTCAGCCTACACGCTGGAGATCACGCCTTCAAAGGTGAAGAACCTGGAGGCCACGCTGGACGCGCTGGCCGAGGTGGTGGACATTCAGCCGCAACACCGTCGCCGGTTCAAGCGCCTGATGGAAGAGGGCAAGCGATTCGATTCCCTGCCCATCCGGTCTCGACTCTCGGACGAAGATGTTGCACGCTTTTCGGCGCAGCGCTTCCGTTTCCCCGGTGTTGAACTGCGCGCGCGCTTGTTCCGTCACTATCCCCTCGGTGAAACCGGCAGCCACCTCATTGGCTACATCGGCCGCATCAATGCTGCTGAGAAGCGGGCGATGAACGATTGGGAAGACGAGGATCTGGCCAACTACCGGGGAACCGAGTACATCGGCAAACTCGGCGTGGAGCAGCGCTACGAGCGGCAGCTGCACGGCATCACCGGCTACCAGGAGGTGGAGACCAGCGCAGGTGGACGCGCCATCCGTCGCCTCAACAGCCGAGGCGCCACGCCGGGCAACACCGTGGTGCTCAGTGTGGACATCCGCTTGCAGTGGCTGGTCGAGCAGCTCTACGGCAACCGCCGTGGCGCCCTGGTGGCGATTGACCCGCGCAACGGCGAGGTGCTGGCCTTGGTCAGTAAGCCGACCTTCGACCCCAACTTGTTCGTCGACGGGATCGACGTGGACAACTGGCGCGAACTCAACGAGAGCATCGACAAGCCTTTGCTCAACCGCGCCTTGCGCGGCACCTACCCACCCGGCTCCACCTTCAAACCCTTCATGGGACTGGCTGCGCTGAACACGGGCAAGCGCAGCGCCGAGACGGTTGTCCACGATGGTGGAACCTTCACTTTCGGCGGTCACGTGTTCCGCAGCCATGGCGATCATGGGCTGGGTGCCGTCAATCTCCACACCAGCATCGTCAAGTCCAGCAACGTCTACTACTACTCCTTGGCCAACGAGATGGGCGTGGATCTGATGCACGATCAGCTCTCGCCCTTGGGGTTTGGCCGGCGCACGGGCATTGACCTGGAAGGAGAAGTCACCGGCGTGCTGCCGTCGACCGAATGGAAGCGGCGCGCCTACCGAAAGCCCGAGCAGCAGCGCTGGTATGCCGGTGAGACCATTTCCTTGGGCATCGGCCAGGGCTACAACAACTTCACCATGCTGCAGCTCGCGCATGCGATGGCCACCGTCTTGGCCGGTGGACAGCGCCATGCCCCGCGCGTGGTGCGCGAGGTCCAGGATGTGGTGACGCGCGGCCGCAGTGTGGTCGACCGTCCCGAGCAGGAGCCGCTGGCCTACAAGCCCGAGCATGTGGAAGCCATCCGCCGCGCCATGCAAAGCGTCACGCAGGAAGGCACCTCCACGCGGGTGTTCGCGGGCGCGCCCTACACCTCGGGGGGCAAGACCGGCACCGCGCAGGCTGTCTCCATTCGCCAGAACGAGAAGTACAACGCGGCCAAGCTGACCGAGTACCAGCGTGATCATTCCCTCTATGTGGCGTTCGCGCCCGCGAGCCAGCCCACCATCGCCCTGGCGGTGATCGTGGAGAACGCGGGCTTTGGTGCTGCAGCGGCCGCACCCATCGCGCGCCGCGTGTTCGACTACTGGTTGGAGGGTCGCTGGCCTAGCGAAGAGGACATCGCGGCGACCCAGCGCGGTGAAAGCGCCGCACCCATCGGGGCGCCGCGCCGGGCCTTGGATGTCGCCCTGCCGGGCAGCATGCCACCCGAGCCTGCGCTTGCGCCCACCACCCGCGTGGCGAATTGGGCCGAGTCGGGCGCAGTGTCCCAGGCGCCGCGCCCATGACCACCGCCTACACGCAACCGTCGCGCTGGCAGCGCCTGCAGCCCTTCGTTCAGGGCTTTGACGGTGGCTTGCTGCTGGCGGTGTTGCTGCTGGCCCTGCTGGGCCTGCTGGTCATGTACTCGGCCGGCTACGACCACGGCACGCGTTTCGTGGACCACCTGCGCAACATGGGGATTGCCGCCGTGATCATGTTTGCCGTGGCACAGGTGCCCCCGCACAGATTGCAGCGGGTCGCGGTCCCGCTCTATGTCACCGGCGTGTTGCTGTTGGTGGCTGTGGCCCTGTTTGGCATCACCAAGAAGGGCGCGACCCGGTGGCTGAATGTGGGCGTGGCCGTGATTCAGCCCAGCGAGATCCTGAAGATTGCCATGCCGCTGATGTTGGCTTGGTGGTTCCAGAAGTGCGAGAGCCAACGCGGGCAGATCCAGCGCTCGGACTTCTTCTTTGCTGCTGCCTTGCTGCTGGTGCCGTTTCTCCTGGTGGCCAAGCAACCCGATCTGGGTACGGCGATCCTGGTGTTTTCCGGCGGCTTCTTCGTGCTCTTTTTTGCAGGGCTGTCCTGGTCGCTCATCTGGCCGGTGGTTCTGGTGGGCGTGGTCGGTGTGGGCCTGCTCATCGGGTTTTCCGATGCCATCTGCCAGCCTGAAGTGAACTGGCATGTCCTGCGTGAATACCAGAAGCACCGCGTGTGCACCTTGCTGGACCCCACCACCGACCCGCTGGGCAAGGGCTTCCACATCATCCAGGGCATGATCGCCATTGGTTCGGGCGGTGTCTTCGGCAAGGGCTTCATGCAGGGTACTCAAACCCATTTGGAATTCATCCCCGAACGCACCACCGACTTCATCTTCGCCGCCTTTGCCGAGGAGTTTGGTCTCCTGGGTGTGCTGGCGCTGCTGGGCGCCTTTGCCTTCCTGCTCCTGCGCGGTTTGATGATCGCCGCGTCGGCGCCCACGCTGTTTTCCCGACTGCTGGCGGGCGCCATCACACTGAGCCTGTTCACCTACATGTTCGTCAACATCGGCATGGTCAGCGGCATGTTGCCGGTGGTGGGCGTGCCGCTGCCCTTCATCAGCTACGGCGGAACCGCCATGGTCAGCCTTGGACTGGCACTGGGCTTGCTGCTGGCCATTGCGCGCAGCCGTGGGCTGATGCAGCGCTAACGCCAGGTTTCGGGGAACCCCGCCTTGACGCAGCGGACACGAGCCGCTCCACTTTAAGCTCTCGAAGTCAAAGAGAGTCTCCAATGGTCAACCGCCGAACCATGCTGGGTACTGCCGGTGCCCTGGGTGCCACCACGCTGGGCGCCTGCTCCACCGTGAATTTGAGCGTCACGCGGGGCGGCACTGCGGTCCCGCCTATGCCCTTCACCGTCGCTGCCACCACCATCCCGGTGGCCGGCACCGACCTGCACTTCCCCGTGCGCCGCATCTATTGCATCGGCCGCAACTACGCGGCGCATGCGCGCGAGATGGGCTCAGACCCGACGCGCGAGCCGCCCTTCTTCTTCCAAAAACCGACGGACGCCATTCAGTTCGTCGCGCCGGGTACGGTGGGTGACCACCCCTATCCGCCGCTCACGAAGAACTACCACTACGAGGTGGAACTGGTGGCCGCGCTGCACAGAGGTGGCAAGGACATCCCGGTGGCCAAGGCCCTGGATCACGTGTACGCCTACGCGCTGGGGCTGGACATGACGCGGCGCGACCTGCAGCGCGGCATGGGCGACCAGAAGAAGCCCTGGGAGATCGGCAAGAGCTTCGACCGCTCGGCCCCCATCGGTCCGCTGCACCTGGTGCAGCGCATCGGGCATTACACCAAGGGCGGAATCTGGCTGAAGGTCAATGGCCAGATCAAACAGAATGCCGACCTGAGCCAAATGATCTGGAACGTGGCCGAGCAGATCGCCCGCCTCTCGGAGGCCTTCGAACTCGCCCCCGGCGACATTATCTACAGCGGTACGCCTGAAAACGTGGGGCCGGTGGTCAAGGGCGACCGCATCGACTGCCACATCGACGGACTGCCCGATCTGAGCATCCGCGTCACCTGATCAGGGCTTGCGCAAGGTGAACTGCACCACGTCGGTGTTGCCGGTGGCAAATGCGGCTTCGCAGTAGGCCAGATAGAACTCCCAGATGCGCAGGAAGCGTGTGTCGAAGCCCACGCGGCGCACGGCAGCTTCCTCGCGCAGGAAGGTCTCCCGCCAGCGCTTGAGCGTCTCGGCGTAGTCCGCGCCGAAGGCCAGTTCATGCGAAACCTGCAGGCCGGCATCCTGCGCTTGCTTTCGGAAGACCGCTTTGCTGGGCAGCATGCCGCCTGGGAAGATGTACTGCTGGATGAAGTCGGTGCTGCTGCGGTAGCGGTCGAACAGATCGTCGCGTATGGTGATGGACTGGATGCAGGCCACGCCACCGCGCTTCAAGCGGTCGTGTACCGTTTTGAAGAAGCCCGGCCAGTAGGGTTCACCCACGGCCTCAAACATTTCGATCGAGGCGATCGCGTCGAAAGGCTCGTCCCGGATGTCGCGGTAGTCCTGCAAGCGCATGTCGCACTGTGCGCCCACGCCGGCGCGCTGCAGCCGTTCCTGCGCCCAGGCCAGCTGTTCCGTGGATAGGGTCACGCCGGTGACCTGCGCGGCGAATTCCTTCGCGGCGATTTCAGCCAGGCCGCCCCAGCCGCAACCGATCTCCAGCACGCGTGAGCCCGGCTGAACGCCGCACTCCAGCAGCGCACGCCGCACCTTGGCGCGCTGCGCATGGGCCAGGTCCTCCTGCCCGCGGTCGGCCTCGAACAGCGCTGCCGAGTAGGTCATGGTCTCGTCCAGCCACAACTGGTAAAAGGCGTTGCCCAGGTCATAGTGGGCGTGGATATTCTTGCGGCTGCCGCTTCGCGAGTTCCGGTTGAGCAGATGTTTGGCGCGGTACAGCAGGGCGCCCCACCAAGAGCCGTAGATGACGGTTTCGATGTCGTCGCGGTTGGCGATGAATAGCGTGAGCAGCGCCGTCAGGTCGGGCGTGGTCCAGTCGCCGGCAATGAAGCTTTCGGCAAAGCCGATGTCGCCGCTCTTGAGCGCAGCCCCGCACGGGTTCCAGTTGTGCAGCCGCAGCGCGGCCCGCAGCGGGCTCTCCTCCGCCGGGCCGCCGAAGTGCATCTGCGTGCCGTCGGGCAGCTGGATATCCAGGGTGCCGTGTTTCAACTCGCGCAGCAGGCGAAACACGGCGTGCGCCGCGGCGGGTGCATGCCCCGGCAGGGTGGCCATGCCGGGACGTTTCTGAAGGGTGGTCGTGTTCATCGCGTGACGAAGGCTTGCGGTGGTTCGGGTTTGCGGAAGAAAGGCACGCGCTTAACGGCCAACTGCAGCGCCTGCCAGTGGATTCGGAAGATCACGCCCAGCGACATCATCGGCATGCCGAAAAAGGCTCGTCGGACGCGTTGCGCGGTGGCGGGCTCCAGCTCGCCACTGACGCTGGTCAGCAGCAGCGGACCCGCGCTGTCGTGGTGTTCAACTCTCGCGACCGTGCGTGCCGCGGTGGACGGTGTGCCGGTGCGCAGGAATCGGAAGCGGTAGTCCCCTGCGATGGCGCAGAAGGGCGACACATGGAACACCTTGCTGGCCTGCAGTTCCTGGCCCCAGCGCAAGTCTGGGCCTGTGAGCAGGTAGCAGTGCCGTTCGCCGAAGGTGTTGTTCACTTCGGCCAAAACCGCCACCAAGGAACTGTCGCGCCGGTGCGCATACCAAAAGCTCACCGGTTTGAAGGCATAGCCCGCCACACGCGGATAGGTGTGGAGCCAGACTTCGCCATCCACCTGTGCCAGCAGGTCCTGCTCGGCCAGTACCGATTCGAACCAGGCCAGCGCAGCGCCCGAGCCCGCGCCGTGATCCCGGTCGAAGAAACTCACCAGACCGAAGGCGTTGTGCCCCACGGCGCCCCAGCCCTCAGGGTGGGCCGCCAAGGCACGCAGGGGCAGCATCAGGAAATAGGTGGGGTAGCGGAAGGCATGCCGCGCCGGACGAAGCCGTGCATGCTGCACCTGACCGATGCCCAGCAAGGCCAGCGGGGCGGCTGGGGCAGACGGGGCCGTGGCGGCCGCGGTGCGGTCCGTCTGTGTGGGCTGCTGGCTCATGCCATGGCCCCCGACACCGAACCGGCGGCCCGCGCCGCGGCCACACCGTGCCCCCATCGGGCCTTGAGTGCCTCCACCACGGCGGTGCCCGACATCATGCCGTCCTCGTGGAAGCCATAGCGCGTCCATGCGCCGCAGTACCAGGTGTGCCGCAGACCCTGCAGGCCCGGCAGGCACCGCTGCGCGGCCAGTGCCGGCCGGTCGAACACCGGGTGCCCGTAGTCGATCTCCTGAACCACGCGCGAGGCGTCGATCGGACGCACCGGGTTCAGGGACACCACCACCGGCTGTTGCCAGGGCAGGGGCTGCAGCTTGTTGAGCAGGTAGTGCAGGCACACCTGCGCGTGTTCACGTGAATCGTCTGAGGCTCGCTCGTAATTCCACGCTGCCCAGGCCAGTCGCCGTTTGGGCAGCACGCTCGCGTCGGTGTGCAGCACCGCGCGATTGCGGTGGTAGCCGATGGCGCCCAAGACGGCACGCTCTTCGTCCGAGGGGTCTTGCAACAGGGCCAATGACTGGTCGCTGTGTGAAGCCAGCACCACCTCATCAAAGGACTCGGTGCCACTGTCCAGGCTCAGCACGGCCCCCTCGTTCGAACGCTGCACGCCGCGCACCGGTGTGCTCAGGCGCACCAGGGCCTTGCCCTGCAGGGCGGCCAGCATCTTCTGCACATAGTGGCGCGACCCTCCGCGCACGGTATGCCAGCGCGGCCGGTTGTTGACCTGGATGAGCCCGTGGTTGTGGCAGAAGCGGATCATCGTGGCCACCGGGAATTGCAGCATCTGGTCGGTCGGGCAGGACCAAATGCAACCGATCATGGGCAGGAAGTACCAGTCCCGGAATTCGATGCTGAAGCGCTCGCGGCGCAGGAAGTCGCCGATGGCCTCGTCGAGTTGCGCATCGGCGCCGTTTTCCGCCAGCGCCGTGGTCACCCGGTTGAACCGGACGATCTCGCGCAACATGCGCAGGAAGGCCGGGCGCAAGAGGTTGCGCCGCTGAGCGAATACCGTGTTGAGGGTGGAGCCGTTCCACTCCAGGTCCTGGTCGGGCACCTGCACCGAGAAGGACATGTCCGAGGGCGCCGTGTCCACACCCAGCTCGGCGAACAGGGCGATCAATTGGGGGTAGGTGCGCTCGTTGTAGACCAGGAAGCCGGTGTCGACCCCCTGGGTGATGCCGTCCAAGCGAAGGTCGACCGTGTGGGCGTGTCCACCGGCTCGAGCCTCGGCTTCAAACAGGGTGACCTGGGCGTGGTTGCGCAGTCCGTAGGCAACGGAGAGGCCGGAAATGCCGGAACCGATGACGGCCACTCGTTTCATGTGCGGATCCAGGAACGACAGCGGGGTGTCCACTTTCGCGGACACCCCGCGGCATAAAGATCACTGTACAGCACCCCCAGACGAAGGAGGGAGGAGGGAGGAGGAGGAAAGGAACCGTCTGGGTGTGATCCCGGGGTGACCCCTTCGGCTGTACAGCGAAAACCGTTGGAAGCAGTGAAATCTGTCGTAGACAATTCTCCAGTGGTGGAGATAATCGGCAAGCTGACACGAAAATCTCCGGTGCACTTTTGGGGTTAACTCAAGTGACCGCACCGGTTTGTCTTAGACACCGAAAGCGATGATGCCATATTTTTTGCGGTTTAGGGTGGCGAATCACCGTTTTGTCCCGGACAATCGCTTGAACCTTCCGCGACGCCCTTCGTGCTGCCGGGAACGGTCATGACCGACATGTCCGACCCCTCCAATGCTTTGTCCATTGCCTCTGTCGAACGCGACACGGGCCTGAGCAAGGACACCTTGCGCGTCTGGGAGCGCCGCTACGGCTTTCCGCAGCCGATCCGGGACACCCTGGGCGAGCGCAACTACCCCCTGGACCAGGTCGAACGGCTTCGGCTCGTCAAACGCCTGCTCGATGCCGGCCATCGGCCGGGCCGCATCGTGTCCTTGCCGGCCGAGGAGCTTGAGAAGCTCGTGGACGGCCTGGCGCCGGCGTGTCCGTCCAGTGTGGGCTCGCCCACGGAAGACCTGCAGCCGCTGTTGGATGCCGTCTACGCCCATGATGTCGAGTTGCTGCGGCGCCTGTTGACGCAGCGGGTGGCCTACCTCGGATTGGCGCGCTTTGTTCTTGAGGTGGTCTCGCCGTTCAACCGCCTCGTGGGCGACGCGTGGTTGCGTGGCCGCATGCAGATCTACGAGGAACACGCCTACACCGAGTCCTTGCAGGTGGTGCTGCGCCATGCCCTGCACAGCCTGCCCCTGCCGCACACGGACGAATCGCCCCTGGCCTTGTTGAGCACCTTTCCGGGGGAACAGCACGGCATTGGCCTTTTGATGGCGGAATGCCTGTTGCGCTTGGAGGGTTGCCGCTGCATTTCGCTGGGCGTGCAGACGCCCATCTGGGATATGGTGATGGCGGCGCAGGCCCATCAGGCCGACCTGGTGGTGCTCAGCTTTTCCGGGGTGATGAACCCCAACCATGTGTTGGAGGGACTGCAGGAGCTGCGCGGCAAGCTGCCCGCATCGGTGGAGATTTGGGCGGGCGGCTCGGCGCCGGTCATCCAGCGCCGCAGCATTCAGGGCGTGCGCCCGATGCCCGAGCTCACCATGATTCCCATGGCCCTGGCCGACTGGCGCGGCCGTTCGTCAGCATCCCAATAGCCCTGCGGAACTAGAATTTGGCCGCCTTCTTTAGGATGGTGACCATGATCTACCCCGAACTTTTCAAGCAACTCGAAGCCGTGCGCTGGAACATGGAGCGCGACATACCGTGGGACCGCTTCGATGCCGCGCTGTTGAGCGAAGAGCAGGCGCAGACGATCAAGATGAATGCCATCACCGAGTGGGCGGCCCTGCCAGCCACCGAGATGTTCCTGCGCGACAACCGAGGAGACAGCGACTTCTCTGCCTTCATGAGCGTGTGGTTCTTCGAAGAGCAAAAACACTCGTTGGTGCTCATGGAGTATCTGCGCCGCTTCCGGCCCGACCTCGTGCCCACCGAGGAAGAACTCCACGAAGTCCGCTTCGAATTCGATCCGGCGCCCGCCCTGGAAACCCTGATGCTGCATTTCTGCGGCGAGATTCGACTGAACCATTGGTATCGGCGTGCAGCCGAGTGGCATACCGAGCCCGTCATCCAGGCCATCTACGAGACGCTGGCGCGAGACGAGGCCCGTCACGGTGGCGCCTACCTGCGCTACATGAAGCGGGCCTTGCAGCAGTTTGGTGACGAGGCGCGCGCCGCCTTTGCAAAGGTGGGAGTGCTGATGGCCAGCGCACGCCGCACGGCGCAGGCGCTGCACCCCACCAACCTGCATGTCAACGAGAAGCTCTTCCCCCGCGACACGGTGCAAAGCCGCCTGCCCAACCCCGAGTGGCTCGAGCACTGGCTGGACAAGCAGATCCACTTTGATGCCGTGTGGGAGAGCAAGGTCGTCGAACGCATCCTGCACAACATGAGTCTGCTGATGGAGCGCAGCTTCGCCAGCGTTCAGGAACTCAACCGCTTCCGCAAGGAAGTCACGCAGGCCTTGGCCGCCCGCCAGACGGGAGCACCGGCGCAGGCCTGAACCCGTCTCGGGTCCGCAGCGGGCGCGACGCCCCTGCTGCTCGAATCAAGGGGCCTTGGAGGCTGCCATGGCGGCGATGGCCGACTTGCGGTCGCCTTCCACGCGTTGTGCGCTGGGACGTGCGGCCACCAGTTTCAGGTAGCCCTTCCAGTCGACGCCCCCTTCGGCGAGCAGGTCGCTGCCCAACACCGACTTGGTGGACATGGCCACCAGCGGCAGGCTGACGAACGCGCAGCAATCGGCCAGCGTGAATTCGCTCCCGGCCACGTGGGGGGAGAACTTCGCCAGGCGTTTGAATGCCGAAATGTTCTTGCTGAGTTGGGCGCGGACGCGCTCCTTGACCGCGTCATCCACGGTTCGGCCGAAGAAGGCGGCGCCGTAAAGGTCACGTGCGACGAGTTCAAGGTGCAGGTCGATGAAAGTGCACAGTTCCCGCACCTTGGCCGCTGCGAACGGATCGGCCGGCAGCATCGCCGGATGCGGTTGCAGCTGTTCCAGGTATTCGACGATCACCTGGCTCTCGCACAGCGCTCCCTGCGGCGTTCGGATGAAAGGCACCTTGGCCAGTGGTGAGTCGCGCAGCACCGCCTCATCCTTGGATCCGGTCATCACCTGTTCCTCGGTGAAGGGGATGCCCTTCTCCAGCAGCACCAGCTTGACCTTGTTGTAGTAGTTGCTCACGGCAAAGCCGCACAGAGTGATCATGAGGTTCTCCATTCAAGTTGCAGGCCGGTTCACCAGCCAGATGCCCAAGCCCACTGCGCCCAGCCCCAAGAGCAGGCGCGGCGTGGCCGGTTCGTCCAACAGCAGCATGCCGGCCAGCAACCCCGCCACCGGCGTGAGCAGGGTGAAGGAGGCCAAGCGCGTGGCCGGGTAGTGGCGGATCAGCCAGAACCACAGCAGGTAGCTGGCAAACGTGATGATCACCGTCTGGAAGAACAGGGAACCCAGCGCCAGGCGGGACCAGCTGTTGGGCCACGACTCGCCCATCGCCACAGCCGCCACGGCCAACAGCAGAGCCGAAACGGCCAGTTGGTAAAAGAGGGTTTTCTCGGCCGGTGCGGCGGCCAATCGCGTGGCCCGGATGGCCAGCGTCGTGGCCCCCCAGAGCACCGCGGCCAGCAGGCCCATGGCATCGCCCAGCCACTGCAGTTCTCCGGCTGCGGGCGCCCCGAAGCCTTCTGAGAAGGCAACGGCCACGCCGCTGAAGGCCACCAACAGGCCCGCCCACTGCAAGGGCCGCAGGCCCTCGCTGCGCGCGATCCAGGGCATGCCGATGGCCACCACGAAGGGGCTCAGGTAGATGAAGACGATCATGCGCGATGCATGCGTGTGCTGCAGGCCCCAGAAGATCATGGCGAATTCCGCAGCGAACAGGGCACCGGCCAGCAGGCCTCCAGGCAAGGTGCCATCGCGCTCGAAGAGCGCGATGCCGCGCCAACGCGACCAAGCGAGCACCAGCATTGCAGCACCCAGCGACCGCAGTGCAGCCTGTGTCAAGGGTGGAATCTCCGGCAGCGCCGCCTTGGCGGCCGACTGGTTGATGCCCCACAGCACGCAGCACAGCAGGATGCAGATCAGCGCCGTGGCATCGAGCCGGGTTCTTCTCTCGTTCATGGTGGTTCAGGCGTGGGCACGCGCCGCTGCCAAGCCCGCATGATGCCATCGACCACAGCCGCAGAGGCCAGCCCCGCGAGCACCCCGCAACCGTGCGCGTGGCCGGCGATCACATGGCCCGGCGCGTCGGGCAGGGCTTGGGCATCCACAGGCATCTCCAGCCCCAGCTTGATGAGGATGGCCACGGAGACGGCCGCGCCCACGGCGCGCCGCGCGCCATGCGCATGCCACAACAGGTACCAGCAGATGATCGCGGCTCCTGCATGCAGGGTCGCCGACAGCCCCACGTAGCGCGAAAGCGTCCCAGGATCGGTGATCAGCAGGGCATGCGCGAGAGGCCATGCCAGAAGCCAGGCCATCCCCTGTGGGGTGCCTGCACGCGCTGCCCAACCCCAGGCCGCCACCACGACCGTCGCCCAGAGATTGGCTTGCAGGTGGGCCGCGTTGATGTGCACCAGTGCAGCGGTCCACCATCGCCAGACCGACCCAGCGTCAGGGTGAGGCGCCGCTTGCCAGCCCCAGCGCTCGGCGCCTGCAAGGCCCATGACCCACCAGGCCATGAAACTGGCCACCCCCAGCGCCATGGCCAGGGCAGGCCAGACGCAGTCGTTCAGCCGAAGACGGCCTGCCACAGGGCCATCACCGCCTCGCGCTCGGCGCTCAGCAAGGCGGGGTCGAATTGCGTGGCCTGCTCATCCAGGCGAGCGCGGTGTTGCGCGCGCCGCAGTTCACGGTAGGCATCGGCCGCGGCGCGTCCCACACCGGCCGGCAGCAGTCCACAGGCTTCGGCGGTGCGCAGCAGTGCGATGTTGCCGCTGTTGGCTTGCAGCGCCGGATGCGCCGCACTGTGGGCCAGCACCAACTGCTGGACGGCGAATTCCGCATCCATCATTCCGCCGGGGCTGTGCTTCACATCGAAGCGGTCTGCCGGTACCGGGCGAGCCGCGCGCACCTTCTCGCGCATGGCGCGCACTTCCTCTTGAAGCGCGTGGGCTTCCCGCGGTGCGCACAACACCCCGCGCCGCACGGTTTCAAACCGCTCGGCCAGCGCCGGTACACCCGCGCACCACCGGGCACGCGTGATGGCCTGATGCTCCCAAGTCCAGGCGGTGTTGCTCCCGCGGCCTTGTTGATAGCGCTCGAAGGCATCCATCGAGGTGACGAGCAGACCCGAGTTCCCATTGGGCCGCAAGGCCGTGTCGATGTCGAAGAGCTCACCGCTGTTCGTTCGAAGGGTCAGCCAGGTGATGAGCTTGCGCACGAAGGCCGCATACACCTCGGCGGCGCGTTCATCCTCATCCTGGTAGAGGAACACCAGATCCAGGTCACCCCCGTAGCCCAGCTCCTTGCCGCCAAGCTTGCCGTAGGCGATCACCGCCAGCTGCGGGCCTTCCTCCACCGAACGGTGCCGTTGCTTGAACAGCGACCAGGCCCACTGCATCGTCAGGTCGATCATGGTGTCGGCCAAGGCGGACAGGTCGTCAGCCACCTGCTCCACGGTGATCCGGCCTTCCACATCGCGCACCAGGGTGCGGAAGACTTCGGCGTGGTGCGCGCGGCGCAGGGTGTCCAGCAGCGACTCCTCCGATGCCTCGCCCGAGCGCACCCACGCGGCGTGTCGGGCCTGCAGTTCATCCCAAAGGGCCGGCCGGTCGAAGCGTTCGCGCAACTGCCGTTCATCGGCCAGCTCATCGATCACGCCCGGGTGCTTGAGCAGGTAGCGCATGGGCCAGCGGGCCAAGCCCAGCAGGCGCAGGAGGCGCCGCTGTACCTCGGGGCGCTCCACCAACAGGGTGAGGTAGCTCTCGCGCCGCAGCAGTGGATCCAGCCAATCCACGAAGCGCAAGGCGGCCTCTTCCGAGCAATGGCCCTCGTCGATCGCGTCCACGGCCCGCAGCATCAGACGCGCCAGTCGCAGCCGGCTTTCCTCTTTCAGTGAGGCCACCTTCGGCTGCGCGGCCCAGGGAATCAGACGGTCGCGCAGGGCCGTGGGCAGCCGGTCCAGGAAGGCTTCCGCGTCCACGGGCAGGGTGGGTTTGCTGCATCCCTGGCAGGGCTTGCCGTTGCCTGCGGGCCCCGGTGCGCGGCCGTCGTGGAGCAGCGCATCGAACTCACTGGCCACGAACTCGCGGGTGAGCCCCAGCTCTTCGATCAGGGCACAGGCATCGGCCGTGCAAGGCAGGCCCATGCTCGCACCGATCCAGGCCAAGTCACCGTCCGCCGAGGGCAGCAGGTGCGTCTGCTGATCGTCCAGGTACTGGATCCGGTGCTCAATGCGGCGCAGGAACACATAGGCCTGTGCCAGCCGCTCGGCGGTCTGGGGCCGCATCAAGCCGTGAGCCACCAGCTTGTTCAGGCTCTTGAGGGTCGAGCGGCTGCGGATTTCTGGGAACTGTCCACCCCGCACCACCAGCAGAAGCTGCACAATGAACTCGATCTCGCGGATGCCCCCGCGAGAGAGCTTCACATCATTGGCCCGCTCCGGTCGGCCTGCAGCGCGGCGCTGGGCTTCGTCGCGGATCTTGCGGTGCAGCTGTCGCAGCCCTTCGAAGACGCCATAGTCGAGGTACTTTCGGTACACGAAGGGCGTGATGGCGGCTCCCAAGGCCTGTGCGCGGCCAGAACTCACCGCCGCGCGAGGGGCCACCACACGGCTCTTCAGCCAGGCCAGTCGTTCCCATTCGCGGCCCTGCACATGCAGATAGTCTTCCAACATCGACAGGCTCACCACGGGCGGCCCGGAGTTGCCATTGGGCCTGAGCGCGAGGTCCACCCGGAACACGAAGCCGTCTTCGGTGACATCGCCGATCAGGCTGTAGATGCGTTTGACGACCTTGCCGAAGAACTCATGTGCCGTGATGGGATCGGCCCCGTCGGTCGTGCCGTCTTCTTCGTACACGTAGACCAGGTCGATGTCGGACGAAACGTTGAGCTCCCTTGAGCCCAGCTTGCCCATGCCCACCACCCACAGTTCGATCGGCTGCCCGGTCTCCGTCAGCGGTTGCCCATGGCGCCGTCCCTCCTCGGCACGGGCGCTGGCCAGTGCCCACTCCAGGGCCACCTCGGCCAATTCCGTCATGGCCCGCGTCACCGTCTCCAGGGGTGCCTCGTGCTCGATGTCGAGCACCGCCAGCCGCTCGATCACCAGATGCCGCGCCACGCGCAAGGCAGACGGCAATGCGCGGCCTTGCGACATGAGCGTGCTCACCAGAGCAGCGATGGAGCGCCCATCCAGCTCGCTGGGCGCATCGGTCCAGGCCGCCAGATCATCGGCATAGCGCCGCCGGACGCGCTGCACGAACCGGCTGTGGTCAGCCGACGCCCGCATCGGAACCCTGAGATCGTTCACCGGATGCACCGTCCACAGTCAGTGGCAGAGCCGCCATCCGTGGCACAGTTCGGCTTGACACCGCACACCATGACCGCCCAAGAGGAACACCCCCCCACGCGACTCGATCCGCGTGATCTGCCCAAGCCGGGTCGTTCGGTGCTGAATTTCATGGCGCGTGGAACTGCGGTACTGCTGGTGGCCGCCGGGGGCCTGTTCTTGCTGGCGTGGGTCGCACTCTACGGTTTTTTGCTCCCCCGTGTCGGCGCATGGAAACCCGAAATCGAATCGCGGGCATCCGCCGCCCTGGGCCTGACGGTTCGGATCGGCGACATCCAGGCGCCATCGGCCGGCTGGGTGCCCACCGTGGTCTTGACCGAAGTGACCCTTTTGGACGAGCAGGGCCGGTCCGCCCTGCGCCTGCCCCGGGTCTCGGCCGCGGTTTCACCGCGCTCCTTGCTCAGCCTTGAGTTGCGCTTTGAGCAGTTGCTCATCGAAGACGCCGCACTGGAGATCCGGCGGGACCATGAGGGCCGCATCCGTGTGGCGGGCTTGTCGCTCGAAGATGAAGTGCCGGCGCAGGTCGATGGGTCCCTTCAGGCCGGCGAGTGGCTGTTGGCGCAAGGGGAATTCGCCATCCGTCGGGGGCAGGTGCGCTGGGTGGATGAGCGTCGGCAGGCGCCCGCCCTTGTCTTGCAGGATGTGGAGTTCCTGCTGCGCAACGGTCTTCGCCAGCACGACTGGCAACTCGACGCAACCCCGCCGGCCGAACTCGGTGAACGGGCCAGCGTGAGGGGTCGTTTCCGTCACGGTCTGTTTGCCGCGCGGTCAGACTGGCGCGGTTGGGTCGGCGAGGTGTATGTCGAACTTCCGCAGGCCGATGTGGACGCCCTGCGTCCCCATGTGGACCTCCCGGTGGAGTTGCTCGGTGG
>Ga0255188_1000270_pt1 | contig 18717 bp, 10 predicted proteins | sample Miss_Cont_RepB_8_FD_188427 | JGI IMG/M metagenome (GOLD analysis project Ga0255188, IMG submission 188427) | Freshwater microbial communities from Mississippi River, Louisiana, United States - Miss_Cont_RepB_8h | ecosystem: Environmental > Aquatic > Freshwater > River | place: USA: Louisiana... | reverse complement strand
CCGCCTCCTTGCGGAGGCGACCTGGCGGTTCAGCTACGGTTGGCGTCACAAGCCCCCGTCGGGAACGTTTCATCCCGATAGACCATGCCCCTGCCGGGCACACGAGCGCCGGCTTCCCAGCCGGCTTTTGATGTGATGAGCCGGAGGTGCGGGGCAGTCCAGAAGCTTCAGCGCACCGTTCGGTGCGCCGCCGCCCATCGGACAAAAGGTAGCCCTCCCTTCGCCAAACGCGGTAAGCCGGCTGGGAAGCCGGCGCTCCTACTGCATCGTTCCGGCTTAGGTTCACGCGCGCAGGGCGCGGCGGCCCACGGCTCGCACGGTCAAGCCGCGCCTGGGCCGGCCGTCGGACTTTCCTGCGCGCCCAGCACCGCCGCCACCGCCGCCAGCAGTTCCGCGCCGCTGAAGGGCTTGGCGAGGGTGGCTTTCGCGCCCAATTTCCGGGCAAGTTTCAGACAGTCGTCCGCGCTTAGACGCCCACCGCCCGACATCGCGATGATGCGCAGGCCGGGCTGTTGCCGACGCAGATCCATGATAACTTCGATGCCTTCCTTCTCCGGCATGATGATGTCCGTGATGACCAGATCAAACTGGATCTCCTTGGCGAGTTCCATGCCTTCAACACCATTGCTGGCCGTAACAGTCTCGTAGCCGGCGAGCCGCAAGAACTCCCCCACCAGTTTGCGCATGGGCGCTTCGTCTTCGATGATTAGGATTTTGGCCATGGAGTTTTAACGTTTTTCCACCCGCCCCCCGGTGAAAACTTTCCGCAAGGCCTCGTTTAGAGAGTCGAGGCTGAAGGGTTTGGCGAGCTGGTGGATGACGCCCAATTCGCGGAGGGTGGCCAGGCGGTTTTCGTCCTGCAGGCCGGACATGGCGATGATGGGTGTGGTGGGCGCGAGGCGCTTCACGGTCCGGGCGAGGGCGACGCCGTCCATCGTGGGCATGTTGACGTCGGTAATGATGAGTTTCAGGTCCGCCCGATGCTCGCCGAAGTGGATGAGCGCTTCGCTGCCGTCGGCGGCGGTGATGACGGTGAAGCCAAGCGTTTTCAGGAGGCGGCCTAACATCTCGCGGATGGGGGCCTCGTCATCCACCACGAGGACCAGTTCGCCGTGGGAAAGCGGAGCCACCGCTGTAACTGCCTCCACGTGCGCAGGGGCCTCCTCCGTGACGGGCAGGTAGATTTCAAAGGTGCTGCCCCGGCCTACCTCGCTATAGACGCGGAGGAACCCACCATGCCCCTTGACGATGCCCACGACGGTGGAGAGGCCCAGACCGGTGCCTTTCTCCGGCCCCTTGGTCGTAAAGAACGGGTCGAAGATGCGGTCGAGAATCTCCGGCGGGATGCCCGTGCCCGTGTCCCGCACGGCCACGCGGACGTATTGCCCGGGGTGCGCTTCAGCAACGAACCCGGCAAAGGCCTCGTCCGCCGTGAAGTTGCCGGCCTCGATGGTAAGCGTGCCGCCGCCGGGCATGGCGTCGCGGGCGTTGACGCAGAGATTGAGCAGTATCTGATGGATTTGCGTCGCGTCGCCGACGATGGGGGCCAGTTCCTTGTCCTGCCGGATTTCCAGGTGGATGGACTTGTCGAAAGTGCTGCGGATGATTTTCTCGATGTCCTTGAGCTGATGGCGGAGCTGGAGGAGGACGCGCTCGCCTTCCGCGCCCTTGGCGAAGGTGAGGAGCTGCCGCACCATGTCCGCGCCGCGCTTGGCCCCCTGCTCGACGATGTCGATGCACTCACCGGCCTGCTCGGGATATTGCAGGCGGAGGATTTCGACCACCATGAGGATGGGCGCCAGGGTGTTGTTGAGGTCGTGGGCCACGCCGCCGGCGAGGGTGCCGATGCTTTCCAGCCGCTGCGAGCGGCGGTCCTTCTTTTCCGCCGCCAGCCGCTCGGTGATGTCGCGCACGATGGCGATGAAGCGCGGGCGCTCGCCGGGCGGGGCGACATATTTGAGGCTTATTTCCACGGGCACGTCACGCCCGTCCTTGCGGCGGTGCTGGGTGGTGAACTGGTGCTTCCCGTCCTCACCCCGGGCCAGCGGGTCCAGCAAGGCGCGCAACTGCGCCTCGGTGAACTGGGGCTTGATGTCCACCGGCCCCATGGTCAGCAACTCCGCGCGCGTGTAGCCGAGCTGCCGCACCGCGCCTTCGTTCACGTAGCTGAAGCGAAGCGTCTCGGGGTCGAAGATGAAAGCGGCGTCCTCGGTGGCGTCCAGCGTGGCCAGCGCCTGCCGCATCTGCTGCTCCGCCTGCACCCGCTCGGTGATGTCGCGCACGGCGGCGACCACCAGCCGCCCGGACGCTGATTCCATTGGGCTGAGGCTGATTTCCACGGGGAAGACGGTGCCGTCCTTTTTCCGGCCTTTCAGATTGGACCGGCCCGCGCTCATGGTGCGCGGCGTGGCGGTGGTGAGATAGCGCTCGCGCTGGGCCACATGGCCGTGGCGGTTGCTTTCCGGCATGAGCAGCTCCACCAACTGGCCGACCAACTCGCCGCGCGCATACCCGAAGAGTTGCTCCGCCTGCCGGTTGACCAGGGTGATGGTGCCGGTGGCGTCCGTCATCACGATGGCGTCGGGGGCGAACTCGAAGAGGTCGTGGAATTGCCGCTGCGTTTGTTCCGCCCGCTGTTGTGCCTGCTTGATGGCGGTGATGTCCTCGTGCGCGAGCACGACCCGGACCGGCCCCTCACCGGGGAAGCGGGTGACGCGGCACAGGAACCAGCGCCGCTCGCCCGCACTGTGGCAGGGATACTCCAAGGTGAATTCCGCCCGGCTCCCGGCGATAACTTCGCGGATGCCCGCCGCCACCAACTGCGCCTCCGTGGCGTGCTCGCCCGTGGCGGCGGCACAGACATGGAGGTAGTTCACGCCTTCGCTGACGCGTTGCCAGGCGGTGCCGTTGGTCTCGGCGAAGTCCCGCCACGCCGAGTTGGTGGTGAGGATGACGCCGTCCTTGTCGAGCACGGCGACATGGGCGGTGAGGGCGTTGAGCGTGGCGGTGTTGAAGCGCTCGCTCTCCGCCAGCGCGGCGGTGCGCTCGCTGACCCGGCGCTCCAAGGCGATGGTATGGTCCTTCTGCAGGGCCTCGGCTTGTTTCTGCAACGCGATGTCCCGCACGGTGGCCTGGAGGAAGGGGGCCCCGTTCTGTTCGAGCCGGTTGAGCTGCACCGTGGCGGGGAAGCAGGTTCCATCGAGCCGCTGGTGTAGCCACTCGAAGAAAAGAGCGCCTTCTTCCATGGCCCGGGCGATGGCCTCCTGGGCGATGATGGCGGAGGCCCGTCCGTCCGGCTGCACCGCCGCCGACAGGTCCCACGGGCCGAGCGTGCAGAACTCCGCCTCGCTCTGGACGCCAAACAGCGTCAGCGCGGCCGGGTTGCAACTGGTGAATTTCCACGTCGGCGGCTGCAGGGTCATCATTGCATCGCGGCTGCCGTGGACGAGCAACCGGTGGCGCTCTTCACTTTCGCGCAGGGCCTCCTCCGCTTTCCGCCGGTCGGCCTGCTCCAGCGCGAGCATCAGGTAGCCGGCGGCGGAGAGGACGAATTTATGTTCGTCCGCTGTCCACTGGCGGGCCGGGCCGGTGTGCTCACAGCAGAGCACGCCCACCAGCTTGCCGCCCACGCGGATGGGCACGTCAAGCATGGAGGTGATGCCCTGCGGGTCAAGATAGCCGGTGGTGAACTCGCTGGTGGCCGGGTGCGTGCGGGCATCATCCGCCAGCATGGACTCCTGGTTGCCGATGGCCTCGAAATAGCGCGGGTAGTCCACCGCCGCCAGCCGCAGGCCGCGCTCGTGGTTCTGCGTGCTGCGGATGAACAGGTCGTGGCACTCGATGGCGGTCTGGGCAGGGTCAAAGAACCACACGCTTACCCGCTCGGTGGGCAGCGCCTGGGCGATGCTGGCGGTGGCGAGCCGCAGGAACGCCGGCAGCGCGTCGCCCTCGTGGTCCCGCAGGGTCAGCAGCGTATTCTGGTAGGTGATGGTCTGTTTCGTCCGCCGCAGGTCTTCCCGCCGGGCACGGCGCTCCTTCGTCTCATCGCGGAAACAGAGCACCACCCCGGTGATGTGGCCGCCTTGGTCACGGATGGGGGCGGCGCTGTCCGCAATCGCAAACTCCGGGCCGTCGCGGGCGAGCAGCACGGCGTGGTTGGCCGGGCCGTGGACTTCGCCGGTGGCCAGCACGTCGTCCACCGGGATGAGCGCGGGCTGGCGGGTGTCCTCGTTAATGATGCGAAAAACTTCCTCGAGGGGCCGGCCCAGCGCCTCCGCTTCCGGCCAGCCGGTGAGCTTCTCGGCAGTGGGGTTCATCCGGGTGATGCGGCGTTGGGCATCGGTGGCAAGCACGGCGTCACCGATGGAACGGAGGGTGACGGCGAGACTGGCCTCGCTGGCGCGCAAGGCTTCCTCCGCTTGCCGCTGCTGTAGGGCCATGGCCGCCAGCCGGGCCACTTCTTCGAGCAGCCGGAGGTCCGTTTCGCCGGGAGCCTCCGGCTTGGGGCTGTAAATGGCGAAGGTGCCCAGCACCTGGCCATCGTCACCCAGCATCGGTTGCGACCAGCAGGCGCGCAGGCCAGCCCGGCGGGCCAGCTCCAAGTAGGGCTGCCAGTTCGGGTGGGTCTCGATGTCTTCGGCCACACTGCGCTGCTTGGTTGCGGCCGCATCGCCGCAGGAGCCAACCCCCGGCCCGATGGCCAGCCCCTCGATGGCGGCGTTGTAAAAATCCGGCAAACCTGTGCTGGCGACGTTTTGCAGCCGCCCGGCCGCATCCAGCAGCAGGATGGATGCGGGATGTCCGGGGTAGATGCGCTCGACGTGCCGGATGAGCACATCGAAGACCTCCCTGAGCGACGCGGCGTTGGCCAGCCGTTCCAGCACCGTGGCCCGCGCGCTTTCCAAGTCCCGCGCGCGCTTCATCTCCGTCACGTTGCGCCCGCTGGCGTAGAGCGTGCCATCGGGCTGGGGCTGGCACTGCCAGGCAATCATCTTCCACGAACCGTCCCTGCACTGGTAGCGGTTTTCGAAGTTCAACGTCGGCTGCCCGGCCGCGAGCTTTTCCACCTCGCGAACCGTTGCGGCACGGTCGTCGGGATGAACGAAATCAAGAAACGGCCGCGCGAGCAGTTCCTCGGCGCTCCAGCCCAGCGTCACGGTGAAGGCGGGGTTCACCCGCTTGAAATAACCATCCGTCTTGGCGATGCACAACAAGTCCAGCGAGAGCGTGAAGAAGCGGTCGCGCTCGACCTCGACGGCCTTGCGCACGGTCACGTCGCGGAAGATGCCGCGTGTGCTCACGGGCTGGCCGCCCTCGACGCGGACGCTGACATTGCCTTCCAGCTCGATGCGCCGACCGTCCTTGCTCACCAGCATCAGGCTCACCGTGCCGACCGCCTCCCCCTGCATGAGCCGTCGGAAAACTGCCGTGCAGTGCTCACGGGAATCCGGGTGGATGAGGTTGAAGAGGTTCAGCGCGCCGACCTCCTCGGGCGAGTAACCCAGCGTCTCCCGCCAGGCATGATTCACGAAGAGGATGCGGCCATCGGGCGCGAGACTCTGGATGAGGTCGCTGCTGTTGTCGAAGAGGTCGCGCAACTGGGCCTGCCGCCCCTGCAACTCGTCCTTAATCGCGCGGCGGGTCATGATTTCGCTGGAGAGCACGGCGGTGCGCTCCAACACGGCCTGCTCCAGCTCGGCCTGAATGGTCTGGGCTTGTTGGCGGTTGCGCCGGAACAACTGGACCACCAGCAAGCTGCTGGCCGTGAGCAGGAGGACAATCACGATGTTCAGCCCGGCGTCGAAGGCGTCGTGGCGCGCCTGGGCCTGCACCAACTGGCTGCTGAAGCGGTCGCGGAGCAACTGCATCTCGTCGAAGAGCGCATCGTAGGCCTGGTCCTCCGGGCTGCCGGCCAGTTGGGTGGTGCGGTTGGCCCAGCGGCTCACGGTTAGCTCGCGCCAGGCAGCCAGCTTGCGCTCCAACTCGGGGAGCACCGCCAGCGCTTCGGCATCCAGCTGGGCATCCTGGGTGACCCAATTCGCACGCAACTGCCGCAGCATCGCGGCGGAAGCGTCAATTTTCCCCAGCACCTGCCGGTTCACCTGAATGGTGGTGTCCCCCATGATGGCCTCCTCGAGCCACAGGTGGGACAGCGCGAGGTCGCGGCCCAGCGCATCCATGCCGGTCCGCCCGGCCTGGCTGGTCTCCCGGGAGCGCGTGTCGGCGAACAGGGAGAGAAACACCAGCACCACGCTGACGAACCCGAGCACGCCGATGGCCACCTCGCGCCACACCGAGCGGCGGTCTGTTGGCGGGCGCTCGGCCACGGCCGGGTTGACAGCGGGCCGGGCCGGCAGCTCGCGGGCGATGCCGATGAAGCCGCTGATGCGCCCCGCGTCATCGCGCATGGCACTGACGGAGAGCAGCACGGGCAGGCGGGAGCCATCCTTGCGCACGTAGGTCCACTCGCGCGTCTCGGTCTGCCCGGCGCGGGCCTTCGCCATTAAGACTTCGAAGCCCGGCGCGATGGCCATGCCCAGTTCCCGAGACAGCTCCGGCGCACGCGCGGCCACCTCCGCCGGGTCGTGAAACACGGCGGGCGTCAGCTTGCCAATCACCTCCGCCGCCGTGTAGCCGAGCATCTGCTCCGCCGCCGGGCTGAAATGCGTGATGATGCCCTCCGACGTGGTGGCGATGGTGGCGGCGGCCGCGCTGTTGAGAATGGCCTGTTGAAACCCGGCCTGCTCGGTGAGGCGGCGGTTCGTCAGGCGTAACTCCAGCCGCGCCACCACCTGCCGGCCCAGCCGCGCCAGCGCCTCGCGCTGCTCCGGGGTGAGCTGGCGGGGCACTCGGTCAATGACGCAGAGCGCCCCCACAGCGTGCCCGTCCGCCGTCGTCAGCGGAGCCCCGGCGTAGAAGCGGATGTGAGGGTCGCCGGTGACGAGCGGGTTGTCCTTGAACCGCTCATCCTACGTGGCATCCGGCACCTCAAACAACCCCACGCCCGCGATGGCATGGCTGCAAAACGCGATGTCACGCGGGGTCTCGGCAGCCTCGATGCCCACCTTGCTCTTGAACCACTGGCGGTTCGCATCCACCAGCGAGACGAGCGCGATGGGCGTGCCGCAAATCTGCGCGGCCAACCGGGTGAAGTCGTCGAACTCCGCCTCGGCCGGCGTGTCGAGGATGTCGTAGCCTTTCAGCGCGGCGAGCCGCGCTGATTCATCGGGGGGGGGTGAATCGGGTTGAAATTGCCAGGCTGGGAATTTCATTAGAGCGGATTGGGATTAAGAGTAAGAGTAAGAAGACGCCGGTTTTCCCTCCCAACCTTACTCATATTCTCAATCCCAACCATCTCTATTACATGTGCGCGATCATGTTGTCGCCAAACGCCGAGCACTTGATCTCCGTCGCGCCTTCCATCAGGCGGGCGAAGTCGTAAGTCACGCGCTTGCTGGCAATCGCGCCGTTGAGACCCTTGATGATCAGATCAGCGGCTTCCACCCAGCCGAGGTGGCGCAGCATCATTTCGCCGGAGAGGACGACGGAGCCAGGGTTGACCTGATCCTTGCCCGCATACTTGGGCGCGGTGCCGTGCGTCGCCTCGAAGATGGCGTGGCCGGTGACGTAGTTGATGTTGCCGCCGGGCGCGATGCCGATGCCACCGACCTGCGCGGCGAGGGCGTCGCTGAGGTAGTCGCCGTTGAGGTTAAGCGTGGCAATCACGTCGAAGTCCGTCGGGCGCGTGAGCACTTGCTGGAGGGCGATGTCGGCGATGGCGTCCTTGATCAGCACCGCTCCGGCAGCGAGGGCGGCTTTCTGTTCGGCGTTGGCAGCTTCCTCGCCCTTTTCCTTCTTGGTGCGTTCCCACTTGGACCAGGTGTAAACCTTGTCGCCGTAGATGCGCTCGGCGGCGTTGTAAGCCCAGTCGCGGAACGCGCCTTCCGTGAACTTCATGATGTTGCCCTTGTGCACGATCGTGACGCTCTTGCGCTTGAAGCGCAGCGCGTAGTCCACGGCGGCCTTCATCAGGCGAATGGTGCCCATGGCGGAGACGGGCTTGATGCCGACGCCGACGCAGACCTCGGCGCTTTTCGGCGTGTGGTCGGGCGCGGCGAGCTTCATGTAGTCAATGCCGGCCTGCTGCGTGCCGAAGCGGATCTTTTTGAAGTCCTTCGGGAATTCCTTGGCGAGAAAATCCAACACCTTCTGCGCCTCGGGCGTGCCGCCGGCGAACTCGATGCCCGCGTAAATGTCCTCGGTGTTCTCGCGGAAGATGGTCATGTCCACCAGATCCGGGCGCTTCACGGGGCTGGGCACGCCGGTGAAATACTGCACGGGGCGCAGGCACACGTAGAGGTCGAGCATCTGGCGCAGCGCGACGTTGAGCGAGCGGATGCCGCCGCCGACGGGCGTGGTGAGCGGGCCTTTGATGCCCACGAGGAATTCCTTGAACGCCTCGACGGTGTCATCGGGCAGCCAGTTGTTAAACTGCTTGAAGGCGGTCTCACCGGCGAAGACCTCCATCCACGCGATCTTGCGCTGGCCGCTGTAGGCCTTCTCCACCGCCGCATCCATCACGCGCACCGAGGCCGCCCAGATGTCCGGCCCCGTGCCGTCGCCGCGAATGAAGGGGATGATGGGGTTGTTCGGGACGTTGAGCTTGCCGTCGGCGATGGTGATTTTGCCGCCGGCGGGGACGGTGCAGGTGGTGTAGGGCATGGGGAGTTAAGGGTTGAAAGTTGAGGGTTGAGAGTATTTCTGTTTTGTCGCGCGGCGGGCCACGCAAAGAGGAGGTGTTTGTAACGGACGGGGAAAAGCGCGGCAAGCGGTTTGGTGTCCGAACCAACAGCCCGGCCCGGCAGCGCGGGCAAGAATTGAAGTGTGCCGGCCCAAATCGGGCTTTGTTTTCCGGCGATGGGGACTATCGTCTCGCGCAACGAAACAACGGCCATGATTCACGACACCATTTCCAAAATCGAAAACCGGCTCGCCCAGTCCGCCGTCAAAGACGAGTCCAAGGCCGAGCTGGCCGAGTTGTTGGGCACGCTGAAGGCGGAGGTGGCCGAACTTTCCAAGACCAACACCGAAGCGGCGCAGAGCATCGCCGGATTCACCCAAGTCTCAGCGCACGAAGCCACCCGCGAGGAGCCCAACCCTGCCTTGCTCGAACACTCGTTGAGCGGCTTGTCCGCTTCCGTGGAGGGGTTTGAAAAGTCCCACCCGCGCCTGGTGGACATCGTCAACCGGCTCTGCACCACGCTGTCGAACTTGGGGATTTGATCCCCGGCAGAGCGAGGCACAGCTACTCCCCGATAATTTTCACCAGCACCCGCTTGCGGCGGTTCCCGTCAAACTCCCCGTAGAAGATCTGCTCCCACGGGCCGAAGTGCAGTTTCCCGTTCGTGATGGCGACGACCACTTCCCGGCCCATGATTTGGCGCTTCAGGTGTGCGTCGGCGTTGTCCTCGCCGGTGCGGTTGTGATGATACTGCGTCGTGGGCGCGTGCGGAGCCAACCGCTCCAGCCACACCTCATAGTCGTGGTGCAGGCCAGATTCCTCGTCGTTGATGAACACGCTGGCCGTGATGTGCATGGCGTTCACGAGGCAGAGACCTTCCTGGACGCCACTCTTGCGCACGAGGGTCTCGACGGTCTCCGTGATGTTCACGAAGCCGCGCCGGCCCGGCACTTCAAACCAGAGCTGTTCGGTGAGGGATTTCATCGGGCGAAGCTAGCAGCCTTCCGCCGCCAGCAACAAGCGCTGCAAGTCCGCGTCGGAAGTGGCGGCGTGGACGCATCGCTCGAACTCCTCCTGCGGCAGGCGACGGCTGAAGAAGCGGGTGTGACAGGTGAGATGCTCCGCCTCGATGGCGCGACAGCGCCGCAATTCCTCCAGCCCACGAATCATCGCCTGAATCCCGCCAGGCTTGTCCCCCTGCATGAAGGTGAGCTGTCCTCGCATGGCCACGCTGAGTCCGTGCGCGCGGTGGTCGCCGAGTTCTGCGACTAGGGGGAGCAGTTCGTCGTAAAGCGCGAAGGCCCGCGCCACCTGCCCCTCCATGCGGGCGAGTTGCGCCATCTGGAAGAGCGCCCGGGCCCGGGCGGGGGCGTGCGGCACACCACTGAGCAAGGGCAAGACGCGCGCATAGACGGTGAGCGCAGCGGCGGAGTCGCCCGCCGCTTCCCGTTCGCTGGCAACGGAGAGCAGTTCGGAAAGGGTCGGGTTGGCGGAGAGGTCGCTCATGGCGTGATGCCGGCCGCCAGCCCCGGACGGGAAGCTAGAGCGCGGCGGCGATCGCTGCCCCCATCTCGCGGGTGCCGACCTTCTGCGCGGTCGGGTCGGCGGGCGTGTAGATGTCGCCGGTGCGCAGACCAGTGGCGATGGCCTTGCCGACGGCGGCTTCGATGGCGGCGGCGGCGGCGTTCTGGCCGAAGCTGTAGCGCAGCATCAGCGCGGTGGAGAGGATCTGCGCGATGGGATTGGCCAGATTCTTCCCCGCGATGTCAGGCGCGGTGCCGCCGGCGGGCTCGTAGAAGCCGAAGGTGAGTTCCCCGGTGGCCTTGCCCAGGCTCGCGCTGGGCAACATGCCGAGGGAGCCGGCCAGGGCGGCCGCCTCGTCGCTGAGAATGTCGCCGAACATGTTCTCGCAGAGCATCACGTCGAACTGCGTGGGCTTGAGCATGAGTTGCATCGCCCCGTTGTCCACGAACATGTGTTCGAGCTGCACGTCGGGATACTGCCGGGCAATCTTCGTCACCACATCGCGCCACAGGACGCCGTTCTCAAGCACGTTCGCCTTGTCGATGCTCGTGACTTTCTTCCGCCGCAGCGCCGCCGCTTTGAAGGCAACATGGGCGATGCGCTCGATCTCGGGCGTGGTGTAAACCATCGTGTCTATCGCGCGCTGGCAGCGTTTCATGATGACCGTTGCGTTCACGTCCACCTGCGGTTCCTCGTGGAAATAATCCTCGGTCTTCTTCGGCTGGCCGAAATACATGCCACCCGTCAGCTCGCGCACGACGAGGATGTCAATGCCATCGCCCTGCCGCTCCGGCCGCAGCGGACATGCATGTGCCAGAGCCTTGGGGAGCTGCACCGGCCGCAGGTTCGCATACAACCCGAATTCCTTGCGGATGCGCAGCAACGCGGCGCGTTCCGGCCGCTCCTCCTTCGGGATGGTGGGGTCACGGTCCGGCAGTCCCACCGAGCCGAACAAGATGGCATCACTTTGCTTGCAAAGCGCGAGCGTGGCATCCGGCAGCGCCTTGCCCGCCGCATCAATGCCCGCCCAGCCCACGGGAGCCTCGGTGATTTGAAAATTGAGGGAGAATTTCTGCTCCACCGCGCGCAGCACCTGGATGGCTTCGCGCATGACTTCGGGTCCAATGCCGTCACCCGCAAGGGCGGCGATCTTAAAGGTCGTTGACATAGGGGGCGGAGAATACCGGTGAGAAAACCGGAGTGAAGGAGAAATTCGCCGCCCGGCAAGCCGCAAGCCGATGCACTGGACCAAGGGCCGCCGCAGGCGACTTCAGCGCACGAGCCGGAAGAAGCCCGTCTGGCCGGCGAGCGGGATGGTCACCACATATTCCTCACCGACCACGGTGATGGCGTGGGCTGCGCTGCGCCAGCCGGCGGGGATGGGATTGGCGGGCGCATCCTGCAAACCCCAGCCGTGGGCCGCCACCGGCCAGGTGAGGATGAGGTTGCCGCCGCTGATGCGGAAGCTCACCTGCGGCGCCGATTCCTGCGGCGCGTTGAACCGGGTGAGGAACACGTCGCCCCCGCCGCTGCTGTCCGTCTGACCTGTGCCCAGCGTGGCCCCGCCGCTGAACTGGCCGGTGACGAAGCTGTTCCCGGCCGCATCGACCGCGATGGCGTTGCCATAATCGCCGCTGAGGTCGCTGCCGCCGCTCTGCTGCGCGAAGGATGGCTGGCCGGTGCTCGTGTAACGCGCGGTGAACACATCCAAGGTCGCGCCGGAGCTCACCAGGGTGTTCGAGCCAAAGCTGGCCGTGCCGGAGAAGTAGCCCGTCACATGCACCGTGCCGTTGGGACCCAGCGCCAGGCCGCGGATCGAGTCCGGACCGCTGCCGCCGGTCCGGTTCGCCCACGCCAGGCTGCCCGAGGAATCGAACTGCGCCACGAAGGCATCAATCTGCCCGCTGCTGGTCAGGCCCACATCGGCCGGGATCAGCGAGCCCGCAGCCCCCAACGTCAGGCTGCCAGAAAAATGGCCGGCCACATGGGCGTTGCCGGCGGCATCCACCGCGAGGGCGTTCACCTTGTCCTGGCCAGCGCCGCCGATTTGCACCACGCGCTGCGGCACACCGTTCGCATCGAAGAGGGCCAGAAAGCCGTCGGAGAGGCCTCGGTTAGTCAACGTTGCCGTGCCAAAAGTGGCCTGCGGGCCCTCAAAGTTGCCGGCCAAGTGAATGCGACCGCTGGCGTCCGTGCCAACTCCCGTGGCCCCGTCGAGCGCCCCGCCGGAACCCGCCAACCCCACGGCCCGAGCCCACAGGGCATTGCCGGCGCTGCCATACTTCGCGAGGAAGATTCGGCCCGCCCCGGCCACCGGACTGCCCCCAAAGGTGGTCTGCCCCGAGCGGCCCGCCACGAGCACGTTCCCGGACAAATCCAAGGTGACGGCCTGCCCGGCGTCCGACACCCCTTTAACCCCTGTGCCGCGTGCCCAGACGAAGTTTCCGTTGGCGTCGAGCTTCGTGACAAAAATGTCCGTGAATGACGTGGCGTCGGCGTTGACCACCGAGTTGGTGCCAAACCCGGCAGCCCCCTCGAAGGCCCCGGTCACGTAGCAGTTGCCCAGCGTGTCCACCGCGATGCCATTCGCCGTGTCGAAACCCGGACCACCCGCCCGCTGGACCCAGAGGAGAGCGCCGGCGCTGTCGTATTTGGCGACAAACGCATCGCTCAGTCCCGCGCTGATCAACGCGTTGGTCCCGAAAGTGGCCGTGCCGGTGAAATAACCCGCCACATAAAGATTACCCGCCCCATCAGTGGCACAGGCGTTGCCGACATCCGCGCCGGCCCCGCCCGCCTGATTGACCCATCCGGGCAGGACCGCCACGGGATGGACGGCCAGGAAAGCCGGGGCGCTGGTGACGCTGCCATACACGTTGGTGATGACCAGCGAGTAGAGGCCACGGTCGCTCACCTGCGCCGCCGCGAGGGAGTAGCTGCTGGTATTGGCTCCGGGGATGTTCGTCCCGTTGACACGCCACTGGTAAGCCAGCACGGGGCTGCCGATGACCCCCGCGCTGAAGGTGGCTGGGCGGCCCGCCAAGGCGGTGCGCGGCACGGGTGGATCCGTGATGATGGGCGGCGAGGCGACTTGGAGCAAAGCGTTCGAGCTGATCACCCCGCCGGCATCGTTCGAGATGGCGACCGAGTAGTTGCCGGCCTGCACGAATTGCACATTAAACAAGTTCAACGAGCTGTTCGTGGCCGCAGGCACCGGCAGCCCGTTCAGCAGCCATTGATACGTGAACGGCTGCGAACCGCTGTGCACGACAGAGAAATTGACAGTGTCGCCTGATGCCACCGACCGGCCCAGAGGGTGGACCGAAATCACGGGTGGAGTAAGCACTTCCAAGTTCCCCGCCGTGCTGAGGGTCGTGCCAAAGGCGTTAATGACGGCGACGGAATAGGCACCTGAATTCGCAGGTTGCACGTTGGCCAGGGCCAGCACGGCGTTGGTGGCCCCAATGATATTGGCTCCGTTGAAGCGCCATTGATACGTGAACGGCCCCAAGCCAGTGGCAGCCACGGAGAAGCTTACGTTCGTGCCCGGCAGCACGCGGAAGCCGGCCGGCTGGGAGGTGATCACCGGCAGGACCGCGTTCACCGTCAACGTGGCGAGGGAACTCGTCGCGGACCCCACGGCGTTGTTGACCACACAGTCGTATTGGCCGGCGTTGGCTGGCTGGACATTGAACAGTGCCAGAACGGAATTGTTGGCCCCCAAGATGTTGACCCCGTTGAATCGCCACTGATACGTGAGCGGTGCGTTGCCCGTGGCGGTGACGCTGAACACGGCCGTGGAACCTTGGTTGGTGACGACGGTCTGCGGCTGGCTCGTAATAGCCGGCGCACCCACTACCACGGGCACGGTGTCGGAGATCGAGTTCACCACCGTGATGGTCCCGCTGGAGCCATCGATCCTCGCCACATACCAATAAATGCCCGTGCTGTTCGTCGTCGGCACCGCCACCGTGGCCACAAGCCCCGCCGAGGTGTAAATCTGCGCCGTCGCACCGCTCACGTTGAAGCCCGGCGAACCGCTGAAGTTATGGATGTAGTAATGGTAAGTGCCGGGAGAAAGCGTGCTGATGGTGATGGTCTCGGGACCAAAGCCCGTGACATCGTCCACGTCCAGTTCTGCAAACGGGGCAAAGTTGGTCGAACCCCGATTGACGAAATAAACGTGATGCGGCTGCCCCCCGATGACCGGAGTCTCGAGGTGGGAATCCAAGTCGCTGGGACTGGCCCCCCAGTTGAGCACCAGCCGCACGGTGCTGGAACCACTGATGGTGGGAGACAAGGAGAAGCCGATGGTATTGGTCGGCACGGGGGCAAGCGTGAAGGAGTTCGTGTAAGTGAAGAAACCCGTCGCCGTGGCCTGAATGCTGGCGGTGCCCGAGGGAACATTGGTCACCGTGAATGTCCCTGCGGCCGACGTGATCACCGACGCGCCGCCGTTCACGCTCACCGCAGCTCCCGCCAGCGGCTGGCCGTTCACCGCATTGCGGACCGTTCCAGTGACCGTCGTCGGGACGATTTCCAGTCCCGGATTGGCGAAGAGGAAATTGATTTCCGCATCGCTCAAAGCCCGGTCGTAAACTTGAATGTCGTCGATGGAACCGTTGAACCAGCCGGATGGACTGCCGCTGAACAACTGTCCCCCCACCAAGAATGGGCCGGTGCCATCAATGGCTGCTTGAGTTGGTTTGGTATCCTCTGCCGGAGCGCCATCGACATAGATTCGCTTCGTGCCGCCAGCCTCCTGAACAGCCACAATTTGGTGCCAATTGCCATCGTTCACAACGGTAGTGGAAGAGGGTGTCTCAGTGGAGGTAATCGGCGAGGTTCCCGTCCCTCCGATCACAAAGTGTGCCTTTGTTGCTGTGAGCAAACCGACCGTCGTGTTAACCACCATGAAGTAGCCATTCCGCACCCCCGCAGCCACTTTGGAGAGCACAATCAAGTTGTCCGTCGTGTCTCCGGGGTTAGTCTTGACCCAAGCAACAAACGAGAAAGTGCCAGAGGCTGCCAGATTCAGCACGTTGCCCATGTTCACGTGACCATCTGCCGCCTTGTCGAGCGCCAGCGCATTCCCCGCCCGTCCACCACTAACAAAACTCGCTCCGGTCGCGGACAGGGTGCCGTCAAACGTGCCGGCACTGTCCGCCGCCGTCGTGGCTCCGGGTGCCTCATCGAACCGCCAATGCGCGACTGGACGCACACTGCCAGCGGGTGCGCCACCGCCGCCACCGCCGCCACCACCGAGCAACCGCACTAGTCCCGGACGCGAGAGCCCGGCGAAGGTGGTGAACTGGCCGGCCACGATCACGTGTCCGTCTGGCTGCAACACCACCTGTTGCACCACGTCATTTGCGGTCCCCGCCGGACCGGTGCCGATGTTGAAACTGGAATCCAAAGTCCCGTCCGCATTGAGGCGTGCCAGCCGATTGGCCGGCGTGCCGTTGAAAGTCGTGAAACGACCGCCGATGATAATCCTGCCGTCCGACTGGCGCGCCGCCGTCAGGATTTCACCGCTGTTGAAGCTCCCCACCGCGCCGGTGCCCGGGTCAAAGCTTGAATCCAGCGTGCCATCCGTATTCAAGCGGGCGATGTTCCGCCGGGCCGTGCCCGCCACGCTGTCAAACTGCCCGAAAATGATGATTTTTTGGTCAGGCTGCAGCAACAGACCATAAAGGCGGTGGCCGCTACCCCCGTTTTGAATCGCCCCGGCATCGAAGGCCGGGTCCAGCGTGCCATCCGCATTCAATCGCACCAGATGAGTTCTGGACGAGCCCGCCACATCGGTGAAACGACCCGCCACCAAGATCTTGCCGTCGGCCTGCTCCACCAGAGCGCGAATGCTCGGCGGGATCGCAATACCCGGTCCCGCAGTCAGGCTGGACCCGAAGTCCAGCGAGGAATCAAAGGCCGCGTTCGTGGAGCCATCTGGCAACCGGCCAGCCACTCCTTGGAACGAGCTGCCCCCCGGCCCCGAGGAACGAACGTCCGCATGCAAGAGATTACCGTTTTGCAACAACGCCACACCATCCACTGAACTGCTGTGGTTGTTGGCGTAAGTCGCATCAGGAGTGCCATCCACCGCCAAGCGGATCAGGTTACGCAACGCATTGGTGCCATAGGTGTTGAACAGTCCGCCCACGATGATCCGCCCGTCCGGTTGCAATGCCAGCCCGCGCACATCCCCGACAAGAGTGGAGTTGGTATTCCGAATCCCCAATCCCGATCGAAAGGTGACATCGGTCGTGCCGTTGCTGTTGATGCGGATCAAATTACTGCTCGTGACCGAGCCGTAACCCGCGAAACTCCCCCCCACGATGAGCTTGCCATCGGGTTGCAACACCACGGTCTGAATGACCGCATTGGTGGCAAAGCCCCCCCCGGGAACAAATGTGTTATCCACGGAACCGGCCTGTCCATAGGCTTGCGAAGCAGCCATGACGCCAGCAGCGACGAAGGCGAGCCACTGAAGAAAGAGCTGGCCGGACCAGCCGCCGGGTCGCGACCGGATACACCTGGCAGGCTGAATGAAAAGAGGGGGATGATGCATTGAACAACTCGGTTGCGTGGTTGAAATACAGTTTTTTTGAATACCGAAAACCACCCCACCTGTCGAGCCCAATTCCCTTGGGAAGCCACCACGCGCTGACGCAAGTTGACGCCACCCTGAAGGTGGACCAACCAGGAATCGACAGCGGGCGAAACACCTGTCTCGGCAAGGGGGCCGAAGCTGCCGCCTTCACAGGGGAACGCCACCGTGCGGGGCCAGTGCGCGGTCATGCTTTCTAGGCTCGTCACGCTCCCCATCCCCTGCGGAAGACCCAAGAATCGGCAAAAAGCCTTTACACCCACCCGGCACATTCCTAGAGTCCGCCCTTCATTATCGAAAAAAGAAGTATGGAAGCACAGCTTAAGAAGAAGATCGTCACCGACCACCAGATTCACGCCAAGGACACCGGCTCCGCCGACGTGCAGGTTGCCCTGCTCACCCAGCGCATCAATCACCTCACCGGCCATCTCCAGACCAATCTCAAGGATCACAGCTCGCGCCGCGGCCTGTTGATCATGGTCAGCCAGCGCCGCCGGCTGCTGGATTACCTGAAGACCACGGATAACAACCGCTATCTCGCACTCACGAAGAAGCTCAAGCTGCGCAAGTAGTCGCCGCCGGGGCATTCTCTTTCCGAACCGAGCGGCCCTTGCGGCGACGCCCGGCTTCGGCACACACCCATCCCGCCGCTAAAGCAAACGGCCCTTCCCCATGGGGAAATTTCAACCAGCACCCGCCTGTAGCGCGGATCTTGGTTGAAGTTCCTCCGGGTGGACGGGCCAAAACCACAGAAGCAAACATGTCAGTCCAAGTCACGGCCCAGGTTAGTGGCCATCCCCTCATCATCGAATCCGGCAAGCTCGCCAAGCAGGCAGACGGAGCCGTCACGGTCCGCTACGGCGAGACCATCATCATCACCGCCGCCGTCGCCGCAGTGAAGGCCAAGGCCGGGCAGGAATTCTTCCCGCTCACCGTGGACTACCGCGAAAAGGCCGCCGCCTGCGGCAAGTTCCCCGGCAGCTACTTCAAGCGCGAAGGCCGCCCCAGCGAGAAGGAAATTCTCACGATGCGCCTCACGGACCGGCCCATCCGCCCGCTCTTCCCCAAAGGCTGGTTCAATGAAGTCCAAGTCCAGTCCATCCTCCTCAGCGCGGATGGTGAAAACGATCCCGACATTCTGAGCATCGTCGGTGCCAGCGCGGCCTTGATGGTCAGCGATATTCCTTTTGCCGGCCCGCTGGGCGCGGTGCGTGTCGGCCGCGTGGGTGGCGAGTTCATTGCGAACCCCACCCATTCCCAGATGGCCGAGAGCGACCTCGACCTCGTCTATGTCGGCAACGAGAAGGACGTCGTCATGATTGAAGGCGCGGCCAAGGAAATCTCCGAGGCTGACTTCAACGACGCGCTCCGGTTTGCTCACGAGGCCTGCCAGCCCATCATCGCCGCCCAGAAGGAACTCGCGGCCAAGGTCGGCAAGAAGAAGCGCGACATCACCCTGAACCTCGTCCCCGACGAGGTCCTCAAGGAGGCCAAGCAACTGGCCGGCGACCGCATCACCCCGGCGCTGCTCATCCCGGGCAAGCTCGCCCGCGAAGCCGCCTGCAAGGCGATTCAGGATGAGGTGGGGGCCAAGCTCATCGAGAAATACGGGGCGGACAAGGTGACGCCTTTCACCGTCTCGCAGGCCTTCTACTACATCCAGAAGGAAGCCGCCCGCGACATGATCATGACCAAAGGCAAGCGCCTCGACGGACGCGGCGTGGACGATCTCCGTGCGCTTTCGAGCGAAGTCGGCCTGCTGCCGCGCGCCCACGGTTCCGCCGTGTTCGTTCGTGGCGAGACGCAAGCCCTCGCGCTGGCCACCCTCAGCACCACGGAAGACGCT
>Ga0255188_1000269_pt1 | contig 18850 bp, 15 predicted proteins | sample Miss_Cont_RepB_8_FD_188427 | JGI IMG/M metagenome (GOLD analysis project Ga0255188, IMG submission 188427) | Freshwater microbial communities from Mississippi River, Louisiana, United States - Miss_Cont_RepB_8h | ecosystem: Environmental > Aquatic > Freshwater > River | place: USA: Louisiana... | reverse complement strand
CGCTTCTTCGAGCCGCGAGGCCCAGTTGATATTGGTCTCTTCATCAAAGCGTGCCATCAGCTCCACGATAACGGTGACCTCTTTGCCTGCACGCACGGCTCCGAGCAGCGACTCCATGAGTTCCGAGGTCTGGCCCGTACGATATATGGTCTGCTTAATCGCAACCACCTGCGGATCTGCGGCGGCAAGACGAATAAAGTCAGCAACCGCTGAGAAGGAGTCATAAGGATGGTGGAGTAGCACATCCTGCTGACGAATCACTTCGAAAAGATTCGCCGATTCAAGTGCCTTGGGATAGCGCGGGGTGAAGGCAGGAAACTTTAAATCCGGCCGATCAACCAGATCCGGCAGCTGCATAAGTCGCACCATATTGACGGGCCCATGGACCCGGTAGCAGTCGGCGTCGGTGAGTCCAAATTCGTTGCGCAAAAGCTTGAGCATACGATCAGAGATGCCTTCGGAGACTTCCAGACGCACGGCATCGCCAAATTGCCGCTGCGAGAGCTCTCCCTGCAGGGCCTCGCGCAGATCGGTCACCTCCTCATCATCGACAAATAGGTCACTGTTTCGCGTGACTCGAAATTGATGGACACCGATGGCGGTCATGCCAGGAAATAATTCATGAACAAAGCTTTGGACAAACGATGACAGCATCATGAAGCCGTGGGGGTAGCCAGAGATTGCTTTGGGCATCGCCACCAGGCGGGGCAGGGCGCGGGGCGCTTGCACAATTGCGACGCCGCTTTGCCGGCCAAACGAGTCTTCGCCCTGCAGTTCAACAATGAAGTTAAGGCTCTTATTAAGCACCCGTGGGAAGGGATGGGTAGGCGATAGGCCGATCGGCGTGAGGACGGGCAGAACTTCCTGACTGAAATAGTGGTGGGCCCATTCGCGTTGGGCATCATCGAGTGTGGGTGCAAGATGAAAATGAATGCCATGCTGCTGAAGCAAAGGAAAAACTTGTTCGTTAAGCACCTGATACTGCCGATCGATCAGCTCGCCCGCCCGGGCACAAACTGCGGTGTAGGTGGTGGCGGCTGTAAAGCCATCGGCATGGACCTGATCGGGGTGCGACCGCAGCTGGGCTTTGATGCCCGAGACCCGGATCTCAAAAAGCTCATCGAGATTACTGGAGACAATGCAGATGTAGCGTAGCCGCTCCAAAGCCGGCACGGCGGGGTCTTCGGCCATGGCCAGGACACGTTCGTTAAAGGCCAGCAGGCTGAGCTCCCGATTCAGGAAATGCTCAGTCGGGCTGGGGTGGGACGTTGTGCTCATGATGTTCGGAGTGTGGAGCTGAAATATGACGGACAGGTGACAGCGCCGCTATTGTGATAAGCCCCGACCCTGTTGCCTTCGGGGGGACTTGAGCGACAATAAGGCCGCTATGCCCATGTCGAATCCCGTAAAGCTCGTTGCGGCAGCGGATCTCGGATCCAACAGCTTTCACCTTTTGATCGGTCGGGTGGTGGAGTCTCCGCTGGGGTTTCAGATCTATCCACTCGATAGCCTCAAGGAGGTGGTCCGCCTGGCGGGCGGGCTCGGGCACGATAAGCGTCTTGACGCCGCTTCGCAGTCACGGGCGATTCTGGCCTTGCAACGATTTGGCGAGCGGCTGCGTTCATTTTCTCCGGACCGTGTTCGGGCTGTGGCGACCAATACCCTTCGGATCGCGAAAAACGGCCAGGAGTTCCTCCATACCGCTGAGGCGGCACTGGGCTTTCCCATTGAAATCATTGCCGGCCAGGAAGAGGCCCGATTAATTTACTCAGGAGTCGCCCAGAGCCTGCCGCGAGACGGGAAGAAACGGCTTGTGATCGACATTGGTGGCGGCTCCACAGAGTTTGTGATCGGCCGGGATGATGTGCCTGAGGTGCTGGAGTCGGTCTATGTAGGATGCGTGCGATTTAGTCGTGATTATTTTCCAGACGGCGAAATTGACCGGCCCGCCATGAAAGCAGCTGTTCTTGCTGCGCGCGAAGAGATTCAGGTGATTCGAAAGGCCTTTGTCTCGGCCGGCTGGGATGAAGTAATTGGCTCAAGCGGGACCGCCAAAGCGATTGCCGAAGTGATTGAGGCCAATGGCTTCGGCGCAGACGGAATTACTGCGCAGGCACTCGATGGATTGGTAGGCCGACTCGTTCGGGCCGGCCGAATCGAGGAGGCGGGCTTAGACGGCTTAAAGCCTGATCGAATTCCAGTGTTTGCAGGCGGTCTGGCCATCATGTCGGCGATATTTGAAGAGCTCGGTGTCACGCGCATGCACTACGGCGAAGGCGCCCTGCGGCTCGGTGTTTTGTATGACTTGGTGGGCCGCACGCAGCATGAAGATATGCGGCGTATCAGTGTTGAGCAGGCGATGCGACGCTATTCTGTTGATATGGCCCAGTCGCAGCGCATCAGTCTTCTTGCAATCAATCTCTGGAAGCGTTTAAAAATTGGTTCTGATGAAGAGCGTGAACAGCTTGAGCAGCATCTGCTCTGGGCCGCCTGTCTGCACGAGATCGGCGTTTCGATTTCCCACAACAGTTTTCATAAACACTCGGCCTATATCGTGACGCACGCTGATCTGCCGGGCTTCTCGCGCCGGGAGCAGCAGGCGGTTGCGATGCTGGTGCTGGGCCAGCGGGGAAAGCTCTCAAAGATTCAACCGCAACTGGGCTCGCCGGCCCAGCGGGCTGCAGTGATGTGCTTTCGGCTCGCCTGCTTGCTGTACCGGCGTCGTCTTGATCTCGAACTTCCTGAAATTGATTTAACCGGGGGGCCAACACGGTTTCGCCTAGAAATCAGTGGGCCATGGCTGGAGGCGCATCCGTTAACCGTATTTGGCCTGCAGAACGAGGCCGCCGAGTGGTCCAAATGTGGAATTGATCTACAATTGCAGCCGGTTCAGGAAGGCGGCGTTTCGGCCCGTCGTTCTGCGGCAGGCGCGTAGCTCAGCTGGTTAGAGCACCACCTTGACATGGTGGGGGTCGTTGGTTCGAGTCCAATCGCGCCTACCAATCATCCAGTCCCGCATTGAGATCCCCCAAGATGTCTTCGTCTCCCCCATCATCGGCACCGCCAGCGGCGGACGGACCACTCCCGCTCGCGGCTGTGCGGGTGCTCGATTTCAGCCGACTGCTTCCCGGCCCTTACTGCTCTCAGATTCTTGCCGATCTCGGCGCTGAAGTTATACGTGTTGACGATGCAACGCGGCCCGATGGCGGCGATCTCATGCGCGAAGAGGCCGATCTGGAGGGATTTGGTGGCGGCCGATTTTTCGATTTGGTCAATCGCGGGAAAAAATCAATTGCATTAAATCTGCGCGATCCGCGTGCTGTTGAGATCGTCAAGCGATTGGTCGTTGATGTAGATGTCGTATTGGAAGGCTTTCGGCCGGGTGTAATGCAACGGCTGGGCGTGGGCTACGAGGCACTCGCGACCGTCAAGCCCAATCTGGTGTATTGCGCGCTATCGGGCTATGGCCAGACCGGTCCCTACCGCGATAAGGCAGGCCACGATCTCAATTATTTAGCACTCAGTGGCGCACTCCACCATAACCGTGCGCGGGATGGCGGACCGGCGATCGGCACAGTTCAGACGGCCGATCTCGCCGGCGGCGCGCTCTCAGCGGCCACCGCAATTCTCGCGGCCCTGCTGGATGCCAAACTCAATGACCGAGGACGTTTTCTTGACGTGGCCATGGCCGATGGCGCCTTGGCGTTGAATGTTTACGCATTAAGCCTACTGAATCAGCGTCGTGTGGAGCCGGCAGCCGGCGCGGAGCTGATCACCGGCGGCGCGGCCTGTTATCAGGTTTATGCGACGCAGGATCAACGCTATCTCGCAGTGGGTGCTCTGGAGCAAAAGTTTTGGCATAGGTTTTGTGAGATTCTCAACCGGCCCGATTTGTCAGATCGGGGTCATTGCTGCGGCCAAGAAGGCAGGGCTGTGATTGCTGATGTGGCGGCGACAATTGCGAAAAAAACACTGGTCCAATGGCGTGAAATTTTCAAAGACGAAGACTGCTGCGTAAGCCCGGTGATGACGCTTGAGGAGTCACTGCAGCATGGCCCTTCGGTGCGCCGCGGCGCGGTAGCGCTTGATTCGCATGCGCAGCCAGTTCTCCCTTTTCCGGTTCAAATGGCGGCCGCTCCGATAGCAGTCGCCGCAAGCCCGGCCATTGGCGCAGACACCGAGTCCCTTCTCTCGGCAGCGGGGTATACAGCGGCTGAAATCACGGATTGGATTGCCGAGGGTGTTGTCGTTAGCGATCGGCGGGCGTCTGAGTCCTCGCGTTGACGCTCGCGCAAACGATCCCTATTTGTCTTTAGGAATCCGGCCCATCAGGTAGAACTCTTCGTTTGGCCGCATGCCAGTTGCGCTGGCAAGCCGATTGCTCATCGCGAAAAAAGCAGTGATCGCGGCGATATCCCAGAGATCTTCATCAGTGAGTCCAGCAGCGCGTGCAGCCTGCCGATCGTGATCGGTTAAGTCGGCTGCCGCGGCGGCCACCTTGACGGCGAAGTCCAATATTGCCCGCTCTCGCGCGGTAATCTCTGCGGTCTTGTAATTGGTCGCAAGCTGATCTGCGATTCTGGGGTTTTTGGCACGGATTCGGAGAATTGCACCGTGGGCAATCACACAGTATGGGCAGCGGTTCAGTGCTGAAGTGACGACCACAATCATTTCCCGCTCGGCCTTGGTCAGGCCGCTTGCGCCTTCCATTAGGGCATCGTGATAGGCGAAAAAAGCGCGGAACTCATCCGGACGATGGGAGAGCACGCGCATCACATTCGGCACAAAACCAGCCTTTTCTTTTGTGATGCTGAGTCGCTCAGCGACATCTTGAGGAAGCGATGCGATGTCGGGAATAGGGGTGTTCGAGATGGACGATTCGCTCACAGGGGTCTCTCAATTCGGGGGTGTTATTCTTGGGCATGGCTACACCACCTGATGCAGCGCAAGCCGCGCCGATCATGTCACCCTGCAGATCCGTTTGCAAGATGTCAACGGTGACGGGCCTCTGTATTGGCTGCCTGCGCACCCTGGACGAAATCGCTGCCTGGGGCCAGATGAGTCCCGAAGAGCGTGCCGCAGTGATGCGTGAGATCACGCAGCGTCAGTCAGCCCATTCTCACGAACAGGCCTCATGATCCAGGCCCTTCCGCCGTCGATGCGATTCATCGAGCGGGACTGGCTGTCTGCCAATCAGATTCTTTTTTTCGAAGATGACGGCTCGGCAAGCGTCATCGATACCGGCTATGTTAAGCACGCCGCGCTGACCTGCGCACTGGTGGAGCGCATGCTTGGCGGGCGTCCACTGGCACGAATTTTAAATACCCATCTTCATTCCGATCACTGCGGGGGAAATGCGGCGCTTGCCCAACGATTCGGTGCAGCGATTTTTGTGCCCAGCGGCTCGTTTCATCTGGTCCGGGATTGGCAAGTTGAGGCCTTAAGTTTCGCCGCTACGGGCCAGCGCTGTGAACGCTTTTTGTCGGCTGGATCAATTCACGCGGGTCAGCAGTTAACTCTCGGTTCGCTGATTTGGGAAGTCCATGCGGCGGCAGGCCATGATCCGGAATCCATCATGCTTTTTGCGCCATCGCACCGCATTTTGATTTCAGCAGACGCCCTGTGGGAGGATGGCTTTGGCGTAACGTTTCCGGAGCTCTCTGGCGAGAGTGGATTTCAAGAGCAGCAGGAAGTCTTGGAGCGTATCGAATCCCTTCAGCCAGCGATGGTGATTCCAGGCCACGGCCCGATTTTTGTCGATCTTGACTTAGCACTTGCCCGCGCCCGGGGCCGTCTGGCGTGGCTTAAGGCAGACCCCGTCCGCAATGCGCACTATGCTCTGAAAGTGCTTGTGAAATTCATCATGCTTGATCTGGAACAAGCCACTGAAGCCCAGCTTTTTGAGCGGCTCGGGCGGGCACAGGTTTTTCTTGATGCCAGCGCGCAGGCCGGCCTCCTCCCGGATCAGGCCTTGCATTGGTCATTAGAGAGTCTGCTGAAGGCAGGCGCCCTTGCGCGGCAGGGTGACTTACTGATTTCGCCTTAAAGCCGAGTCGATACGGCTAGCGGGGTGCCATGCGAATGGCGCCGTCGAGCCGAATAACCTCGCCATTGAGGTAATCGTTCTCGATGATGTGGCCTACCAGTTGCGCAAACTCTTCGGGCCTGCCCATGCGGGCTGGAAACGGCACCGATCGGTTTAAAGAATCTTGTACCTCTTGGGGAAAGGACAGCAGCATCGGCGTGGCCATGATTCCCGGCGCAATGGTCATCACACGAATGCGGCTTCGGGCCAGCTCACGGGCAATTGGCAGGGTCATGCCCACGATGCCGCCCTTGGAGGCCGAGTAGGCGGCCTGGCCAATCTGACCATCATAGGCCGCCACCGATGCAGTGTTGATGATCACGCCGGCCGTTTCTTCGGCCTCAGTCTGCGCCCGCCCGCTGATGGCCTGCGCGGCAAGCCGCAGCATATTGAACGAGCCAATCAGATTGATAGCAATCGCGCGGCTAAAGCTCTCAAGCCGATGGGGACCTTCTTTGCCCAATACTTTTTCGGCCGGGGCGATGCCGGCGCAGTTAATGAGGCCGTGCAGGCTGCCAAATTGATCGCAAGCTAAGTCCACAGCGGCTTGTGCGCTTACTGAATCCGATACATCCGTCGTGATGAATTTCACTGAGTCCGATAGGCCCTGGCTTGGGCGATTTAAGTCAGCGATGACCACACGTGCGCCGCGGTCCGCAAGCCAGGCGCTGGTGACACCGCCAAGACCAGAAGCCCCGCCAGTAACAATGAATACTTTGTCTTTGATCTGCATGGGTTTGACTTTAGGGGAGGCTGACGCTAAGGTCAAACCGAAGCCAGATGATTACTTTGTGGAGTCAATTGCGTGCCGCTTGTCGCCTCTCGGATTGAAGAAATACATCGCAGTTTTAGCGGCCAGGGCCTGATGCGGACCTTCGCAGCAAGCTTAGATGAGCTCGACGAGGGCAGATCGGTCATTTCCATGCCGCTGTCGGATCGCGTGACACAGCAGCACGGATTTTTTCATGGCGGCACCGTGGGGGCGCTCGCCGATACTGCCTGCGGTTATGCGGCGCTATCGATGGTGCCCGCTGGAAAGGCTGGACTTACCGCGGAATACAAAATCAATTTGATTTCGCCGGCCGATGGTGATCGGTTAATTGCAGTGGGCCAGGTATTAAAGCCGGGCCGCATGCTGATGGTCTGTCAGGGCGATGTATATGTCGAAAAAAATGGCCAAAGGAAAAAATGCGCGGTTGCCCTGATGACGCTTTTTGTAATGGAAGGCCTGACGTCGATCTAATTGGCGCAAGGAGAACAATCTGATGAAGCCCCAAGTCCAAGACCCCGTTGTATTTCTCTCTGCCGCGCGCACGCCGATGGGCAACTTCATGGGCGAGCTCTCCAGCCTAGCTGCTCCAGAGCTTGGCGCGGCCAGCATTCGTGGCGCGCTGGCGCAGGCGGCCATCAGCCCGGAGGTGGTCGATGAGCTGATGTTTGGCTGTGTTCTGCCGGCTGGCATGGGGCAAGCGCCAGCGCGTCAGGCTGCTCTCGGTGCGGGGCTTCCGAAGTCGACCGTCTGCACCACGGTCAATAAGGTCTGTGGTTCGGGCATGCGGGCGGTGATGAGCATGCACGACACGCTGGTGTTGGGCGCCGCCTCAGTGGCGATCGCCGGCGGCATGGAGAGCATGAGCAATGCGCCATATCTTCTGGCGCGGGCGCGGGCGGGTTATCGGATCGGCCACAACACGGTCTATGACCACATGATGCTCGATGGCCTCGAGGATGCTTACGAGCGGGGCCGCTCTATGGGCACTTATGGGGAAGACTGCGCCCGGCAATACAGCTTTAGCCGCGAAATGCAGGATCAGTTTGCGATTGAGTCGGTGACATGGGCCAAGCGCGCTAACGAAAGCGGTGCATTCGGCGCGGAGATCATTCCCATCGAAGTCACCACACGCAAAGGCACTACGAAAATTGACTCAGATGAGGGCCCGCGCACAATTGCTCTCGAGAAAATCCCAAGCTTAAAGCCGGCTTTTGCAAAAGATGGTTCGGTCACGGCTGCCTCTTCTTCCTCAATCAGTGATGGCGCAGCCGCCCTTGTCATGTGCCGCGAGTCGACCGCTAACAAAATGGCCAAGGCCCCGATCGCGCGGCTGCTGGGCCATGCCGGGTTTGCGGGCACGCCCGCCCAATTTCCCACTGCGCCGATTGCCGCAATCGACCGGCTGCTGAAATCCAATGGCTGGACCGTTGCTGATATCGATCTCTGGGAGATCAACGAAGCCTTTGCGGTTGTTGCAATGGCAGCGATTCGCGATCTTAAGATTCCGCGCGAGCGAGTCAATGTCAATGGAGGCGCCTGCGCCCTGGGCCATCCGATCGGTGCCTCCGGTGCGAGAATCATTGTGACCCTGATTCATGCCCTGCGCGCGCGCGGGCTAAAGCGTGGCGTGGCTAGCCTGTGCATCGGTGGCGGGGAGGCTACTGCCGTTGGCGTTGAAGTGATCTAAGTTTTTGCGAGACCCGGGACCATGATTCTTTCAGATGAGCAGCAGCAAGTTCGTGATGCGATCGCGGATTTTTGTCGCAACGAGATTGTTCCCAAGGCGGCCCAATGGGACCGTGAGCACTATTTTCCTCGCGAGATCCATCAGGCGTTGGCCGGCCTTGGCTGCTACGGGGTGATGGTGCCGCAAGAGTATGGTGGCGCTGGTCTGGATGCGGTCTGCATGGCGTTGATTCTGGAAGAGATCGGCGCTGCCGACGGCGGAACCAGCACCGCGATCTCTGTCAACAACTGCCCGGTCTGCAGCATTCTGATGGCCTTCGGAGATGCGAATCAGAAACGCGACTGGCTCACGCCGCTGGCCCGCGGCGAAAAACTCGGCGCCTTTTGCCTCACCGAGCCCCAGGCGGGTTCCAATGCGGCTGAGATCCGAACTACCGCGCGGCGCGAGGGCGACAGTTATGTGCTCAATGGTGTGAAGCAATTCATCACCAGTGGAAAAAATGGCCACGTCGCCATCGTGATTGCGGTCACTGGAGATGGAAAGCCCAGCCAGCGGATGTCCGCTTTTATTGTGCCCACGGATACCCCCGGATACATCGTGGCCCGGCTTGAGGAGAAAATCGGCCAGAACTCCTCCGACACTGCCCAGATTGTTTTTGAGAACTGCCGAATTCCGGCGGCCTATCGTATCGGTGCGGAGGGGCAGGGCTACAAAATCGCGCTCTCAGGACTCGAGGGCGGCCGCATTGGCATTGCAGCCCAATCGATTGGCATGGCTCGGGCCGCTTTTGAGGCGGCACTCGCCTACGCTAAAGAGCGCGAGGCCTTTGGGAGGCCCATCTTTGAGCATCAGGCGATTCAGTTTCGGCTTGCCGATATGGCCACGCAGCTCGAGGCCGCCCGCCAGATGGTCTGGCATGCGGCGAGCCTGAAAGATGCCGGCCAACCCTGTCTTAAAGAGGCGGCGATGGCCAAGCTGTATGCCAGCGAGGCTGCCGAGCGCATCTGCACGGATGCGATTCAGGTGTTTGGCGGCTATGGCGTGGTGAAAGATTTTCCGGTGGAGCGGTTTTATCGCGATGTGCGGGTCTGCCAGATCTACGAGGGCACAAGTGATGTTCAAAAGATACTGATCGCAAGGGCCCTCGCAAACGGCACTACCGCCTAAAGGATTTGCTGATGACTGCCTCCCAATTTCCTGCCAAGGTAAAAATTGTCGATGTCAGCCCGCGCGATGGCCTGCAAAATGAAAAGCAGCTGGTGTCCGTTGCCGATAAAGTGGCCCTGATTCATCAGCTTGCGCAGGCGGGTGTACCCAATATCGAAGCGGTCTCGTTCGTGTCGCCCAAGTGGGTGCCGCAGATGGCCGATGGCCTTGCGGTGATGCAAGCCATTAGCCGCACGCCAGGAGTTGTCTACTCGGCGCTGACTCCAAATATGAAGGGCTATGCGTCTGCCCGGCAGGCCGCGATGGATGAAGTTGTCATTTTTGGCGCTGCCTCGGAGGCCTTTTCACAAAAGAATATCAACTGCAGTATCAGCGAGTCGCTTGAACGATTTCGGGAGGTTGCCCAGTCGGCCGCCCAAGACGGCATTCGTCTGCGGGGCAGCATCTCCTGCTGTCTCGGCTGCCCCTATGAGGGCGATGTGGCGCCTGCCAAGGTCTTGGAGGTGGTCGACCGCATGTCGGATCTGGGCTGCATCGAGATAGATATCGCCGATACCATCGGTGTCGGCACTGCCGATCAAGTGAAAAAAGTCTTTGATGTGTTGCTGCGTCGCTACCCGGCCAGCCGATTCAGCGGACACTTCCATGATACCTATGGCCAGGCAATTGCCAATATCGTTGCGGCCCTGGAATCTGGCATTGCGATTTTTCACGGATCAGTGGCTGGCCTGGGCGGCTGTCCTTATGCCCGAGGTGCCTCTGGCAACGTCGCCACCGAAGACATCGTCTATCTCATGCACCGCATGGGTATTGAAACCGGCATTGATCTCACGCGGCTCGCAACGGCCGGCGCAGAAATTTCACGTGTGCTGGGCAGACCCAGCCAATCGAAGGCCGGCACGGCCTGGCTTGGCAAACACGCCGCCGCGCAGTGATGCAAAGACCGTTGCCCTAGGCGTAGCTGCGGGCGTCTTCGATTTGTTTTCCATCGTCCAGAAGGCTGCCGACTGCAACGAATTTCACTTCGCATCGCAGCCGTGTGATTTCGCGGGCGGAGTCAATCAGGGCTGTGGTGATGTTGGCAGCGGCTGTTGCATCGGCAACTTCGCAGTGCAGAGTCATGGTGTCACTGCCAATCGCGCCAGAAAGAATAAGCCGAGCTTTTTTGATCTCCGGAAAATTTTTGATGATTTGTCCGACCTGGCCGGGATGGACAAACATGCCACGGACCTTGGTCGTCTGGTCGGCCCGGCCCAGCCAGCCCTTGATCCGCAGGTTGGTTCGGCCGCACGGAGTGGGCGACTGAATTGACTGCGGATCAATAGCCGAAAGGTCACCGGTAGCAAAACGAATCATCGGATATTCACGATTAAAGGTGGTGACCACAACCTCACCGACCTCGCCCACTGGCATCGTTGCAGATCCGCCCGGTTCAACAATCTCAACAATCGCGTCCTCGGTCACCACCATGCCCTGGGCGGGATCGGCAGTCTCGTAAGCGATCATGCCCAGATCAGCTGTGGCGTAGGCCTGGCCCACGCGGATGTTACGCTCTGCCAGCCATTGCCGGGTCGATGGGGTCAGGGCCTCACCCGAGACCATTGCTTTTCTCAGGCTCGATGTGGCTAGGCCCATTTCGACGCCTTTTTCAATCAAAATTTTAAGAAAGCTGGGCGTGCCGGTGTAGCCAATGGGCTTTAACTGGGCAATCGCCTGAACCTGCTGTTCGGTCTGACCAATTCCGGCAGGCAGCACCCAGCAGCCCAACGCATGCAGTCCGCCTTCGATAATCCAGGCCCCGGGTGAGAGGTGATACGAAAAGCTGTTGTGTACCAAGTCACCGGCTTGAAAACCAGTCGCCCGCAGTGCACGCATCATGCCGAAATGATCGATGCTCATGCCTTGCGGCTCATAGATCGGGCCGGGCGATTGAAATACGCGACGCAGCTGTGTGAACGGCGCAGCTAAAAAACCCCCGAATGGCGGTGCAGAGGCCTGAAGTCCAGAGAGCGTTGACTTACGCGTGACGGGGAGCACGGCCAGATCATTTAAGGACGACAGCTTTGTGGGATCGACTTTGTCGAGTGCCTGCCGATAAAACGGTGCATTGGCCTTGGCATGCGCAATCGTTTCACGCAGCCGGCCAAGCTGCGATTGCTCGCGCTCTGCCCGTGAGCGGCACTCCTGCGGATCGATAGTCATTGTCAGCGAGAGAACAATTTACGCCAGCCAGCGCTTGCGGCGGCGGTAGGACTTCACTTCTTTAAATGAACTGCGCTCTGATCCCGAGGATACGCCGAGATAAAACTCTTTGACATCTTCGTTGTTGCGCAGGTCTTCGGCAGTGCCATCCATGACAATGCGGCCGTTTTCGAGAATATAGCCATACTGCGCAAATCGCAGCGCGACGTTAGTGTTTTGCTCTGCAAGCAAAAAGCTCACGCCCTCACGGCTGTTGAGATCCTGCACGATATGAAAGACCTCTTCCACAATCTGCGGGGCCAGGCCCATCGAAGGCTCATCGAGCAAAATGGTTTCTGGGTTTGCCATCAAGGCACGGCCAATCGCACACATCTGCTGCTCACCCCCCGAGGTGTAGGCGGCTTGAGAGTTACGGCGGGTTTTGAGCCGGGGAAAATAGTTGTAGACCTTATCGAGCGAAGCCTGCAGATCCCCTGAGGAGGCATTCCGGGTGTACGCACCCGAGAGCAGATTCTCTTCAATTGTTAGGTGGGCAAAGCAGTGCCGGCCCTCCATGACCTGCACCACCCCGCGTTTGACCAAATCAGCCGGGGAGAGGGCTTCGATGCGCTCCCCCTTGTATTCAATAGAGCCCTTGGTGACTTCGCCCCGTTCGCCTTTTAAGAGATTGGAGACGGCCCGAAGGGTTGTGGTCTTTCCAGCACCGTTTCCGCCAAGCAGGGCCACGATGCCGCCTTGATGGAGTGCTAGAGAGACGCCCTTCAGAACCAGGATCACATGGTTATAGATGACCTCGATTCCGTTTACGGTCAGTACGGGAGAGGCAGCTGTCATCACGCGATCCTTGTTCTGTTGGGGCCTTATTGCTGACTTACGACTTGCAGTCGGCCTCAGGACGGCGTGCGATTTTCTTTTCCTTCGCATAGCCATCCGCAGAAGCGGTCACCATGGGACGCATGATCGCTTCGTCACCCTGCAGCCAGTCCGAGGACCAGTTGAACTTGGTGCCATCCCAAGTGTGGACCCGCGCCCATGCGGATCCCATATGGTCTGCGCATGAGGTCTGGATCGGGCTGAGTACGCCGGTAAAGCCCAGCTGGCCAAGACGCGCCCGGCCGATGCTCAGGTTCTCATAACCCCAGCGGGCCTGCTCACCGGTCATGACTTGGCCCTTGCCGTAACGCTCCTGTGCGCGGAAAACCCCTTCAACGGCAAGCATGGCACCCACAACACCGCGCATATAGAGCACATCGCCGACTTCAGCACGGGGGCCGGTTCCTTGGCCTTTATCGTGGATCCGCGACAGGATCTCTTTCACGACTTCAGAGTTTTTCTCAGATCCGTGCTGCATCATCACTGCGCTGTAGCCACGGGCTGCCGCGCCGACATCACGGAGATCAGGCTCAGCGCCGGACCACCAGGTGCCGATGACTTTATCCATGGGATAGCCGACGGCGACTGCCTCGCGGATCGCAGTCGGGGTCATGATGCCCCATGTCTGGAGAATCACCCAATCAGGCCGCTGCTGACGAACCTGCAGCCAAATGGCTTTTTGCTCAACACCCGGTGCAGGGATGGGTAGCAGCTGCAGCGTAAATCCATGGCGCTTGGCGCGCTCTTGCAAGATGGGCAGCAGTTCACGGCCAAAGGGGCTGTCGTGATAGCCCACCGCAATCTTTTTGCCTTTGAGCTTAGCCCAGCCACCCTCTTTGTTAGCGATATGCTGAATCACGGTGTCGCCCGCAACCCAGTAGTGGCCGATCAGCGGGAAATTCCACTTAAAGACCATGCCATCCGCAGAATCACTGCGGCCGTAGCCCGAGGTGATCATCGGGATTTTGTCAGCCGGGACCTTTTCGGTGAGCGCAAACGTAATGCCAGTAGACAGCGGCTGGATCACAGTGGCGCCACCATGCTTACCTTTTAAACGCTCATAGCACTCGACACCACGATCGGTCGCATAGGCGGTCTCACACTCCTCGACCAGGGTCATGACACCATTGATACCGCCACGGGCGTTGACCAGTTTCATGTAATCCCAATAGCCATTGGCGAACGGGGTCGCATTGGGGGCAACCGGCCCGGTCCGGCCTGTCAGGCTCGGAAAGAACTGGACCTTTGCCTGGGCAAGTGCCTGTGTCTGCATGCCCGCGGTGGCTAGGGCAAGGGCGGTCAGCGCACCTGCGAGTAGGGTTTTGGATCTCATCATGCGGTTGTCTCCTCTAGTTAAACCAACAGATCACGTTAGAAAGTAAAGTTTTACGAGTCGATACGGGGTTACCCGAAAGTATTAGTGGGGAAATGGCCATAGCCTGAGTTTTTGTTTACCGATGCTCCAGAGCTTGGCTAAGCCGTGGGGCTCCGCGATCAGGAACCAGACAATCAGGGCGCCGAAAATCATGAATTCGGCGTGCGAGATCATGGCAATTGAGACCGTGACACCAAACAAGCTGCCGACTAAGGGCAGGGCCTGATTCAGAAACACGGGAAGAATCACAATAAATGCCGCGCCCATAAAGCTGCCCATGATCGACCCCAGGCCTCCGATGATCACCACGAAAAGCAGCTGAAACGACCGGTCGATTGAAAACGCTAGGGGCTCCCATGAACCCAAGTGGACAAATCCCCAGAGTGCGCCGGCCACGCCCACAATAAATGAGCTGACCGCAAACGCAGTGAGCTTGGCATAGACCGGCCGAATGCCAATGACGGCGGCCGCCACATCCATATCCCGTATGGCCATCCACTGGCGGCCGATCGCAGAGCGGACGAGATTTTTTGCAAGCAGGGCAAAGACGGAGACAAATCCCAGGCAGAAAAGGTATTTGTCGACTGGAGTATTGATCGACCAGCCGAGCACTTCCAAATTCGACACAGCGACTGAGCCCGAGGAGTTGTTATTGGTGAACCAGGAAATGCGGCTGAAGGCCCAATCACAGAAAAACTGCGCTGCTAGCGTGGCAACGGCAAGGTATAAGCCTTTCACTCTGAGGCTGGGGATGCCAAAAATAACGCCGACAATGGTGGCGAAAAAACCGCCGGACAGCAGCGCGATAATCAGTGGCATGCCATCGATGCGCACAAAGACGTTGTAGGCCATGTAGGCCCCCACCGCCATGAAGGCCCCGGATCCCAAGGAAATCTGGCCGCAATAGCCCACCAGAATATTGACTCCAATCGCCGCTAGCGACAGAATCAGAAAAGGGATCAGGATGGCCTTCAGCATGTAGTCGCTGGAGAGCATCGGCACCACCACGAAGGCGAAAGCCAGCAGTCCGAAAATGAACATGCGATCCTGCGCGATCGGGAAGATCTGCTGGTCTGACCGGTAATTGACCTTGAATTGGCCGTTTTCTCTGTAAATCACGCCGTTTTCCCCTCAGACCCGATCAATGATTTTTTCGCCGAAAAGCCCCTGGGGCCGCACCAGCAGCACCAGCAGCGCCAACACATACGAGAACCAAATCTCGATGCCACCACCAAGCATCGGTCCGATGTAGACCTCGGAGAGTTTCTCGCCAACACCGATCAAGAGGCCGCCAATAATGGCACCAGGTACCGAGGTAAGCCCGCCCAGAATAATCACCGGCAGGGCCTTGAGAGCCACCGTGCTTAGAGAAAACTGCACACCAATTTTTGATCCCCAGATCATTCCGGCGACCAGCGCGGTGACGCCAGCCACACACCAGACAATGACCCACATACGATTCAGCGGAATGCCAATCGATTGGGCGGCCTGATGATCATCGGCCACTGCACGCAGCGCCCGACCCGTTGGTGTTTTCTGAAAAAAAACAGTGAGCGCGGCCACCAAGCCGGCAGCAATAATCGCGGCGTAGAGGTCTTCTTTGTTAATCAGGATACCACCCTCAAATACTGATTTGAGTAAAAAGATCGGCTCCTTCGGCATGCCGATATCGATCTTGTAGACCGCGCTGCCGAAGATGGTCTGGCCAAAACCATCCAAGAAGTAAGTCACACCAAGCGTGGCCATCAGCAGTGTTACGCCCTCTTGGTTCACCAGCGGCCGCAGCACCAGTCGCTCCACCACCCAGGCCATTGCAAACATGCAAATCGCAGCGAATGCAAAAGCGATCAGGTTGGCCAGTAACTTACTTTCAAACCCTAACAACGCCGGCATCCACTCCGAGAATCGCGCCATCGCGAGTGCGGCAAAGAGCACCATGGCCCCTTGGGCGAAATTAAATACGCCCGAAGCCTTAAAGATCAGCACAAAGCCGAGCGCCACCAGCGAATAAAGGACCCCGGCCATCAGGCCGCCAATCAGTGTCTCAAAGAAAAATCCCATGATTCTTCTTGCCTCTCTTAATGCTCGGTGCCCAGGTAGGCATTGATCACATCAGGATTACGCCGAACGTCGTCGGGAATTCCATCGCCGATTTTCTTTCCGTAGTCGAGCACCACCACCCGCTCGGAAATATCCATCACCACGCTCATATCGTGCTCAATTAACACGATCGTGGTGCCGAATTCATCATTGACATCCAGCACAAAGCGGCACATATCCTGCTTTTCTTCCACGTTCATTCCTGCCATGGGCTCATCTAAAAGCAGCAGCTTGGGCTCCATCGCGAGGGCGCGGCCCAAATCAACCCGCTTCTGCAGGCCGTAGGGCAGCTGGCCCACAGGGGTTCTTCGGTATTGTTGGATGCCCAGGAAGTCGATGATCTCTTCAACAAATTCACGGTGCTTGATTTCTTCTTTCTCGGCGGGACCGATGCGCAGGGCCTGGAGAAAGAGGCTCGACTTCATCTTGAGATTTCGTCCGGTCATGATGTTGTCGAGCACCGACATGCCCTTAAAGAGCGCCAAATGCTGGAATGTCCGGGCAATGCCCAGTTCGGCCATTCGGCGGGGATTCACATCGCCCAGCAGCTGGCCATCAAAATAAATTTCACCCTTTTGCGGCTTATAGGCGCCATTAATGCAGTTCAACATCGAGCTTTTGCCTGCGCCATTGGGGCCGATGATCGAGCGAATCTCGCCACGCTGCACATCAAAGGATATTTCGGAAAGGGCCTGAACGCCCCCGAATGACAGGCTGATGCCTCGGACCTCAAGAATGGTGTCACGGGCGCTCATGCGGATGCTCCATAGGGAAAGGTCTTGGCGTCATGGATCTGCAGCGTGGCGGAGACCTTACCGGCCCGGCCGTCTTCAAAGCGGACTGCGGTCTCGATGAACTGCTCGCGCTGGCCGCCATACATCGCCGAGATCAACACCCCGTATTTCTCGTTGATAAATGACCGGCGAACTTTTCGGGTACGGGTCAGCTCGTCGTCATCAGGGTCCAGCTCTTTGTGCAGAATCAGAAAACGTGAGATCTGGGCATGGCCGAGCATGCTTTCGCGCGAGAGCTCCTCATTCATCTTCTCGATACAGCCTTTGATGAGCTCGGCGACCGCTGGGTTGCCCGCGAGGTCCACGTAGCCCGAATAGGCGATATCACGCCGCTCAGCCCAGTTGCCAACGGCCTCAAAATCAATATTGATAAAGGCGCCAACCCAGTCGCGGTCGGCGCCGAAAACGACCGCCTCTTTCACGAAGCTGAAAAACTTCAATTTGTTTTCAATATATTTCGGCGCAAAGACTTTGCCATCGGCCATCTTAGAGACATCCTTGGCTCGGTCAATGATGCGCAGATCACCATCGCTGTCGATGACCCCTGCATCGCCAGTATGGAAGTAGCCCTCGGCATCAATGGATTCGGCAGTCGCTTCTGGGTTTTTGTAGTACTCCTTGAGCAGCGATACGCCACGGACCAAGACCTCGCTGTTCTCACCGATCTTGATTTCAATGCCGGGGGAGGGCTTACCGACTGAGTCGTATTTCACCTCGCTGTTGCGTTGAATGCAGGCATAGGCACAGCTTTCGGTCTGGCCGTAGAGCTGCTTTAAGTTCACTCCGATCGAGCGGTAAAACCGAAAGAGATCGGGGCCGATGGCCTCCCCCGCGGTGTATGCCACGCGAATATTGCTCATGCCCAAGGTGTTGCGCAGGGGCCCGTAAATCAGCACATTGCCCAGTCCATAGAGCAGTCGCTGGCCCAACGGAACACTTCGGCCATCCAGTAGATCCGCGCCACACTTCCGGGCGACTTCCATGAAGTAATGAAACAGGCGTTGTTTCAGTGGGCTTGCATCTTCCATACGAATGGTGACAGAGGTCAGCAGCCCCTCATAGACTCGCGGCGGTGCAAAGTAGTAACTCGGACCGACCTCTTTCATGTCCATCGATACCGTTTCCCGCGACTCAGGGCAGTTGATCGTAAAGCCACTGGCCATGCATTGGGCCATTGAAAACAGGAAGTCACCGACCCAGGCCATGGGCAGGTAGGCCATGATGTTGTCGTGATCGTTGAGCGCATCGACGGAACAGGCCCCATGGCCAGATGAGAGCATGGACCGGTGGGTCTGGCAGACGCCCTTGGGCCTTCCGGTGGTTCCGGAGGTGTACAGAATCACGCAGACATCATCGGGGTCGCCAAGGTCAACCTCGCGCTCGAAATAATCGGGGTTCGACTGATGAAAGCTGCGGCCAAGTGATACGAGTTCTTCGATTGGCTTGATGTGTTCGTGGGCGTAGTTGCGCAGACCACGGGGATCGAGATAGAAGATGTTGTTCAGCTTTGCTTCTTGGCTGATTTCAAGCAGCTTGTCGACCTGTTCTTGGTCCTCAGCAAAGGCAAAATGGACTTCGGCGTTTTGCAAGACATAGACCATCTCGGCGGCAATTGAATCCTGATAGAGCGGCACTGCAATGCCGCCCAAGCTTTGGGCGGCCAGCATGGCCTGATACAGACGAGGACGGTTATCTCCAATAATGCCGAGCGCCATGCCGCGCTTAAAGCCCAGGCTGGCCAGGCCGCAGGCCAGATCACGCACGGCGTTATAGCTTTCGCTCCAAGTCTCGGTCT